>ERZ772766.277-NODE-277-length-31319-cov-54.700902_pt1 | contig 31319 bp, 28 predicted proteins | sample MGYA00511379_ERZ772766 | MGnify/ENA primary metagenome ERZ772766 (study PRJEB29015, sample SAMEA2737895) | human oral metagenome | biome: human oral; feature: human-associated habitat; material: dental | place: China | collected 2116 ...
GTGAGGAGATCGGCAGCCTCCTGCTCCGTGAGTCTCATGCGCCCTCCCCTGCCGCGATCGGCCGATAAAACGTATCGCGCTCCACGGGCTCATAGCCCGCCTCGCGGATCATCGCATCCAGTTCGCTCCGCGTGATGCCCGTCTGCGTCTGTGCCCCCGCCGCGTGGATGATCTTCTCCTCGCCGATCGTGCCGTCGAGATCGTCTGCACCGAAGCCGAGTGCCAGCTGCGCAATCGGCTGCGTCAGCATGACCCAGAACGCCTTGAAATGCGCCACATTATCGAGGACAAGGCGTGAGAGCGCGAGCATCTTCATATCCTCCCACGAGCCGACACGTGCGAGTTTCCGCTCCGCACCGAGCGCCGTATTTTCGGGGTGGAAGGGGAAGAGCATAAACGCCTGAAAGCCGCCCGTCTCATCCTGCAGTTCGCGCAAGGCAAGCAGATGGTCGATGCGCTCCTCCACCGTCTCGATGTGTCCGTACATCATGGAGGCATTTGTACGGATGCCGAGCGCGTGCGCCGTGCGCATACAGTCGAGCCACTCCGCACGCGTTGCCTTGTTCGGGCAGATGACGGCACGCACACGGTCGGAGAGGATCTCCGCCCCGCCGCCGGGGAGGGATGAGAGCCCTGCCGCCTGCAAACGGCGCAGGATGTCGCGGACAGAAACCCCCTCGCATTTTGCAAGGTTCACAATCTCCACGGGCGTGAATGCCTTGATGTCCGCATGAGGAAGCGCCGCGCGCACCTGCCGCACCACGCCCTCGTAGTAGGAGAAGGGACGGTCGGGATGGAGCGCGCTCACGATGTGGATCTCTGTGAGGCGCGGCGTATTTTTCGCCGTCTCCAGCACACGCGCCACGTCGTCGGTCTCCATAATATAGCCGCGTGCATCACCGCGTTCCACCTGGAACGCGCAGAGCGGACAGTTCGCACTGCAGATGTTCGTGAGATTGATGTGACGGTTCACCGTGTAGTAGACATTCTTCCCGCTCGCGCGCTCCTTCGCCGCACGCGCCCACGCAGCGAGCGCGAGGAGGTCGTTGTCCTCATAGAGGAGGAGTGCATCCTCCTTCGTCAGCCGTGCCCCGCATTCGGCGGCGGCACGAGCATTCGTTCGATTGCTCATGGTCCGATACTCTCCTTACAACACTCCCGCCAGTGTATCAAATGCGGCGCGCTTTTGCAAATTCTGCAGCACGGGGCCGAGCTTGCTTTTCTCCGGTGTTTCATGCTATCATGCGGTTCGTACCGACGAAGGAAAATATATGCCCACCGATTACCTATCGGACATAGATCAAGGATTTACAAAACGGAGTACTGTATGACACTGCTCGAACAGTGCCAAATTTGGCACGAGAACGAAGAATTTCAAAAGATCATCGCGGAGCTCGAAGCCATCCCCGCAGAGGAGCGCACGCCGGAACTGGACAGCGAGCTTGCACGCGCCTACAACAACGCGGCGGGCACGGGTGATCGCGCCTATTTCGAAAAGGCAATCGAGCTCCTCACGCCGCACGCAGATTACTTCCACGGCGATCATCTCTGGAACTACCGCATGGGGTACGCCTATTACCACCTCGGTCAGGAGAGACGCGCGCTGCCCTACTTCGAGGCAGCACTTGCCGCGCGCCCGGGTGATGCAGACACGATGCAGATGATCGCGGCCTGCCAAAAGCATCTTTCCACCCCCAATGCGGCGCGCAATCCCCTGCTCTCCTCCACAGCGATCCGAAAGCTTGAGGCAATGGACGACGGCGGGACGGGCTATTTCTACAAGATGCTGTACTATCTGGAGGCGTACATCAAGAACGGCATGATCAAGGGGAATTTTACGCGCGAGGAAGCGCACGCCGATCTCGATATTGCCCTCTGGTACGCGTACGCGTGCAACAATCTGGACGACTACGAATACTATTACCGCACGATGCAGTGGATGCCGGCCTCTGAGGTGAACGCGCGCGGCTGCGGCACATGGTACTACCGCTATGCCGTCGCGCTCATGTACTGCGGCCGCCTCGATGACGCACTCCGTGCGGTTGAAAAGGGCGCACAGGAGGAGCCGGACTATCCGTGGACGTACCTGCAGCTCGGCAAGCTCCGCGCGCATTTCGGCGACCGTGCCGGCGCTCTCGACGCCGTGCAGAAGGGACTCTCCCTCGTGCCGGACGACCACGAGTTTCTGACGCTCGCGCGCGAGATCAAGGCGGGCGCAACGATTGAACAGATGTCGTACCACTGGATTGACCCCGCCTTTGACGAGGAGCTGCAGGAGGCATCTGCAGAAGAAAACCTTGGGATGCGCGACGGTGTTGATGCAGACGGGGAACGCGGCGACAAACAACGTACCATTGCCTGCATGACGATGAACGAGGCGGGACTCTCCTATTTCAAGCAGCTCTTTCGTCCCGATCCGCAGGACTACGAGAGGGATGCGCCCTTTTGCAGCTTCTGTTACACCGTGAAGGGCACGCCTGTAAAGCTCGTCTTCCGCATGAACGAAGCGGGACTGTCGAAACGCGATCCCGCGTGGCTGCGCACGCAAAAGGAACGCCTCGACGACGGCCGCTGGCTGAAACGAGTCAGCGGCGAGGGAACCGGAGTCCTGACTGCAGTCCACTACGAGCTGGACAATCAGGTCACGCTCGCGTACCAGTACCCGTGGCAGGAGAAAAATGTCTACATCCCGCTCGATGAGGACGGAAATCCCGCCGAAGAATAACTTCTCTGTCAAAAAGACGAACTCTGCTTCATGGAGTTCGTCTTTTTGAATCCCTAATCAGCGCATCCTCAATACGTCTCGATGATGTTAAAGTTCGAGTCGCACGCGGCAGGCGTGCGGCCGATCTCGCGGATGATGCGGATGATGTGGTCCTCGGAGAGAGCGCGCGGGCTCTTCGCCCCCGCGTCATGAAGGATCGTCTCCTTGTGCACCGTGCCGTCAATGTCGTTCGCGCCGAAGCCGAGCGCGATCTGTGCCACGGGCACGGTGAGCATGACCCAGTACGCCTTGATGTTGCGAAAATTATCGAGCATCAGCCGCGAAATCGCAATCGTCCGAAGATCGTCCCACATCGATGTCTGCCGCACAGTCTGCCCGAGCTCCGTGTTCGACGGCAGGAACGGGAATGGGATAAACGTTTGAAAGCCGCCCGTCTCATCCTGCAGATCGCGCAGTCGCATCATGTGCTCGACGCGCTCTTCCACCGTTTCGATGTGCCCGTAGAGCATGGACGCATTCGTCTTGATGCCGAGTTCATGCGCCGTACGCGCCACCATCAGCCACTCATCCGCCGTTGCCTTGTTCGGGCAGAGCTCGCCGCGCACGCGGTCAGAGAGGATCTCCGCGCCGCCGCCCGCGATCGACTGCAGCCCCGCCCCGCGCAGCCGCACGAGCACCTCGCGCACGGAGAGCCCCGACGTCTTTGCAAAATGCGTGATTTCAACGCCCGTGAACCCCTTCAGATAGAGCGAGGGAAACGCCTCATGCAGCGCCTTGAGGCGCATCAGATAGTCGTCGAATGTCCAGTCCGGATGCAGACCGCTCACAACGTGCAGTCCCGCGAGATGCGGGTCGCGCATCGCATCCGCCACATGCGCCACGGCCTCCCGTGCGCTCATCTCGTACGCGCCCTTGTCCTCCGCGTCGCGCCCGAACGCGCAGAACTTGCAGTGCGCCATGCAGATGTTCGTCAGATTCACATGACAGTTCACGTTATAGTAGACGATATCGCCGCATTTCTCCTGCCGCACGCGGTCGGCAAGCGCGCCGATCCACGCGATGTCATGACATGCAAAGAGCCGCACGCCGTCCTCATACGTCAGCCGTTCGCCGTGCGCGATCTTTTTCTCGATATCCATGTATTCATTGTGCAATCTCTTCGTCTCCCAACGTTATACTCCTAACGCAAATTCGACGCGCAGCGCGAATTTCCTGCCAAAGAGCGCATAGATAAGACGGTCGCGCCCCGCAGCAAAATTTCTCCTGTGCCATTGACAATTTTCTGGGATTTTACTATACTAAAGATAGTAAAGGAGAACTTCCAGGCAGCTTGATTCAGGACGGGTTGCCCTCGTGTGATCCGTAAGCGCATGAGATGAGTTCTCCGGAGTTTCCACAGTGTTGACCGACGGTTGTTGGAGTGAGGGAGCACGGCAGCAGCTCCGCTGGCTGAGCGGAGGGAGCACAGCCGGAGTTCCCCGACGGACTGGGAGGAGATTCCGATGGGTCATTGAGTGGCCGCAGGGTTGTCCGCACAGGTGCACCAGGACAGCGGTGCAGAGCGAAGGTGCGGCAGGAGGATGCGGCAGCCCGCGCGGGGCGGGCACAGGGATATGCGCGGCGCATGGCAGGAAGATCGTTCCCGCGAGTGGATTCGCGGTGCATGCGTCGGAGGCATGTCGAGGTAGTTTCTCAGCGTTTTGCCGGAAAGTTCCGCACTGCATGCTAGCGGCAGCGCGGAACGAAGCAACATTGGTTTGGATGCAAGAGAGTTACCTATCACTTCCCGTATTTTCCTCAAGACCGCCGACGGGTGACGAGAAAGCCCGCCGGCGGTTTTGTTTTGTCCGGAAAGGAGTCTCTATGAAAATCTCCGTCATCTTGGGGCATCCCTACAAGCACAGCCTCAACGCCGCCATCGCGGAAATTATTGTAAAAACACTGAAGTCATCCGGCCATGATGTACGTTTCCACGATCTCTGCCGCGAGCATTTCGATCCCGCTGTCCCAAAGGAGGAGCTCGTCAGCGGTACAACGCGTGATCCGCTCGTCCGTCTCCATCAGGAGGAGATTCGTTCGGCGGACGGCATCATCATCGTCCATCCGAACTGGTGGGGTCAGCCACCCGCTGTACTCAAAGGCTGGGTTGATCGGGTTCTGCGCGAGAATATCGCCTACACATTCCCCGCAGGCGACAGCGGCGGCGGTCTCCCCATCGGTCTGCTGCGCGCGAAGAAGGCGCTTGTCTTCAACACATCCAACACGTCCGCACAGCGGGAGGACAAGGTCTTCGGCGACCCGCTGGAGCGTCTTTGGCGCGACTGCATCTTTGACTTTTGCGGCGTAAAGGACTTCGACCGTGTGATGTTCCGCATCGTCGCAGACAGCTCCGCCGACGAGAGGTCCGCGTGGCTGGAAGAAGCTGCAGACCGCGCGCGGCGCGCCTTCCCCTCTCCATGACAGGAGCAGTCTGCTCCTTGTATACATTCCGCTTCGGAATTTTACATTCTTTATTTCTATGTTATAATATTATCGGTATTTTTTCATTTTACTGAACAAAAAGGACAGGTGGTTATCGCATGAAAGAAGCGGAAAATGAATTTATGCAGCACGAGCTGAAGCTCCCCGAGCTTACCGTGCGCGGCATGCTGCTCGGCGCGATCCTGACGATCATCTTCACCGCATCGAACGTCTACCTCGGGCTGAAGGTCGGCCTGACGTTCTCATCGGCGATCCCTGCGGCGGTCATCTCGATGGCAGTGCTCAAGATGGCAAAGGATGCAAACATCCTCGAAAACAACATGGTGCAGACGCAGGCATCCGCTGCGGGAACACTGTCTGCTATCATCTTCATCATCCCCGGTATGCTCATGATCGGCTACTGGCAGGGATTTGAGTTCTGGCAGACCCTCGTCGTATCGGCGTGCGGCGGCTGCCTCGGCGTCCTCTTTACCATTCCTCTGCGCCGCGCCATGGTCGTGCACAGCGACCTCGCCTATCCTGAGGGCGTTGCTGCCGCCGAGATTCTAAAGGTCGGCAGCCGCACGCGTGCGGACGGCAAATCCGAATCCGGCATCAAGGAAATCCTCTCGGGCAGTGTCGTCGCCGGCATCATCGCCTTCCTCACGAACGGCCTGCAGGTGCTCGGCGGCAGTCTTTCGGCATGGTTCCACGTCGGCCGCGGCATGACGCAGCTGCCGCTCGGCTACTCGACCGCTCTCGTGGGTGCGGGCTACCTCATCGGCATTGCGAGCGGACTCGCCATGCTGGTCGGCATCCTCATCGCATGGGCGGGTTTCGTCCCCTATTTCACCATGACAGAGGCACTGCCGGACGGCATGACGCTCCAAAAATTCGCCGGTGCCGTCTATCAGCAGAAGGTGCGCCTCATCGGTGCAGGCGCAATGGGCGTTGCGGCGATCTGGACCCTCATGACGCTCGCCCGCCCCGTCATCGACGGAGTCAAGGAGTCCATCGCAGGTACACGCATGAACGACACAGAGAAGGGTCTGCACCGCATGGACATCGACATGTCGATGAAGAGCATTGCGCTCGTCTTCGGCGTAACGGTCATCGGTCTCCTTGCGATTTTCTATCTCTTCGTCTCGCCGGAGAGCATCCCCCCGAGTCAAAAGCTCATCTTCACCGTTGTCGGCGTCGGCGTATCCGTCCTCATGGGCTTCTTTGTCGCTGCCGCCTGCGCCTACATGGCAGGACTTGTCGGCACATCCGCGAGTCCGATCTCGGGCATCGGGATCCTAGGCATCATCGTCTCCTCACTCGTCATGTACGCGCTGTGCTCCTCGTTCGGCATCTTTGATCTGCCGGGCGGTGAGAAATTTGCAACAGCAACCGCCATCTTTACCACCTCGATCATCCTCGCGATTGCCTGCATCTCGAACGACAATATGCAGGATCTCAAGACGGGCTGGCTCGTCGGAGCAACGCCGTGGCGCCAGCAGGCCGCGCTCCTCATCGGCTGCGTGGTCGGTGCGCTGGTCATCGCTCCCGTGCTCAACCTCCTCTACGAGGCATACGGCTTCCCCGGCGCCATGCCGCGTCCGGGCATGGATCCCGCGCAGGCACTCTCCGCACCGCAGGCCGTGCTCATGACCACCATCGCACAGGGCATCTTCTCCAGCAAACTCGCGTGGGAGTATATCTACATCGGCATCGGCCTGGGTGTTGTCCTGGTCCTCATCGACCAGCTGCTCAAGCGCACGACGAAGAATCTCGTCCTGCCGCCGCTCGCCGTCGGCATGGGCATCTACCTCCCGCCCGTCATCCAGACGCCGCTCGTCGTCGGTGCCATCCTCGGCTACTTCCTCAACCGCCATCTGCGCAAAACCGCAGGCACTGAGGCAGAGGCGGCAGGCCTCCGGCGCGGCACCCTCTTTGCATCGGGTCTCATCGTCGGCGAGTCCATCGTCGGCGTCCTGCTCGCAGGTCTCATCGTCCTCTCCGTCTCGAACGGCGGCGATGAGAATCCGCTCGCGATGGTTGGAAGCGACTTCGCAGATACCGCCGAGATGCTCGGCCTCGCCGTCTTCTTCGGCCTCCTCGCCCTCTTCAGCAAGATCGTGCTGAGCGGGAAAAAAGCCTCGTAACATCATAGGAAACGCAAACACGCCGGCAGAGTCTGCCGGCGTATTGTTTTTTGCATATCATATTATATAATAAATGCGGGGAGGAATTTTCCATGCAAAACTGCATCTGCAGATTTTATCGGACGATGCTGGCCGCTGTCCTCATCCTCGGAAGTGCTGCGCAGGTCAGTGCCGCATCTGCACCGCCGCTCACACGGATTGCCCCCATCGAACTCTGCTCAGAGCAGACGGGCTGCATCCCGGCACCGGAGGACTATCCGAACCGCGTGCCCGAAGGGATCGTCTTTCGCGGCGAGAATCTCTACGTCAAGACGCGATTCGTCGGCTATCCCGCTTGGTCGACACTCACCTATCGGAGCGCCACAGAGACGGGTCACACGCTCGGCTGCACCGAGCTCGCGCGCACGCCGCTCACCGACGGCACTCGTACAATCATCGGCTACGAACAGGTCGTCATGATCCCGCTCGATCAGCCCGGCACAGAGGCGTTCGACCTATGCATCACCGCTGCCGACGCAAACAGCGGCGCACAGCAATGCGCCTGTATCCGCGGGATTCGGACAGAGAAGCGCGGATAACATAAGGATCACATCTCAACAACTGAATCAAATACTGTAAAGGAGTTTTCGGCTCCAATGAATTCTTTTCCCCCGACAGAATGCCCCCATAAGCACGATCAAAAAGCGCTGCTTATGGGGGCATCGTGTATCCTATAACTTTTCCCTTCGAATCTTGGGCAGCAGGAAGCGCAGGAGGAGATAGGCGAGGATGCTGCCTGCACCGGTAGAGATGAGGAAGGGGACGATGTAGACGGTGTAGCTCGCGGGATTCAGTCCCATGAGGAAGGCCGCGACGGGGTACGCCGCGAGTGCACCGAGGATGCCGGTACCGAACGCCTCGGCGATGCAGGTGAGGCCGATTCGCCGCGTATAGTGGTAAATGAGCCCGCACAACAACGCACCGATCATGCTGCCGGGAAATGCCATGAGTGTTCCGACTCCCGCGATGTTCCGCAGGAGGCTCGCAGCGAACGCAGCGCCGACGCCCCAGAGCGGTCCGAGGAATACGGCTGCGAGGATGTTGACGAGGTGCTGCATGGGCGCGCAGCGGCTGCCGAGTACGGGGAAGCTGAACACGCCGCCGAGGACGGCGGCAGCGACGAAGATGCCGGCGAGGGTGAGTTTACGGGTTCGTGTGTCAAGCATTGATAATCTCCTTCGATAAAAGCGGCCCTTCTGCCACTCCGGCGAGTGGTCCCCCTCCTCCGCCGCAGCGGGGAAGGCCGGAGCTTACACGATAAAGCGGCTCTTCAGGTCAAAGGTATGTGCGAGCGGGCCGCTCCCGTGTCCGAGGTCGAGCCCCGCCGCGAGGGCGCCGGAGAGATATGCCTTTGCCTGCGCGACGGCGGTGTCTGTGTCTATGCCGCGCGCGAGGTTGGACGCAATGGCGCTCGAGAGGGTGCAGCCGGTGCCGTGGGTATTCGACGTCGCGATGCGCCGTCCCTCGAACCAGCGCGCGCCCGTATCATCGACGAGAAGATCATTCGCATCATCAACGCTGTGCCCGCCCTTCATCAGAACGGCCGCATGCGTGCGTTCATGGATGCGCGCCGCTGCGGCGGTCATGGCAGTGCGGTCTGTGATCGCCATGTCGGCAAGCACCTCCGCCTCGGGGATGTTCGGCGTGATGAGCGCCGCGCGGGGCAAAAGCTCGCTGACGAGCGCCTCCACGGCATCCTCGCTGATGAGACGCGCCCCGCTGGTCGCGACCATGACGGGGTCAACAACAACATTTTTTGCGTCATATTCGTCAAGTTTCTCCGCAATGACATGGATGAGTGCGGCGTCCGCGACCATGCCGATCTTGACGGCATCGGGCGGAATATCGGCAAAGACGGCGTCAAGCTGCGCCGCGAGGAAGGCAGGCGGCACGGCAAGGATATCTGTAACGCCTGTCGTATTCTGCGCGGTGAGTGCCGTGACGGCGCTCATGCCGTAGACGCCGTGCGCCGTCATGGTCTTGAGGTCTGCCTGAATCCCCGCCCCGCCGCTGGAGTCGCTGCCCGCAATGGTCAGTGCCGTATGCATTTTCATCATAGTCCCCTCCTCATACGCTCGTGATCTTCGCATGGTCAGCAAGTTCCTGCGCCGTCATGCAGCAGATGGCGTCAATGATGCGCGCGCGGTAGGATGCGTTGCCGTCGTGCTCCTCCATGCGCGCCCGAGCCAGTTCGCCCGCGATGCCCATGAGTGCCGCAGCTTCCGTAACTGCTGAAAGAGGCGCGACAGGCGCGGAGGCAAGCGCCGCCGCAAGGAGCGCGGAGAGCTGGCAGCCCGTGCCCGTGACCTGCCCCATCTCGGGATGTCCGTTCCGCACAGCATAGCAGTCCGTTCCGTCCGAGATGAGGTCAATCGCCCCCGTGACGGCGGCGATGCAGCCCGTACGTGCAGCAAAGCCGCGCACAAACGCGGCAGCCTCCGCAAGATTCTCCTCGGTGACGGCATCCGCCGCGCTGGCATCAACGCCCTGTGTGCTGCCGCTGCCGACGGCAAGCGTGCGGATCTCGGAGATGTTTCCGCGCACGACCGCAGGACGAACTTCATCGAGAATCTGCAGGGCCGTTTCCGTGCGCAGTTTGCTCGCGCCCGCACCGACAGGGTCGAGCACGACGGGATGACCGAGCGCACGCGCGTGTTTTCCGGCGGCCAGCATACTCGGAATCGTGCGCGCGTTCAGTGTGCCGATGTTGATGCAGAGCCCCGCGCAGAGTGCCGTGATCTCCTCGGCCTCGGCGGGATCATCCGCCATGATGGGGCGCGCGCCGATCGCGAGCAGGACGTTCGCGACGTCGTTGACCGTGACATAGTTGGTGATGCAGTGTACGAGCGGGGTCGTCCTGCGGATCTGATCGATGATAGATGTATGCATGATATCCTTTCAATTGATGCGTCTTGACCGTGCACTGCGGCGAGGGAGGCTATTCCTCTCCCCCTTTTCCCAGCATGCGATGTGCGAGGAGTGCGAGTACGAGGGTGGCAGCCATGGTCGGCAGGGTGCTGCCGACGGGCGTATCGAGCGTCATGAGGCAACGGTAGCAGAGAAATCCGATGAACCAGACGCCGAGGTTGACGGCATGCACGCTGCGCCCCGAGGCATCCTCGCGCAGGAGAAAGCAGCTTGCGATCTGTACGGCAATCATCGGTGCAAAGACCGAGCCGATGATGTAGAGGAAGCCCGTGATGTCGTCCATCGGATAGAGGCAGGCAGCAGCGGCACCGAACACGGTCACGCCGATGCCGACCGTCCGGCCCGCTATGCCGCGCACGATGCTCTCGCTCGAGACGCCCGCCGAGTAGGCGTCGAGATAGGTTGTCGTCACCGTTGAGAGGACGACGACGCCGAGGCCGGCCGCACCGAGTCCCGCATGGAGCATGATCTGGGCGATGTCCGACTCGCCCGTAAGGATCGCCGCGCCCATGCCGATGAAGTACATCCAGCAGCTGACGAGGCCGTAGACGAGCGCACTGACGGCTGCAGCCGCCACGGGTTTCTCCGCCTCCCGCGTGTAGTCCGAGATGAGCGGCAGCCACGAGAGCGGCATGGCAATCGAGAGCTCAAGCGCCATCGCAAAGCTCATCGCCTCGCCTGCGGCGCTGCCCTCCGCTGTGCCCGCCCCGCCCATGATGACGCTGCAGAGAAGCACCGTGAGGAGGAAGAGTCCTGTCATCGCAACGGCATTCACGCGCTCAATCTGCAGAATGCCGATGCGGATCCAAACGATGATCAGCGCGCCGATCACGAGGCACCAGAGCCAGTGCCCCGCATCCATCACACTGTTGGCCGCAAGCGCGCCGTCATAGATCATGATCGACGTCCAGCCGACGAGCTGCATGACGTTCAGCACCGCAAAGAGCAGTCCCCCGCGCGCCCCGAACGCCATCTTCACCGTCTCCATCGCGCTGCGCCGCGTCCGCGCGCCGATGAGACCGGCGAGAAAGAGCAGGAAGCAGCCGATCACATGTCCCGCGATGATGGCGATGCCGCCGTCGCGAAATCCCAGCGGGGCAAAGAATGTTCCCGTCAGGATCTCCGCGAGCGACACGCCCGCACCGAACCATATGAGCGCATTCGCAGGAATGCTTGTCCTCTTTTCCATGACAGACTCCTTTATTATATGAAAAAACGCGGCCATGCCAACTGACATAGCCGCGCTGCGTGCTTCGTTATCCCTACGTTGGCATTACCCAAATCAGGTCCTGGGTCGGGGCGCATTGCCCCCTCTCAGCCGGCTGCTGCCAGCTCCCCTATTTTTGATTATTCGGCGTTTACTGTGCGCTCATCGAGAGCTCGATGAACTTGTTGCCGAGCTTCGCCTTCTGCAGGACTTCCTCGGTGATGTCCGCGCCCGCCTCGACGATGACGACGCCGTTATCCATCTTGATCGTGCGCGTCGCCTTCTTGCCGAGCAGGAAGCGGCGGTGGCGATCCTCATTCACGCGGTCCGCGTTCTTATCCTCAGCCGGCTCCTCAGCGGCCGCTTCTGCCGCAGGAGTCTCTGCCGGCGCATCCTCTACCGCGAGCTCCTCAATCGTGGGCTCGGCGGATGGTTCCGCCGCTGCGGCCGTATCCTCTGCCGGAGTCTCAGCGGAGGCCGCAGACTCCTCGGCGGCAGGTTCTGTTGCCGGCTCAGCCGCAGGCTCTTCTGCGGACGTTGTCACAGCGGATGCCGCCGGCGCATCCGCTGCGTCAGATTTTTTTCCGGCGTCCCCCTCCGGAGAGATGACCGTAACTTCCTTGCCGAAGATCGAGACCTGATCCGCCGTCACCTCGGACGTAGAGCCCTCGGGCGCCGTGATCTCGCACTTTTCGATGCTGCCGTCCTTGCCGATGAAGATCTCGGTGATCGTCCCCTGAATGACGCCCGTGCGCGTGATTGCCTTCGTGCCGATCACGCGGATGTTGTCGTCGAGCAGGGTCTCGAAATCGCCGGCCGCATCGAGCGTCAGGATGTTTTCGCTGTGGTTGACCGTGACCGCATCATCGCCGACCGCAATGACATTATCGTAGGGAATGAGCTTGACTCCGCGATACCAGTCCTCGTCCTCAATCGTGATCGCCGCCACAACGCGGTTCGGCGCATCAATGAGCAGGGTCTTGCTCATGCCGAGCTCGCGGCCCTCGGTGATGCTGATGACGGGAAGTCCCAGGATGTCAACGCTTTTCTTCATTTGTATTCCTCCATTTTACCAAAAATGTCAGATGGTTGGATGCTCTGCGCGGCGGTCCGCCTCCGCAAGCAGTTCCTTCGGAATCTCTCCGTAGGGAAGCGCGGGCGTCCCCTGCGCGGCGAGCATGGCAGAAACGGCGCCCAAAAATCTGCGGGAGCGCTGAAACTCCTGCACCACGACGGCGTTCTTTGCGACGACGGGCAGTGCGAGCATCTCGTCAAAGAGCGCCAGCGCCGCATCATAGTCCCCCATGCGCTTGTAGAGCGTGGAGAGCTCGATGATGAGATAGGGCATGTACGAGTCGTCCGGATAGCGCGCAAGCGCCCGGCGATACGCTGCAACTGCACGCAGCGGCATATGCTCTGTGGCTGCGTGCGCAGCATCAAGCAGACCGTCGAGACTCTCCGGCAGATCGTCATCCGCAGCCACTGCGGCATCGCTCGGCAGCGCGGCAGGATCCTGCCCCGGCGAATCGAGCGCTGTCCCGTCCTCCGCTGCGGCGCGCGCAGATTCCTCAGCGTGCTCCTCCGTAAAGGTACGCAGCTCCTCCTCCGCACGCCGCCGCGCGTGTGCCGTCATCGCACGGTCGTAGAGCGTCACGACGAGCCCCGCTCCTGCGATCAGCCCCGCGAACCGTATGCAGTAGGCCCGCGTGAGCGGCGGATGCAGGGCGATCGCTCCCGCAACGAGCACAGCACTGATGAGCGCGGCAAAGGCAAGCGAAGAGAGCCGAATCTGCGTCTGCATCGCCGTCACTTCCCTTCGTGCAGCCGTCTCCCGATGTGGCAAATGCACCGCCGCATACAGGTATTCTAAGTTGGTTTCGACACGGAGAGACAAAATCCTTCTTCGCAGGAGAAATATTGTGGGAAAAAACTAATCTTTTTCCCAAAAAACTTTTTTCCTTCTACTCTTTTTTCATTTCGCTTTTTATAGTATAATGACCGTGACATTCATTCGCGCATGACGAGCGTATCCACGGTATGCAGCGGACGTGTGCAGGGGGAATACAGACAGACTAACTAACGGATGGGAGATGTTCACATGACGCAGGAAACAGTTATGATCGAGAACAAGACGGGCATTCATGCGCGTCCCGCATCGGTATTCGTTCAGACGGCAACGAAGTTCAAGTCCAAGATCCAAATCGAGGCGAAGGGCAAGAAGGTTGACGCCAAGAGCATCCTCATGCTGATGAGCATGGGCCTCGTCAAGGGCACGGAGCTCACCATCATTGCCGAGGGGGAGGACGAGGCAGCCGCCGTGAAGGAGCTCGCCGATCTCGTCAACTCGAAGTTCGGCGAAGAGTAAGCCTGTTTGAAAACGCCCGAGGCAGTGCATCGTTTCGCCTCGCGGCGTTTTTTCGTAAGCATTCATAGACTAAATATCAGGAGGGGTGTCACATATGGCGGAAACGATCCGTGGAAAAGGGGTCATCTCAGGCATTGCCGTCGGTCAGGTCATGCTCGCGGGCCAGAATCTTGACGGCTATCTCGCAGCCTATCATCCCGGCAGCATTGCCGAGGAGCAGGGCAAGGCGGAGGCGGCGATCGTTGCCGTCACCGAAATTCTCCTCACGACCATCGAACGTCTGCGCAAAGAGGAGCAGACGGAGCAGGCGGCGATCCTCGAAGCACACCGCATGATGGTGCAGGATCCCATGATGGCGGAAAACATCAAAGCGAAAATCGAGGCAACAGGCAGCGCTCCGCAGGGCATCCTCGACGCTGCAAACGAACAGGCGCAGCTCTTTGAGCAGATGGAGGACGAGTACTTCGCCGCACGCGCCGTCGACCTGCGCGATGTCGGCAAGCGCATCGCGAAATACGTCCTCGGCGTCAAGGAGCCAGAGATCGGTGCAGGCCAGGTCATCCTCTGCGGAGAGGAGATCGAGCCGTCCGTCGTCGCCGGCATGCCGACCGAGCAGATCGCGGGCGTCATCCTCGGCTCCGGCAGCGCAACCAGCCACGTCGTCATCATCGCAAAGGCGCGCGCCATCCCGACGGTTCTCGGCATCGGCGACAAGATCAGCCGCATCAGCGACGGCGACGAGGTCATCCTCGACGGCAGCCGCGGTGACATCATCATCCGCCCGACCGAGGAGGAGCGCACCCTCTATGAGGGCAAACTCGAGGAACAGAAGAAGCTCGCGGCGCACTATGCCGCACTCAAGGATCTGCCGGCCGTAACAAAGGACGGCGTGCGCATCGAGCTCACAGCAAACATCGGCACGCATATGGATGTGGACAACGCGCTCACCTACGGCGCGGAGGGTGTCGGTCTCTTCCGCTCCGAGTTCGTCTTCATGGGCTCGACGACGATTCCGACGGAGGAGGATCAGTTCAAGGCGTACAGCGCCGCGGTCGAGAAATGCGACGGGAATATCTGCATCATCCGCACCATGGACATCGGCGGTGACAAGCCTCTACCCTATCTCAACATCGACCCCGAGGAGAACCCGTTCCTCGGCTACCGGGCGCTGCGCATCAGCCTCGATCGGCACGACCTCTTCCTCCCGCAGATCAAGGCGATCCTGCGCGCCGGTCTCTACGGCAAAGCAGCCATGATGGTCCCGATGGTCATCAGCGTCAGCGAGATCCAGCGCGTGCTGAAACTCGTCGAGCAGGCGAAGCTCGAGCTCGCCCACGAGGGCAAGGAGTACTCCGACGACGTGCAGATCGGCATCATGGTCGAGACGCCGGCCGCCGCTGTCATCTCCCCGCTGCTCGCACAGTACGTCGACTTTTTCAGCATCGGCACGAACGATCTCATCCAGTACACCCTCGCGGTCGACCGCGGCAACGCCCAGATCGCGCACCTCTACAACCCGTTCAACCCCGCCGTCCTGCGCCTCATCCAACGCACGATCCAGAGTGCGCGTGAACACGGCATCTGGGCCGGCATGTGCGGTGAGATGGCGAGCGACCCCTATGCTGCCGTCATCCTGCTCGGCATGGGCATCACAGAGCTCTCTATGAGTGCGCCGTCCATCCCGCGCGTCAAGGAGATGATCCGCTCCGTCACCTCGGCGCAGGCGAAGGAGCTCCTTGACGACATCATGAAGATGGAACACGGCGTCGAGATCCGCACCTACCTGCACAAAGTGCTCAAGGCATCCGATGCCAGCGCGGAAATCTGAGAGAGGCAAACTGTTGCCCGAGTCACAGACAGATCCATCCGACTGCGGCATACTATAAGCGTGTGTTATATTTATTTTGAAAAAACTCCTGCTGTGCTTCGACGCAGCAGGAAATTTTCATTTTGGTGACTTTCATGAATCTTTCCATTGATTCGACAGCATGCATCTCCTGCGGCATGTGTGAGGAGCGGCTGCCCGCTGTCTTTCATATCGACCGCACGCAGCGCTCCGCTGTCATCCTGCGGCAGCCGACCTGCCTCGAGCAGGACGATGCACTGGAGGCGGCCGAGGACTGTCCCGTCGGTGCGATCGCTGCCTCCGCCTCCGAGAAGACGTGATGTCGGTACGGCAGCCGATTGCCTCTGCGTTTCAATATTTATAGAGCTTCATCACATTTATAGAAAATATTTATGCAGCACCAAGTTTTTCAATCATGCGCCGCACCGAAATCGCTAGACATTCCGCAGAAAGAAGCGTAATATAGCAGCTATACCGGAGTTCTGCTCATAATAATTAAAGGAGGCTTGACCAGATGAACATTCATGAGTACCAGTCCAAGCAGATACTGCGTGAGTTCGGCGTCAACGTACCGAACGGGCTGCCCGCATTCAGCGTCCATGAGGCCGTCACCAATGCCGAAAAACTCGATACTCCTGTCGTTGTCGTCAAGGCGCAGATCCATGCGGGCGGACGCGGCAAAGCCGGCGGCGTGAAACTCGCAAAGAGCGCCGAAGAAGTCCGCGCCGTCGCACAGGAACTTCTCGGCAAGGTTCTCGTCACACATCAGACCGGTCCCGAGGGCAAAGTCGTCGAACGCCTCCTCATCGAAGAGGCGTCAAAGATCAAGAAGGAATACTATCTCTCCTTTATCATCGACCGCCATACGGCAAGCGTCGTCATGATGGGCTCGGAGGAGGGCGGCGTCGAGATCGAAAAAGTCGCTGCCGAGACACCTGAGAAGATCATCAAGGAATACATCGATCCCGTCATCGGTCTGGCAGGATTCCAAGCGACGCGCATGGCATATGCCATCAACATCCCGGAGGCCGCCATCCGCAGAGCCGTTTCAACCATGCAGAAGCTCTACACTGCATTCATTGACAAAGACTGCTCTCAGCTCGAGATCAATCCGCTCGTCCTCACCGAGGACGACAAAATCGTCGTGCTCGACGCAAAGCTCAACTTCGACGACAGTGCGCTCTTCCGCCACTCTGACATCGCGATGCTGCGCGACGAGAGCGAGGAGGATCCGAAGGAGCGCATAGCGGCGGCAGCGGGGCTCAACTACGTCAACCTCGGCGGTGACGTGGCATGTATGGTCAACGGCGCAGGGCTTGCGATGGCGACCGTTGACATGCTCAAGTTCTATGGCGGCGAGCCGGCGAACTTCCTCGACGTCGGCGGCGACTCCGCGCCCGAGAAGATCGCCAAGGCATTCAGCATCATGCTCGAAGGCGGTCAGGCAAAGGGCATCTTCGTCAATATCATGGGCGGCATCAACCGCTGCGACAACATCGCAAAGGGCATCATCGAGGCCGCACATATCATCTCCAAGGACGGCAGTTCCCTCCCCGTTCCCGTCGTCGTACGCCTCGAGGGTTCGATGGTCGAAGAGGGGCGCGAGATCCTGCGGAACACCCCTATCACCAACGTATTTGCCGCGCCCACGATGGAGGGCGGCGCCGAGCAGATCGTGAAACTTGTCGCTGCGGCTAAGAACTAAGAGGGAGGGCGTACCATGTCAGTTCTGATTGATAAGGACACCAAAGTCATCGTCCAGGGCATCACCGGCACAGCGGCGATGTTCCACACGGAGCAGATGCTTAAATACGGCACGCAGATTGTCGCCGGCGTCACCCCCGGCAAGGCGGGACAAACGGCGCTCGGCGTCCCCGTATTCAACACCGTCAAGGATGCGGTCGATGCGACCGGCGCAACCGTCTCCGTCATCTACGTCCCCGCGCGCTTTGCTGCGGACGCCATCCTCGAGGCGATCGACGCGGAACTCGATCTCGTCGTCTGCATCACCGAGAACATTCCCGTTCTCGATATGGTCAAGGTACGCCGCTACATGCGAGGGAAAAAGACGCGCTTCCTCGGGCCGAACTGCCCGGGGCTCCTCACCTCCGGGCAGTCGAAGGTCGGCATCACGCCCGGCAGCGTCAGCAAGCCCGGCCACGTCGGCCTCGTCTCGCGCTCCGGTACCCTCACATACGAAGCGGCATTCCAGCTCACGAACGCCGGCATCGGACAGACCACCACCGTCGGCATCGGCGGTGACCCGGTCAAGGGACTTGATTTCATCGACGTATTGCAGCTCTTCCGCGACGATCCCGACACCTACGCCGTGCTCATGATCGGCGAGATCGGCGGCACAGCAGAGGAGGAGGCCGCCGCCTGGATCAAGGAGAACATGCCCGACAAGCCCGTCGGCGCATTCATCGCCGGTCGTCAGGCACCTCCGGGCAAACGCATGGGACATGCCGGCGCAATCATCTCGGGCGGCAAGGGCACGGCAGCGGACAAGGTCGCGGCCCTCAACGCGGCGGGCATCCCCGTCGCCGAGACAGTCGCCCACATCGGCGAGACCATGGTAAAACTCCTCAAGGACAAGGGCATCTACGACAAATGCCGCACTTGCTGAGGCAGACAAAAGCATAGCAAAAGCGCTGTACGAAGCTGACTTTGTACAGCGCTTTTTTCTGCGTTCATCCTTTCGGGACCTTTGAACCTGTTGTTCATGACAGTTACAAAGTCTGCAGAATATGATACAGTCATATCAGCACCTTATGATTTCTGCCGAAAAGGACGTGTACCATGCTTCGCACCTATGCAAAGGCACTCACATTTGCCGCGCTCCTCATCCTCGGCACGGGCGCAGCCGCCTCCGCCGCACCGTCCCCTAAGGCGCAGCTCGATGTGATGGCGCGCTCCCCTGTCATACAGGAGGAGATCAACACGATGTACCACACATGGGACCTCATCCTCAAGAGCGGCAATGCGGATCGGAGCATGTATCGATTCTATGCCGTCGTCACCGACCTCGACCGCAACGGGCGGCTCGAGCTCCTGATCAGCAATCAGTACATAAACAAAGATCCGCTGTTTTATGCCGGTGAGGATATCTCGAAGGAGCAGAGACGGGGACTTACCTCCCTCAGCAATATATTCCCCGGCCGAATCCGGGGCGCAGCATACGAAATCAGCGCCGACGGAACAGTGCTTGAACCGCTCGAGATCCAGTGCGGGAGCGCAGCGTTCCCCGACTTTACGCGCATTTATCTAAAGTCACGCAAAGCAGACGCCCATCCCCCCTACTATGTCGATACGATCCTCATGCCCCGCGATTTGACGATGACGAAGGGCCGCGACTGCTACCCCATCGTACGCGAGGCGCAGCACATCCGGCTCGACGCAGGTGTGCTCACCGTCAGTACGATCGCGCGGCTGGAGGGAACGGCAGGCATCTCTGACGGGATGGTCGATCCGCTGTACACCTCGATGAAGCTCCTCCCCTCGGGTGAGGACATAGATCCCTACGGTGCAGAAGCCGCCTCGTTTGAGCGCGAATACCGCGGTGGACGCCGCGTCACCTTCGTCTCATGGGAGCTGCTCGACAAAGACCCGCGCGCTGCCCTCGCCGCCTCATGGTTCGGCTGGACGTACGAAGAGGAATAAAGCGATACGAGGAGATGCGGGCGCATCCCGAGCGCTGCAAACGCTATCGCTCCGTCGATGAGATGGTGAGCGAGGTGTCTAAGGATTCATTTTGACCATGGCGTAAAGGGCTGCTGCATGAAGTCGTTTTGACTGGTGTAACAGCTCTTTGTTCGTTTATCTAGACGCTCAAAGCGCCCCTTCCACCATGCTGTGCATGGTTCCCCTCCCCCGTGCCACACGGGGGAGGCTAAAATTACGGTATATTAGCTTCCCCGTTGCCGACCTGCGAAGCAAGGCTGAACGAAAGTAGGTTATATGCGGGACGCGCCAAGAACAGGGGGGCGTGAGCAGCGTGTGATTGACTGACGTTTATCCCCCGTCACGGACAGAGAAATCTGATTGCCGTTCCTCAAGCCTCTCCCGCCGCTGCGGGGGAGGGGGACCGCTTGCGGAGGAAGGGGCACCCAAAGTTACGTATCCAACACAATCCTACATCTCCTCTGCCGGCGCGATTCTGTGCAAAGGTTTCCTCGCAAGCTCCTCTGCCTTTGCAAAATCCGCTCTCGTCAGAACAAGCAGCACATAGCTGTCGCTGCCGATGTCCATTGCTGCGAGGACGTGCTCCGTCCACTGCGCATTCAGCGCGCCGCTCCACGAGGGGATGCTCCCCGCTTCATCAAACAGGACTTCATCGACGGCAAGTCCTGTCCCCGCAGTCAATTTCCGCACGGCATGCAGGAACGCATCCCGGTCGCTTTTCCAGTCGAGTTCGAGCGCCCTTTCACGCGACAGCATTTCTTCAGAGAGCGCATCCCATGCGTCATCAATCTCCGCTGCATTTTGCGGCGCCGCTTTCTTCAGAAAATGCTGCGCACGCTTTGTATCTCCGAGCAGCAGCACCGACAGCGCGCGGAACGCCGCGATCTTTTCCGCACCGTCCGCGTGCACTTCATCATAGGCACGAACGTCCGGGAGCGCGGACTTCTGCACGAAGTCCTTCATGATCCGCACGGCTTCGTCATAGGGAAGCCCTGCGCGCACATATGCTTTTCCGCGGATGTGCAGATACAGATCCACCTGCTCTTTACGCTTCCCGCAGGCAGCCTTCATCGAGCTGCAGCCGTCCACTGCATGCGGCGGGCGCAGCTCCACATACATGTTAAAGCCGTCCCGCATCGCCTGCAGCTGATTCCGAATTGTGACGATGTGGAATCCCGTGCGGTTAAAGATATTGCTGCGTAGGTGCCACTCTTCATAGGTATGAAATATTTTCTCCTGAATCAGATGGTAGAATCGCATAAAAACCTATGCATACAACGAGCCGACAGAGATATCCTCTGCAGGACGTTTTCCTATGCGGACTTCCTAAAACATGACGGAAAAAGGAAAATCTGCCGTCTCTATCGAACTAAAATACAGCCGAATCCTTCATTCAGCTTTTCAAAAGCAAAGGATAAACCATGAAAATACATTTCAAGATCAGTCTTATTGTACTCCTCACAGCCGTCATTCTCTCCTGCGCGGAAGGGGGCTCCGCCGCTCCCTCCACCGATGCACAGCTTGATGCCATTGCAAAAGCAAGGGACGTATGGAGTACTGCGCTTGCGGTACGACAAACCGCAGAGAAAACGTTTATCGAATACAATATCCCCGACACCGTACCGCTCTATTTCGCAGTCGCCGATATCAACGGGAACGGCCGTTTGGAGCTGCTGTTCAGCATGCACGTACTGTCCCACAAGGATACAGAGAATGCAAAGCAGCGCGGAGCTTCCCCCGAACTCATCCGTATGCTTGAACAAGTCGCAGCGGTCCCTGTCAATTACGGGGTATTTGCTTTCGAGCTCGATGAAAACAACGCGCTTGTCCCCCTTTCTACAGTCTTCACCAAAGGATACAACGCTGCTGGAGGCGCCATCCCTGACCTCACGCAGCTCCGAATCGACCCGGATCTCGGTCCCGATGGACCTTATTACTATCTGGCCACATACCGGCGAAACAATGCGGATGTCCCATATCCCGTTATCGTATCCTACCTGGTGCTTGTACCGGAAGGCAGTACGCTGCACGTTTATACACAGGCGCAGGAATACCTAAGCTATATTATAACAGATGACGAGAGCATCCCTGGGGAGGTCAGCAGCAGCGTCATCATCTACGACAGAAACGGAAATCCGACGGAGATGTCCCCGGAAGAATTCTATCGCACCGAAATCTTCAAAAGGAGCCTAAGAATAAGAAATTCCGAAGGCAGCATCCGCTGGCTTTCCTACGAGGAGCTGCTGCAGGATACGCATGCAGCGCTCGCCTCTTCATGGCAGGGATTTTCCTACACCAGCGTAATTGCACCACGGTAATGCGTACTGCCCGCACCTTCCAAGAAAGGACATACGCCTCTGCATCAAAACCAATGGGGGGCTGCTGCACGAAGTAGTTGACTTCGTGCAGCAGCCCCTATTCCTATGCGCTCAGTCGTGTACCCGATAGCTGTGCAGCATCCGCACAAATGCGGGGTCGCTGTGGTCGACGATCTCGCTGTGTCCGAGGTCGAGTTTCCTGATCTCCGCCATATCCGCCTCCGAGAGCGCGAAGTCCCAGATGGCGAGATTTGCCGCGATGCGATCCGCATTGACGGACTTCGGCAGGATGGAGACGCCGCGCTGCGTATTCCAGCGCAGTGCGACCTGTGCGGCGGTCTTGCCGTACTTCTCTCCGATCGCCGTGAGCGCGGGATGGCTGAAGATGCTGTGCTTGCCCTCGGCGAGCGGCCCCCATGCCTGCGGATGGACGCCGTACTTCTCCATATTCTGGAGCGCTGCCTCCTGCTGGAAGAACGGATGCAGCTCCACCTGATTCACCATCGGCTTCACGTCCACCGTCTCGCAGAAATTTGCAAGCGGTGCCGGATAGAAGTTTGAGATACCGATTGCCCGAATCTTCCCTGCGCGGTAAAGTTCCTCCATGCGCCGCCACGCGCCGAACACGTCACCCATCGGCTGATGGATGAGATAGAGATCGATGTAGTCGAGGCCAAGCTTCGCAATCGAGCGTTCAAACGCCGTTCGCGCGGCCTCGTAGTTCATATCCTGCACCCAGAGCTTCGTTGTGTGGAAGCAGGGCTTCTACGACGACGTGCAGAGCGGCAAGATCCCCTACGTCAGCAACCTCCTCCCGAGCGATGAGACAGCATCGGCTGAGATGGCTGAGACGCGCGGATGAATCATAATTTTTATGACAGTTACTTTCAATATCGTTGAATTTTTCCGTCAATTACGGTATAATAAGGATAGCATCAAAAGGGGCGGCGTCACCTGCAGCATCGCGGCGAAAGGGGCGCTCCTCTTAAGGAAGCACTGATAAATTCAGCACCGTCATCTTGGCACATCTTTTTCGCCCTCTCTGCGTCGGCAAATCCTCCGCATAGCCTTTGGGTTTGTCTCCTTGACAGGACAAAAATCTACACCAATCTGAGGGTCTATTTTATCGGCGATTCCTCATATTTTCTCACACTAGGAGGTATGTCCAATGAATCAGGAACAACTGAAACGCATGGAGAGCGCAAAGGGCTTCATCGCGGCGCTCGACCAGAGCGGCGGCTCTACCCCCAAGGCGCTCAAGGCGTACGGCGTCGACGAGAGCTCCTACCACGGCGACGAGGAGATGTTCACGCGCGTGCATGAGATGCGCACGCGCATTATCAAGAGCCCGTCGTTCAACAAGAGTGAGATCCTCGCGGCCATCCTCTTTGAGAACACGATGGACCGCAAGATCGACGGTCTCTTCACCGCGGACTTCCTCTGGGACAAGAAGGGCATCATCCCCATCCTCAAGGTTGACAAGGGCCTTGCAGAGGAAAAGGACGGCGTCCAGCTCATGAAGCCCATTCCGGATCTCAATGCACTCCTCGACCGCGCAAATGAGCGCCACATCTTCGGTACGAAGATGCGCTCCGTCATCAAGCAGGCGAACGAGGCCGGCATCCGTGCCATCATCGACCAGCAGTTTGAGGTCGGCCTGCAGATCGTGGCAAAGGGCCTCGTCCCGATCCTCGAGCCCGAAGTCGACATCCACTGCCCCGACAAGGCAAAGGCAGAGGAGATCATGCTCGCTGCGATTAAGAAGCACCTCGCAAAGCTCCCTGCAAGTGCCAAGATCATGTTCAAGGTCACCATCCCGACCGTCGACAACCTCTACGAGGGCATCATGAAGGACCCGCACGTCGTCCGCGTCGTCGCCCTCAGCGGCGGCTACTCGCAGGATGATGCAAACAAAAAGCTCGCACGCAACCACGGCCTCATCGCCAGCTTCTCGCGCGCCCTCGCGCAGGACCTGCGCGCCAGCCAGAGCGACGCCGAATTCGACGCTGTGCTCAAGAAGGCCGTCGACAGCATCTACAAGGCATCGATCACCTGAGGCCGTCCCTTCTTCGAACGACAATGCCCCCGCCGCAGACTGCGGCGGGGGCATTTTTGTGCGGAGCATCCGATCTGTCTCCAAGAAAAAGCTCTGTGCATGAATGCCATGCACAGAGCTTTTTCTCATCCGAACGCGCTTATCCCATGGAGCAGCCCGTATACTGCACGACGATCGCAGCAACACGGTTCGCCTCTTCGCACGCCGCGCGCAGCGTTTTCCCCTGCGACAGCGCCGACAGGAACCCCGCCGTATGCGAGTCTCCGGCGCCGATGGTATCGATCGCCTTCACCGGGGCGGAGGGCACGATCATCTCACCCTTCTCACTGCAGCAGAGCGTCCCCTCCCGGCCGAGCGTCACGATAACAGGCTGATGCGTAACCGCATGGAGTCTGCGCGCCGCGGCGGAGGCCTCCGTCTCCCCCGTCATCGCCTTTGCCTCGGACGCATTCATCTCGAGGATCGTGCCCATGCGCAGGAGCTCGTCGGCAAAACGCTTTCCCAAGAGCCTGGGCCCCGGGTCGAGCACCAGACGGCAGCTGCTTTTCCTGCGGCGCAGAAAGCGCAGCAGGACCTCGCTGCCGGGATTATTGTCCTGGAAGCCGTAGCCGGACGCATAGATGTAGTCGTACGTCTGCGCATCGATCCCCTCCAGCCACGCATCGCGCCACATCGTCTCAATCCCGTCCATCGTAATGAAGGTGCGCTCGCCGTCCGCCTCGACGAGAGAAAGGCAGTACCCGTTGTCAGAGCGCGCGTCCTCGATCATCGTGCGATGCCCCGACCGCAGCATCTCCTGCCGGATGATGTCCGCATACATGCCCCTGCCAATCGGCACGCAGAGATCATGCGGCGTTCCGAGAGCATCCATGATCTTCGATACGTTGAACGCGCAGCCGCCGACGATCATTCCCTTTTGAACGCCGGCGATATCCTCCCCGGCCTTCGGCAGGCGGTCGATCTGGATGACGACATCGATCACTGCCGCGCCGAGGATCAGTATCTTTGCGTTTCCCATACGCTCTCCTCCGTCAGGCCGCATTTCGCCTGCCGCCGAACAGTGTCAGGAGGATGTACAGTCCGCCGCTTACAACGAGCGTCAGCAGCACGTTCAGGCTGTTGCCGGCAAAGATTCCCACGGCAAACGGTCCCGCAAAGACAAACGTCTTGGAAAACAGCATACCCACAGCAAAGCCGACCACCCAGCTGATGACGCCGTGATAATTCAGCGCATTCCGCGCAGGGTCGGTGAGCAGGGCTTTATCATATCCCTGCCGGCGGCGCAGCATCAGATAATCCACAAGGAATACCGAAGCCCACGCGGCGAGCAGCTTCCCGATGATGCTCAGGAAGCCCTCGAGCGTCCCCTGGAAATCCTGCGCGACAAAGAGAATGTAGGCCGGTATGACCGTAACGACAACCGTCTGGAAAAGCAGAATCCAGCGTTCATTCACAAGGAGATGCGCCGCCTGGAGCACCAGCTTGGAGGATTTCAGTCCCAGGAAGCACTGCGGCGTCAGGCCGCCGATTGCCGTGATGTAATAGAGGATCGCCAGATTGACCGGCAACACGCCCTTGATCACCTCGATCGGATTCGCGGAGCTCGCAAGATCCGGCACCTGCGTTGAGAGCAGTATGCCGACGCCGAGCATCAAGATGAGCGGCACCGCGCCGCCCAGCGTAACCGCCCAGCCGACCTTGGCGCGCGAATGCTTCGGGTCCTGATGGCAGCTGTAGTCCGCCGCATAGCTCGTCCAGCCGATCCCGGTGCCGGCGGCGACAAAGGCAAGCGCCGGCAGGAAATTCCCCAGCCAATCACCGCTCGGCATCGACAGCAGCATCGACCAGTCCGTCTGCGGGATGATGATCGCGAGGATAACGAGCGTGAAAAATCCGAACAAATACGTGCAGAGCGTCTGCATGCGGATCAGCATCCCATGGCTGAACAGCACCGACGCCAGCACCAGGAGCACAAAAATCCCGAGCGCCAGCCCCATCGTCAGCGTCGTGGTCTCCAGCCCCAGCGTGGCAAACAGCGCCAGCACCGTCAATGCGCCCGTGCAGACATTGATCGACAGCCAGCCGGCATGTGCAATCAGCGCCGCCACGGCGGGGATCAGATTCCCCTTGAAGCCGAACGAGGCGCGCGACAAGACGAAGGTGATTGCTCCGGTGTCGCGTCCGGCCAGACTCATCAGCCCGACAATGCCGAACGAGAACGAACCGATGACCGTGACGAGAACCGCCTGCAGGAAACTCAGCTGATAGCCGACAATAATCGCGCCGTAAACCAGCCCGAGAATCCCTATATTCGCGGCGCAGTACAGGAAAAACAGACTGCGCGGCCGATCCGTCCGCTCCTCCGGCGCCAAAAAAGTCTTTTCTTCGTCGTGCATGACAATTCCTCCTCCAGCGATTTGTCTTGAAAAACGCGTCAAAGCGTCAGCAATGCACCTTGCCGCGGTGTGCAAGCAGACTGTCGGCATAGCGGCCGAAGTCCACATGATTGCTCCGTTCTAGGACGGCAGTCAAACCCGCCTCGATGTTTTTCGCGCCGGCCTTTGCCCCGCAAACCGCAGTCGCCATAGCGCCGATCGTATCTGTATCGCCGCCGAGGTTCGCACAGGCCAAGCTGCACGCTTTCGGCTCCTTGAAGTAGTATGCCATAGCCAGAGCCGCCGGCACAGCCTCGCTCATCAGCGTCGTCGTGCCGATGATCTCATAGATCGAGAGAGTGAATGCCTCCTCATCCCCCCCATGCCGCTCTGCAAGCTCCAGCGCCAAGGCAAGCCGTGCCTTCGGCGAAGCACTGTACGTCTCCGCGCCATAGTACGCCGTCAGGTCGCAGCACACCATTGCATCGGCCATAATTTTCTCCCATGACTTGCTATCGAGCGCGGAGCTGACCGCCGCCGCCACCATACCGGCGCCGCCGAGCGCCACGTCCGTCTTGTGCGTCGCCTCGCTGACGCGAAAGACAAACGCGGCCAGCCCCTGCAAATCATCAGAGGGAAACAGGCAGCCGATCGGCGCAATCCGCATCGCCGCACCGTTCGTCACCGCCTTTACCGTGTACGGCGTGGGATCTTCTCCGTGCGCAACCGCATGGAGCGCAGCCTTCGTGCTCTGCCCCAGAATATTTTTGTCAAATGCATTTGTCCGAACTGCCCACTGCAGGAGATTGTCCGCAATCAGCCTCCTGTCCGGCACATAGTCACTCTCCATCAGAGAGTCGAGAATGACAAGCGCCTGCGCCGTATCATCGGTAAATTCGCCCTTCTTGAGGCCGATCGCCGCAGGATTCTCCTCCGGGCTGTCCTCGAACGTCTCAATGCGCCCGAAAAGCTCCCGGATCCTTCTGCGGCTCAGCAGCTCCGACGGCATCCCCATCGCGTCGCCCAACGCCATGCCGTAAAGCGTCCCCAAAATATGATCTCTCATATGTGCGCTCCTTCCCTGCCCGATTGCATGTACAAGTAAAGTATATTATACGCAAAGATTTTTTACAATGTTGAGGGATGTGCACATATTACGGTTTATGCCATCTTGTCACAGATCCCACGTATCAGTTTGCAGAGCATCTCAATATTATGTTTTTTCATCTTATCGGCTATCTCATTTTCTTGTTTCTCAAGAATGTCTGCAAATTCAGTAAGCGGTTCAACATCACTCTGATAATACGTTTTTATATTCTCTGGCATATATTGATGACGTATTTCCCGGTAAAAACTATAGATTTCACGATTGGGACGTCGAAGCAAATATACAGCCAGCTTCTTAACGGGCAATTTTATAAACAATCCACGACTAAATAGGCCTGCGCCATCTTCCTGGAAAACATGCTCCAACTCATCTACAGACAAATCGTTATCAAGTATATTTGTAATCTGTTCCTCAACCGGACGTACTTGCTGCACTAACCTATAGTTCTGAATCTCTTCTATATATGTTTTATATTTCGGATCATTTTCGTCTCTGATCCCAAAGACAGCTCCTACGGCATCTTCCGAAACGTTCCCTTTTTTTAGATTTTCTTCTATAACATCCCCCCAGCGTTCTATATTTGCTTCCTCAAAGCCGATTTTAGACAGCTCTTGACAAAGCCCTAGAATTGACAAATAATCGCCAAGTCCATATACACCGTTTTTTAGATTTTGGTATATGGATTTAAGCCTGCATATTACACCCTGACCATCCAACTCCATATAATAACAGAGACTATTTAAAGGATCCCTTTTTCTATCTCGGCTTATTAGAAGGACCCCAGTCTGTTCTAAACCTTTATGAATATTATCCAGATCTACATAGCTATCATAAATGTAGTCCTCTACAAATTTTAGTATTACATAGGATGCAAATTCACCGAAACTGGTCGTTTCAGGATATATTGTATTAAATGCATATGTTTCATCCGGCTGCCATATTCGTCTCTGCTCCTGCCTCTCTCGAAGCTGAACAGAAACATGAATTGCCGAATACAGTATATTCGCACGCAAGGCATTCACATATTTCTTATCATATGATGCCCACTTTATATATTGCTCTAGCTCCATAAATCTGCTGACAGCAAACTGCAGGATTCGTAAATTTCTGCACTCATAATGATCCATGAGACGAACAATGAACGGTCCCTGTTCCTTGATCCATGTTAGAAAATCCTTCGGAAATTGCGCTTGTTCTGAACATATCTTCTGAATCATATCTTCAAGTACAGATTCTATTTTTTCAGCAACAGGAGGATTATAGTACAAGGTTTGCCCTACAACTTTTTCTTTTGTTTTCCTATATATGGCGTTTTCCTCACCGAAAAAATGATCTCTGAACTTTTCTATATTATTGTTTACGTTTTCTGTCTCCCTATTTTCATTCTCTTTCTTTTTTGCCGTCTCACTCACCGGCGGACACGCCAAAGCTGCAGCGATGGTCTTTAATTCCACATTTTGCTGCATATGGTGAAATCCTATTTCGGACTCGTTTGCTACGATTAGAATTTTAGCACAGTATTCTTCAAGCATTCTGCTGATTTCACCAAGCAGTTCATTCATAGGAATCATACAACGTTCAAAATCATCAAAGATAAAGCATTGCTTCTCCATATCAAGTATTTTATCTTTAAAAAGATCCCTTAAAGTACCTCCTAAATTATCAACACTTTCCTTTGGGACTCCTATTTGCAATGAAATCCCAGGTGCAATAAAAGGTTTTACCATTCGCCACAGCTGAATTGTAGGCACTCCTATTTTCTTTTCGGCCATACTCATGTATACCTTGTCCACGAGTTCAGATATGGTATGCAGACCATAAAGTGATACATAGATCGGCGTAACTTCCGTATCCTTTGCCAAACGATCCATGATTTTATTTCTTATGAAATAAGACTTGCCGCTCCCCCATTTCCCGTCAAGCATCAAGGCATATGGATAAAAATAGTTTTTGCAATATTGAACAATCACATGATCAATTTCTTCTTCCCTAGACCATATTTTGTTTTCCGCCAAAACATCATTTTTCATTGTTTACACCTTTCCTCATTTTTTATACATCTCCTAAGTCATATTATTTCAATGCCCGGCACTCGCATGCCCCTGCAGCAACATTTCGAGCTGGAGTTCGCTCTTTCGACCATTGATTACCGCGGGTCTTCGAGAAGGTCGGCGTACTTGAACGTGGGCTCTTTCTCCATGCGTTCGATGGCGGCAATGTTGCGCCAACTGCTACTCTCAGTCTTTGGCGACTGCATCGACCCTCACACCTATGCACCTGTACTTCTACAATCACTGTGCGTACCTACATCATCTCTTCTCTGTAATTCGCTGTAAAAGAACATTTGTCCTGCTTGACGTCTGTTCCCCGCACAGCAGGGAAGGCTATGGCATATCCTCTCCCCAAAAGGCATCAAGTCAGGTGTGAAATCCTTCCAAGAGAACGCGCATCAGCGCGGCATGATCGGAGAATGCTTACATGGTCCCTCTCCCCACTCTTGCAAGGAGGCTTTTCTGCTCACCGCAAATCTTTCCTTAATCAGCCGCTTATGATACAAATTTTTTTCAATCTTTTCGTGAAACCCTGTCATTTGTTACAGGACACCCCCTGAAATTTTTATGCTAAGATGAACGCGAGGATCATTGCATTGCTTTTTCATGCAAAATGGTTCTGTTTACACACGGCGCTTTCGATCCATCATGGCAACAGGGAGGAATCTCAGATGAAACAGTGGAAAACGCTCATCGCGGCGACGCTGACCGCCGTCTTTGCAGGCGCGGTTCTCACGGGCTGCGGCGGCAGTGCAGAGCTCGGGCCAACGCCGCCGAAGGAGGCGGCCGCGCAGCTGAAATTCAACGGAAAGGACGTGCCGCTCTACGAGTACAAGGGCGCAGAGCTCCCGAAGCTCCAGGGATACGACACGAGCCTCGCGCTCACAAAGGACGCGATCTACGCAATCAGCATCGACGGGGAGAAGAAGTACCATCTCCAGAAGATCCAGCTGAAGGACGGCGCGATCACCGCGGTCGAGGATCTCGGCAGTGCGCTGAGAGCCCCGGTCACCTCGGACGGCACGAACATCTACTACATCCCGGAGAAGGGCAAGCTCGGCATCTATGACGGCAAGGCGGCGCCGTCCGTCGACGTCACGAACGTCCACACCTTCCGCGCAGTCTTCGGCGGCAAGAACGGCTACATGAGTCAGAATTTCGTATCGGACAGCGACGTGCTGTCCGGCACGCTCTCCAAGGAGGGGCTGAAGGATCCGAAGACGGTCCTCAGCAAGGATGTCTACAAGGCGCGCTACGAGGCAAAGGACGAGACCTACGAGACGAACCCGTACTTTATCTGGGCGGATGCGGACGGTTTCTACATCTCATCGCTCGCCAGCCACGACAGCGATCACAAAAAATGGACGGAGCCGTTCCACATGTACAGCCCCGACGGCAAGCTGCTCCGCACCTTTAAGATCAACGAGGGAATTCCGAGCGATGCAGAGAAGCTTGACGGCAGCGAGCGTCAGGCCATCGCGACGAAGGACTACGTTGTCTTCTACACGACGGGCTGTCTGCGCGTCTTTAATAAGAAGGACGGCGCCTATGTCGGTGATGTCGAGCTGAAGATCGACAAGCACAGCCTCATGCCCGAGGGCGTGGCGGCGGACGAGGCGAACCGCATCTACTTCATCGACGACAAGACGCACATCTACCGCATCGACCTGTAAATGCATGCAGGCGGAGCTGTACCGCATGAGGACCTGATCCTTTCTGACAGGACATAGATGTACAGAGATAAGGAGGAATCCGATATGAAAAAGTGGAAATCTCTGCTTGCAGTGGCAATGACCACCGTCTTTGCAGGGGCAGTCCTCGCCGGCTGCGGCGGCGCGGATGGCGGCGGCGGTATCAGCGGCTCGAAGGAGACATCGCTCTCCTCACCGAAGGAACCCGTTGGACAGCTGAAGTTCAACGGCAAAGACGTACCGATCTACGAGTACAAGGGAGAGGGCCTCCCCGACATGGTGCACACAACGACCAATCTCACCGTGACGAAGGATGCCATCT
>ERZ772766.279-NODE-279-length-31150-cov-4.174465_pt1 | contig 31150 bp, 19 predicted proteins | sample MGYA00511379_ERZ772766 | MGnify/ENA primary metagenome ERZ772766 (study PRJEB29015, sample SAMEA2737895) | human oral metagenome | biome: human oral; feature: human-associated habitat; material: dental | place: China | collected 2116 ...
ATAACGGATGGTGAGAACGTGAAGCAAGTTACTACCGATGGTGAATTTAATAAGATAATCAACGGTCTACCTGATTGGGTGAACGAAGAGGAGTTCGGCGTTAGCAGTTCGTTGGTGTTTAACGCCGACGGAACCATGATTTGCTGGGTGCGCTATGATGAGAAAGACGTGAAAACCTTCTCGTTACAGATGTATCAAGGGCAATACCCTTCGCACAAGGAGAACCAAACTTATCCTTCTTTCTTTGCATACAAATATCCAAAGGCAGGCGAAGACAACGCCAAAGTGTCGGTATGGAGTTTCGACATCAAGTCGCGACAAACCAGAAAGCTCGACGTGCCATTGGATGCCGACGGCTATATACCACGAATTAAGACCACCAACAATGCCGACATGATACTTGTCTACACCATGAACCGTCACCAAGACGTGCTGAACGTATATACGGTGAACCCTCGCAGCACCGTTGCACAGCTGCTGGTAAGGGAAAAAGGAGACAAGTATGTGAAAGAAGAGGCCATTGCCAACATATCGGTTTACAACAATAGCTTTCTACTTCCTAGCGACCGAGACGGCTACATGCACCTCTACCTATACGACATGGGCGGGAAACAGATACGTAAGATAGGCGATGGAAACTACGACATCACCCAAGTTTACGGCTACGACGAGCAAACGGGCGACGTATTTTACCAAGCTGCCGTGCCCACGGCGCACGACAGGCAGGTGTTTGTGAACCACAAAAACGGTAAAACAGAATGCCTAACAAAGCAAGAAGGCTGGAACAACGCCATCTTCTCGGGCGACCTGAAATACTTTATCAACACCTGGAGCAATGCCACCACGCCCTACACCTTCACACTATGCGACGCTCGCGGCAAAGTTATATCTACATTGCTGGATAACAAACAGCTCGTTGCCAAATACAAGCAAGAAGGACTTTCCGAACCCGAATTTTTCTCGTTTACAACAGGCGATGGCGTAAAGCTAGACGGTTGGATGGTTAAGCCTGCCAACTTCTCCTCATCAAAGAAATATCCTGTCATCATGTTCCAATACAGCGGACCGGGCAGTCAGCAAGTAGTAAACTCGTGGGGCATTGGCTCGATGGGGCAAGGTGCACTCTTCGACAGGTACTTGGCCCAAGAAGGCTTTATCGTTGTATGCGTGGATGGGCGCGGAACAGGCGGCAGAGGTTCGGCTTTCGAGAAGTCCATCTACCTGCAATTGGGCAAATTAGAGTCGCAAGACCAAGTGGCCACGGCCCGCTATCTCGCCTCACTACCCTACGTAGATGCCAACAACATCGGCATTTGGGGTTGGAGTTTCGGCGGTTTCAACACGCTTATGAGCATGAGTTCGGGCGACAACGTCTTCAAGGCAGGTGTTTCGGTGGCTCCCCCCACTTCATTCCGCTACTACGACACCATCTACACCGAGCGATACATGCGTACGCCCAAAGAGAATGCCAAGGGATACGACGACAACGCCATGTCGCGCGCCCACAATTTACATGGAGCTTTGCTCATTTGCCACGGCTTGGCAGACGACAATGTGCATCCGCAAAACACCTTCGAGTATGCAGAATCGCTTGTTCAGGCCGACAAAGACTTCAAAGAATTGTATTACACCAACCGCAACCATAGCATCTATGGCGGCAATACACGCAACCACTTGTTGCGCCAGATAACCAATTTCTTTAAGGAACAACTGAAATAACCTCGGTTCATCCACAAATAAAAGCCCCAAACCCTTCTGTAAAGGAAAGGTTTGGGGCTTTTCCGTATAACACCAGTCACGCCATTGCACAACACCAGCCATGCCATTGCATAACACCAGCCACGCCATTGCATAACACCAGCCATGCCGTTACATCGCATTAACCACGCCAATGCGCAACATTGGCCACACCATTAGCACCTGGCTAGCATGCCGCATTTCGCTTTACCACCGCAGGCTAGCAAACGTTTCTCGCCTTGCCCTGTTGCGGATTAAGGCTTGTTTTTTACCCAGCCTTGTTCACCTTCTTGCACTTGCCAGAAAACTCTTGCACCTCAATCTTGATGATTTCTGTACGATGAAACGATGCCTGCGTGTACTTCTCTCCCAGCTGTTTATGTTCGGGCGATAGCTTGTTGATAAGCAGGTGCAAGGCTTTCATGCGCTCGTCTTCGTCCAATCCCGTTCGGGCTAAGCCATAAATCACCACACTTTCGTATTCGGTGGTGAAATTAGCGGGCAACAAGTTAACGTTGCCCACAATGCAAAGGCACACATGCGGGTTCTTGGCTATGGCCCTTAACTTCTTACCTTCGGGTGCGCAATGCACATATAACGCGCTTTCGCCATCCCAAACATGGTTTACGGGGATGGCATACGGCATGCCTTCCTCGTCTGTCATCGAAAGAACGCCATACTCGGCACCCTCTATCAGCTCTATGGCGCGTTGCTCGGTCAACAGTCGGTCGCGCCTTCTTACATGGTCGTTATTGTATTTCATAACTTCTTCTTTAATGGCAAAATTAAGTATTTTTTGCCACAATAACCCATAACATTTCATGGTTTATGCGGTTAAAGTGGGTTAATTGCCTTAACTTTGCAGCTAGTTAAACTGCGTATGGGTGAGCCGAATCCCCTCGTTCTCTCCCCCATCCATGCCCAAATCACAGCTGCACAATGACAGAAATACACCCCATAGCCCATTTTCGTTCGCCTTTCAGCTCAAAGTTTGGCATACCCAAACAAAGCGGATTGGTGCAAGACGTGCGCGGACAAATTGTTTTCGAACCCGCTTATCGCTCGAAAGACGCCTTGCGCGGGCTAGACGAGTTCGACTACCTATGGCTTATTTGGCACTTTTCGGCCAACAAACACGCACCCAACAGCCTTGTCGTTCGTCCGCCATTGCTAGGCGGCAACACCAAGATGGGCGTGTTTGCCACACGTTCGCCCTTCCGTCCTAACGGCTTGGGGCTATCTTCTGTGCGGCTAGAACGCATCGAATGGGAAACGCCCCAAGGTCCCGTTATACATGTTTTGGGTGCCGACTTGATGGACGGGACACCCATTTTCGACATTAAACCCTACATCGCATACGCCGATTGCCACGTGGGTGCACGCAGTGGTTTTGTAGACAGAACGGCCATTGCCCGACTAGATGTGTGCATACCCGAACGTTTCCGCACCATATTCTCTTCCCACGACCTTAAAACGCTTTGCGAAGTGCTGGCACTCGACCCTCGCCCGCATTATCAAGACAACCCACAAAAGGTGTATGGTATGCCGTTTATGGATAAGGATGTGCGTTTCACGGTGTCGGCCGAGGGGCAACTGCTGGTGGTAGACGTGGTATAAGCCGATTTCTTCCTGTGCGATGCCCCCGCACAGCCCTTCTCCCTCCCCATCGTTTGTTGGCAAACATCATGGTCTAAACCTTGCTAAATAACACATTTACATCCTTACCAGCCTTCCTTTTTTACCTTTTCCACACTGCTTTGATAAAAAAATATGTAAAAGTTTGTCTATTTAAGAAAAGATTTATAACTTTGCGAACAACACTAAAAACCCTTAACTGTGCCATTACAACATGGGGGATGCACCAATAAAACTACTTATCCGCTAAACCAAACGCGGCTGTCTAATCCGAAACGTAAGTCCCACATTTGTACAAACACATTAAGAAACTGAACTAACGATAAAAACAATTATAAAACAAAACAAATGATGAGAATTTCTACTTTATTACTGGGAGCGACCTTGTCGCTTTCCACTTTTCCTGCTATGATGGCGCAAACCTATTGCCAACCCAACAAAAGCAGTGGAGGAAAAAATTGGGCGCATGCCAATTCGCAGTCGTTTTACAGCTTAAAGGTTTCTTCGGATGGTAACGAAGTATATCAGTTTACCGACGAAAATTGCAACAACCAGTATAACTGGATACAAGACGAGCAAGGCTTTACCACCTCAACAGGTAAGAAACTGGTGCTAGACGTGCGTTCGGGTATTTGGACGTGGGACATCCAAGTGGGATTTGACTGGGATGGCGATGGCGACTTTGAAGACATTCAACGCGCTTTCTCTACGGTAGGAAAGAAACCAACGGAGAAAGAAACCTCTTGGAACCCCAAATACAGCGACACTTACGCCAATGCCGATTGGAGAAAAGCCGAGCAAAACCGCTTAGGCCATCGCGGCGTGCTTTACCATCAGTTTACCTTCACGGTACCCAGCAATGCCATTAATGGTAAAACCCGCATGCGTATTTTGTGCGACGGCGATGGCGGGTCGGCCGATTTCGACATGTGTTCGCCTGTTGGCTATGCCGGCTCGATGCACGATTTCGGCGTAACAATCGTTTCAAAGAACACCGCAGCTAAGCCCGTTTTCAGTGTGGCAGACGGAATCTATAAGATGGACCAAATGGTGACCATTACCACGAACACGCCCGATGCTAAGATTTACTACACCTTAGACGGCAGCACCCCCACCGCTGCCAACGGCATACTGTACGAAAGCCCCGTTAAAGTGAGCGGACTAGAAGGAAACACCACCGAGGTAACCTTAAAGGCCATTGCCGTTAAAGACGGTATGGAAGCCAGCAACGTGGCTACGGCCAAATACACCATACAAAAGGCTTGGAGCATTGTGAAAGGTACGGTTCATCCCACCGAAGACCGCTACATCACCTCGGCCACAACCGAGGATGCCAAGCAAAACCTAAACTTCACGCAAAGCACCAAGCCCTCGGTTGTTTACATCAATACGGGCAGCGCATTCACGGTAGAAAGCGGCAGCACCTTCAAGTTGCACGTACAATGCAGCCCTTCTATGAAGTGGGACCATGCCATTGTGTTTGTTGACTGGAACCATAATTACAGCTTTGACGACGCGGGCGAACAGCTATTTAAGGTTGGCGAGGAAGTGAAGGGCAACGAAGAGGTTTGCAACTTTACCCGCACCATAGCCGTTCCTGCCGATGCCGTTGTGGGTGCAACGCGTATGCGCATACAATTTACCGATGCTTGGCACAAGAAAAACGAGCCAGGACATACGCATAGCGCAGAAGATGTGATAGACAAAGGCGGAGCTTACGACTTTGTTGTGAACATCGAAAAACCCGTAGTAAACGGCATTGATAACGTTTCGACAGACAAAACTGCCGCCGAAGTGTACACACTTGAAGGCATAAAGCTTAACAAGCAAGTAAACGAATTGCCTAAGGGTATCTATATCGTTAACGGCAAGAAGGTGGTAGTGAAATAACATACGAAAGAATATATTCAAGGCACACCTTAATAATATGTTATCAGATATTAGAGATGTAAATTTGTGAATATGCCGTGATGGCATCAACACAATGATTTCCAGCATCCCTCGCACGTCATTGTGCAGGGGATGCTTTTGTTTTATTATAATCGAAAACAATTCGTTTTAGGTATTAATTGCCTTATGGGCGAGTTTGCACATATCGAGTTTGTCTTTATTTTAACCCCAATCGGCATATACGGCACAATCATTCTGTCCACTTTTCAGCAAGCATTTTAACATTCTGAGTGCCCTTTCCGACAACCAACCGCCCATCTTGCCGCAAAAAATCGATTCTCGCGAAGGTTTGTTTTGATGCAAAAAGGGGTTAGCATGTGCATGCGGCAAAATGAATATTCATTCCCAAAAGCCGCCATTAGCACCCATTTTGGGGCTATTTGCTGCTAAATGCAGTGCAATATGCTGCTAAACGCAGTGCGTTTTGGTGCTAAATGCAGTGCGTTTTGGTGCTAAATGCAGTGCGTTTTGATGCTAAACACAAGGTAAAATGCCGCTAAATGCGGTGCCGAATGCTGCTAAATGCAAGACGAAAAGCATAAATATCCGCCGAAATAGCATAAACAAAACCTTTCCGAACCATGAAAAATATGGCTAAAAAGGGCAAAATGGCCGTTAAAAAGTGGGATTTTAGGGTCTAAAAGCAGGTAATTGGAGTTGAAAAAATAAGAGTCGGCAACCAAACTAGAAAGGCAAAATGGTGCAAAATGCAGTCCTTCTTCTTAAAAACAGACAAGCTAGAAGACGTGGCAGGTTATAAATAGTGGAAGTTTACCAACTTTTCAACCAATATTTTCGCTGGAACGGAGTGGAAATTGGAGCGTTACTGTAAAATAAAATAAACAATTTAAGTTTTGTGAGTTGATGAGTTGACAAGGGGACTTAGATGACGAGTTAACCTGTAGTCGATTAAACTTTTCCCTTCTTCCACCGAAACACATACTATTTAAAGATCAAATGCACGACCAAGACACGCTAGACATGGCCAAATTTTTATCCCCAACATGCAAAACAGCGTGAACTTACGCACATGTCCGCAGGATGTACACCATTGAAAGAGGCGCAAGCCTAAGGCGTGTTGGCATCGCGGAGACGACAACAGAAACAATTTGTAACTTCAATATTTTGCGAAACTGCATGTTTTTTAGTAATTTTGCGCATTATTTGGGTATACAAAACAACTTTATATAAATGAACATTTCATACAAATGGCTGAAAGAGTATGTCGACTTCGACCTTACGCCGCAAAAAACGGCAGAGGTATTGACTTCTTGCGGCCTTGAAGTAGACTCTGTGGAAGAGGTTCAAACCATCAAAGGTGGCTTGAAAGGACTGTATGTGGGCGAAGTGCTTACATGCGAGGCGCATCCAAACTCCGATCACTTACACATCACAACCGTTGACTTGGGCAAGGGCGAACCTTCTCAAATAGTATGCGGCGCACCCAATGTTGCCGCCGGACAAAAGGTAATAGTGGCCGATGTGGGTGCCGTGCTTTACGATGGCGACAACGAGTTTGTTATTAAGAAATCGAAGTTGCGCGGCGTTGAAAGCTTTGGTATGATATGTGCAGAAGACGAAATTGGCGTGGGAACGGCTCACGACGGCATCATCGTTTTGCCTGCCGACGCTAAGGTTGGCCAGCCTGCCGCCGAATATTACCAACTGGAAAGCGACTGGCTTATCGAGATTGACATAACAGCTAACCATGCCGATGCACTAAGTCATTATGGCGTGGCACGCGACCTGTACGCCTGGTTGGTGCAAAATGGTTATGAAACTACATTGAAACGCCCCAGCTGCGATGCCTTCGTGGTAGACAATAACGATCTGCCCATAGATGTTACCATCGAGAATAACGATGCCTGCAAACGCTATGCTTGCGTATCGATAACCGATTGTGAGGTGAAAGAAAGTCCCGAATGGCTGCAAAACAAGTTGCTTACCATCGGCCTGCGCCCCATCAACAACATTGTAGACATCACTAACTACATCATGATGGCCTACGGACAACCCATGCACTGCTTTGACGCGGACATGGTTAAGGGGCACCACATCATTGTAAAGACACAGCCTGAGGGAACGAAATTCGTTACCCTAGATGGCGAAGAGCATACGCTTGGCCCTTCTGACCTGAGCATCTGCAACGCAGAAGAGCCGATGTGTATCGCTGGCGTGTTTGGTGGAAAAGGCAGCGGAACATACGAAACAACACGCAATGTTGTGCTGGAAAGTGCGTATTTCCACCCCACATGGATTAGGAAAAGCGCACGCCGCCACGGACTTAGCACCGATTCGAGCTACCGCTTTGAGCGTGGCATCGACCCTAGCGGCACGGTGTATGCCCTGAAACAAGCCGCCATTCTTTGCAAAGAACTGGCAGGTGGCAAAATATCTATGGAGGTAAAAGACGTTTACCCCGAACCAATAGCCGACTTTGACGTTGACTTGAAATATGCCTATGTGGGGCAAGTTATTGGCAAAGAGATTGGAAACGATGTTATTAAGCGCATTGTGACGAGTCTTGGCATGCAGGTAGTTGAAGAAACCAACGAAGGTTTGCAACTCAAAGTTCCCGCGTATCGCGTAGATGTTCAACGTCCTTGCGACGTTGTGGAAGATATTCTGCGCATCTACGGCTATAATAACGTGGAAATACCTACACAACTGAAAAGTTCGCTAACGGTACACGGCGACGAAGATAGGGAGCATAAATTGGAAACGCTTATTGGCGAACAGCTTGTTGGCAGCGGATTTAACGAGATACTGAACAACTCGTTAACGAAGGTGGCCTATTACGAGGGATTGAACAACTACACGGAAGATACTTGCGTGAAACTGCTGAACCCGCTTAGTGCCGACTTGGGCATGATGCGCCAAACATTGCTGTTTGGTGGACTGGAAAGCCTTTCGCGCAACGCCAACAGGCAGAACCAAAACCTGCGTTTCTTTGAGTTTGGCAACTGCTACCACTACCATGCCGACAAAGCAAACGAGGAAAGCCCCATAAAAGCCTACTCGGAAGAAAAGCACTTGGCACTGTGGCTAATGGGTAAACGCGTGGAAGGCTCGTGGATTCATCCCGATGAGCAATCTTCGTTCTACGAATTGAACGGCTATGTACAAAACATCTTCGCTAGACTTGGCATCCCTGCTGGCCTATTGGTTTACGAAAAGAGCGAGAACAACGTCTTTACTTATGCCCTTAAAGTGATGAACAGGGGCGGAAAGGTGGTTGCCGAACTGGGATATGTGGCCGATGGCATTCGCAAGAACTTTGGTTTGACAAACGAAGTGTTCTTTGCCGACTTGAATTGGACTGCCCTTATTAAGCTGACAAGCAAGAAAGACATAGAATTTAAGGAGATAAGCAAGTTCCCGGCCGTTAGTCGCGACCTCGCTTTGTTGCTCGATAAGGAGGTGCTGTTTAAGGATGTAGTGGCCGTGGCCACGCAGACGGAGAAGAAATTGCTCAAGAAAGTTGAGCTGTTCGACGTGTACGAAGGCAAGAATCTGCCGCAAGGCAAGAAGAGTTATGCCGTGAACTTCATCCTGCAAGACGAGAACGCAACACTTAAAGACAAGCAGATTGAAAGCATTATGCAGAAGTTGATTGCCAACCTTAAAGGCAAACTTGGAGCTGAATTGCGCTAAACGGGCTGCAACAAAAGATGCTGGTAAAGACATCTAACGTAAGAATATAACGATAAAAAATAGATAATAATATAGGAGTGAGGCACTGTCGCCCTGCTACATGTTGCACTTATTTTGCCATGCAACGATGTTATAAGGGCACAAACTCGCTCGTAAACGCACAATCCTATGGGAAGAGCATTTGAATATCGCAAGGCTGCGAAACTGAAAAGATGGGGCCATATGGCCCGCACGTTTACAAAAATAGGTAAACAAATTGCCATTGCCGTAAAGGCAGGAGGCCCCGAACCAGAGAACAACCCTACACTTAGGGCCATCATCGCTAACGCGAAACGCGAGAATATGCCCAAAGACAACATCGAAAGGGCTATCAAAAACGCGATGGGTAAAGACCAAAGCGAATATAAAGTGGTGACATACGAGGGCTATGGGCCGCATGGTGTGGCCGTATTTGTAGACACGCTTACCGATAACACGACGAGAACGGTGGGCGACGTTCGCTCTATTTTCAACAAGTTCAATGGCAATTTGGGTACTTCTGGCTCGCTTTCGTTCCTCTTCGACCATAAGTCGGTGTTCACTTTCAAGAAGAAAGACGGACTGGAAATGGATGAATTGATACTCGATCTCATTGATTATGGCGTGGAAGACGAATACGATGAGGATGAAGAAACGGGCGAAATAACCATCTATGGCGCTCCTACCAGCTTTGGCGAGATACAAAAGCACTTGGAGGAAGAGGGCTTTGAAGTTACTGGTGCCGAGTTTACTTACATCCCTAACGACCTGAAAGAGGTAACGGACGAGGAGCGAGAAACTATCGACAAGATGGTGGAAAGACTTGAAGAGTTTGACGATGTGCAGACGGTTTACACCAACATGAAGTAAAAACAAAGCGACATTGCACTGTGGTGGCATGGCTTAGAAACTTCTTTCTGGCCACATTCCAACATAATGCTCACTGATAGGTTGCGCAAGTTAGGATGTTCAATCCCCTTGCGCAACCTTTTTTATTGGATTTTTTCCTTCTGAAACAGCAGCAGTTGTCTCGCATACAAGCCTAGCTGTGGAACACAAAAAACAGTCGTCACGCGTTATTATTCACCAGCTTTCTTTCCACTAACAAAACTTTGTTACAGCGAAAAACATTCTACATACGTTATCTCACGATGGTTTTCTTTCCATCAATGATGTATATTCCAGGCGCAAGCGCACCCTTATCACCCGATATTCTTTGCCCGTTAAGATTGTATATGGTTGGCAATGGGGCGTTTATTTCATTTTCAAACGTCGGTTGTTGGATGCCATTCGTAACATCCTTTACAACGATTGTTTTACCTTCTGCATTCTCTATATCATTGAAATAGGCCTTAAACGCCTTTATTTGTTGATTGCCGAAGAAGGCTTGCAGCTTGTTTTGCCTGTTGAGATAGTAACTTCCCGCTGGCGGCGTGGTGGCATTAAGCGTTCCCACAAATGGGCTATTGGGGTTTGTTTTGGGCGAATGCACCTGCGTTTGGGCAACAAAGATGCTCTTCGTATCTGTTTGCGGACTCACTAAATAGGGTTCGCCTGCTTGCATTCCTGCATCTGTTAGCCGTTGGAAAACAACGTTATTTCCTTCCACATAAGCAAACTTCGCAATGACCGCTGCTTGTCCGAAAATGCTTTTCACCTCACTGGCAGAGAGCGAAACGGGCAATGTAAGGGTGTTGAACACGCCTTGTTTAAGTGCTTGATGAATTTGTACGTTTACGTTTTGCGCCTCTCCATACGTGTTTAGCTTGTCATCGTAATAGTTTATGGTTACATCTTGGGCCGTGAGCGGGTACAAGATAAGGGTTGTGCCTTGTGGAATAACAATTCCATAACAATCTATTTCCGCCCCATTGTAAGCAAAACAAGACACGCCTGCTCGCAGATCGGCCAGCTTATACTTCTCGTTGGCGGTGAACGACGTATGAACCCAGCTGTAAGTATACTCAGACAACTTGTTGAAAGGCACGTTTGGAGCCGATGCGCTTTGGCCTGAAACCTTTCTTAGATTTATCCTTTCAACGGCATTGATGGTGGGGAGGGCATCCACTTCTTCGTAAACACCGCGCACTTCGCCCGTAACGAGGTCGCCTCTTTGCCAATCGCCACGCTTGGAAACCAACACACGAATAAGTGCGGTATGGTCTTTCACAAACAATTCTGCATCATTACTGCCCAACACTAGTGCCTTGTTCATTTTCAATGTCGCAGCTTTCCCATGCTCCGTTTGTTTGAAACTGGCGATGTCGGCAATGGTTTCTTCTTCTTTTGGCTTGTCCTCGTTGGGGTCTGTTGTTGGTGGTGTCTGCCCTTCTTCGTACGCTATCTCTACTTTTTCGAGCGAAAATGTCTTGCCCCTTGGCGGATAAACCGTGATAACCAACTGCTGTGTGTTGCCTTGCCAAACATTATCAGCCGTCAATTTACCACTCGACACCTCCATTTCTCCTGCTTTCGGCAGAACCTCTTTGCCCGATTTAAGGAAGTGGAGGGTTACTTTCCGCATGTTTTTCTGTGCTGCAATAGTGAGCGTATTGTTGTTGTACAAGCGTGCATAGCCCCAATTTACAGGCACTACCCTACCCTCACCCTTGCTGAAGGTGAGCAACACCCCATCTTGCTCAACGGTAGTGAGGGGATAACTCTGGCCTTTCTTAACCTTTGGCATAAGCTTGGTGAGGTCTAACACTTCTGCGCGCATGCCTACAATGCCGCAAACGCAGGCAAACAACAAGATAAAAGTTCTTATGTACAGATGTTTCATGGTTATTAGTAGGTATTAATTAGTTAATGATGCAAATATAGTTGTTTTGCAAATATTTGCATATCACAAAGCAGAAAGATGTAATGAATTAAGCAAAGTTTAACACTAAGGATGGATTTATGGGGAATTAAAAAGTGTTTTAGAACAGCAGACAATGAAAAAAGGAAGACTAAAGTCCCCCTTTTTATAAGTCCACCCCGTTACAACAAGCACTTTAAGTGAAAAACAAAAGCTACCGCCGCTTACATCGTTTGTAGAGTTCGGCAAGCTCCGCACGCGGTACGCCCATCTTTGTAAGCCTGTTAAGTTCTTGCATAGCCTTATCAAACTGTTTCATGTCGATGAGCGTTTCCACCTTATATATATAGTATTCGGTATTGGTGTTATCCTTTGATATGGCCTGCTCGTAATCGAACAAAGCCAATTGCAGCATGCCCCTTTCTCGTTCAATCCCTGCACGTACAGCGTAGGCCAAAGCCTTATCAGCGTGTTGGTTCACCAATCTGTTCGCCAAATCAAGGGCCTCAGTGTGCCGTTTCATCTTTTGATTTAAAAGGGCAAGGGCCACCAATGTTTCAAAGTTGCCCGGAATATGCACCAAAAGCTTTTCGTAATCGGCCTTAGCCAGGTCGTAACGGCGCATCCGTTCGTATGCAAAGGCTCTGAAATACAATGCCGTTGCGTTGTTGGGAAAACGCGTTAAGACGTTGTCGTACTCGTCTTTGGCGTATTGCCATTGTTCCAATTGCAGGTTCAGAGCCGCTTTTCGCAAGCGTAAGTCAACAGAATCGGGGTGCATGTCGGCCTCCTTAGCCAACACGGCAATGCTGTCGCGCAACTCTTTCTTTGTCTGTGCGGCAACATTAAAGCTTATTGTGGCGACCAAGAAGGCCAAAATTATGTTTCGTTTCATTTCTTATATGCTGAGAATGGAGGGGTATTTTGTTTGCCAATCTCGTTATTCCCTTACTTTAAAGAACGCTGCAAGGAGCGTTAGAACGGCATCGGTTCATCGTTCATACGCGAACCAATCAAGCCGCCACCATCGTCGGGCAGAGCGGGTTGCGAGGGGGTATCGTCGGGGTTTTCAAACCTCGTGTACTGCCCTTTAAAGGTAAGCAGCACGTCGCCCGTGGCACCTTTACGGTGTTTGGCAATGATAATTTGCGCCATTCCGTGCAAGTCGTTACCCTTATCGTCTTCAAATATATGGTAGTATTCGGGGCGATGCACAAACAAAACCATGTCGGCATCCTGCTCAATGGCACCCGACTCGCGCAAGTCGCTCAGCTGTGGACGCTTTCCTTCAAGGCCTTCACGATTCTCTACGTTACGACTAAGCTGCGACAACGCAATGACGGGGATGTTTAACTCCTTGGCTAAGCCTTTAAGCGAACGGCTGATGGTTGACACTTCTTCTTGTCGGCTGCCGAATTTCATGCCGTTGGCATTCATCAGCTGCAAATAGTCTATCATGATAACGCCCACACCTTTCTCTCTAACCAAACGGCGTGCCTTGGTTCGCAGTTCGAAAACAGAGAGACCAGGCGTGTCGTCCACGTACACTTGTGCCCCTTGTAGGTTACGCAACCGTTTGTCAAGTCGGTCCCATTCATCGGGCGTTAACTGTCCGTTAAGTATCTTACTGCCCACAATCTCGCATACATTGGATATAAGTCGGTTAACAAGCTGCACGTTATTCATTTCGAGCGAGAAAAATCCGATGGGCACTTGTGCATCTACGGCGATGTTCTTAGCCAAACTTAGCGCAAAGGACGTCTTACCCATTGCAGGGCGGCCGGCAATGATAATCAGGTCGGACGGTTGCCAACCCGACGTTATCTCGTCTAGTTTGGTATAACCTGTGGGCACTCCCGTCATGCCACCGCTATTGGCCGAGGCCTTTTGCAGTATGTCGATAGCCTGCTTTATCACGGGGTCTATCTGCGTAAAGTCCTGCCGCATGTTCTTCTGAGATAGTTCGAAGAGCGCGCCCTCGGCCTCTTGCATCAGATTTTCAACGTCGATACTCTCGTCGAAAGCCTTTGTTTCGATGTTACTGGCAAAAGAAATAAGTTGACGAGCCAAGAACTTGTGGGCAAGTATGGCCGCATGGTACTCAATATGGGCCGAAGATGCCACTTGCGAGCTGAGTTCCACCACATAAGGTGCGCCGCCAACGTCGTCGATGGTGCCGTCGCGTTTCAGTTGTTCGGTAACGGTCATGATGTCAACAGGCTTTTCGTCCATGTTGAGCGACCTTATGGCGGTGTATATCTTCTGGTGTCGGGGTTCGTAAAAGGTTTCGGGATGCAACATCTCGCTTACCACGGCGAAAGCGTCCTTGTCTATCATCAAGGCACCCAGCACCACCCTTTCCAAGTCTAGTGCTTGGGGCGGCAAGTGTCCGTAGGTGTTGTCAACGGGCACCGATTTTTTCGTTCTTCTGTTCGTATTGCTTGTTTCGGGCATGTTCTATTATGTTTATATCGTGTGTTGTCCCCTATCGTTCGGGGCGTTTCTCAATCAACAATTTGGCCGTTCGCAACATGTATATCTCTTCTTCGCAACACCGGCACAACGCGCAGCAGCGTGCAACAAGCAGGCCTAAGCCGATGTTATATTGCGGGAAGAGCATAACCGAATGTGGTGCGGCATGTGGCCAGCACCTTGTTCAAAAGCGAACGTAGGTACAAATTTACCAAAAATAATGCGATTAGCGATGCTCGTTGCGAAAAACATGCTGCACTTTGGTGCAACCTTTAATTTAATTTGACCAATATAAAGTCGTTGCGCAAAAATGTGTTACCTTTGCATAGTTAACAATCAAGACAATTTATGATTACATTTCCCTGTGCAAAGATAAACCTAGGACTGAACATTGTGGCCAAACGCAATGATGGCTATCACGACTTAGAGACGGTTTTCTACCCCGTTCCGCTAACCGATGCCCTGGAAGTAAAGCTGATGGACGAGCAGTTTCCGTCTGAAGTGGCGTGCGACTTGAAGGTTACAGGCAACACCCTTGTAGGCGACGAGCAGCAGAACTTGGTGTGTAAGGCCTACAATTTGTTGGCGCGCGACTTCTCTATGCCACGCATACACGCACATCTTCATAAGCGTATTCCCTCGCAAGCAGGCTTAGGCGGCGGTTCGAGCGATGCCGCATTTATGATAAGGCTACTAGACGAGCGTTTCAGGCTGAACATCGGCAATGCAGAAATGGAGCGATACGCCGCCCAACTTGGGGCCGACTGCACCTTTTTCGTTACGGCCGAGCCATCGTTCGCCACAGGAAAGGGCGAAATTCTCGAACCAGTAGACACGCCACAACACAACCTTAACAGCTATTTCTTGGCTATCGTGAAACCCGATGTGGCAGTTTCTACTGCCGAGGCCTTTAAGCACATTGTGCCTAAGCGGCCTGCCAAATGCTGTCGCGACATTGTTAGGCAGCCCATAGCAACGTGGAAAGACGAGTTGACGAACGATTTTGAACAGTCGGTGTTTGCCATTTACCCCGAACTAGCCAACATTAAGCGCGAACTTTACGCGCAAGGAGCGTTATATGCGCAAATGTCGGGCAGCGGAAGTGCCATTTTCGGATTGTTCGAGCAACGCCCAAAAGAAGTGGAACACCAGTTTAAAGACCACTTCGTTTACATCACGCAACTATAAAGCAGTACGGTTTCGCACTTTATAGGCACAAAGAATTGCCCTTGGAATGCTGGTTGTACACCGCCGTTTTGTTGGCAAAGTGTTAGTGAAAACTATTTGTACTGCGGCTACAAACTATCTTGTAGTCGCACTACAAACGGCTTGTAGTGCGGGTACAAGCGTCTTGTAGTGTCAGTACAAGCACTTTGTAGTGCCAGTACAAGGGGGCTTGTACTGATGTTATAGTCAAAAAATAATTGGATTTGCAAAGCTATTGGCGCATCGTAAACAAACAAAAGTCCTCCTTATCTTCTGCGTAAGGGTTTATTGATGCCCTGCTACGCAACGTTTTGCATTCTTCTAACAACAATTCGCCAAAAGCAATTCTGTTTGAAAAGTAATTCACCCTTTCGGTAGAATAGCCGTGTATTCTGCCGAAAGGGTGAACTATTATATCCATATATAAAAGCCCTTGGCTTTGAAGAACAAGCCTTTAAAGTTGGCCTTATTTGGGAACTGAAGAGCTGACAAGACTTTAAAGCATGCCAATCTTAGTAACCAAGAACAGCACGATGTAACCTAACACAAGACCAATTACACCAATGGCAAGGCCAATCTTCATCATCTCGTTCTGATGAACAAGCCCCGTTGAATGGGCAATGGCATTGGGAGGTGTACTGATTGGCAAGCACATAGCAGTGGAGGCGGCGATGGCGATACCGATAAGAACGGTGGGGGTTCCGCCAATTCCTGCCAAACTATCGCCCATACCTTTACAAACAACGGCAAGGATAGGTACCAACAAAGCGGCAGTTGCAGTGTTAGAGATAAAGTTGGAGAGGATGTAACATATCACTCCCGATATGAGGAGGATGACCATAGGCGACCAATTGCCAAACGGTATGCTCTTAATGGCTAGTTCGGCCAGTTTCGACTCGTTGAGTGCAAGCCCCAAAGCAAAGCCTCCAGCCACCATCCAGATAACGCTCCAATTGATTTCTTGCAGGTCTTTTGCCTTAACAACGCCCGTCAAAGCAAACACCGATATGGGCAACATGGCCACAGTGTTGGCTCCTACACCCGTAAACTTGTCGAACATCCACAACAAAACGGTGACACAAAAAGTGACGGCTATCACTGGTGTTCGCCATCCGCGGTGTATATCGCCTTCGATATGCAGGTCAATCTCTTTCTTCTTGAAGGGGAAGAAGGTTTTTAACAGATACCATCCAATGAGCAACAGAATGATGGTTAGCGGCAACATGAAGGCCATCCACTGCCCAAAGCCCAACCCAAGGTTCAACCCGTTGGGGTCGTTAAGGTATTTCAGGGCAATGGCATTGGGCGGTGTACCGATGGGTGTTCCCATTCCGCCGATATTTGCCGCTACGGGAATGGCCAACGTTAGTGCTACTCGTCCCTTACCTTCGGGCGGCAATGCCTTGAACACAGGTGTAAGGAAGGTTAACATCATGGCTGCCGTGGCCGTGTTGGACACGAACATGGAGAAAGCGCCCGTAATGAGAATAAATCCCAAGAGAACCATCTCGGATCGCCTACCGAAAGGACGCAACAACGCACGCGCCAAAAAGACATCAAGTCCCGATTTGGTTGCGGCAATGGCCAACATGAAACCACCCAAGAAGAGGATGATGATTGGGTCGGCGAAAGTGGCCATCAATGCGCTGTGATGTATCAGTTCCGACTTGTCGATGCCCGCTCGAAAGAAGAGGAAAGCATTGTCGGAGGTGGTGAAGAGCAGCGCGCCGATGAGCGTTACCGAAGTGGCCCACGAGGAGATAGCCTCTGTCACCCACATGATTGTGGCGAATGCGAAGATAGCTATCACGCGTTGTTGGATAACCGTCAGCCCTTCTATGCCAAAAGCTGTTGAGGGCAAGTTCCACAAAATGGCTGTGACCACCACTGCCAAGACGAACAAGGAGAATTTCTTGAATCTGAAAACCTCGCTCAATGTGTTTCTTTTGTGTTCAGACATATTTATCTATGTGTTTATGGTTAGTAACAATGCAGCAAAGTTAAGTATTTTTTCTAGTCGGCAAAAGAAATATCAGAAAAGTTTGCGCATAAGCTGAAAAATTAGTATTCGTACGCGCAAAGAAACGCAAAAAGGCATGCTCACCGGCCTTGCATATAAGCTCTTGACGATGCACAATGGTTGCTCTACGCACGTATTTAAAGGTAAGAAGGATGGGCAATACCTAAAAAAGATGATTTAAATCACTCTTTTTGCAAGGTAGAGTTTGCAAATCTAATAAAAAAATGTTATCTTTGCATGGTTTTAATCGCTTAAATATAGTAGCAAAACTATGGAGGCTTTCTTTCGCACTCACGCTTATCTTGTGGAACATACCAATGCCACATTGCGTCGAACCCTTATGGATGAAATTAATTGGGACGACCGCATGATTGGCATTAAGGGAACGCGTGGTGTGGGGAAAACTACATTTTTGCTGCAATATGCCAAAGAGAATTTTGCGAAGGGCGACAGGCAATGCCTGTATATCAACATGAACAACTTCTATTTCCAAAGCCGAGGCATCGCAGACTTTGCGGCCGACTTCGTTAATCACGGCGGAAAGGTGTTGCTCATAGACCAAGTTTTCAAGCAACCGGATTGGAGTTCGGAACTGCGTAAGTGCTACGACAGGTACCCTGAGCTGAAGATTATCTTCACGGGGTCGAGTGTTATGCGACTTAAAGACGAAAATCCAGAACTGAACGGCATTGTTAAAAGCTACAATTTGCGGGGGTTCTCGTTCAGGGAATACCTCAACATCATTACTGGAAGACGCTTTAAGGCATATAGTTTGGAGGAAATAATATCGCAACACGAGAGGATTGTGAAAGAGATACTGCCTTTGGTTAGTCCTTCGCAACACTTCCGCAACTATATTCACCACGGTTTCTACCCTTTCTTTTTGGAACAACGCAACTTTTCGGAGAACCTATTAAAGACCATGAACATGATGACCGAGGTGGACATCTTGCTCATTAAGCAAATAGACTTGAAGTATCTCACTAAAATAAAGAAACTTTTCTACTTGCTGTCACTCAACTCAACGAAAGCTCCGAACATCAGTCAGCTTGCCCAAGACATAGAGACAAGCCGAGCCACGGTGATGAATTACATCAAGTACTTGGCCGATGCGCGGCTCATCAACATGATGCACCTTGTGGGCGACGACTTCCCCAAGAAACCATCTAAGATAATGATGCACAACCCCAACTTGATGTACGCCATCTATCCAATAGTGCCCGACGAACAGGTTGTTATGGAAACGTTCTTCGTTAATGCGCTTTGGAAAGACCATCTAGTGAACCAAAGCAACAAGGAACACTACTATATCGTAGACGAAAAAAGGAAATTTCGCATTTGCGATGCCAGAGGAACGAGCAAGGTTAGATATAATAACGATACCATATATGCCCGATACAACACCGAAGTGGGAAAAGACAACAAGATACCCCTTTGGCTTTTCGGGTTTCTCTATTAATACAAATACATTAATTAATATTTTATTCAAATGGCAAAAGAAAAAAAGTTTATCACTTGTGATGGTAACGAGGCCGCCGCTCACGTGAGCTATATGTTCTCTGAGGTTGCTGCCATCTATCCCATCACCCCGTCTTCGCCTATGGCCGAGCACGTAGACACGTGGGCTGCCAAAGGCAGGAAGAACCTGTTTGGGCAGACGGTAATGGTTCAAGAAATGCAATCGGAAGGCGGTGCTGCCGGTGCCATGCACGGTTCGCTGCAAGCTGGTGCGCTTACCACCACCTTTACGGCATCGCAAGGCTTGCTGCTGATGATACCCAACATGTACAAGATTGCCGGCGAGATGCTGCCTTGCGTGTTCGACGTGTCGGCTCGCGCCATCGCTTCGCACGCCCTTTGTATCTTCGGCGACCACTCCGACGTTATGGCTTGCCGTCAAACGGGTTTCGCCATGTTCTGCTCTGGCTCGGTGCAAGAGGTAATGGACCTCACAGCCGTTCCCCATTTGGCGACTCTACGTACAAGCATCCCCTTCGTAAACTTCTTCGATGGATTCCGCACTTCGCACGAATATCAGAAGATTGAACTGATAGACCAAGACGAGATTGCCAAGCTGGTAAATTCCGAAGACATCAAACGATTCCGCGATCGCGCCCTTTCGCCCGAACGCCCCGTTACTCGCGGTACGGCCGAAAACCCCGAAACGTTCTTCACTCATCGCGAGGCATGTAACCAACACTACGACAACATTCCTGAAGTAGTTGAGGAATACCTCGGCAAGATTTCGGAAATAACAGGCCGCGAATACCACCTATTCTCTTATTATGGCGCAGAAGATGCCGAGAATATCATCATCTTGATGGGCTCGGCCACCGAAGCTGCCCGCGAAGCCATCGACTATCAGTTGAAGCAAGGCAAGAAGGTGGGTATGATTTCGGTTCACCTTTATCGCCCCTTCTCTGTTAAGCACTTGCTGGCTGCCGTGCCCAAGACGGTTAAACGCATCGCCGTACTCGACCGCACCAAAGAACCTGGCGCAGAAGGCGAACCGCTGTACCTCGATGTAAAGAGCGCTTTCTACGATGTAGAGAACAAACCGCTAATCGTTGGCGGACGTTATGGACTGGGTTCTTCGGACACTACGCCCGCAAAGATACTCTCCGTATTCAACAACCTCGAACTGGAAGTGCCCAAGAACCACTTTACCGTGGGCATCGTAGACGACGTTACGTTTACTTCGCTGCCCGCCATGCCCGAAATTCCTATGGGTGCCGAGGGCATTTTCGAAGCTAAGTTCTACGGATTGGGCGCAGACGGAACCGTTGGAGCCAACAAAAACTCGGTTAAGATCATTGGCGACAACACCAACAAACACTGTCAAGCATACTTCTCGTACGACTCGAAGAAGTCGGGTGGCTTCACTTGTTCGCACTTGCGTTTCGGTAATTCGCCCATCCACTCTACCTATCAGGTTAACACGCCCAACTTCGTGGCTTGCCACGTGCAGGCTTACCTGAACATGTACGACGTTATTCGCGGTCTACAAAAGAACGGTACGTTCTTGCTGAACACCGTTTTCGAAGGCGACGAGTTGGTTAAATTCATCCCCAACCGCATCAAACGCTACTTCGCCGAGAACAACATCACCGTATATTATATGAATGCCTCGAAGATTGCACAAGAGATTGGACTGGGCAACCGCACCAACACCATCTTGCAAAGTGCATTCTTCCGCATTACAGAGGTTATCCCCGTAGACTTGGCCATCGACCAAATGAAGAAGTTCATCGTTAAGTCGTATGGCAACAAGGGACAAGACGTAGTTGACAAGAACTATGCAGCCGTTGACCGCGGTGGCGAATACAAAACGCTTGCCGTTGATGCTGCTTGGGCTAACCTACCCGACGATGCTGTTGCAGCCGAAGAAGACGTACCGGCATACATCAAAGAGATTGTTCGCCCAATCAACGGACAGTCGGGCGACTTGCTCAAAGTATCCGACTTTGTACGCTACGACATGGTAGACGGTACGATGTCTAACGGTGCTTCGGCCTTCGAAAAGCGCGGTGTTGAGGCTTTCAACCCCGAATGGACTGCCGAAAACTGTATTCAATGTAACAAGTGCGCCTACGTTTGTCCTCACGCTTGTATCCGTCCGTTCGTTCTCGACGAGGAAGAAATGAAGGGCTTTGAAGATGCAACACTCGAAATGAAAGTTCCCAAGCCAATGGCTGGCATGAACTTCCGCATTCAGGTGAGCGTGCTCGATTGCGTTGGTTGTGGCAACTGTGCCGACGTTTGTCCCGGCAACAAGAACGGAAAGGCATTGGCAATGGTGCCCTTCACGCACGACGAACAGCAGATTTCCAACTGGAACTACCTTGCTAAGAACGTTAAGAGCAAGCAACATTTGGTAGACCTTAAGAGCAATGTGAAGAACTCGCAGTTTGCTAAACCCCTCTTCGAGTTCTCTGGTGCTTGTGCTGGTTGCGGCGAAACGCCTTACGTTAAGCTCATCTCACAACTCTATGGCGACCGCGAAATGATTGCCAACGCCACGGGTTGCTCGTCTATCTATTCAGCATCTATCCCCTCAACGCCTTACACAACCAACGAGGCCGGTCAAGGTCCCGCCTTCGACAACTCGCTGTTCGAAGACTTCTGCGAGTTTGGTATGGGTATGGCACTGGGTAACAAGAAGATGCGCGAGCGCATTACGCTGCTGCTTACCGACCTCTTGGCCAACGATAATGTGCCTGCCGACTTTAAGGAGGCTGCCAACGAATGGCTCAACACCAAAGACGACGCCGACGCATCGAAGGAATCGAGTGCAAAACTCAAACCCTTCATCGAGGCTGGTGCTGCCAAAGGTTGCGAAACTTGCGCCGAACTGAAAACGCTCGACCACTATCTCGTTAAGCGTTCGCAATGGATTATCGGTGGCGACGGTGCCTCTTACGACATCGGTTACGGCGGTTTGGACCACGTTATCGCATCGGGCGAAGACGTAAACATCCTTGTTCTCGACACCGAGGTTTACTCTAACACGGGTGGACAAAGCTCTAAGGCCACACCACTAGGTGCAATTGCTCAGTTTGCTGCCCAAGGTAAGCGCATCCGCAAGAAAGACCTTGGCCTCATGGCAACCACCTATGGCTACGTTTACGTGGCGCAGATTGCAATGGGTGCCGACCAAGCTCAGACATTCAAGGCTATTCGCGAGGCCGAGGCTTATCCAGGCCCATCGCTTATTATTGCCTACGCACCTTGTATCAACCACGGATTGAAGGCAGGTATGGGTAAGAGCCAAGCCGAAGAGGCTAACGCCGTTGCTGCCGGCTATTGGCACTTGTGGCGTTACAACCCATTGTTGGCCGACGAAGGCAAGAACCCCTTCACGCTCGACTCTAAGGAGCCTGATTGGAGCAAGTTCCACGACTTCTTGTTAGGCGAGGTTCGTTATCTCTCTGTAAAGAAAGCCTATCCCAACGAAGCCGAAGAACTGTTCAAGGCTGCCGAAGAGATGGCCAAGCTTCGCTACAAGAGCTATGTTCGCAAGTCGCAAGAAGATTGGAGCAAAGACGAAGAAACGGTTGCCTAAACGGTTTCTCGGCTTAATGCCCTTATAATAAAATGGGTGAGAGCTGTCCTAAACGGGCATGCTCTCACCCTTTTTGTTTGTTTTATAGTCAAACTGAAATGGATTTGGAAAGCCATAGGTGCATCGTAAACAAACAAAACGTTATTCTTTTCCTCTGCGCAAGGGTTTATGGATGCCATGCTACGCACGTCTTACATTCGTCTAACAACCATTTTCCAAAAGCAATTCTGTTTGACTATAACCCAAATCGAGCATTAGCACTTGTACAGAATTTGTTATCTTAGTGATGCCAACACAAGACAAACTTTCCTCTCACATACGAAGTGCAGGACAAATCAATTCATTGGCTTATAAACGCACAAAAATCCAACAACTCTGAAAACATCAACTCATCAACTTACAAACTCACCAAATCACCAAATCACAAGCTCACTAACTCACCAACCCAACAATTCAAAAAGCTTAAATCCTTATCTTTTATTATACAAATCCACTTCAATTTCTACTCCATTCTAGCGAAAAAACAGGCTATAAAGTAGGTAAAAAGCCACTATTTCTAGCTTTTCACACCTTTCATTTTGTCTATTTTCAAGAACAGAACCTGCATTTTGCACCATTTTGCCTTTCTAGTTTGGTTGCCAACGCGTAATTTCTCAAGCCCAATTACCTGCTTTTAGACCCTAAAATCCCACTTTTTAACGGCCATTTTTGCCACTTTGAACCATGTTTTCGATGGTTTGAGAAGGTTTTGCCTATCTCTTTGCAGTGTATATTTATGCTTTTCGCCTTGCGTTTAGCACCAAAACGCACTGCGTTTAGCACCAAAATGCACTGCGCTTAGCACCAAAATGCACCGCGTTTAGCACCCAAATGCACCGCGTTTAGCACCAAAATGCACTATATTTGGCTGCAAATAGCCCCAAACATGGTGCAAATTGCGGTTTTATGCAATGTGTATTCATTTTGCTTGCATTCACATGCTACCCCTTTTTGCATCAAAACTAACCTCCGCGAGAATCGATTTTTTGCGGCAAGGTGGGCGATTGGTGAACAGAAAGGGCACTCAGAATGTTAAAATTTACACCGAAAACTATACAAAATAAACAATTATGCCGCATACATGCGCGTGGGCAACGGCACAGAAAACACGTACGCTTACGACCACCAACGCGAGCGGTTGCAGGGTATGCCGCTCACGGCCAACGGAGACAACATCATGGAAACACAGAAGTAATCTGCCATTGACAACTAGTTTTGCAACTTATAGGGAATGTATTACCCCCAATAGGCCATTAAACCGCTTATCAAATATTTTAAGTTGTTTTCCATTGTCTTCTGTCCTTCTTTCGCTTGCTTGTTGGCTTCTCACCTGGCTTATTCTCTTGACGTAGCGCGCTACGCCTTTAATACTATGGCATACAATATGCTGAACAACAAACAAAATCTAAGCGGCGCTAATGCCCGATTTGGATAGAATCACTTCCGCCAACTCACTTTTTGAAACATAACCATGTTTGCCACAGACAAATGGGGCAGATTTTCAGTTTACATCGTATCTTTGTACAACACCTTCGTACATGAAAGGTGTGTTTACCTTGGTTTTGCACCACAAAGATGATAAACTCCTCTCAATTTATAGAAATATAAAAAGTCATGGCTACTTTGGAAAATTAAGGCTAAACATGCCTTATCATCGCCACTTTTCACCAGATATAGCCGATGTATAGGGCGCATCCTAGTGGGCATTGGCCAATACGTTCTCTGGTTGTAACTAGATAAAGTCCGTATTTCGAGCATGTTTTAGTGCATAACGTACCTATACTCACCGCCTTTCACGAGGAAAGTCGGCGTTAGAGGGTTGTTTATAAGGAATAACACCTCATGCACTTGCTGTATTTACGAGGCATAATAGATGTTAGGGAAAAATCTAAGAGTTCAAAAAAACGGCCTGTTAGTCGCCGTTTGTCCACGAGACAAAATCGGCTTTAGCGGGTGGTTTAGGACTTATTATCCCCAATCGGTCGTTAGAACGCTTATCAATTATTTTATTTCTTTCCATCGTTTCCTGTTCATCCTTCGTTTGCTTGTCGGCATCTTTCCTGTCTTATTCTCTCGACGTAGCCCGCTACGCCTTCAAGAATAAGACAGGCAAGATGCTCTACAATACACAAAATCTGCACAGGCTCTAACGACCGATTTGGGATTATTGGGGGCATCAACCTATAAATTCCCACTTTTCGGTAGGTCTAATAGGCGTTAGAGTGTGGTTTTAAGCCATAACAACCCTTATTTTCACTGCCTTCCATAAGATATGAGCAGTGATTAGAGCTTAACTATGGGGTTCATCAACACTTTATTCTCCGTTTGTCACCAGAAAAACAATGTTCGCGAATGTTTTAGGCATGACATCGCACACACTCGCTGCTTTTCACGATGTATAGTCAATCGAAAGGCAGGTTTGGCAAGTGACGATGCGTACACACTTGCTGCTTTTCACGATATATGGTCAATACGGCCATCTATAGGCGTGATGGCTGTAAGGTACACACTTGCTGCTTTTCACGACATATAGTCAATAAGGCAGATGCTCTAAACCAGCTGAGCTAAGTACACACTTGCTGCTTTTCACGATATATGGTCAATGTTTAGGGCTTATCATAAGGATCATCAGGTTATTATCCTCCACTTATCCCTGGAAAAGTTGGCGTTAGAGGGAGCGTTTTAGGGCATAACGCCCTAGATATGCGCCGCTTTACACGAGAAATGGTAGGTGTTTAGGAGGTTTTAGGCAGGTTTCTCATGATACGTTCAAGTCTTTTGCTTGCCAATAGCCTGTAAGAGCCTGCTTTCAAGGCAAACACCATTGGGCAGCAATCACGTAGCGGTTGGCACGGCGAATGCGTGCTGTGAATAGTGAGTAGACGTATGCACAGCATTCTTATCTACCAACTATAGCATCTATTACATAAAGAAAGCGTTAAAAACACCCTGTTGAAACAGTGCTATAAGTACGCCAGACCCTTAATAGGCCAGTAAAATACACTTCAACTTTTACCATCCCTGCTTTCTGGATAGAACGATTCCCATGTTCGGTCGTCGTAAAAGATACGTATCTCCGTAACCTTGCGTTGCGGTTTTTCAATCACTTTCACTTCAACTCGCTCAGGTTCTCTGGGGGCTTGTACCACTTTTGGGGCAACTGCTGGCTGTTCGTTAAATAACGACGGACTGGCAGCAGGCGTGTCAAAGTTTAATTGGGGTTCCTTATCAGGAATTGCGTGGGTAGTGGGGGCATTGTTAGCGGTGCCCGTTTCGTCTAGGTACATTTCGCCCTTACCAAAGATTAACCAGTCGGTTGAAATCTTCGGAATTTTATCTTTAATGGCCTCAACGATGTTGAGGGTAGGTTTTGTGCGTCCGTTAAAAATGCTACTGAGCGACGCAGGCGACATTCCAATAGAGAGAGCAAAGGTCTGTTGACTCATGTGTTGGCTCTCCATAACCTTCTTTATTCTATCTTTCATACCCTTATTTTTAGTGTAAGAGGCCTTTTAAGGCCTTTTCGCGTTGATTTTACAAAGGTAAAACAAATTTCGTATTGCTGCAAATTTCTAAACAACAATTTAGTAAACCAAAGATTAGGTTTGTAAATCTAAACTATATAAAGATGTAAATCGCTGCGCGGCCGCAAGCAATTTACATTTACAAATCAAAATATAGGCATCTAAAACAGGCATGTAATAAGGTTTAATAAAAATCTGAATTTTACTGGTTCTTAGTAGATTATAAGCCTATAAAAGGCGTTAAGTGCTTATATTCAGGGCTTTTTAAGGCCAAAATGGGTGTTTTTACATGTATAAAGCCTAGAAAACGCCTACAAATAGCTGAAAATCACGTAAAAATAGGCCTGTATATGGCGATGTATAAGTATTCATTTAGATTTTGAAATGTAATTCTTATAGTTTTGCAATGTAAATAAATAAACTACGGACGCTTTCTTTGGTTTACATTATTAAACCACAAACGCTTTATTTTTGTAAACTATCCGCATGGTTTACAATTCAAAACCTTAGATCTTCTAGACTAAAATTTGTTAATTGTAAATTAGAGTAGGCCTTAAATGCGAAAATAGAGCGAGAATTGATTATTCTGCAACAAGGGTCGACTTGCTTTCAAATACGCGAGTATTTTGGGGGTTAAATTGGGCTAACTTCTTGATTTTATTGGAAGTTAGCAAAAAAAAAGTGCCTCTCAGAGACACTTATTCTAGAACGGAAAAGGCCCGAAAAAGGCCATTTTTAGTGCAAAATAAAGAAGATTAGCTCTTTCATAAGGTCGCCAACAGGGGTATTTGGGTTATCTAACCCCTTAGATTTAGCGTCAATCTCTCTTATCTTATGAATAATGTGCATTGTCTTCATGGCCGAGTAGTTTCTCATCCCCACCATAAAGTCTTTCACACCCCACACCGATTTCAAGTCGAGGAACTTCGCCACCTCTGTTTCGTTGTTTTTGTTTGGCGCGTAATAGGCAATCAACAAGTTTTGGAAGAAACTGAAAAGCAAAGGCAAGAAGGCGAAGATTGACCCGGCCTTAGGGTTCTTGTCGAAATACTGAATAATTTGGTTTGCCTTAAACACGTCGCGGTTTACGATGGCGTTTCGCAATTCAAAACCATTAAACTCTTTGCTAACGCCTATCTGCCGTTCCACGATGTCGGGCGTTATGCGCAGGTCGTTCTCAGGCAACGAAATCAAAACTTTGTCTAGTTCCGATGTCAGCCGATTCAAGTCGGCCCCAATATGTTCAGCAATCATGATGGCCGCCTTGTCTTCCACCGTTGCTTTCTTCGTGGCAAGATAGCCCTTAATAAAAGCAGGCAATTCGTAATCGCGTTTCTTTTTGCTTTCGAAAACAACACCAATAGACTCGGCGCGAGCCAAAAGTTTCTTTCTTCTGTCGATGGTGCCGTTCTTATGGCAAAGCACAAGGATGGTAGTATTCACGGGGTTTTCTAAGTATTTGGCCAAGGCGTCTACCAATTTCAGGTTCTGCGCCTCTTTCACCATCACCAAACGCCGTTCGGCCATCATGGGATAAGCCTTACAAAGGTCGGCCACCTGCACCCCGTTGGTATCAACGCCAAAGAGGATGTCTTGGTTAAAGTCGCGCTCTTGCGGTTGCAACACCGTCTCTTCGAGCAAGCTTGCAATCTTGTCTATATAATACGACTCTTCGCCCATGAGCACATATACGGGCGAAAAGTTTCGCGCATTAATGTCTTTAATGATGACTTCGGGGCCAAGCGCGTTTCGTTTTTCTGCCATGAAAGGTTCTTGTTAATGGATGAGTGCGGGGCAACAAGTTGCTAAAACCACCTCGTCGCCCACATATTTTTAGTAACTTTGCACCATAAGGCACACGGCAAACTGCGACAAGCCTGTCTTGCCGCACCCTTACCGATAAGCCTTATTGTGCTTTACACTGCAAAGATAACAAAATGTATTCACTAAACCTACCCTCGTATGCAATAAAAGTGGGAGGCACGAAGGCGCGCCCCACTGTGTTCGATCCACTTCGTGGCAAGTACGTTGCCCTTACTCCCGAAGAATGGGTAAGGCAACATTTCGTCAATTACCTTATTCATCACAAGGGATATCCCCAGTTGCTGATGGCCAACGAGGTGGCGTTGAGCATCGGCGACAAAAGCCTTCGGGCCGACAGCGTGCTGTACAACCGCGACCTAAAGCCCCAAATGATTCTCGAATACAAGGCACCTACCATCGCACTTACACAAAAGGTGTTCGACCAAATAACCGTTTACAACATGCTTTTGCACGTAGACTATCTCGTGGTGAGCAACGGGTTGCAACACATCTGCTGCAAAATGAACTACACCGACAACAGCTACACCTTCTTACCCAACCTCCCTCACTATACCGAAATATTATAGCGCGCGTACATTATATATAATACACACATGAACATCATTGCTTTCTTAAAGAAATGGACGCTGCCCAGCGGTCTTGTTATCGGCGCTGCGGTCTACCTTTTGTTTTCGCGCATCGCCCCACTTCAACCCATTGGCAACGTGGTTGGCCCCTTTTTGGTGAAGCTTCTCCCCGTGGTTATCTTCGTGATGCTCTATATAACGTTCTGCAAAATACAATTGGGCGACCTCCGACCGCGAGCCTGGCACTTCATACTGCAAGCCATTCGCATTGTTCTTTCGGGCTTATTGGTGTTGGCCATCTTGCATACCACCGACCCAATGGCCAAGCTTGTGCTAGAAGGAGCCTTCGTTTGCGTAATCTGTCCCACAGCGGCTGCGGCCCCCGTTATCACCGAACGGCTTGGCGGTAGCATCGCCTCGCTCACCATCTACACCATCCTAGCCAACGTGGTTACGTCGGTTATCATCCCCTTATTCTTCCCAATGGTTGAAAAAAGTGCAGACATCACCTTCCTAACAGCCTTTGTCATGATACTTCGGCGCATCACATTCGTACTTATCGTGCCCCTTTGCCTGGCCCTACTCACACGAAAATTCCTGCCGAAAGTGGCTGCGCGCATCAAGGAAACCAAGAACTTAGCCTTTTATCTTTGGGGGTTCAACCTCTCCATCATCATGGGACTAACCATCCGCAACATCCTCGCCACCCAAGTTTATGGCACGATTTTGGCTCTACTTCTGTTGTTGCCCCTCGTCATCAGCCTCTTGTTGTTCTCAATAGGCAAAGCCGTGGGCTACCGTTATGGCGACAGCATCAGCGCAGGACAAGCCTTGGGACAGAAGAATACCGTTGTGGGAATATGGCTCACCATCGCCTTTCTCAATCCCATAGCATCCATCGCGCCTTGCGCTTACGTGGTTTGGCAAAACCTTATCAACGCATGGCAGATGTGGTATAAGCAGAAATACGGCACGCTGAAATGGTAAAATGTTACGCCGAGCGGTACAATACACATTCTAAATGACAACATATAAAGACTTACACTTATGGCAATAGGAAAATGGATTGGCGGATTTTTGGGCTTTATCGCTGGCGGACCGCTTGGCGGATTAGCAGGATTGGTGCTCGGCGCACTCTTCGACGTGGGGCTAGACCAAGTTAACGAACCCGACCGCAATGGACAACCCTGGAATACGGGCGGCTCAACAGCCAACTTCTACCAACACAACGCCTCCGCCAATCAACAACAGCGGCAGCAAGGCGAACGCAATTCGTTCCTCTTTTCGTTGCTGGTGCTCTCGGCATACATCATTCGTGCCGACGGAAAAGTGATGCACTCGGAAATGGAAACCTTACGTTCCTTCTTGCGAAGGAACTTTGGCGAGGTGGCCGTAGAGCAGGGCGACAGCATCATCCGCAACATTTTCGACCAGCAAAAACAAATGGGTGCAATGGCTTTCGAGGGCGTCATACGCGACAGTTGCTTTCAAATCGCCGCCCACATGAACAGCGCACAGCGTCTGCAACTGCTTAGTTTTCTGGCAGAACTGGCCAAAGCCGATGGACGCATCGACCCCAGCGAGGTGAAAGCCCTTCGCAATTTGGCGCAGTGGTTGGGTTTCGACGCGCGCATTCTCGACTCGATGTTCAACCTCGATAAGCACGATACGCAGTCGGCATACAAGGTTTTGGGCATCTCGCCCAACGCTACCAACGACGAAGTGAAGGCCGCCTATCGCAAGATGGCCCTACAACACCATCCCGACCGCGTTGCAACTCTGGGCGAAGACATACGCTTGGCGGCCGAAAAGAAGTTCAAGGAGATTAACGATGCCAAAGAAAGGATATATAAGGAACGCGGAATGTAGGCAGTTGTGCGACAAAACGCTCACCTAACATAAAGATGCCGAGCCGAAAAACGCATCTGACGGGTGTCGACTGCCAACAACGAGGAACGCACATAACACGCGCAAAACCAACAACATAGCCCAAAACACATCGCAACCACAAATTCTTCGTCGGCAAACAAATTGCATTTAACTGCTAATTTTTGCTAACAAAATGTTGCCGTTTCATTTTAAACTCGTACATTTGCGCCGATAAAATCACTATTTCAAAACAAAAACAAAAAGTTAAAAGTATGAAGAAGATCATTTTCAGCGCAGCACTTTTCGTTGCTGCAATAGGTTTTGCTAACGCACAGAGTGAAGCAACAGCCAAGAAATGCGACAAGGCTAAGACCGAACAATGCGACAAGGCAGGTAAGAAGGGCTGCTGCAAGAAAGATGCTGCCGCCAAAGAATGCTGCAAGAAAGATGCTGCTTGCAAGAAAGATGCAGCTTGTAAGAAAGATGCAGCTTGCAAGGACAAGAAGGAATGCAACAAGAAATGCGATAAGGCTGCTAAGCAAGACTGCAAGAAGAGCTGCGACAAAAAGGCAGCTAAGTAAGCAAGCAACAGCACTGCTTACGCAAAGAACAAGGCTAACAAGCCAATGCCCAAGGGCAATGAGCAGACTTAGCCGACAACAAAACAAGCTCCATACACGCCTCGTGGTTGTGTATGGAGCTTATTTTTATGTAAGCATCCAAAATTCGCCGTATTGATACTTCACAAAAAAGCCCTTATATGACGGGCGTCAT
>ERZ772766.280-NODE-280-length-31127-cov-9.034887_pt1 | contig 31127 bp, 22 predicted proteins | sample MGYA00511379_ERZ772766 | MGnify/ENA primary metagenome ERZ772766 (study PRJEB29015, sample SAMEA2737895) | human oral metagenome | biome: human oral; feature: human-associated habitat; material: dental | place: China | collected 2116 ...
TGCCTTGCATCTGCCGTTTTTGCCGCAAAAATCCGCTGCGCAAGTCGAATGTCAACAGGCCCTGGGCTGTTTTTGCAACTATTGAGATGGGCGGATAACCTATGCGCATAAAGGGGTAAATCGCTATACAATGCCCGGCAAACAGCAACACAGGAGACTTGCATGACCACATCCAATTTCAACATCCGCCTCGACAACGATCTGAAAACCCGCGCCTTTGCCGTCATCGAACGTTTCGGCCTGACCCCGACCCAAGCGATGCGCATGTTCCTCACGCAAATCGCTGAGACCGACAGCGTGCCGCTCTCGCTGGACTATGCGCGGCAAAGCAGCACGCACACCCTGAGTCGCAACGGCGAAGCAATGTTGCGCGCATCCATTCGCGATATGGAAAATGGCGCTGCCAGTGACTTCGACAGCGTGGAAGCCTTAACTACGGCACTTACCCATGCGCAAAATTAAAACCAGCCATCGCTTTGACAAGATCTGCAAAAATTAGAACCGGAGACTTGCATGACCACATCCAATTTCAACATCCGCCTCGATAACGACCTGAAAACCCGTGCCTTTGCCGTCATCAAACGCTTCGGCCTGACCCCGACCCAGGCAATGCGCATGTTCCTCACGCAAATCGCCGAGACCGATAGCGTGCCGTTATCGCTGGATTATGCGCGCAGGCAGGGCGATTACGTGCCTAATGCCGAAACACGACAGGCCATTCGCGAGGCGCGGCTGGAACGGCAAACAGCATCCCGTTACCACACGGCTGAAGAAGCGGTAGCGGCCATCAGCGAGGCGGGTAATGGCTAGAGAAATTGTCTTCGGCAGCAAATTCAAGCGGGACATCAAGCAGCATTACCTAGCCCTGGCGGGTATCGCCTGGGCGGAAATCCTCTACCATCTCGCCCATGACCGGCCACTGCCCGACAAATACCGCGATCACGCCCTCAGTGGCGAGTGGGCGGGCTGCCGCGATTGCCACGTCAAACCCGACCTGGTGCTGATTTACGAAAAAATCGATAACGACCTGGTCTTAATCCGCCCCGGCACCCACGCCGAACTCTTCAGCTGAATAACGCACTCACTCACACCATGACCCTCACCCACGACATCCGCGAAGAACATCAACCGCTGGCTGGCTTCGTCGAAAAAGCCTACCTCGACTACGCCATGTACGTCATCCTTGACCGCGCCCTGCCGCATATCGGCGATGGTTTGAAACCCGTGCAGCGCCGCATCATCTATGCCATGAGCGAGCTTGGCCTCTCGCATCAGTCCAAGCACAAAAAATCCGCGCGCACCGTCGGCGACGTCATCGGCAAATACCACCCGCACGGCGACAGCGCCTGCTACGAAGCGATGGTGCTGATGGCACAGGACTTCGCCTACCGCTACCCGCTGGTGGACGGTCAGGGCAACTGGGGCAGCGCGGACGACCCCAAATCGTTTGCCGCGATGCGCTACACCGAAAGCCGCCTGACCGGCTACGCCAAGACTCTGCTCGCCGAACTCGACCAGGGCACTGTCGCCTGGGTTGCCAATTTCGACGGCACCCTGCAAGAACCCGCCCGCCTGTCCGCCCGCCTGCCGAACATCCTCCTGAACGGCGGCAGCGGCATCGCCGTCGGCATGGCGACCAACCTCCTGCCGCACAACCTGCGCGAAGTCGTCGCCGCCTGTCGTGCCCTCCTTGCCGACCCGCTGCTCACCGACGACCAAATCATGCAGCACATCCCCGCGCCGGATTTCCCGACCGGCGGCGAACTTGTCTCCTCCCGCGAAGAAATCGCCGCTCTCTACCGCACGGGGCGCGGCACCATCCGCCTGCGCGCCACCTGGCACCTCGAAGACGGCAACATCGTCATCGACCAACTGCCCTACCAGGTCTCCGGCAGCAAAATCCAGGAACAAATCGCGAGACAAATGCAGGCGAAAAAACTCGCCTGGCTCGAAGACCTGCGCGACGAATCCGACCACGAAAACCCCGTGCGCCTCGTCCTCATCCCGCGCTCGAACCGCGTCGATAATGAGCGCCTCATGCAGCACCTCTTTGCCACCACCGACCTCGAAAAACGCTACAGCGCACAAATGAACATGATCGGCCTCGATGGCCGCCCGCAAGTCAAAAACCTGCGGCAAATCCTCGGCGAATGGCTGGACTACCGCGAAGACACCGTGCGCCGCCGCCTGAATCACCGCCTCATCGCCGTCAACGACCGCCTGCACATCCTCGCGGGGCTCCTCACCGCCTACCTCAACCTCGACGAAATCATCCGCATCATCCGCAGCGAAGACGAACCGCGCCCCGTCCTCATGCACACCTTCAACCTCAGCGAAGCCCAGGCCGAAGCCATTCTGAACACCCGCCTGCGCCACCTCGCCCGCCTTGAAGAACAGCAAATCCGCGCCGAAGAACAAGCCCTTGCCGCCGAAAAACGCCGGCTCGACACACTCCTGCAAAGCCGCGCCAACCTCCTCGCCCTCATCAGCGACGAACTCGCCGCCGACGCCGAAACCTACGGCGACGCCCGCCGCACCACCATCTGCGAACGCGCAGCGGCGGTGGCGCTGGACGAAACCGAACTCACCCCCAGCGAAGCCGTCACCCTCATCCTCTCCAAAATGGGCTGGATACGCGGCGGCAAAGGGCACAACATCGACGGCGCGACCCTCGCCTACAAAAGCGGCGACGCCTACCTCACCCAAATCACCGGCCGCAGCAACCAGCAGGCCGCCCTGCTTGCCGACGACGGACGCTGCTACACCCTCGCCCTGCACGGCTTGCCGTCCGCGCGCGGCAACGGCGAACCGCTGACCAGCCGCCTCAGCATTGACGCCAACGCCCACATCATCGCCGCCGCCATCATCGACGACGAACGCCGCTACCTCGTCGCCGGCGACAACGGCTACGGCTTCATCACGCGCGGGCGCGATCTCGTCAGCAAAACCAAAAGCGGCAAGACCCTCATCAACCCCGGCAGCGGTCGCGCCATCACCTTGCAGCCCCTGCCGGAGGGCGGGGTGGACATCCTCGCCATCACCAACGAAGGCCGGGTTGCCCTCATCGACGCCGCCGAAATCCCCGAACTCGGCAAAGGCAAAGGCAGCCAGACCATTGCCATCGCCAAAAAAGCCTACGACGACAACGGCGTGCGCCTCACCCACATCTGCGCTTTTGCGCGCGGAAGCGACATCACCCTGTACAGCGGCAAACAGAAAATGACCATCCGCGCGGCAGAGCGCGACAACTACCACACCCCGCGCGGCCACAAAGGCAACCACCTGCCGAAAGGTTACCGCCACGTTGAGCGCATCGAAGTGCAGGCAGCGGCAGAGACGGCCGGTTCATGACCTGTCGGCGGGAATATCAATCCCAAGCAATAAAACGGTCTTCGCAGGGCGGGCTTTAAGCCCGCCGCTGCAATATCAATATTGATAGCGGGCTGAGGCCCGCCCCGCGCCGCTATCTTTTTCCCACGATTCCATATACCGCTTGCGTGGTTCAGACGCCTTTGCGCTCTGCCGGGAAGATGAGGCTTTTCGGGTCGCGACGGATTTCTTCTTTGAGGACGCCGCAGAACTGGCGCAGTTCCGGGAAACGGCTGTCGCGGGCGCGCAGGGCGATGCGCAGCGCCAGGTAGAAGCTGACCCAGAGGTTGACGAGGCCGATGGCAATCACCGCCAGGAAACCCTGTATGAACGCCCAGACGCCAAGCGGCTGACTGGCGGCGGCGTAGGCGAGATTCGCCGAGGAGAAGGCGATGTGGCGGATGTCCAGCGGCAGTTCGAGGGTTTTGCCTATCCACGGGGTGATGCCGAGCAGCAGGCCGAAGATGAAGTTGCTGGCAAGCGCGCCGAGGTGGTCGTGGATATAGTCGGCGATGCGCGCGCGCATTTTCGCAGTGGTGAGGCGGCGCAGCAGCGGGTTGACGCGCAGGCGTTCGCGCAGGCGCAGGTATTGGGCGCGGTTGTCGTAGTAGCCGGCGATGATGCCGGAGCAGAAGAGCCACACGGCGGCGATGGCGGCGTAGATGAGCGCGGCGGGCAGGCTGAGGGCGTGCAGCTGTTTGGCGGCGGTCGCGCCGCTGAGCAGGGCGGTGCCGTTGTTGGCGGCATATGTCCAGCTGATGAGCGCGGCGACGCTCATGGCGACGCTGATGTTGCCGAGCACGGCGGCCGTCTGCGAGCGGTTCACGTCGATGAGCAGTTGCGCGATTTTCCGCGCCGCCGCCCGTCCGCCGCTGCTTTTTTCCACGGCTTCGGCCATGCGCGCGGCGGTCATCGCCGGTTGTTTGGTGGCGACGGTGCAGTGGCAGAGGTAGATGAGGACGAAGCCGATGCCGTAGTCAAGGCTGGAAAGCAGGGTGTAGGTGTTGTAGCTGATGTCGAGGGTGCCGAGGTGGATTTTCAGCCCGGCCATGAGGGCGATGATGATGCCCGCCCCCGCCGCGCTGGCGAAGAGGCGGCCGAGGCTGCGCCAGTCGCGGGCGATGTAGTGTTCGCCGTGTGCGCTTTTGTGCTGGGTGATGGACTGGCTGAGGAGGTAGGCACTGCTGCGCCACAGATGGCGGATATTGCGGCGGCGCAGGCCGCTGTCGATGAGCTGTTTGATGAGCGCCAGCCAGCGCCGCGCTTCGTTTTCGCTGCTTTCGGCGGTCAGCACGGCCAGCAGGGCTTCGAGGCGGTCAAGGCTTTGTTTGAGGCGTTCTAACAGGTAGGCGGTTGCGAGCGAGCTGCCAGAGGCAATGGCACGGCTGCTCAGGTGATGCAGTTGTTGCCGCGCCTGGTCAATAAGGACATCCGCCTGGGCGAGAATGTCGGCGTCGGGCTGGCTGTCCGGTTCGTTGCGCCAGTTGTCGATAAGCCGTGCCAGTTCGCGTTCAAGCGAGACGAAGGGAGAATCAATGTCGAGCAGGCGTTTTTCGAGACGGATAAGGTCAGGCGCAAGGTCTTCGGCACTAAGACGGATGGCGAGCATTTCCAGCGCGTAGGTGAGTTCGTCGCGCATGAGCAGGCGGGTGCGGCGGCTTTGTTCGGCATCGGGGCTTAGGCGGGTGTAGAGGCCGACCCAATGCAGCGGACTTATGGTGGCAAGCCATTCGAGATCTTTGCTGCCGTTGAAGACGCTGTCGAGTACGTCTTGCAGCTGGCTTTCGTCAACTGGCAGCGGATTGATGCGGTCATAGAGCAGGGTGCGGGTTTCATGCAGGAAGCCGGTGCGCGCAAAGATGCCGACATTGACGAAGCTGGCATAGACGTGCATCGCTTGCAGCCACTGGTGCAGGACGCCGCCGATGTGCCTGCGCGCGGCGTCGCGTTCGTCGAGGGCGCGGTTGAAGGTGAGCAGGCGGTCGTTGGCCTCTGCCGCGCCGCCCCGGCGCAGCCATTCGGCAAGGTAGCGCAGCATGGTCAGGGCTTTTTCCTCGGCGGCAAGCAGGGTGATGAGGCCATCGGCATCGCAGGCGGCGATGGCGCGGCGTTCGCGCAGGGTGAGGGTTTTATCGGGCATGTCCGTGTTCCTCCTTCTATTTTTTGGGGCGGCAATCTTAATGGAAGACCGCGTGGTTGTCAGGTGTGGCTATATTTTCTGCTTATTGACGCAGGTCAATCGCCGCATTTCGATACTTCTCTACAATTTTAAAAAAATTTCACTTTTTATCCACAATAAGCAAGAACAGGAGCGCTTTATGCGAAAAACTTGGCTATCCCTCTCCGTTGCAGCATCCATGCTGGCCGCTGCCCCTCTCAGCTTTGCCGCAGAAGGCGCCCCGCACACCGGCGGCCTTGAAGGCTATAAAGTCGGTGTACAGGCCGAAGGCCTCGACAAACTGGAACGCGTCAAGCAGAAACTCGTTGCCCCGCCCGGCGTGCCAGAGCACACCCTCGAAGCGCCCGCCAAACCGCGCATCGTTGAAGTGGAAATGACTATCCAGGAAAAAGAAATTGAGGTAGAGCCAGGCGTGTTCATGTGGGCATTTGCGTTCGATGGCCATGTACCGGGTCCGATGATTGTCGTCCACCAAGATGATTACGTCGAACTCACCCTGAAAAACGACGCCAAGAACCAGCTCATCCACAATATTGACTTCCACGCTTCAACCGGCGCCCTCGGCGCAGGTGATTTGACTCACGTTGCACCGGGTCAGGAAGTTGTGCTGCGCTTCAAGGCAACCAAGCCGGGCGTGTTCATCTACCACTGCGCACCGGGTGGCGCGATGATTCCGTGGCACGTTGTGCATGGCATGAACGGCGCGATTCTCGTCATTCCGAAAGATGGCATTAAAGACAAGAACGGCAACAAGCTGACCTACGACAAGGCCTACTATATCGGCGAGCAGGATTTCTACATCCCGAAAGACGAAAAAGGCAACTACAAACGCTATGACAACCCGTCCGCCTCCTTTGCTGATGACAAGGCCGTAATGGATGGTCTGGTGCCGACCCATATCGTCTTCGGCGAAAGCAAAGGCTCGTTGGTTGGTGATAACGCCATGACCGCCAAAGTCGGCGAGACCGTGATGTTCTACCACTCACAAGCGAACCGCTACACCTACCCGCACATCATTGGCGGCCACGGTGAATACGTCTGGGAACGCGGCAACCTCGCCGACCCGCCGGCACAAGATCTGGAAACCTGGTCTATCGCCGCAGGTTCTGCCGGGGCGGCGATGTACACCTTCAAGCAGCCAGGTACCTATGCCTACGTTAACCACAACCTGATCGAAGCGTTCAACCTCGGTGCCGCTGGTCATATCCGTGTGGATGGCGAGTGGAACAACGACCTGATGGAGCAGGTCAAAGCGCCAGGCCCGATGGCGGGTGGCGGAGAGGCCAAAGCTCCTGCTGAACCGGCGAAAAAATAAGCCGCTCACAGCAAGCGAAAAGGAAGGCGCAAGCCTTCCTTTTTTGTGTCGGTTTGTTTCGTGCACGACAAAATCTCTTTGGATGGCTCCGTGTTTTCTTCATGCAAACGGCTTCATGCCGGGGTCTTCATTTTTGCTGCGCCCGCGGGGCTGTTTGTCCGTTCGGGATGCCGCCGCGAACATTGCCGCTTTTGCAGCCATACAACAATGCCGTCGCATGAAGGCAAAAAAATCCCCCTGCCACAGCAGGGGGGAATAACTCACACATTCAGGCATCTTGCCCCTTCCTCGCAATGCATCCTGCACAAGGTCGTGACCGTAACATTCTCGACCAAAGAATGTGCGCTTGTCCTAAGCTTACCGTCACACTTATATATATGCCTCAGCCATGCCAAACAGAAAAACATAATGAAAAACAGGTAATAACCACCAAAACGCAACCAAAAACATTACCGCTGTCTGACAAAAACCTGTCGGACGAAAACATCACGGGAAAGCGTTATTGTGGTAAAAAACACGCACTTCCCGCCTGAAAACGTTGCAAAAAAACTACACGCCAGCGAAAGGCGGCAAACATTACGGGTGCCGTAAAAAGTCATTAACTGACGTTAATAAAACATTCATCTGCCGTAATGCGCCCCTGTAAAAAAACCAAACAGAAAAATCAGAAAAAAACGCCGTAAAAACAAGGTGGAAAGCAAAACAGCGCCACTATAATGCCGCGTCATCACAACAAAAAACGCAGACATCATCATGACAACCGCAGTGACCGGCGCAACCCTCTACGAGAAACACGTCAAAATCCGCCCGCGCCCCGTCAAAGGACGCTTCGCCAGCCTGCGCAAAACCGCCGTGCTGGTGCTGCTCGGCATTTTCCACCTTCTGCCCTTCTTTCAGTGGGGCGGACGCCAGGCCATTTTTTTCGACCTGCCGCACCGCCGTTTCTACATCTTCGGCCTCAACATCTGGCCGCAAGACTTCATCCTGCTCACCTTCATCCTGCTCGGCCTTGCGTTGCTGCTCTTCTTCGCCACCGCCCTCATGGGGCGCGTCTGGTGCGGCTATGCCTGCCCGCACACCGTGTACACCGAAGTCTTCCTCTGGATCGAGCAGAAAATCGAAGGCAACCGTTCCGAGCAGCTCAAACTCGCGCGCGAACCGTGGCGTGGCAGGAAAGGGCGCAAGCGCATCCTCAAATACACGCTGTGGATACTCGTCGCCTGCGCGGCGGGCATCGGTTTCGTCGGCTACTTCACCCCCATCCGCCGGCTCATCCCGGACTTCTTCACCTTGCGTGCAGGCGCGAACGCCTACCTGTGGATCGCCCTCTACGGCGGCTTCTGCTATCTGCAAGCGGGTATTGTGCGCGAACAATTCTGCAAATACCTCTGCCCCTACGCCCGCTTCCAAGGGGCGATGTTTGACAGCGACACTCTCATCATCGCCTACGACCCCAAACGCGGCGAACCGCGCCACCGCCTGAAAAAACAGGATCGCGACCACCCCGAAACCCTCGGCTTCTGCGTGGACTGCACCATGTGCGTACAAGTCTGCCCGACCGGTATCGACATCCGCGACGGCCTGCAACAAGAGTGCATCGCCTGCGCCGCCTGCATCGACGCCTGCGACAACATGATGGACCAAATCAAGGCACCGCGCGGCCTAATCCGCTACACCTCGACCAACCGCCTTGCGGGCAGACACACCCGCCTGCTGCGCCCGAAAACCCTCGCTTACGGCCTGGTGCTGGCCGCTGCCGCGACGCTCTTCACCCTGAGCATCACCGGCAAGAGTGATCTCGACGTCAACATCCTGCGTGACCGCAACGTGCTGGCGCGGAAAATCAGCGGCGGACGCATCCAGAACATCTACACCGTGAAAATCCTCAACAAAACCGAGCACCCGCGCCGCTTTACCCTGGGCGTCGCCGGCATCGACGGTGCGGAAATCGACGGCAAAACCCGCCTTAATGTTGGTGCCGGTGCCGTGTCCGAAACCGTGCTGCGCGTCAACATCCCGCGCAACAACCTCACCGGCAACAACATGAACATCGACTTCATCATCACCCCCGACGACAACCCCGCCGCCGCCCGCCGCGAAACCGGCAAATTCCTCAGCCCATAATGAACACCGACAACCGCCCGTGGTACAAAAACCACATCCTGCTGCTCATCATCGCCATCCCGCTTGCCACCGTCTGCGGCAGCATCTACACCATCTACCTCGCCATCAGCAGCAAAGAAGCGCCCGTGCTGGCCGACTACTACAAAACCGGCCTCTCGCCGCAAAAACGCGACAGCGGCCACACCGGCATCACCGCCACGCTTGACATCGACGGCGGCGCCATCACCCTCGACCGCACGCCGCCCGCCATCGAGCCGCTGACCCTGCAACTGCAACACGCTGGCAAGGCGAAATACGACCAAAGCCACACCCTCACCGCCACCGCACCGAACCACTACCCGTTGCCGCCCGCCCTGCGCGACACATTGAAACAGGCGACGTGGTACCTCACGCTCGCCCCCGCCGACAACAGTTGGCAAATCAAGGGCAAACGCCAACATCCCAAACACGGCGAACCCGCGCCCGCCCGCGAAGCCGTCATCCGCCTTGATAATCCCTGAAAAAAAGCCCGCGCGTGCGGGCTTTTTTCGTCTGTGCGGACGCGCGGTCAGTGCGGCAGGCTGGCGGCGATAGCCTGGGCGAGTTCGCGGACGGCGGTGGCCGTCGCGGCGACGAGGCTGTCCGGGTCGGTTTGGGTGAGCGGAATGAGGCGGCGGTATTCGTGGTTCTCCGGCGTGTCGCTGTCGCGGCGGGTGTTCTGCCACTGCGCGCTGATGCGGTATTGCCCCGCCTGCACGTCGGCGATGAGTTCGCGGATTTGCAGGTCGATGAGGATGTCCGGGCGGTTGTTTTCGCCAAGCGGGTAGGTGTAGGTGCGGCTGTTGTTTGTGGCGGCGGCGAGTGCCTGGCGCAAGACGTCGCGCAGGTTGTCCCGGAAGGGGTAGATCCAGTGGTGGCTTTTGTCGAGGGTGATGCGCCCCGCGCCGTCGTAATAGGTGAGGTATTCGTTTTCGTAGTAGGGCGGCAGCTCGGTGTAGCGGATGGCGGTCGGTGTGCCCTGGCGGGCCGGGATGGTGCTGATGTCCGGGCGCAGGCTGTGGTAGGTGTCCGGTACGCCGCCGCAGGCGGCAAGCAGCAGGGCCATGGCGGTGAGGGCGAGGGGGCGTTTGGGCAAGCGGCGGGTGGTTTTTGCCCAGGCGGGGCGATAAGGAGGCTTTGTTTCGCGGTGCGGGATGTTTGGGGCAATGGATATGCCGTGGCTGTTGCCCCCCCCTTCCGCCCTTCGGGCACCTTCCCCCGCAAGCGGGGGAAGGGTCTGGTTGGGCAGGCCGGGGCTGATGATGTTTTCCGGGCGCATGTTTATTCTCCCATGATAAGGACGTTGGGTTTGTCGTCGATTTTGCGCATGACGCCGTTGATGCTTTTCATGCTTTGCTGGACGCTTTTCAGGGTTTCTTGCAGGGTGTAGTAGAGGTTGCTGTCCGGGCCGATGCCGTAGAGGGTTTTTTCCAGTTGTTTGCCGAGGGTTTTGAGCTGCTGGTCGAGTTGTTTGAGGGCGCGGTCGGTGCTGTCGCCCGCTTTTTGCACGCTCGCCAGGGTGCGGTCGAGTTGTTTCAGGGTTTTGTCGAGGCTGCCGCCGAGTCCTTTTACCGCCTGGGTGTCAAGGGCTTTTTTCAGCGCGGCGGTGGCGTCTTTGGCGTTCTCGCCGATTGCTTCAAGCGGCATTTTTTTGACGGTGGCGACGATGGCACCGAGGTCGTCGGTGAGTTTGCTGATGCCGCCGGGGCGTGAGGGCAGGACGAGATAGTTGCTGTAAGCGTCTTTGCGGAAGCCGCCTTTTTCGTCCGGGTACTGGTTCAGGGTGATGATTTTTTCGCCGGTGATGAGGTTGCCGTTGTCCAGGGTCGCCTGCAGGCCGCCTTTGACGAGTTCAGCGATGATGTTGCGGTTTTCGCTGCCTTCCGGTTTGTTGACGCGTTCGATGCGTTCCGGCTCGATTTCGATGAGTACGGGCACGGCGGCTTTGTTGGTTTTTTCGTCGTAAAGCAGATGGACTTCGACGACGGCGCCGATGACGATGCCGCTGAAGTAGATGGCCGCGCCAGGGTTCAGGCCGCGTGTGTCGTCGAAATAGACGACGTAGTATTCTTTGCGGAAGCCGGTACGCTCGGTGGTGGCGCGTTCGTTCGGGTAGAGCGTGTAGGCGGCGCCGTTTTGCGCGAGGGTGTCGTTGGTGTTGAGGGTGGTCGGGGTGCTGAAGGTGATGCCGCCGCGCACGAGGGTTTCGAGGGAGTGCATTTCGAGGTTGGCCCCGTTCGCGCCCATGTTGAAGCTGATGCCGCTGATGGTCCAGAAGCGGGTGTTGGTGGTGATGAGCTTGTCGTAGGGCGCGTGGATGAAGGCGGTGAGGGTGATGTGGTCGTAGTGTTCGCTGAAGCGGATTTGTTCGATTTGCCCGACGGGGACGCCCCGGTAGTAGATGGCGGTGCCGACGTTGATACCTTCGGTGCTGTCGGTGTTCAGACGGATGCGCAGCCCTTCTTCGTCGTTCTGGATTTGCGGCGCTTCTTCGAGGGCGACAAAGTGGTTGGCGCTTTCTTCTTCTTTGCCGGGGCTGACGGCGATGTAGTTGCCGGAGATGAGGGTGCCGAGGCCGGTCACGCCGCCGGTCGAGATTTGCGGTTTGACGACCCAGAACTGGCTGTCTTTTTTCAGGAGCGGTTCGGCGGTACGCTGCATTTGCGCGGTAACGATGATTTGTTTGAGGTCGTGCGAGAGGTCGATGCGGGTCACGGTGCCGACTTCGAGGTCTTTGTAGCGGATTTTGGTTTTGCCGGCGTCCAGTCCTTCGGCGCTGGTGAAGGCGATGCGGATGACGGGGCCGATCTGGCTGAGGTGCGTGTAGGCGAGCCACAGGCCGATGCCGAGGGCGATGACGGGCAGTATCCAGAGCCAGGTCAGGCGGTTGCGGGCGATTTCAGGTTCTTGCATTGTTGTTCCCGGTAGTTGTCCCAGAGGAGGCGGATGTCGTAGCTTTCGGTCGCAAGCATGGTGAAGATGACGACAGCGGCGAAGGCGAAGATGCCCGGCGCGGGGTCGATTTGCGCGAAGCGGCCATGCACCAGCGCGCCGAGCAGGGCGACGACGAAGACGTCAATCATCGACCAGCGCCCGACGAAGTGGATCATCTGGTAGAGGCGGGTGTGCAGGCGCGGCGGGCGGCGGCCGTCGCTGCGGTAGGCGAGCAGGTAGAGCAGCACGGCAATTTTCATGAAGGGGGTGAAGACGCTGGCGAGGAAGATGACCAGCGCGATGCCGTAGGAGCCGTGGTGCCAGAGCAGGGCGATGCTGCTCATGATGGTGTCGGCCTGCGGCGGCTGGGTGAGGTAGGTGGTGTTCGTTATCGGCAGCAGGTTGGCGGGGAAGAAAAGGATGATGGAGGTGGCGAGATACGCCCAGGTGCGGCTGTAACTCGCGGGTTTGCGGCGGTGCAGGTGGCCGTGGCAGTGCGGGCAGCGGGTGGCGGGCGCGGCGGTGACGGTGGCGCAGTCGAGGCAGAGGAGGAGGTTGTGCGCGCTTGCGGTGTCGTCAGGGGTCATGGCGGTGTTTTTCCGGTTCGTAGGCGAGGAAGACGGCATCGCTCAGGTCGAAACTGAGGGTGACGAAAACGGAGCAGAACATCAGCGCACAGAACGCCCAGAAGCCCGGCTCGAAGTGCACACTCGCCAGTTGCAGGATTTTGACGAGGGTGACGATGACGCCGATGAGATAGACTTCAAGCATATTCCACGGCGCCATATGCGTCATCCAGTGCAGGAAGTTGCGCGAGATGTCGTTCAGGAAGCGGTAGCGGAAGCTGATGATGACCCACAGCACGGCGAGCAGGTACCACAGCGGCATGACGATGATGAGCATGAAGACGATGATGCCGAGGATGTGCAGGTCGTTATCAAACAGTGCCTTGATGCTGGAAAAGACGGAGATGGTGGTCGCGTCCCCGCCCATGATCAGGGTGATGAAGGGGAAGCTGTTGGCGACGATGAAAAGGATGAGCGCGGTCAGCGCGTAGATGAAGGCTTTGCGGAAATCGGCGAGGCCGTCGTCGATTTTGCTGCCACAGGTGGTGCAGTAGGCGTTTTCGCCGGGGCGCAGCGCCTTGCGCTGATAGAGGGCGTCGCAGTAGGGGCAGACGAGCAGTTCGCGGTGCAGCATTTGCGGGGGCAAAAAATCCGGCACCCCTTGGGGTGCCGGATGGTCAGGGGATGGTTTAGTTACGGTTGAAGGCGGAAAGCAGCTCCAACAGGCTGAGGAAAATGTTGAAAACGTCCAGAAAAAGTTCCAGTGTCGCTGAAATGTAATTGGTTTCTTCACCTTCGATGATACGGCTGGTGTCATAGAGGACATAGCCGGAGAAGATGACCAGGAAAGCAGCCGAGCAGGCAACACTGAGCGCGGTCATGTGGAAGAGCAAGGCACCTATGCTGGCCAGGAGAGCTACCAGTAGACCAGTGAAAAGGAAACCGCCGAGGAAGGTGAAGTTGGTGCCGGTAAAGAGCACATAGGCAGACAGGGCGAAGAAGATGATGCCCGTGCCGACCAGTGCTTTCACCACGACGCTGCCCATACCCGCGCTCATGAAAAGCGTCAGCAGGTTGGAAATGCTGAAACCGAGGAAGCCGGTAAAGGCGAAGAGCAGGATGATGCCGAGCCCATTGTTACGGTTGGCCCGCACACCGAAAATCAGACCGAAGGCACCGACGAAATAGAGCAGGGTTGGCACACGGATACCCATCCGCATGCCGAAATACGCACACAGCGCGCTGAACAGCACATTCATGCCAAGCAGGATGTAGGTTTGACGCAGCACCTTGTTGCGCGCGAGGATACCCTCTTGCGAGAGGGTTTCAATAGTACGGGGATTCATGTTGTTCATGAGGACTCCTGATAGGTTGGGGTTGAAAACGAAAAGGATTGTGGGGGAAGAAAGGCGGAAAGTAAAGGGCGGAACCTAACATTTCACCAGCGAGCAGACGGCGATGTCCCGCAACTTGTCGCGCCCGTGCAGCCCCACGATTTCCATCAGGAAGGCCGCACCGATCACCTGGGCGCCGAGACTGCGCAGCAGCTCGATGCAGGCGGCCATCGTGCCGCCTGTGGCGAGCACATCATCAACCATCATCACCCGTACCCCTGATTTGACGTCATCCTTGTGAACTTCAAGGGTATCCTGCCCATATTCCAGATCAAACGTGATGCGGCTGACCGCGCGCGGCAGCTTGCCCGGCTTGCGCAGCGGAATAAAGCCAATGCCGAGCCGCTGCGCGAGGGCGGCGGCAAAAATAAACCCGCGTGCCTCCGGACAGGCGAGTACATCGGGGCGGTGTCCCGCCTCCTCGCAAAACTGCGCCATCTCCTCAATCGCCGCCGAAAAACCGGGGCCGTCGGCGAGCAGCGGGGTGATGTCCTTAAAAATAATGCCTGCTTTCGGATAATCGGGAATATCCTTGATCAGCGTGTGCCAAGACATAAAAATCCTTACAGAAAAAGTGGAAACCGCATTCTAGCAAAGCGCGCAAACTTGCGCGCAGCCGCGATAATCCCGACAATGCCGCGCTTTTCCGGCCATCCCTGATATGGGTATCTGCCCATTGGGGAGAAAGTTGAATAAACCGCGATTGGCGACAAAGACCCCGGCGATTCCCCGCTTGACCAGGCAAGCACCTTGTCGGGAAAAGATCAGGGTGCTTTGTCATGTACAAAAACACAGCCCACACAACCATGCCCACCTCACGCATCCTGCGCCGGGACGACCTCACCCTGCAAACCCTCTACGAACACAACTACTGCCAGTTCCGCCTCATCCTGCCCGAACCGCCGCCGGATGACGGCTGGTACGCCCTGCTCGCACCCGGCCGCCCCGCCGCCTATCTGCGCCGCCTCAACCAAAGCCGCTACACCGGCGACTGGCAACTCGGCCATTACTACCCGCACAAAACCCGCCGCCGCTTCGCCCCCGACTACCGCATCCGCATCTACCACGACGCCCGCCTCGCCGAAGCACGGCTCGAACTCGACTTGCCGCTGCGCAAACTGCGCACCGCCAAATTCGCCCACAACCGCGCCCTCGCCGAATGGCTGGACTACTGCCGCCGCTATCAATACCGCCTGCACGGCACCGCCCTCACCGCTCCGCTCAACATCGCATGACTGACCGAAAAGCCTCCCGCCCACAAAAAAAGCCACGCCCTCATTGGGGGAGGCGCTGGGGACTCGAAGCACCCGCGTCAGCGCGAAAGGGCCGGATAAATCCGCGCAGCGACAAAACCCGGTAACAGCGCCCAGGGGCCGTTGACATTCGACCTGCGCAGCGGATTTTTGCGGCAAAAACGGCAGATGCAAGGCAGAAAGCGCAGTAAGGTTGGATACCTTGCGAGCATTTTTATAGTCGCTTCAAATAGGACTGATACGGTGTTGGCGCGCCGCCTTGTCTCAATCCTGTTTGAAACGACTATAACGCAGCAGCTGCCGGATTTTGGCCGAAAAGCCGCCGCAATGTTGAGCGTCAACAGCCCCTGGTACCACCACCCACCCACAAAACACACCCCATGAACACCCGTCGTCTCATCCTCGCCATCCTCGTCGCCCTCGGCATCCTCACCCTCATCCCCGGCATCACCCTGCCGATGATGACCGTGAAAAAACTCGTCCTCGTCAAAAACACCTTCACCGTCCTCTCCGGCATCGGCGCGCTGCTCGCCGACAAAACCTTCGGCCTCGGCCTGCTCCTGCTCGGCTTCAGCGTCATCTTCCCGCTTGCCAAATACGCGGTGATGGCGGCGTATCTCTACTACTACCCGCCGATTCCGACGACACTCGCCCACTGGCAGCACTGGCTGGGGAAAATCGGCAAATTCTCGATGCTGGACGTCTTCGTCGTCGCGCAAATGCTGATGATCCTGAAACTCGGCTGGCTGGTCGAAGTGCAAATCCACAGCGGCATCTACTGGTACAGCACGACCGCCCTCCTCTCGCTTATCGCCGGCATCTGGATCGAACACGACATCAAACAGCGGATGCGTGCTGACTAGCCATGCGTCAAACCCGACAATTACGCCGCTTGGTGGACTAAATATTGATGCCGCTTGGCGATGTGCAAAGCAGCCATAAAAACAGCCGCCCGCAGGCGGCTGTTTTTATGGGGTTTACGAGGGTATCGCGTTATGGCGCATAACGATCGTTGACATTGGTTTGTGCCGGGGCACTGCCGCCGCCGTAGTTTTGGCCGCCATCATCACCCTGGAAGGTGTTGGTGCCGACTTTGGTCGCGCCGAATACGCCGCCCCAGTCGCCCACTTCGTAGGCAGAGCCGTATTTGTTGGTGGCTTTCACGGAGTTGAAGCTGCCGCCCATTTCATCTGCCTGGCTGCCGTAGAAAGCGGCGCGGAAGTCGGCCTCGTCGTCGCCGGGGGCGTAGGTGCGGTCGGCGGTGCCGATGACGGTGTTGCCGATCACATCCCCGTTGAAGGTCACGAGTTTGTCTTTATAGACGCCGGGTTTGTCCAGTTGCTCCAGCCAAGCGTTATAGACATCGCCAGTGACTTTCTTGGTGCCGAAGTTCACGTCTGCTTCAACGAAGTTGCCCAAGCCGAGGGTATGAGCGGTCGCATTGCTGCCGCCGGTGCCGTCAAAGGCGTTCGGCAGGTCTTGCCGGGTGTTATTGGTGCGGACGCCGTGGAAGCTGTTGTCGATGCCGTACATCAGCGCGTGGCCTTCGTAACGTGCGACCTGGTTGGACGGCAGGGCGTTCATCTGGTCAATGGTGGTTTCATCCACGCCACGGAAGAAGTAGTTATCGACGCTGTCATCAGTGCCTTTTTTCTCAAACGGTGCGCGCAGGAAGCCGTTCGGCAGGAGATTGGCACCGCTCGCGGTGAGGTCGAGGTTGGAGGTAACCCGGCCGTACTGCACTTTTTGCAAGGTGATCGGTTTCGCGCCGATGCTGTATTGCGTCGGTTTGCTGTCCAGATCCGCGCGGTAGCCTTGCGCCGTAGGCGTTGCCAAGGTGCCTTCCACCTGCGAGACGAAGGAACGCGCGCCGGAGTAGCTGTTCATGCTCATCGCCTTGACGACGCGGTCATCCTGGTCGGCATAGGCGAGGTGGTAATGGCCAAAGATGCGGGTCGTAGTCTTGTGGTGGTCATTCCAGCGGGCGCCGTCGAACTTCAGCTCTTCGCCAAGGGTTTTCGTTTGCAGCTCCCCATTCCCCGCCTGCGGCTGACCTTCACCATGATTGCCATAACCACCGATGCGAATGAGGCCGTTGGTGATGTCGCCGGTCGGCTGGATTTCTACATCGCGGTCGCGGGCGTTGGTGCCGTCGTTGGTATTGTTCGCCCAAACCAAGTCTTCTTTGCCCTCGCCACAGTCGCTGCCGCCGGGGCAGTTTTCGGTGTTGATGTCCACCCGGCGGGCGCGCGGGTTCCAGCCTTCGCTGGTTGCCCAGTTTTCAAAGGCGCTGTCCTGGGTACTCCACCAGATGAGGTTGGCGCCGTATTTGTTTTCGTATTCGGGCTTGTAGCCAGGAGTACCCGGTTTCCAGATACGTTCGTCGGCGAAGCGGACGACGCGGTCGTCTTCTTTCCAGCCGATGTAGGGCGGGCCGCGGAATTCACCGCGCTGACCACCACCGAGGTTGGTGGGGTCTTTCCATCGCGCCCATTGGAGTTGGGTGGTGAAAGTAGTGGGATCGCACGCACGCCCGCTACCACCACTGCCGGGTGAATTAGAAGTACAGCCTGCCCCACTTCTTGCATTGCTTATTCCGCCACCTTGGGAAACATAGGCATAAGCCGCATCATCGTCATCCGTATATTCCTCGGACGAGATGGCAGAAGTCCAATTCGAATAAGTGGTCTCATAGTGGCTAAAAATTCGCTGTCCGGTTACGGGATCGGTTGTATATACGGCAGTATCCGACCAATCACGATAAGGCGTGGTGTAAGTCGTACGCCAGTTATTTTCCAATGTCCATTCCCATTCGTTGGCGACCGGGTTGACCAGCGGGCGGATGGATTTGTTCTGACGGATGGCGGTGTATTCTTCGCGTTCAAGATAGATGTGTTCGTGGTCAAGCGGGTCGCCATTGGCCGTTGTGCCGCCGTTCAGGGCGTTGTTGCTGCCTTCCGTGTAGGGTCTGTTCGGGTAGGCGAAGCGGTCTTTGCTGTACTTCGGATAGGCGCCGTTCGGCCAGCTTTGCTGATAGTTGTAGGTGACACTGCCCAAGGTGTGGCCTGTCGCGCGGTCAAGCCTTTGCGTATGGCTGACGGTCCCGGAGAAAGCGCCGGGGCTGCCGCTTCGTCCCTGCCAGTTGACGAGGTTGTACTTTTTGGCGTCATCGTTGCTGGTTGGGCCGCTATCGCTGTCTGAACCGTTGTAAGCGTTCGTCCCTGTTGCGTCATCCGGGACGTTGTTGTGGCCGAGCGAGGCATTGTTAACATCCCCGATATTGCGCCATCTGTTGGCAGGGGCGACATCGGCAGGATCTGTCGGGCTGTCATCCACGCCGGTGGGGAAGTTGCCGTAGCGCTCTTTTATATTGGCGAAATTGCCGGATGCGCCGTGGTTTTTGGTACCGGTATTGACCGGGTGGCGGGAGTTATCAACGACATTCGTATTTACCCAGCCCGGATGGTTTATCAGTTTCTCTTGTAATTGATCAATGGACATATTGTCCAAGGTAGAAGGCGGGGGAGGCGCTATCGTTGCTATTCCCGTGTCTGACGGGTGTTCCAGGCGGTTGTTTGCCGGGTCCACTGCGTTGGGATAATCCACAAAGGGCTGCCGATATTCGTAACGCGGGGTATAGACATAGGTGACGCGTTCGCGGGTAAATTCGCCGTCGCGGTCAGTGTTGTTCTGGATGTGGGTGTCGATGTTGTGGGTGGTGGGGTCGAGGCGGTTGTCCGGGTCGGAAAACTTCGCCAAGCCGACCTGCTTGAACGCCCCGGCGAGGACATCCACGTTTTTGAAGTTTTCCGTTTGCAGGCTGTCGGTGTCGTGCGGTTTGCCTGCGGCAGTCAGCGGCTCGACATTGGTGCCGCCGGCGAATTGGGCGCGGACGGCCTGCCCTTCGTTGTAGTCAAGGTCCCGACGGGCAAGGACGATGTTGGTCAGTTTCGGGTTCTGTTCGTTCAGGGAAACACCGAGCAGCGGGGTGGCGGATGCCATCTGGTCGCGGTTGTTGGCGCGGTCGTATTGCGAACCGTCGCGGCGGATGTATTGCAGGCCGCCGACGGTGCTTTCTTTACTCAAATCGCGGTTGTCCACCACATGGGTGTTGGTGGGGTCAACCAGCGCCCGGTCGTCACGCCCCGGCTGGTTGTTGTCGTTATTGTCCGGCTGCGGGGTCGGGGTCGGCACCGGATCAACATGGGGCGGCGTGGTGGCATCATCGCTGCCGCCGCAAGCGGTGGTGCCAAGCGCGATGATGACGGCAATAGTCAGGTTGTTCAGTTTCATTGTGTCCTTCCATTTTTTCAGGGTTGCCCCGCGATGGTGCGGGTTCGTTTTGTGCCGTTTGTTACTGTGTGCCGGTTTCAACCCGCAGGGCTCACTTTGGTTTTGTGTTCCCTGTTTTGGCTGCATACGCCGCCAATCCCGAGCGACTCTTCATCCTCTACACAGATACCCAAGCGGGTCGCAAAGAGTCTTACATGAACATTCAGCCACGTGATTATAACGCCTTTGTCATGTTTTGGGTGTGTCGTCCGCGTCCGCCGTTTTTGCCCTGAACCCGCCGTTTTTGTCATGGGAATCGGTGGCTTGCAGCCCTAATCGCCGGAATGTGCACAGCAGGCCGCGCGCACGCGATAGCGCCCTTGTGTAGCCCTATGAATTGAAACATAATGCCGCGCTTTGCATCGCCAACACAGGAACACCGACATGACCACAAAAACCACAATGACCCTGCAACTCACCCTCGCCTCCGGTATGCTCCTCGCCGCCCTGCCTGCTCTTGCGCAGAACGCGCCCCCACCGCCCCGCGCCGCCCTGCCGGTCAACATTGACCGGGGCAACGACCGCCTCTCCGAGGACAACATCGGCAAAAACGCACAACCGCCGCGACTGCCTGCCGTCAAGCCGGCTGCCCCCACCACCCTGCCGAGCGATGCCCAGGCCGCCAAGGAAGACATCGTTTTCACACCGGAAGAGCTCATCAACAACCCGGAACAACTGGAAAAACTCCTGGTCGAAGCTATCCGCCTCAACGAAGCCGAGGGCCTGAAAGTCCTGCTGCCGCTGTATGCCAAGGTGGATGCCAGCCGCCGCGACGATTCCCTCATCGACTGGGGCAACGCCATTATCGCCATGGACGAAGGCCGCACCGCCGAAGCCGTTACGCTTTACCGCAAGCTCGTCGCCAACCTGCCGGATAACCGGATGCTGCGCTTCCAGACCGCGCTCGCGCTCTATCGCAACAACGAGCTGATCGCCGCCAAGGAACAACTGCAAAAACTGCGCAGCGGCGACGTTTCCGAAGCTGACCGTAAGGTTCTGAACGATTTTATCGCCGCCATTGACCGCCGCGATTCCTGGTCGTTCAGCGGCAGCCTGAGCTATATCCACGACAACAACGTTAACAATGTCGCTCCGAAAGGCACGCGCATCGACCTCGGCAATGGCCGTTACATGGAAAGCAGCCGCGAGCAGGAAAGGGCCAACGGCATCAGCTACAGCCTGGATGCGGACAAAAAATGGTCCATTACCGATAACTACTACACCTCGCTGCACGGCTCGCTCGACGGCACTTACTATTTCAACAAGAAAAGCTACAACGATGTCAGCGCCCGTATCGCCGGTGGCGGCGGTTTCCGTAACTCTACCATTGATCTTGAAATCACCCCGTTCGTGCAAAAACGCTTCTACGGTCGCGGCAGCAACGGCGACGACAAATTGCACGCCTACTCCGACAGCGCCGGCCTGAGCGTCTCCAACACCTACTGGATGACACCGCAGTGGCGCCTGCAAACCAATGCCGAATTCAGCTACGACAAGTACGTCAAACTCTATAACTACCTGGACGGCAAGCGCGTCAGTCTGAGCAATACCCTGATGTATTCCCCCAGCCAGAAACAATACTGGTTCGCCGGACTCGACCTCAGCCACAAAGGCGCGCGCAGCGCCAGCGACGCCTACGACCGCTTCAATACCCGCCTCGGCTGGGGGCAGGAATGGGGCAAAGGCGTCTCCACCCGCCTGATGGGCAGCTACGGCAAACGCTACGCCAAAGGAAAAGATTTCTTCAACATTGACCGTGAAGACAAAGAATACAACGCCAACCTGTCCGTCTGGCACCGTGGCATCCACTTCTTCGGCATTACCCCGCGCCTTGTTTTTTCGTATAGCAAAATCGACAGCAACAACAAGTTCTACAGCTACGACACCAGCAAAGTCTATATGGACTTCACCAAGACCTTCTAGACTTCAGGGACATTCGGTTTGCGCTGCTGTTTGGCAGGACAGAACGGCAGTGCGCCGGAAAGAGCAACGGTGCAGAAGGGGTTTCCCGCCATCAGCATAGCTGCTGCGTCTGAAGCCCACCCTTAAAAACTACGGTGGTGCCTCGAAATGTATGCGCAGCGAACCTGCCAATAGCGCGGTCAGAAAATACGAGGGTGTTTTCATAGCCGGAAGGGACAACCCGATTTGGCCGGATTCCAGGCAGCATACTTTTCAGGCCACCGTTTGCTTTTTGCTCGCGTACGAAGGCCCGTTTATTTATCAAGAACTGGCATGACAAGAACGGCGCCCTGCATCAGGCGGCGGGTGCGCCGCGTCTTCACAGCCGCCTGAGCAGCGCCTCTTCTTCTTCGCTGGGGGCAAATTCCCGCCCCTTGTAAAAATCGCGGATAACCTGAATCACCGCATCGGCATCATCGACCAGCGACACCAGCCGCATATCGTCTTTCGTCACCAGCCCCTGCGCGACCATCGTCGCCTCCATCCAGGCGAGCAGCCCCTGCCAGAAGCCGCTGCCGACGAGAATCACCGGAATCTTGCGCGATTTGCCCGTCTGAATCAGCACCAGGATTTCCGCCAGTTCGTCGAGCGTGCCGAAGCCGCCCGGCATCACCACATAGGCGTTGGCGTAGCGCACGAACATCACCTTGCGCGCGAAGAAGTGGCTGAAGAGCAGCGAGATGTCCTGAAATTCATTGGCCGCCTGCTCATGCGGCAGGACGATGTTCACCCCCACCGACAGCCCTTTTTCGCCCGCGTACGCTCCCTTGTTCGCCGCTTCCATCACGCCGGGGCCGCCGCCGGAGACCACGGAAAAGCCCGCATCCGACAGGCGCTTGGCAATCTCCTGCGTCTGCTGATAGACCGGATGTCCGGGCGGAATGCGCGCCGAACCGAAGATGCTCACCGACGGCGGAATCACCGCCAGCCGCTCAAAGCCTTCGACAAATTCCGACATGATGCGGAATACCCGCCACGCATCCCCGTCCATGCCTTGCCCGTGGGCGTGAATATCCTTCGGCGGACGACGTTTACTCATATAAATAATCCTTCTGCAAATTGACAAAAAAACGGCGCGCCGCACAATAGCGCGCACCGGAGAAAGCGCGCATTGTGCCGCAAAGCCCCATCCATACCAATCCCGCGCATCATCTGAGTGCGTTGGCGTACCGTCTTCCCGGCGAATGCCCGGCATTGGTATTTCATCCAAGGACATCCATGCAACACCCCGACCCGAACCACCTCGTCGTCCTTGTGGACGGCTCGTCCTACCTCTTCCGCGCCTTCCACGGCCTGCCGCCGCTCACCACCCGCGACGGCCACCCCACCGGCGCGCTGCACGGCGTCATCAAAATGCTCGCCAAACTCTACGATGACCACCAGCCCGCCTACATCGGCGTCGTCTTCGATGCCCAGGGCAAAACCTTCCGCCACGACCTCTACCCCGCCTACAAGGCGCACCGCCCGCCGATGCCGGACGACCTGCGCGTACAAATCGAGCCGCTGCACCGCCTCATCGAAGCCCTCGGCTTCCCGCTTATCATCGAAGACGGCGTTGAGGCGGACGACGTAATCGGCACGCTCGCCATGCAGGCGCTCGCCCGGCACTACCAGGTCGTCATATCCAGCGGCGACAAGGACATGGCGCAACTGCTCGTGCACGCCGACATCACCTTGCTCGACACCATGAAAAACGCCGTAACCACCGCCGACGACGTCGCCGCGCGCTTCAAAGTCGATGCGCTGCGTGCCGGGCAGGTAATTGACTACCTCGCCCTCGTCGGCGACAGCGCCGACAACATCCCCGGTGTACCCAAAGTCGGGCCGAAAACCGCCGCCAAATGGCTGGCCGAATACGGCGACATCGACAACCTCATCGACAACGCCGCGAAAATCCCCGGCAAAATCGGCGACAACCTGCGCGCCGGCATCCCCACCCTGCACCTCGCGCGCGAACTCGCCACCATCAACACCGCGCTGCCGCTCGCGACCACCATCGCCGACCTCGCCCTGCAACCGCGCCAGCCGGACAAACTCGCCGCCCTCTGCGACACCTACGAACTCGCCAGCATCAAGGCGCAATACCTCAACAGCGCCGCCCCCACCGCGCCGCCCGCACCCGTCGCCACCCGCTACCGCGCCATCACCACCCTTGCCGAACTCGACGCCCTCCTGCCGCAACTCGCCAATGGCTTCGCGCTCGACACCGAAACCGACAGCCTCGACTATATGCGCGCCCGCCTCGTCGGCATCAGCGTCGCCGTGCAGCCGGGTGAAGCGTACTACCTGCCGCTCGCGCACCAGCTCACGACAAACCTGCCCTGGGACGCCACCCTCACCCGCCTCAAACCCATCCTCGAAAACCCCGCCATCGGCAAAACCGGGCAGCACCTCAAATATGACCGCCACATCCTCGCCCACGTTGGCATCGAATTGCGCGGCGTCACGGACGACACCATGCTGATGAGCTACACCATCAACAGCACCGCCACCCGCCACAACCTCGACGATCTGGCCGACTACTACCTCAACCACAAAACCACCACCTACGAAGACCTCGTCGGCAAAGGCGCGAAACAACTCACCATTGACCAAATCCCGCTCGAAGCCGCCAGCGACTACGCCTGCGAAGACGCCGACATCACCCTGCGCCTCAAACAGCACCTCGCGGGGAAACTCGCCGCCGCGCCGCGCCTCGATGCCCTCTACCGCGAACTCGAACTGCCGCTGGCCGAACTCCTCTATCGCATCGAAGAACGCGGCGTGCGCATCGACCCCGCCGTCCTCGCCGCACACAGCGCCGAAATCGGCGACCGCCTCGCCGCCCTCGAACAAGAAGCGCACGACCTTGCGGGCGAACCCTTCAACCTCGGCTCGCCCAAACAACTGCAACACATCCTTTACGAACAACAAGGCCTGCCCATCATCCGCAAAACCCCGAAAGGACAGCCCGGCACCGACGAAGAAACCCTCAGCGAACTCGCCGAAACCCACGGCGCCGCCCTGCCGCGCCTCATCCTCGCGCACCGCAGCCTCGCCAAACTGAAAAGCACCTACACCGACCGCCTGCCCGGACTGGTGAACCCGCAGACAGGCCGCATCCACACCAGCTACCACCAGGCCGTAACCAGCACCGGCCGCCTCTCATCGAGCGACCCCAACCTGCAAAACATCCCGGCGCGCACCGACGAAGGCCGCCGCATCCGCCAGGCCTTCATCGCCGCCGACGGCATGCAAATACTCGCCGCCGACTACTCGCAAATCGAGCTGCGCATCATGGCGCACCTCTCCGCCGACCCCGGCCTGCTCGCCGCCTTCGCGAGAGGCGACGACATCCACCGTGCCACCGCCGCCGAAATCTTCGGCGTCGCGCCGGAAGCCGTCAACCGCGAACAACGCCGCGACGCCAAAGCCATCAACTTCGGCCTCATCTACGGCATGAGCGCCTTCGGCCTCGCCCGCCAGCTCAACATCCCGCGCGGGCAGGCGGCGGACTACATCGACACCTACTTCGCGCGCTACCCGAAAGTGCGCGACTACATGGAAGCGACGCGCGAAACCGCGCGCAAACAGGGCTACGTCGAAACCATCCTCGGCCGCCGCCTCTACCTGCCGGACATCAACAGCAAAAACCCGCAGCGGCGGCAGGCGAGCGAACGCCTTGCCATCAACGCGCCGATGCAGGGCAGCGCCGCCGACATCATCAAACGCGCCATGCTCGATCTTGACCGTGCCCTCGGCGCGCGCGACGACCTGCACCTGATCATGCAGGTACACGACGAACTCGTCTTTGAAATCGCCCCCGAAAGCGCCGCCGGACTCGTCCCGCAGGTCAAGGCGCTGATGGAAAACGCCGCCCAACTGAGCATCCCGCTCATCGTCGATACCGGCCTCGGCAACAACTGGGACGAAGCGCACTGATATAGTCGTTTCAAACAGGAATGAGACAAGGCGGCGAGCCGAAGACAGTACAGGTAGTACGGCGAGGCTCGCCAACACCGTATTGATGGGGGATGTTATAAATCTAGGGGCGAGAATGTTATAAATGGGAAAAATCGGGAAGCAGCGGGAAAATACGGGAAGAAAAATTGAGACGGCGTTGCAAATATTGAGCGCGTGGTAATGACCCGAAAACGCCCTTGCAAATATCAAACTAGTCTAATCGCGGCCCCTTTGAACGGGGCTTAAATTTTGTCTCACCAACAGCAGGTGAGACGATGGCAACCAACCAATTACGAACGGAACTACTCATCAGCGCCGCCGTCGAAGGTGCTGAACGCATTGAACAGCTCGCGCACGCGATTGAGGACGCGGGCGGTGACGCCTCAAAGCTCAGGGAAGAGGGTGCTCGTCTGGTTGCGGAGCTGGCGCGTCTTGAAAACCAGCAGGCGCTCATCACGCAATTTACCCGCCTGCAAGAAGGTAGCCGCGCCGCTGCCGAGGCATTTGCCGAAGCCGAAGCCAAACTCAACCGTCTTGCCAGTGAAACGCAAGCGGCGCGCGGCGCGGTTCAGTCATTTGCCGACCGTGCCACGCTATTACAGACAGCACTTGCCGACAACCGCGAGCACACCAGCGCTTTGCAGGATGAAATCGCCCGGCTCAAGGAAGAAATCAACGCGTCCGGCGGCGCGACGGATGAACAGCGCACCCGTCTTGAGGACTTGAAAGCGGCGCTTGCCGCCGCCCGCGAGGAGGCAAAAGGTTATCGGCAGGAGCAGGCCGAAGTCGGCAGGGCGCAGCGCGAGGCGCAACGGCAGGTGGATGAACTGACGCGAGCCACCGAAGCGGCACGACGGGAAGCGGCGACCGCCGCCGGTCAGAATGACGAGCTGGCGCAGAACCTGCAACGCGTAAGCGACGCTATGCGCGAGGCGGGGATCTCAACCGGCGATCTGGCCGAACAGCAGCGCAGTATCGGCGAAAGTGCTGAGGCAGCGCGCGCCGAACTCGAAGCCCTGACCAGTGAAGCGCAACGTTTGCAGGAAGTGGCGCAGGCGCGCGTTACCCTGGGGCTTGACGATGACGACCGCATCCGCGAGCAGATTGAGGCCGTCACCCGCGCCTACGAGCTGTTGCGCGACCAGGGCAACCTGACCGAGGAAGAGCTGGCACGTGCGGCAGAACTGCACAGCCAGCGTCTGGCCGAACTGGAAGAGCAGCTTGGCAACCTTGGCGAGGCCGCCGAGAAATCCGGTGACCGTCTTGAGCAAGTCATCAGCGGCCTGGGCGAGCTGGCCGCCGCTGCGGGCAGTCTCACCGCCGTCATCAATGAAGCGGTGCAGTTTGAAGAGGCGATGGCCGGCGTCAAGAAAGTGGTTGACGCTACCCCGGCACAAATGGAGGCCCTGTCCGGCACGGTGAAAGAACTGGCTGTACAAATGGGGCTGGCCAAGGAAGAAGTAGCTGAAATGGCCGCTGCCGGCGGGCAGCTGGGTGTTGCCTTTGATGACCTGCCACAATTTATCGAGCTGGTCGGACAGATGAGCATTGCCTTCGGCATGACTGCTGACGAAGCGGGGAATGCGGCGGCCAAACTGTCCAACGTCTTCCAGATGCCGCTGAATGATGTGCGCCAGTTAGGTGACGCCATCAATACCCTAGGCAACAACACTGCCGCGACCGAAAACGAAATCACCGAGGCGCTGTTGCGCATCGGTGGTAGCGCCAAGCAATTCGGGCTGGCCAGCGAACAGGCTGCCGCCCTGTCTGCTGCCTTTATCTCGCTCGGCAAATCCCCGGAAGTGGCAAGCACGGCTATCAATGCCATGCTCAACCGCCTGCAAACCGGCGGCGAAGGTGTCAAATCCTTTGCCGAAGGGTTGGAAGACCTCGGTCTGTCGAGCAAGACACTGGCCGAGAACATCAAGAACAACCCGAATGCTGCGCTGCGTGATTTCCTTGGACGCTTGCAGGAACTGGACGAGCAGCAGCGCGCTATCACCCTGACCAAGCTGTTTGGCCAGGAATACAGCGACGACATCAGCCTTGCCGTCGGCAGCCTGAAAACCTTTGATGATGCTCTGGCACTCGTTGCCGACAAAAGCCAGACGGCAGGCGCGATGCAGAAAGAGTTTCAGGCGCGCATGGATACTACCGCGCAGAAAATCGAGCAGGCTAAAGCCGCCATAAGCAACCTGACCACTTCCATCGGTCAGCAAATGCTGCCGGTCGTAGCCAACATGGCGCAGACCGTGGGCAATGCCGGGCAGGCGCTCGGCAAATTCGCCGACGCCCATCCGCAACTGACCGCTTTTGTCGCCCTGCTGGTCGCCGCCAAGACGTCCTCCGTCGCCTTTGCAGCGGCGATGACAGCAATGGGGCGTGAAGGCGTGACCGTTACCTCCGCCGTAGCTGCCGGATACCGCCGGACGGCGGCAGCAATGGCGACCGTACGCGCGCAACTGGCGGGGATTACCTCGGCAAGTGCGGCGGCGAGTACAGCCATGCGCGGTTTTGTTGCCTCGACGCGCTGGCTGGTTAGTAACCCCATCGGCATCACCATGATTGCCGCCGCGTCGGCAGTAGCCATATTCAGCGAGCGGGCCGACAGTGCCAACAAATCTGTGGGCGACATGCGTGACAAGGTGGACGGGGCTGATGCCGCGATCAACAAACTGAACGCGCAACTGGCAAAAGGGATGGAACTGGACGCCGCCGGTGTCAGCGATGCCCTGGCGAAGGCCAATGCTGCCGCCGAACAAAGCCGCGACGTCATCCTCAAACTCGAACGCGAGATAAAGCGTTTTGGCACGGCACCGGGAATGTTTGACCGTGCGCTGGACGGGCTGAAAGACATCACCCCGCTATGGGACAGTCATGCCGAAAAGCTGGCTAAGGCACAAAAAGAATACGAACGGATGCGGCATGAAGCCGAGCGTCTCGGCGCCGAGCAGGAAAAACTGGCGGCGCAGGCGGCGGCAAGCAAGGCGATGGACGACATGCTTGCCAAACAGAAGCAGGCGGCCGACGCCGCCAAACACATCAGCAACGAAACCCGTGTCACTCTCGACAATCTCAACAAACTGGCGGGCAGTGCCGCCGCACTGACACAAGGACAAGTAGATGCCGTGCGGCAATCACTACGCACCCTGTCATCCTCTGCCGCCGTAGATGAAGCCGAGAAGGCTATCCGCAAACTGCGCGACGAGAACAAAATCACTTGGCAGGAAGAACGTGATCTGCTGGAAGATCTGCAAAACCGTACCGCATCGCTCGGCGAAATCGGCATTATCACGGCCAGCGGCCTGCAAAAAGCACACAAGCTGACGCGCGACGAAGTGGAAAATCTCGCCAAGGCCTATCAAAAGCTGGGGCAAGATGTGCCACAAGCCTACCGCAGCATGAGCGAAGCGGAAAAAGAGGTCACGGAAGCACTGCAAAGCATCGTTGACAAAGTCAAACCGACTGCCGATGAAATGCAGCAACTCCTGCAAAACGCGCTGAACAAAATAGATACCACCGAGGGCGTGGCCGCTATCAACCGCATCTATCATGAATGGGCGAAAACCGCTGACATCAGCGAGACCGCCGCACAGCAGATGCAGGAAATGATGGTGGGCAGCGTGTCTCGCATTAGCAGCGGCATGGGGGAAGCGCTGAAAACCCTCAACCTTGACCTGCAAGAATTTGCGACCGGCATCAGCGACAAAGCCGGGAAGGCGCTGGAAGCCTTTGCCACGCTGGCCGCCAATGCGGGCGGTAGCACCGAATTACTGGCGCGTGCCTACGCTGCCGCCGGCAAACAGGTCAGCGGCAGCAGCGACGCCCTCGAACAGCTCAATGCCAAGCTGCTGGCTAGCGTCAATGGCGACAAGCAGAAAGCCGAAGCGGTCAAAGAAGCGGCGGAAGCGATGGGCAAGTTAAGCGAAGCAGCCAAGAGTGCCCATGCCGAGACGGAAAAAAGCCTGTCCGCCATCGGTCTGTCATATGAAGACACCGTCCGGGGACTCTCTGCCGGGGTGCATGAGATGACCGAAAACTGGAAAACCGGCATGGCAGGCTTGCGTGAAGAAGGGAAAAGAACCGCCACTGCGGTACGCGATGCTTTTGACACCAATCTTGCCAAGCTGAAAACCACGGATGATTTCAAAGCCTTTAATGATGCCTTGCAACAGACCGGTACGGCTGCCCAGCTCGGAGCGGAAAGGATGCGGGCGTTACGCGCCGGGATGCAAGGCGGGGCGGAAGCCGTCAAGGCTCTTAGTGAAAGCCTCGGCGACAACACCGAAGCCAAGCGGCAGAACAACGAAGAGACTGGGAAAGCAGCCGAAGGCACAAAAGCAGACCGTGACGCCAAAGCCGACGACACCGAAGCTATCAAGGCTAATACAGAAGCGGTCAAAGAAAATGCCAAGGCCAAAGGCGAGGATGTTGACGCTACCGAAAAGAGCACTGCCGCGAACAAGAAAGCGGGTGACAGCAGACTCTACCTCTACGACAAAACCAACCTTACCACTGAGGCTATCAACAATCTGGATGATGCGCTTAACCGCATGAACAGCAACACCATCCTCGGTACGCAGGGCGTGATTGACATGTGGGCGAAGCAGGCAAATGCGGCGGCGCAATATGTGGCGGACGTACAAAAGGCGACCGATGCCGTCGAAATGCTCAACCGTAAAACGTCCGACGGCACCGTATCAATGCAGGACATTGCCGAGGCGACCCATGCCGCATCCAGCCGCATCGCACAACTGGACAGCACCACCCTGAACAATCTGCACAGTGCCATTGATGCCGCGCGGCAAAAACTGGCCGACCTTGCACAACAGGCGCGGGACACCACCGCCAGCCTTGAAGCCGAGCTGGCGCAACTCAGGGGCGACGACAGCAAAACGGCGGCGCTGGAACAGGAGCGCAAACTGCGCGAACTGAACGCCAAGCTGCACGAGGCCGAAGTCCGCCGCAATGACGAGGAAATCGCGCAGTACCGCCGCGCGATTGAACTGCAACGGCAGATTGGTGATGAGAAAGCGCGGCAGGCAGCAGCAAAGAAAGCCGAAGAGCAGCAGCAACGACAACAGCAACAGCAGCAAACAAGCGGCAATAACGGGCGCGGCAACAGCAGCAGCGGTAACTCACGCGGCAACGGACGCGGTTATACCGCCGCCGAAGTGGCCGATGCTTTTGACGCCCGCATTGCCCAATCACGCCGGGAGGGCAGAGATGATTTTGCCCGCGAACTGCACGACGAAATGAAACGGAGGACCTGATGCATTGGACACTCACCCGTAAAGACACATCCGACCACGTCGATCTACCGGAAGACATGTACTGGCAGGACGAGTTTGACTGGCAGGCCCTTGCCCAGGCGACACCGCAATACTCGCTGGGTGGTGCGGTCATCGTGCAGCAGGGCACCATGCTGGCCGGGCGCCCCATTACCCTTAGCGGTGAATGGATTTGGCTACCCCGCGCGATGCTGCTCACGCTGGCGGCTTGGGCAGATGTGCCGGAGCTGGAAATGACCCTCAGCCATCCCGACGGACGCAGCTTTAACACCTGCTTTGCTCGCCCCGCCTTGTCCAATATCACTCCAGCCTATTACCTCGCTCCAGAAGACGGCAGCGCCCAGTACGAAGCCCCTGTCATCCATTTAATGACCATTTGAAACCGAGTCAAAAATGCCACAAAAACACACCGCCCTCACCAAACAAAACCTGCAAATCTACCCGACCG
>ERZ772766.281-NODE-281-length-30992-cov-10.022724_pt1 | contig 30992 bp, 29 predicted proteins | sample MGYA00511379_ERZ772766 | MGnify/ENA primary metagenome ERZ772766 (study PRJEB29015, sample SAMEA2737895) | human oral metagenome | biome: human oral; feature: human-associated habitat; material: dental | place: China | collected 2116 ...
CATTTAGGGTTTCTAGTCCTTGTTTACGTTTGGCCCCGGGCATGATGTTCACCAAAAACCCACCGAGCAGACCGTAGAACGCAGGACCCATACTCAATACCCCTTCATTACATGATGCTTTTTATAGCCGACACGATAGCCCGTCCCGATAAGAAGAGTATAAAAGGAGGGGTATGCACAGAATACACGAACACACCCCTAGCCAATATTAGAAGCTAGTTATAATTCCTGACGATGCTCTGCATCAGCGGCCTCTTGGTCTTGTGGTTCTTGCTCTTCCGGACGTCCTCGACCTATCTCCCAGCCACTATAGAAGGTAACTGCTCCTATCAGCGAGCAAAACAGCATCAAAGCCGCCCAACCTATTCCCGGACCGAAAACAAGAGTAAATATTGTAGCGATCAAGGTTCCAACGGTAAGGATTCCCCCTAGAATCATAAGAAACCATTTATAGAGAAGAACATCGAGATCCACTAAAGTCACCTTTATCTTAAGACGAAACAGCGTAGGCTAAGGCTAGTCTAGTTTGAGTTTTTTCTCATAACACAACCGCTTAATACGCTCAAACATCTTCTCATACGACCCAAACCCAGCCACCAACTCCTCAACCCGCTCAGGAGTGAGATCCTGTGGCCATTCCTGATGCTCCACCCGAGACAAAACCATCGCAAACAGGATAGAAGCATCAAACTGCCACGGATCAAAACTGAGCCGTACTCTCTTGATGTTGCGGCTGCGTACCCTCAGGTACCCGTTCTTCCCATTATTCTGCAGCAGGATTTCGCTGATACTCTCATACGGCATATACCGAATCTTCCACCGCCAGTTGCGCCAGTAGACTCCCGAGACGGTTTGCTGGATATAAAACGCATGACAATGATTCACAAACGGAATTACCAGGGGTCCGCCAAGAACAAACATGATAATAAAGCAAGCGCCTAAATCACCAAACATGACCCCACAAAATATAGGGGTAAGGACTAGCGTTACTACCAACAGAGCATAGCCAGCGATATAGGCTATCCGAGGTCGGTGTTGTTTGACCCCGAGCACGGGCTGACCCATCGTACGTTTCAGCGAGGGAACATTCCGAACGAAAAGACCCGCCAACAACCCAATCAACGCAGGAGGCACCACAACCTACCTTTCTCCTAGACCTCAAAGAACCCTACCCACTCTTTTACGAGGGACGCTCCGCTTTCTCTAACCGAGTCACCGATGTCAGCCCCGGAGAGTTCAACTGTACATTTGTCATATACACCTTGTAATACCCTCCCGGTTCAATGGAGGCCATATAATCATCCATTGATTGATCCTTATTCGGGGACTCTGAAAGCGCTAATTTCCCACACTCCCGAGTCTCTATACGACCGACTCGAGTATAGTCATTGTTACCTCCAGTATCACCGCCAGCACGGTATTCTGCCCAGGCTTTCTCGACCGTGCAGTACTTATACTTCCCCTCACTATCATCACCAAAAATACGTGCCAAATATCCCGGAAGAAACAAAAGTAAAAAGGCTGCAATAATTAATAAAACAGTGCTAACCATCCCTTTCCGCCTTTTAGTACGTTGGGTACCTTGCTGTGCCATGACAACTCCTAGAGCTTCTACCGCAGTATTGTGGGAGTAAACAACTGACTATAATCATAATTCTGCACCTTAATCGCCGCGATCTACACCGAATCAGCAACCAGGACTACTTCTCCTCCTGAGGTATTAGAGCCTTATAACCGCTCAAAAACAGTAAAACAGCAATGGAAAGACTACTGACCAAGTTATTCTTCTTGATAGCCGCTATCAAAAGTACAATCCCCAAAAGGACTGCCAAACAGGACGGTGTTCCTAACAGCAACCCAAACACAAGATACTGACGTGCGCTAGAGCGATTCATGACAGAAGGATCGTGGATATCTTCATTGCTCACTTTGAACTGCTTCTGGTATGCGGCAGCCTCGGCGGTGTATCTGGTAGCCTCACGCACACTACCACCAGCATTATTGGCAAGAGGTGAAACACTAGCAATACTCCAACAGTGGGTAAAGAGCGACCCGCCGCCTGCACATGCGATACGTGGTACTTATTTCGATAGGTAACTATAAAAATTTTTGAAATGCTAGTGTATAGAAATACTTTACAGGTGTAATATGCGACATATTTTAGATATTTTCATCACATTCAATTACCTAGGATTTTTGTGTAAATGACCTGTTCTTGCTATATAAACAGCGGGGTCTTGGCCTATTTTGGCTCTGCAGGCGGCGCGACATGAAAAATAAAGATTTGATAAAGGCGCGATGGTGTCCTTGACCACCTGCAAAAAGTAAACCTAAACTACACCATGTAGTTCTGTTACCGAAGACAGAACCCAACCACGTGAAAGGAAACGCCCATGAGCGATCGCGTCCTTAGTTCCCAAGCCGCCAAAGATGCCATCCAGAAAATTCAGAGCATCATCAACGGTGGACTCACCGAGCAGATCAACGCTCTCAATAACGAAGGCCAGCAGCTTTCTGATCCCAATAACTGGGATGGACCCCTAGCATCAACTTTCCGTGAGACCACTTGGCCTCACACTCACCAGTCTCTGCAGAAGGCTTCCGACGATCTCACTGAGTTGAATAAGAACCTGCAGCAGATCGCTAATAACATTTTCCAAGCAGGCGGCGGCGCATAAGAAAACTCTGTTTTTCACACGCACGCAAAGCTTCCCCTGGTACAGGCGTATACACCCGTCTCATAGCCGGGGGAAGCTTTTCGTCTCTAACAACTCTCTAAAGTGTACCTGTGCTGCATATACGCCTAACTTGTATGCGCGGTGCTGCGCATCCCATCTCCCATTACCGACATTCCTTTACCCTAATTTTCTTCCGTGAAAGAGCCTAAGCCATGTTTGAACGCGCTGATATTGACCACAGTACCGTAGACCTTAAATTTGATGATGCAACAGCTGATGCCTTGATGAAGGTCTGCCGTGACGCAGCTTCTGCTCTTGAAGAAAAGATTCCAGCTCAAAAAACTGCAGCCGATACCGCTCTGCAAGAATTCAAGGGGCACTTCTCCGAAGTTTATAAGCGCAATATTGAGGTGGCTGTCGATAACGGTACGGCAATTGCCGGTCGTTTAAGGCAATTTGCGGATGGCGTACAGAAGCTCAAAGACTCTGCCGCTCGTGAGCGTGAAAACCGCCGCAAGATGCGCGATTACGAAGAGAACACTCCGGAGGTTGTTAAGGGAGCCATTGAATGGGCAGGATGGGGACCTAAAGTTGATCATGAAGAAGCTCCAACTTTTAACACTGACGCTCCGGAAGCCGCGAAACGTGAACACCCTGCTCCTGCAGCAAATGCTGGAAACCCTTCTGATACCTCATCAGCGAGGCCATCAGACTTAAGGTCAAGCTCTACAGTCTCTCAAAGTCTTCATGATGATTTTCAAACTACTCCCAACAGTATCCGAGCTAAAGCTGCCGATTTTAAGGATAAATGTCAGTGGGGTACTGCAGACTGCGAACCAATCCTACAGCCCTTTGAAGCCTGGGTTACTGCCAACGAAAGCGAAGCTAAATGGGCTCAGGTTGTTGCCGATGCTTTTGCTACGGCAGGTTCTGAGCATGAAATCAACAAGCTTAGTAACCAAACTATTCAGCAATATCTAGAGAGCCATGGAGTGGCAAATTACAATCGTGAAGATTTGAAAGTTCCTGCCGCTTCGTTGGAAGGTCGCGCAACCTCCAGCGGCTATGCGAATGACCCGGTCAACGTTGCGACCGGTAACTTTATCGAAGAGGAAATCGATATTGCGTTTAGCAACCTCGCTTCCTCGTGTGCCGTCACGCGCATGTACAACAGTTTGGCTGTGCACGGTAATGGCGATGATTTACCGCCGCTGGCTGGGGTTTTCGGCCCGGGCTGGTCTTCTAACCTTGATACGGTTCTGAATTTCTCTGATGAAGGCGCTACCTGGATTATGCCGGACGGCCGTCATCTGTTCTTTGCCCGCGCTGGTGAAGGTTTTGCGCGAGTTGAGACCGATCCTTACTGGCTTACTCGCACTGGTGCCAGCGAAATCGCTACTACACCCATGGGGCGTTTCATCCTGGAAACCTGTGCTCTGAGCACTGAAGCTGACCTGTATATCATCTCTGATAACCAAGGTCACCAGTGGTTCTTCACTCTCACCGGCGCATGGCTTGGCTCCACGGGTGGAGAAGGCACCACTTTGGCGGTCACGCGCGCTGCTGACGGGCTTATCTCATCCCTGGTGCATGAGTTGAACCGTTCCATCACGTTCGACTATGTGGATGGGCTCGTCGCGGTAGCACGAACCTCGGCAGGGGAACGTGTCGAATACGCCTACGCCCCCGCAGGCAGTACCGCTGCCGGGCACCTGGTATCCATAACCAGTGGTGCAGGAACACGCACCTACGAACACGATGACAACGCGCTAATCCACCGCGTGATTGCTGCAGATGGCACCGTCGAGGTGACCAACACCTATGATGAATCTGCCCGAATTGCACATCAGCACACCGAGTACGGTCGCGATGTGCGGTACCTGTACCTTGACGGCGGAGTGACCGAAGTTGCTGATGAAGACGGATCCCAAGCCAATGTGTGGATTAGCGATGACAGTGGCCGCCTAACCGCAATTATTGACGCTGACGGTGGGCGCACATCCTTCGGGTACGACCGGTTCAGCAACCGTATTCGGGTGATTGACCGTGATGGTTCTCGCACAACCCGTATCAGCGACAGCCGTGGACGTATTACCCGCGATGTTACCCCAGAGGGTCAAGATACCCGCTACGCTTACGATGAGTACGATCGCGTGACAGCGGTATCTATATCGGCGTTTGAAACGGACCCGAAGAAACGCTATGAAGCCACCCAGGCACGCCGCAATGCAGCGGATGCTGAGGCTGATACCGGTGAGGTCACTCCGATCTCAACGATTACTTACGAGTACGCTAACGCTTGGGATCACAATCCCTCCCGCGTTGTCGATGCCCTGGGCGGGGTCACCGAACTAAATTGGGAGGGCGGCTTGCTGACCTCCCTGACCGGCCCCGAAGGGGTCAGCATGACCCTGAATTATGACGAGTTTGGTAACCTGACCAGCTTTGCCGACCAAGAGGGCAACACAACCTCGTTCACCTATACTGCTGCCGGGCACCTCGCTCAGGTTACTACTCCGCTAGGGCTAACAACCTCGTTCACCCATGACGCAGCTGGCAATATTACCGGGCGGCAAGACCCTGACGGTTCCCGCTGGAAGTTCGAGTACACCGCTGGTCGTCGTTTGGTCGCAGTCATTGACCCCTCTGGTGCACGCACGGGCTATGAGTACGGGCCCAGCGGTGATATGACTGCGGTTATCGATCCGCTCGGTCGCCGCACCGAACGCACCTTTGATGAAAACGGAAACGTCGCCACAGTAAGCCTGCCCAATGGGGGCGTGTTCTCGTATGTGTGGGATGGGCTCTCACGGCTTATTCGTACGGTTGATCCGGCCGGTGGCCACTGGGAGAACACCTATGACGCCGCCAGCGTGCTCACGAAGATGACAGATCCGACCGGGGTACGCGTGCGTACTCAGGCAGATCGCAAGAGCGGCAGCGTTACCAGCTGGGACGGCACCGACGGCGTACGGGTTAAGTTTGACCATCTTGGCCGCCCTGTTGCGCGTGAAGAAATTTTCTCCCCGACGGAGGCAGCTCAGGAGGCCCCTAAAGCACGGGCAGAAAAAACCGATACCCCCGAGTCCGCCGCTGAGCTGGTGGTTTACGATCCGGCCGGTAATCCGGTGGAAATCCTGGATGCCGAAGGTGGTCTGACCCGGTACGAATACAACCTCGCCTCCCAGCTTGTGCGTCAGATTTCGCCTGCGGGGCGTATTACCGCATACACGTATAACAGCTGTGGGCGTTTGGATTCTGTTACTGAGGGTGCTGAAACCGCCGAGGCCGTTACAACTCGGTATTCCTATGATGCCGACGGACGCCTGACCGAGCGGAATCTGCCCGGTATGAGCGAGAAGATTACGTATGACGCAAACTCGCGGGTTGTCTCGGTTATTGGCGGTTCTGGCGGGGACGTGTTCTACACGTATGATGCGTGTGGACGTGTGCGCAGCATTCGAGACGCTGCCTGGGGTACCCGCAAGTTTAGCTATGATGCCGCCGGGCAGGTTACCGAAGTCACCAATGGTCTTGGCGGTGTTACCCGGTATGCCTACGATGAGGCTGGCAATGTCACGAAGGTGACGGATCCTGCTGGGCGTATCACCACCTATGAGTACGATGTGCTCGGGAACATGGTGAAGACGATGGATCCTGCCGGCGCTATAACCTTGTATGAGTACGATGCTGCTGGTCGTGTATTGTGTGTAGTCGATGCAGCCCAGAAGGTACATGCGTGGGGCTACGACAGCTCTGGTGTGGCATGTGCATATTCGGTGGATGGTACTGAACAGCTGCGGGTAGATCGTGATAGCCGTACCCGGTCGGTGACGGTGACTGACTATGCCGCCGGTATTCCCGCCGATGACCGTGACGAAAACCTGCCGTGGGTATCTCGGTACGAGTTGGACCGGCTCGGACGTATCACCGCGGTAGCACGCTCGTGGGGCGAGGCCCAGTCTGCCGCCTCCAACGGTGCGTATGAGCTGTCGTATGCGTATGATGCCGACGGTTACCGCACTGGGTTTACCAGTCCGTATGGCGCGCTGGCTTACACACGGAACGCGGTGGGGAATATTAGTGCTATCACGAATACTGATACGGGTGAGCAGTCTTCGCTTGGTTATGATGCCGCCGGTGCGCTCATACGGGCGCAGGTAGCCGATACGGTGCGCTCGTGGACCTATGATGGTCACGGCGCGATAACGGGGTACTCCGAAACCGCTGCGGATGCTGATAACTCTGCCGATGTGCGGGTTGAGGTTATTCGTGATGAAGCTGGCCGGATTGTGGGAGTAGATTCTGCCGCCGGGCTGATTACGTATGCCTATGATGGTGCCGGTCAGTTAGTATCTGCCCGTCGCGGAAACGAGCGGATGTCTTGGGTGTGGGATGCCGCTGGGTGCTTGATCCGTGAGGAATACACCCGAAACACTACTACTGGTGAAGACGCTACCGATAATGCTGCCTCTGAGGCTGCTGGTTGGGTGCGTGTGCTGGCGTATGATGATGCGGCACAGGTGCGTGCGATCGGTACCTACACCGCCACTAGTGTTGCAGATAATGCCGATTCTGATGCTGATGCTGAGCAGGTGCGAGAGTTCCTCGCTGATGGGAACGCTAGCGAGTTTACAGCCCAACTGCCTGAGCATGTTGACCTGAATTTTGCCGGTGATGGGCGCACGGTTGAGGGGCTGCCGCTGACCCTGGTGCGGATGTATTCTTATGATGCTGTCGGTCGCCGTACGGGTGAGGTTGCCTCGGATGGATCTTCGGTGACGATGGGGTATAGCCTGGCGGGCAGTATTGCCTCGATGACCACAGCGGATAGTGGTTCGTGTGCTCGGGTGCAGGTGGCTGCCGGAGTAGCAGGTGACGTTGCCGGTATTTCCTCTCTTGCTTCGGGGTGGGCTCCGGTGGTAATGGACCCGACGGCGGAGGTGCCGACTGTGGTGGGTGTGGGCGAGATGCCTGTGCCGACCCCGGGTGTGAGCATGCTGGGTGCCTCTGCTTCTGGTGGTTCCGGCGTGCGTGGTACTTCGTCGTCGGTGCTTGCCGGTGGTGCCGGTGTTCTGGGTGGTTTCGCCTCGAATGCTGGGGTGTCTTCTGTGCCTGGGCTGGCTTCTTCGGCGGGGTTGTTGGATCCGTTCCAGTTACCGACCACGCCTCTGATGGGTTCTGATGCTGCCGTTGTTGGTGCCGTGCCGGGTGTGGGTGTTGATGCTTCCGGTGCGCTCACGGTTGGTGGGTTTGCGCTGATGGGTGCTCGGGTGGCTGACCCGGTGAGTAGGTCGTTTACGTCTCGAGATCCGCTTCTGCCGGTGCCTGGTGCTGGTTGGGTGGGTAATCCGTACTCGCTGGTGGGTAATAATCCGGTGGGATTAGTAGACCCGTGGGGTTTGTCGCCGATTTCTCGTGAGGAGTTGGATAAGGCCCGGTACGAGAAGAGCCTCGCAAAGACCCTGGATGACAATGCAGACTACATCAAGACAGGTTTGCTGATAGTAGGCACCGTCCTTGCTGTTGCAGCTGTTTTTGTTACTGGTGGCGCCGCCCTGATCGCTCTTGGTGCCTTATCGGGTGGCATGTTGGCTGCTGCCGATGCGATGGATAAGAATAAAGGCCCGGATGGGCGCATTAACTGGGGCAATGTGGCTATTGCTGGTGGAATTGGTGCTGCCTTTGGTGCAGCTGGTGGTGCTATCGGTAAATATGGTGGGAATTACCTAGCTAAAGGTATGGGCAAGTTTAAAGCCCCCGCTAAGGCAGCCACTGAATATGGACAGAGGTTAGCTCGAGGAGTACGTACTAATATTGCTGTGAACGCGGGTAATGGCGCTATGGCAGGTTTTGTGTACGGGTTTAAAGACCCTGTGATTGGGTTTGCCACGGGCAACGATAAGTATAAGTACGATCTTAGGGCACATATTGCCTCTACCGTTGCTGGTGGTGTTGCTGGTGGTTTAGGTGGCCTTAGTGGTCCTGCCGCTGGTAGTACGATTAAAGCTTATAATTCGAATTTAACTACCACTGGTCCTGCCCAGAAAGCTATTCAGGCTACCTATAATGGTCTCATTGGTGCTGGTTCATCGGTTCTAGAAGATGCTATGGCAGGCAAAGAGATATCACCTGCTAAGGCGTTGTACTCAGGCGTAACAGGTGCTGGTACAACGTTTAACCCGTCATTATCAGGAACGAATGAACCGCATACTATACGGCAGATGGGTGTTAACCAGCCTCGGTCGCTCCATGGGGTAGGTAACTCTAAGACGGGTGTCGGTCTGATGAATGCATCGGCTGCTGGTACGGCTCATGGAACGGTGTCAGGCAATGGTAAGGACGGCTTTTCTCAGCTGACCGATCAGTGGTTTGGCATGAAGTAATTAAAAATTATAGTCTTGGGGGTGTGACATGCAGATATGCGTAGTACACCCCCAAGGCGTAGTTTTGATAATTTATTTTTGCTAAAAGATTTAGAAGATACGGTAAAGAAGGGTATTGGGTTATGGGTTCTGCGTTTTATGGTCTGCTCGGTGGGTTCTTGGTGAACATCATGCCCGGGGCCAAACGTAAACAAGGACTAGAAACCCTAAATGTGGAACAGCATCGCCCGCCGATTGCCTATATCATCAGCTACGGGATACTCTTCATCGCGTTCATTGGACTCCCTATCTACTTTTGGATCAGATATGGGCTTACTGTAGAGGCTTACATCATTTCTGTGGTGATGGTCAGTCCTGCTGGTTTTATTTTTGTGGCTCATTGTCATAACTATTACCACTGCTTCACAAAAACCGGGATCCGCTGGCGTAACTGGCGACGCAAAGTCCGCTACTTTGACTACCACAGCATCTACAAAGTCTCCTACGAGCAGACGAGGAAGAACGGGTGGGTGAAGATCAGAAGTACCCAACTGCCCAAGCACATCAAGTTGGGGTTTGATACGAATCAGTTTGATGCCACGATTCTTTATGCCCAGCTACAGTATCGTGTGGAGACTGGGGTTTGGGTGCAGGTGTGGGAGGATGAACGATTCCAGCAAATCCTCTCTGGTAGGCCGGGGGTACGGTTTTTACAGGATCATGCTTGGGTTAAACCCCTCGAATTCCCCCGTGAGAATGGGTAGGGTTCTGTGGGTTCTGATGCTTCTATCCTGTTTGCGATGGTTTTGTCTCGGGTGGAGCATAAGGAATGGACACAGAACCTGAACGCGCAACAGGTTGAGGAGTTGGTGGCTGGGTTTGGGTCGTATGAGAAGATGTTTGGGTGTATTGAGCGGTTGGCGTATGAGAGAAAACTCAAACTAGACTAACTGAGTTAGCGCCTACTGACCCCGTTTTGTTTGGGAAGAACTCGAAGAAAGCGGGGTCCTTGCCTCTGGGGTTGGTCGCGATTATGTGCGGTCACAGTTGTATTTCAAATTCTAATCAGGGAGTTTTAGTGAGCCTCATTGACCTTACAGATATACTATCGGCAATACCCGACCTTATTGGCGACATCATATCCAGCCCAAGCAGTAAAAAGCGTAAACGTTCTGCCATTGCAAAGAATATCGAAAATATACCTGATGATAATATTGAAAAATTTGCAAAATCCATCATACCCAAGAAACGACGACCTTCCTTAATTTTATTCATAGTGGGAGCAGGTTTATCCTTGTTTTCTCTCGCAATATTTATATTTACAATCTACTTATATTTTGAAGATAAAACCCTGGACTCGACAGATATAGCAGGATTAATCATGTATCCCATCCTTATAGCATGCGGTATTGTAGGAATGCGAGTTGGAGGCTGGCCCTATACGCATTTCAGGCTGCAAGGGTTCACCTACAGAAATAAACCGTTTAAGAGCACCCACTTACAATACGATGAAATACTGGGATACACTTACGTTCAAGAACCCAAAGAGAAAATAACCTTATATCACAAAAATAATAACGTGACACTATCTATCGGCAGTCAAGATTTTTCATATCTGATGAGCCAGATAATCTTCCGTCAGACTCATGGAAGGTGGGCCGTGATGAACGCGCGGGAAGACCTGCGAGAGATTATATACACCATGGACGACACCATTTATGCACCATGGCTCATCAACCATCCCAAAGCTATGTTTTCCTGAACATCCAGGAATACCGTCCAGAGGTGAGTGCCCACAGATTTCATTCAGTATCTATAGAAACCTACGTTTACCCAAGTGAGAGTACTGTTCCTCTGAAAACCTGATCGTTACACACAGAAACTATACTGATACATATAAATATTGCGCACCTTCCACCCCTAAAAGGAAGGCATCTCTGATGGACCTTGAGACCAGAATCTATAAGTACAGCCTCATGATCGGAGGGGCACTACTCACGGTATTATTTCTCCTTTGCACCATAGTCTATATCTTTATAAGTCAAGAGCTAGGCTGGGGTGCGTTGATGTTTGTGAGTATGCTAATCAGCATCGGGGTGTTCTATACCGGTTGGGATACAGGTCGGAACCGTCCGGAAGAGCAAGAACCTCAGAGCCAAGAAACCACTGATGCAGAACATCATGAAGAATCATAACTAGCAGCATCTAATATTGGCTAGGGGTGTGTTCGTGTATTTTGCATGAGCGCATCCCTTTTGCTCTATTTATGCCCTGGTGAAGCTAACAAGGCTCTCTGAAAGCACGTGATGAGTATGTTAAGAAAGGTACAGTTGAAAAGACGTATCAGCAGATATGGCGGGTTAGAAAGAGGACTATGAGATGGAAAACGGTATTTTAGGTGGTCTGCTTGGCGGCCTACTCGTCGGAGCTATGCCCGGCATCCAACGTAAAGGTTCACATGTCTCCGTCGGGGTGAGGCAACACCGCCCACGCTTTGTCCTCTACCTCGGATGGGGAATATTACTTTTTATCCTAATACCCTTTCCTCTTTTTATAGATATTATGTTTGGGTTCGACCTTGGCATGCATATTTTTATATTTATATTAGGTGCCCCTATGGGGCTGGTAGTCATTATTAATTACTATGTGCTCTATATCCGGTTTGATGAGCGCTCGGTCACTTGGCGTAACTCCCTCGGACGCACCTATACCGCACCGTATACCTCGATTGATAGGCTCACGTATCTAGATAACAACCGCAACGGGTGGATTCGTATTATTTTCCGGGATCAGGGCAAGCGTAAGCGGCTGAGTTTTGATCCGGGGCAGTTCGATGGCACGGTGATTTTTGGTCATATTTTGTATAAGGTGCGTACGGGGGAGTGGGCTTCTTCGGTGCAGCAGTTGTCGGAGTCTGGGTTTTTAGAGGGTCGGGAGTCGTTTGAGGCGTTACGAGAGATCCGATTCGTACGCAACTTACAAGCCTCAGCACCTTATACCGCGTAATCCCCAGGCGCATCAGCAAAGCCTGCAAACTCCCCGCACCCCCGCACCCGTGGAACATAGTTTGCCCTAAATGGGTTCTTCCGGTGTATGCACTCTATAATAAATAGGCAATAATCACCGACTGAAAGATAACAACATGCTGACTACTTCTGTATCCCGCCGCGGCGCTCTAGGCATCTTGGGTCTTGGTTCTGCCGCGTTCTTAGCGGCGTGCTCCTCCTCTAACTCGAACGGCAACGGCGGGGACTCCGGCGCATCGGCTTCCTCGACGAGTACCCGCAGCGACTACAGCGGCGAAGCTAAAATCGATAAGTTCGATACCTCAGCTGGCACCTACGAGCCCGCGACTCGCGAGACTCCCGCTAAGAATGTTCCCAAGCCCATCAAGCCGGAGAATATGAACGAAAACTCCGTCGCGGGTCTGTACTCTTCGATCGCATTCATCGGCGCGGCTTTGCAGTACGCACTGCAGACCGGTGATGCATCTTTGATCAAGGAAAGCGGCTTGAGCGATGAAGATAAAGAAGAATTCATTACGGCTGACTTTTTGAAGCAAATTGAAGAAGGAAAGAACTGGGTGGAAGACCCCAAGGTCGTGATAACCCTTGTGGATGCGCAGCCCAAGCAAGAAAACGGCACCTACACCTGGGCATCAACAATCAAAATGACTCCCGGAAGTTTCGTTGTCGTTGATGGGAAAGCGCAGGATGCTCCTGCAGAGTCTCCGGCTCGGAAAGTGACTTTCAAGGGAACCTACTCCAATAACAAGTGGAGTATCACGGGTAGTAATGACACCAGCGGTTCCGACAGCTCCGCATCCCACGATACCCAGGACAGCTAATCACTAGCTCCGCATATAAAGCGGTGTCCCCTGGAATTTCTATATGTTCCAGGGGACACCGCTTTTTGCATTAGGCTTTCAGAACCATATCGCAGGAACCAGCGGCAACCCGCGCTACCGCATAGATTCAGTACCTAACGCACCCGTGTGAGAAGCTTTCTTGCCTTACCACATGCTTGCGAAATCGAGCACCATACGCCCGTTGATCTTGCCTGCGTTCATCTCTTCGAAGATCTGCGGGGCCTCATCAACCTTGCGCAGCTGCACTACGGGAACTACTAGCCCGTCTGCGCCGAACTGGAAGGCTTCGGCAAGATCCTGGCGGGTGCCGACCAACGAGCCGAGCACGCGAATACCGTCAAGAACGATCTTTGTAATAGACAGTTCCATCTTCTCGGGCGGAAGACCCACAGCTACTACGCTGCCCCCGGCACGTACGCTCTCAACCGCCTGGTTAAAAGCGACCTTCGATACCGCAGTTACCACGGCGGCTTGTGCACCACCATCAGTTACTTCACGAATCTTTGCCGGTACATCCTCAACCTCACGACCGTTAATCGTGACGTCGGCACCGGTTTCGGCGGCAAGCTTCAGCTTGTCATCGTTAATATCGACGGCAATAACCTTGGCACCGAAAACCTTCTTGGCGTACTGCACCGCCAGGTTGCCCAGCCCGCCAGCACCGTAGGCGACCAGCCACTGACCGGGGCGTATCTGCGATTCCTTAATCGCCTTATAGGTGGTCACGCCCGCGCAGGTAATCGAGCTTGCCTGCGCCGCATCTAGGCCTTCGGGAACCTTCACGGCATAGTCTGCCGTGACAAGGGCATACTCACTCATGGCACCGTCCACAGTGTAGCCCGCATTCTTGACGGTACGGCACAGGGTCTCCTTGCCGGAGGTACAGTATTCGCAGTGCCCGCATCCCTGGAAGAACCATGCAATAGAGACTCGATCGCCGGGCTTGAGAGATTCAACGCCTTCACCGACTTCGGTGACAATACCAATACCCTCATGCCCCAGGATGCGCCCCGGAACCTCACCGAAATCGCCCGCCGCAACGTGCAGGTCGGTGTGGCAGACGCCGGAGTACTCTAGCTTCACGAGCGCCTGACCGTGCCCCACCTCGGGCACGGGAACATCGGTGACATTTATCGAGCCATCAACAACGTCAGGGACAACTACAGCCTTCATGGGAACCTCCCGTGTACTAGCTCACTATCAATGTTCGTTTAATCGTAAAGCTCGTATAGAGACTTTTCTACAGTTCGGTGATATATTCAACCGCTAATACGGAATGGTACTCATGAGCGATTTTATGCCGTGCCGCAGCGCCTCTCTAGGAAGTCCACATAGAGAGCAAATAGATAACGAAATGATGAAGACGTGTCCAGGAGTCCGGGGTTCAACAAAGCTCTAAGATACAATCGACGTAATGTCTCTGGTATGGAGCAACAAACTGGGAAGTTGAGGCTTATCTTCCGCCCCTGACTGCGCAGTTTTGGGCAAAAAGAGTGCTGAGACCCGGAACCTCGCTCGTAACCGCATCCCTTGAGAGCACCGATGAAAGGGCAAACATGCCAACCCGTTTACCCCACCATATCTCCCGCCGCGCCGCCTTGGGTGTGCTGGGCGCAGGATCTGCCACCGTCGTTGTCGGATGCGCCCCCGCCGTCAAACCTGTGGACCTCGGGCAGGGGAGCTCGTCCTCCGCGAGCTCATCGTCGTCAAGCGCTTCATCCTCCAGCTCATCATCGAGTGCATCTACTCTGCCCGGCAACTCGAAAAACACGGGCGATGTAAAACTCGAAAAGTACGACACATCTGCGGGTGAACACCAGCCCGCAACCCGTACCGAGAAGCCGAAGAACGTTCCCAAGCCCCTGCTCTCTGATAAAGCCAAAGAGAAAACCATAGACGGACTTTACGAAAACATCGCCTATATCGCGGCCTCTATGCAGTACCTCTTCCAGACCGGCGATATGGAGCCTTTCGAGAAATGCGCTCTGGTGTCATCTGAAAAGTCGAGTCTGTCCAGTGACACTAATGCTTCAAAGATGCTCAAAATGATCAAAGAGGGCAATGCCTGGCTGGACAACCCGACCGTTGTGTGCTCGCTGAACACCTCCACCCCGAGCAGCAGCGGCAGTTTCTACTCCTGGGATGGCACGATTAAGATGAATATGGGTTCCTACGTCGTCGTGAACTCCATGAGTAAAGATGTGGACTCCAGTAAACAACACGTTGATACGGATATCACCTTCGAGGCTCTCTATGCGGGCAGCTCATGGACTATTCGCAGCAGTGGGGGTGCTGCTGGAAGCGGCGGATTCTCCATCTAAAACATTGTTGTTTTAGCGGCTGGGGTTTCTTAGCCTCACTAGATTTATGCCTTATTCGCTTTGAATGAGGCACATATGAAAGGAAAAAAGAATATTATGTCATCGTTGATCGTGACTCGCCGTAACGCAGCGCTGGGTGTGCTGGGTGCTGGCACAGCGGCCGTGCTCGCAGCATGTTCTTCGTCGAACTCAAACTCAAACTCCAGTGGCGGCTCGTCAAGCTCCAGTAAGTCGGAACCCGCTAAGGATTACAAAGGCGAGGTCAAGTTCGACAGCTTCGATACGTCGGCGGGGGAGTACGTGCCCGCGACCCGTACCGAGCCCGCGAAGAACGTTCCCGTTCCGAAGCTGCCGGAGAACGCTAACGAAAAGTCCGTCGAGGCTTTCTACGCGCATATTGGTTATATTGCAGCCAGCATACAATATCTATTTGCCACAGGGGATGATGCTCCTCTGCGTAAGAGTTCTTTTACCGAAGAAGAGGTTAATGCTTTTTATAAAGATCCTGAGACTAAAAAAATATTCTCTCAAATAAAGAGCGGAGAAATTTGGCTGGATAACCCTAAAGTAACTACTGAACTGAAAACATCTGCGCCCGAAATTAGTGGTGACCGTTATAAGTGGGGTTCCCAAATGTCGAATGACAAGGGTGCTTTTATGGCAAACGCAGATACTGCGGTTGATTTTTCGGCTGATGAAAGGACCAATACGGAATCTATAAGTTTCGTAGGAACGTACTCCGATAATAAGTGGAGTATGATCAGCACTCACTAAATTGGACAGGATAATACCAGCTAACTTACTAACTTAGTATTTATGCCCCGCAAGATTTCTACAATCTTGCGGGGCTTTTGTATTCGCAAGAAAATCGGGAGCGCTGGTGTGCGGCGGTGAAATACCCCGGCGCGGCGCATCGCGCGAAAAACTACCGTATTTTAAGACCCTAGAACGGCAGATATACGGGCTCTCGCAGTCCCGATACACTAGAGTAGAGAGAAACACCCATGGCGAGTTCATGCGCTCGCCACCCGTGCTTCCCGCAGTCGCCTGCCCTGCGGCGTTACGGAAGCCCCGAAAGGAACACCATGTCACCTCATGATGTAACCCGCCGTGCCGCCTTAGGCTTTGTTGGCGCCGGCTCTGTCATTGCTCTTGCCGGATGCGCCGCCTCCGTGAGACCCGTCGATGCCGCCGCTAGCGGCTCTTCAAGCTCTTCATCGTCCGCGTCAAGCTCATCGTCCTCATCCTCTGCATCGGCATCACCCTCGGAGAGCATAAAAGACTACGGTACTACTATCAAAAACGATAAGTACGATACGTCGGCTGGCGCGTATGAACCCGCAACGCGTGAACATCCAGCAAAGAATATCCCTAAACCTGTTTTAGATGATAAAGCTAAAGAGAACTCAGCAGATGGCTTTTACGCTAATCTAGTCTTTATGGCAGGTGCATTGAAGTACCTTTTTGAGACGGGAAGCGACGAAATGATCAATAAGTCTGCATTGGCACAAAGCGAAAAGGATGGTTTCTTAAAAAATGATCAATTCTTTTTCGATAGGATCAAAGATGGTGAGATTTGGTTTGGTAACCCTCAAGTAACGTTTGCCATGCGCTCTCCCCGTCCCTCAAAAGCAAGCGGTGGCGGCTACAATTGGGGCGGTATGATAGTCATCGATTTAGGAGAGTTTCGTGCCTTCCCTGATGGAACTAGCGAGGACTACACCGATGAAAAACAACGTAAGACAGAAACTTCGGTGTATTTTCAGGGTAAGTATTCTGATGGTGCCTGGCAGATCAAAACATTCTAGGTGCCAGTAATTGAATGAATGATTGTGCTTTTCAGAGCATATAGCTGGTCCCGCACGCATCGTATTGATGCATGCGGGACCTTTGTGTATAAGCAAGATTTATAAAGCCTACTTTTTACCCTCAGTATTCATTGCCTGTTCTACAGGTGCATTGTGAAGATTGGAGGCTTTGGGCAGAGACTTATCCGACCGATTTGCTCGTCGGGAGGAAATAATTGAACCGGCGATGAACACGATACCGGAAAGGCCAATCACGAAATCGGGGATATCCCACTTGAGGGTTGCTAGGAGCATGAGCGCGAGAACACCGATAGCCCAGTGTGCACCGTGGTCCAGGTAGCGCAGCTCTTGGAGGGTCCCCTTTTCGACCAGGTAAATGGTCATCGACCGCACGAAGAGCGCGCCCACACCCAAGCCGAGCGCAATAATAATCGGGTCTGAGGTTACCGCAAATGCGCCGAGAACGCCGTCGAAGCTGAAGGAGGCATCAAGAACTTCTAGGAAGATAAACATGGAGAATGCTGCTTTACCGGTAAGTACGGCAACATTCGCCAGGGATTCTTCTTGAGATTCGTTTCGGTCTTCCATAAATGTTGCAAGACCGTTGGTCGCCAGGAATGTGAGCATACCTAGAAGACCAGAGATAAGAATGCTGTACTGTTCATGATGCTCAGCGCCAAAAAGCTGAGAAGCCGTCACTAAGAGAACCCCGGAAACCAAGACCGGCATGGAATCGAAGTGCCCGGCTTTAGCGAGCGGTTTTTCGATCACGGAGAGCCAGTGAACCTCTTTACCCGCCTCGAACAGGAAGGACAGAAAGAGCATCAATAAGAACATGCCGCCGAAGGAAGCAATAGTGTGGTGCGCGGATTCCAGAATAAACCCGTAGGTTCCGGGCGTATGCGGGTCGCCGCGTTCCATCGCAAGGTTCCAGGCTTCGATCGGGCTTACATGACCCGCAAGGCACACGATCAGGAACGGGAAGATAAGTCGCATACCAAAAACAGCGACCAGCACGCCGACTGTCAAGAAGATATTGCGCCATGCGTGCGACATTTTATTCAGATATTTTGCGTTCACACCCGCGTTATCGAATGAGAACACGATCTCAAGGACAATCAGAATAACGGCGGAGACCAAACCTGATACACCACCATAAACGGCGGCTGCGGCAAGTGCCACCAGGGTAATCAAGAGATCGTATTTGAAGAATTTTAGTAAAGCCATGAGGGCAGAAGGCTCTCCTTTGTGATGAACCATGTCAGGAACCATCTATTCTTGACATCAAGCCAGCGAATGCGGCTTCCCCGCGCATATTGCGGAAAGCGCTATGCTCCCATCTATAGTACTTAGCGACATTCTATGTGCGCGCCCCGCACAAGGCGATATCGCATAGAGGGAAATTGCGGGTTTACCTAGAACTGCACAGGACTTATGAGTATACAAGAATGCGTACGTGTGAACCAGCAACTCTATAGAGAAAGCGTATCGAGCGAAATCTCACAGAGCGCATACCGCTGAAATCTGCTATAAACCTCTACTTAAGGTGGATAATGAAGGGACTTCCCGCATTTTGATGCCGCGCGAAAGGGGAATCACGGTGGAATATGTGCTAACACGTCGTTCCGCGCTGGGTGCTGCGGGTGCCGGTGCGGTGCTTTTTACGGTTGCTTCATGCTCGAATGAACGCAGTGACTATGCCGGAGAAGTCAAACTCGAAAAATACGATAATTCTGCCGGTAGTTTTGAAGCCGCCACACGAGACACCCCTCCCAAGAACGTCCCCAAACCTATCAAACCTGAGAATGCAGATGAAAAGTCCGTTGCCGGATTTTACGCGAGCCTAGCCTATATCGCCGCCGCTATGCAGTATATGTTCGCCACCGGTGACACCGGTCCCTACGATGACAGTGCGCTCACCGAGGACGAGAAACACTATGTTCATAATTCCTCAAATGAGCAAATACTGGCGCGCATGAGGGAGGGGCAAAACTGGTATGAGAACCCGCGCGTCACTATCTCCCTGAATACCGCGCAGCCCGCGATGGAAGGTGATACATATACGTGGGAAGGGAAGTTTTCTATGGAATTCGGGAACTACCGTGTCGATCGTGGGCAGGTAAACGACCTAACGGAACGGCAAAAAAGCAATACCGAAGACATGGTTTTCAAAGGAACATATACCAACGGGCGCTGGAGCATTGAAACTCGGTCAAAGACCGTAGCCTCACAGAGCTCTACAGCTACACCATAGCGTTGTACCGTGCTTGGAAGGGATGCGCTCGGTGCTGGCTCTTGGGTGTGTGCAGGGTCGATGAGAAAAATATAACAGCTTATGATGACGTCATATAACGCATATTCGCACGGGTTAACGGCACAATAGTAAGGTACCCAGCCACATCACAGGGGTTTTAATCGTTGACGATTAAGACGCCGAAAGGAATGAAATATGTCAGAAAGATCTTATGATTTTTCGCGCCGAACCGCTCTTGCGGCAGCCGGTACGGTGGGCTCGGCGATGGTGCTGAGCGCCTGCGCCCCGAAAGTGAGAGGAATCGCATCCGAGCAGCAGAGTGCGGGGGCAACCGCATCCAGCTCTAGTTCCAGCTCTCCATCTAGTTCCAGTTCAAGTTCTTCGTCCAGTTCCAGCAATTATGCAGGCGAGGTTCGCTTCACGAGTTTCGATACCTCCGCGGGCGCCTATGAGCCTGCCACGAAAGAGCATCCGTCAAAGAACGTGCCTAAACCGACGAAACCCTCAGATATAAACGACAAGTCGGCGGCAGGATTTTATGCGGCGATTGGCTATACGACGGCAGCCATGCAGTACGCCATGGAAACACTGGACTTTAGCCTTGTAGCGGATGCGTTTCCACCAGAATACAAAGATGTCCTGGAATCTAAATTTAACCAGCTGAAACAACAAACCACGAACAGTAAATCATGGTTTGGCGGCCCCAAATTTAAAGCGATTCTCAAGAGCCCGGAACCGACGATGAACGGTACGAGTGCCACCTGGGAGGGAACAATATCGTTTTCGCTGGGTACCTTTTACGGGCCGAGTGGAGTAAGCCGAGAGTCTGAGACAGAGACATCAGATACCCTCTATCGCGGAACCTATACGGAAGGGCGCTGGTGGGCTATCTACGGCAGCTCCTCGGGTTCGTCAGGATCTGGATCGTCTCAAGAATTTTCACTCTAGAAACACCACACAGATATTCGGGCTAAGAAGTCCGCACCATGAAAGGAAAAAGAATGTCCGCTCTACATGTCTCACGTCGCACCGCGTTTGGTTTGGCGGGTGCTGCCTCTGCGACCGTGGCGCTTGCTGCGTGCTCTGGAGGCGTTAACGGTGTCAGTTCCCAAAGCGAGCGCACCGACTTTAGCGGCGAGATCAAGTTCGATAACTTTGATACTTCTGCGGGAGAATACAAGCCCGCAACCAAGGATCACCCCGCCGAAAATGTGCCGAAGCCGAAGAAGCCGGATAACGCTAACGAAAAGTCAGCGGCAGGTTTTTACTCGTCTATCGGCTACCTTTTTGCATCCTTCCAGTACTTCTTCGAGTCTTTTGACCTCGAACCCCTGATGGAGGTTATGGTAGACAACACCGGACAGAAGGTGCCTGCGCCGCAATTTGAGCAGCTTAAGCAGATGGGCACCGGGGGAGTCGTGTGGTTTTATGACATGAAAATTACCAGTAGCCTCAAGACCCCGCAGCCGAAGATGGACGGCGACACCTATACCTGGGATGGAAGCGTTACCATAAAAATCGGCGGTATGGGTGGTCGTGGGGGCATGGGCCGGGAACTGAACAAGGAACAGAGTCAAGACGTTACGTTCAAGGGAACCTATAAGGACGGTCAGTGGCGTATGACAGACCCAGAGCCCACTTCAACATCCGGAAGCTCATCGAGCTCCGGTTCGCTGTTTGGCATCTAGCGAAATTTTACGGTGAGAGTATTCATTTCTCGTTATCGTGATGGATAGCGGGTATATGCGTATGCTGTACCTCCGATGATCGATACCACCCGAGTGTCAGGGATTGGGTTCCGAAAGGACTAGCATGTCTTCATTGAATATCTCTCGCCGTTCCGCGCTTGGGTTCCTTGGCGCCGGTTCTGCGGCGGTGGTTCTTGCTGCCTGTTCAGGGGCAAATAATGCCGGCGGGTCAGGCTCCTCCGCATCCGGTGGCCAAGACCAAAAGGACTACAGCGGTGAGGTGAAATTCGACAACTACGACACCTCTGCGGGTAAGTACGAGCCCGGCACCAAGGAACAGCCCCCGAAGAACTTCCCCAAGCCCCTCAAACCAGAGCAGATGGGTGAGAAATCCGTTGCTGGTTTCTATGCGGCTATCGGGTACATGGTTGCGGCATGGCAGTATTTTAATAACGCCAATGATCCTGCCCCATTTATGGAAGTTGCTCTCGATCCTCAGGGGAATAAGCTCCCTGCCGATCAGGTTCAGCAAGCTGTTGAAGAACGGAAAAAGCAAAAAACCTGGGCTGAGGACCATAAGCTGACTGCTATTCTGGATTCCCCGCAACCCAAAACCGACGGTGACACCTATACCTGGAACGGGAAGATGAAGGCTACCAACGGCTCCTTCGTCGTGATAGGTGGTCAGGCTATAGATGTCCCTAAAGAGAAGATGACAGAAGAAGCGCCTGCGGTCTTTAAAGGAATCTATAAAGACGGTACCTGGTGGTTGTCCTATCCTCAGCAAAGCAGCGGAGGTTCTTCAGACGCTCAGGGTGGCTCCCAGAATCAGCAGCAGGGACAGAACCAGGAGCAAACCCCGCAGCAGCAGGCTCCGCAGGAAGGAGCCGGGGAAGGCGCATCCGGCAACGGCGGGGCACAGTAGCAATACCGCGCAATCGTCTAGGAGAACCGAGTGTAGGTTCCTACTTAAAGAAAACCCGCAGGAAACACGGTGTTCTTGCGGGTTTTCCGCGCTCTTAGCTGAATCTTTGCTCAGGGAACGCTTAAACCTCGCATGAATTTCTACTCCCATACACAATGGGAATATACCCAACCACAGTTTGCGCCTTGATGCACGGGTAAAAGGCGCTGAAAGGACACCATTTCGATGCCCTCCCACACTTCCCGTCGTTTTCCCCGCCGTGCCGCGCTCACGCTGTTGGGCATAGGTTCAGCGGGATTTATCGCCTCCTGCCTATCAAGAAACCAAGGATCTACCACAAACTCTGACGAAACCCGCACCGACTTTGCGGGTGAGGTTAAATTCGATACATATGATGAATCTGCAGGAGCCTTTAAACCTGCAACTCGTGATCACCCGGCTCAGAACGTGCCTGTGCCCATTAGACCCGAGCATATGAACGATAAATCTGTGCAGGGGCTTTACAATACGATCGCCTATATTTCCGCCGCCCTCCAATATATGAACACCACCGGCAACACCCGACTTTATGACGAAAGCGCCGCCGCAGAGCCGGGACATAGTGTCATGCGCGGCGAAAAAGACGAAAAAGCGTTCTCTTTAATGCGTGAAGGGCGCGTCTGGTTCGATAACCCCGCAGCAACAGTAACCCTCAAAACCTCCGAACCGACTATCAAGGGCGATACCTACACCTGGGAAGGAAAGACCACCCTCGATTACGGAACCTTTCAGGTGGGCGAGAAAGAGACCGTAAACCTTTCTCTCGCGAAACGGTACGAAGTTGCCCAGACCACCTTCACCGCGGTGCATCGTGACGGCCGCTGGTGGTGTAAGGTGAGCGTTCCCGAAAAGATTGTGGGAGCACCCGAAAGAACTGATCTTTTCTCACATTTTAGGATGCGTGTAGAAGACCTAACCCCCACGCCGGTGCCTACACCGGAGGCAAAGAAATAAAGGCGCTAAGGGGTTTCACGATTACGAATGTGCGTACCACCAGCAAATAATCAGCTGGGCGGTCAAACCTGGGAATATGCAGAAATACCTGCGGCAATCCCAAGCATAAATCATGGCGCATGGCAGGATAGTTAGAGGTAACCCAACCACAAGGAGCGCCGTTCATGCTCTCTGCCCTAAGCACGGATAGGATACCTTATTGTTATCCGGGCATAAGCAAGGCGCCGAAAGGAATACTATGAACATCCCAGCACATTATCTGACCCGCCGTTCCGCTCTTGGTGTGATCGGCGCCGGTTCCGCGGCGGCTGCCCTTGCCGCATGCTCAACCAGTAATTCTAATGGCGGCGGCGGTTCTGATTCGTCGAAGCGTGACGACTACAGTGGCGAGGTCAAGCTTGAGAAGTTTGATACTTCTGCCGGGAACTATGAACCCGCAACCCGTGAACATCCGGCGAAGAATGTTCCGAAACCTATTAAGCCGGATAACCTGAATGAGAAATCGGTGGAGAGCTTCTACCAGAATATTGCCTTTATTGTTGCTGGTATGCAGTATCTCTATATGACGGCAGATAGCAGTGCTCTTAAGGAGAGCAATATTAAAGGCAAAGAACAACTCTCAAAGCTTGAAGAACAGATAAAGTCTTCTGGGGTACCAGATAAGCTCTGGTTCGAGGACTTCACTGTCAAAGCTTCTCTTGATACTCCGCAGCCCAAGGTTGAAGGCGACACCTATACCTGGGAAGGAAAGGTATCGGCGAATCTGGGCAGCTTTACGGTTCGAGATGGTCAGGTGACGGATATTCCCGAGAAATCGCGGCATCAGGAAGTGCCTCAAACCTTTAAAGGCACCTACAAAGATGGCACTTGGGAAATTGACCTTGGAATGAGCAGCTCCGCATCCTCAGGTGCCAGCGGTGGCGCGTCCACCGGTTCCGGCAGCGGCGGAGGATTCGGGTTCTAAACCTCTTTCGTGCTGAACCGCATCGGCCAAATATGGGTTAAGCCCGCAGAAACACGTGCGTTTCTGCGGGCTTAATCTATGTCTGCGGGGCTTGTTTGTGGCGGGAGTGTCATAATTACCTGTACTGCGGCTCTACTCCGGGATAATAGAGGATGCGCCCGTCACGGTAACATCACTCCCCGAACGAAAATACCGGTAACGACGCCGTATTTTCCGCTTCCATGAGAAAGGTACCCGCCCATGACTTCCTCGTCTATATCCCGCAGAGCCGCCCTCGGCGTGCTAGGCGCCGGTTCCGCGCTCGCCTTCGCCGGATGCGCCTCCCGCGTGCAGCCGCTCTCGGCGGACGCATCCACGAGTTACCGTGCCGACTATTCGGGTGAGGTCACGTTCAACAGCTACGACACCTCCGCAGGAGAATACGTGCGCGCAACTCGTACCCAACGTGCGAAGAACGTGCCGAAACCGGTGAAAACCGCCATGATGACCGAGAAAAGTTCTGCCGGGCTGTACTCCCTGTTTGGATTTCTTGGGGCAGCCTTCACCTACGGAATTATGACCAACGATTTCTCTCCCTTCAAAGAAATTACCTTTGTGGGAGGAATAAACGGAGCCGAAGCCTTTGAGGAAAGCAGCGTGAAAGAGCTTGAAAATATGTGGTTTGAAGACCCTAAAATGACGTTTACGCTCAAAGACCCGACTCCCACCCAGAACGGCGACGTCTACACATGGGCGGCAACGACCACATTCTCAACAGGTAATTTTGTAGTATATGAGGGCACTGCGGTAGACATTCCCAGCGAGGCAAAGAAAGACGTTCACGACGGAGAGTTTAAGGCACGATATAACAACGGACGCTGGCTGCTGATCGATATTCCCACCAATACCGACTTGTCTTCTAGCTTTGGCTCGGCGGGTAACCTTAGTGCCTAATTCCAGGGATAGTACTGGCCGGGAGTATCCGGGATAATAGTGTTAGAACAATAGTCGCCATCGATGAAAGGTCTTTCTCATGACACAGTCGTTTGTATCCCGCAGAACCGCCCTAGGCGTGCTGGGCGCAGGTTCCGCGCTCGCTTTTGTCGGATGCGCATCTAACGTCGGCAGCGTGAAACCGCTCCCGACGGATGCTACGGCAAGCTACCGCAGCGATTTCAGTGGCGAAGCGAAGATTGACGAATACGATACCTCGGCGGGGGAGTATCGTAAGGCGACCCGCACCGAACGCGCGAAGAACGTGCCCAAACCCATCAAACCTAAGAACGCCGACGAAAACTCGGTGGCAGGGCTGTATTCCAGTATCGCGTTCTATACTGCGGCGACCCAGTACATGATGGAGAGCGGTGACGATAGCCTGATCGAGCAGACCGCGCTGAACGAAACCGATAAAAGCTCCGTTAAGTCGTCCTCGTACCAGTTTTCAACGATCTGGTTTGAAGACCCCAAGGTGACAGCCAACCTCACCACACCGAAGCCCAAGGAATCCGGCGGGGAATACACCTGGCCTTCCCGATTCACCATAGGGTTGGGCAGCTTTATCGCCACCTCAGGAAGGGATGCTGATGTTCCCTCAAGCTCACGCAGCACCACGCTCGACGTCGATATAACAGGAAAGTATGAAAACGGGCACTGGGTTATTGGCGGGTTTGCCGCAGCCTTCCGCAGCCAGGTAGGTTCAGGCTCTAGCAGCAGCAGTGGATCGAGCATCTAGCCTTCTGCTCTGAGGTTTTGCAGAACGTGGTGAGGCACAACAGAGCGTACTATCTCATCCCGGCGACGGCGCTTTCACGCATAGGCACCGTCGCCTACACCATTGTGGTGACCTGGTATATCAGCCAGCACGCCGGTCAGCAGATGGTTGGGGTGATGAATGCGTTGAGCGGTGCGGGCATATTCCTCGCCAGCATTCTTGGATTTGTTGTCATTGACAGGTTCAAGAAAAAATCCCTGCTGATTTTCTACGATATTTTTAATAGCCTCTGTTGCCTGTGCGCTCTTATTCTTTTATCGTCAGCACGCGGAGAATTTATCGTTTATATACTGATTATTCTTTCGGCTCTCATGTCTTTAGCCGCGACCGCATACAGCCCCACAAGCCGCGCTATTATTCCTGAGATTCTTGGACATCGAGAATTTGAAAAATACAATAGCACCTATTCGATGGTGGGAGAGCTATCACGTGCTGTGAGCCCCCTCGTGGGAACCATGATTCTCATGCAGAATTTTGCGAATGCTCTGGAGCTTTCAATCATCGTCAATCTGGTGTCATTTATTCTGTCTTTAGTGCTCACTTTTATGGTGCCCGCTGGGTCTGTAGCTACCCAACGCTCGGAGGGCTCCGAAGTATTCCAAAAAACGCATATAGTTCACGATTTAAGGGTTGGACTAGTATATATAGCCTCTAGTGCATATTTTAGACGCGAACTTATCTTCGCCGCCCTCCTCAATATGTGGGGTGCCTCAACCCTTTTCCTGCTTCTGGGGCGAATTGCTTACTTGGAGTTAGGGCAAGAGGTCTACGGTATTGGTATGTTTATGGGAACTATGGGCGCCGTGGCTGCATCTTTTATTCTCAACCGCATACCTGCGCTGAGGCAGTGGGCGCATCCACAAATATTACTGATGGTTATCAGCGGCGCGTATGTATTGGCACTTATACCCGGAATTATCAGCGTTATTACTGCACAAAGTATAGTGAGTGGAATTATTATTATCTACACTATTGGTCTTTTCTCGGATTTGCAGAAGAAGAGCGATGCTGAGCATATTGGAAAAGTAATGTCTGTCTTTAGTTTAGCGGCAGCGCTTTTTACATCGCTGGGAAATTTACTCTTCTCACATCTAAGTGCGCGGGTAGATACCGGAGTATATGCGTTCGTATGTGCCGCATCCTTAGCCCTCACAGCTGCGGTGCTTTGGGTGATGCGGCGCTTCTTAACTCCCACGAGCAGATAGCAATTCGCTATCTGCTCGCGCTATTGGGAGCTGGCAGGCGGTTACCAGATACGTACGCGATCCTCAGGCGACAGGTACAGTTTGCTGTCCTCAGGAACATCGAACGCATCATAAAACTCGTCGATATTGCGCACCACGCCGTTCACCCGGAACTCGTCGGGGGAGTGCGGATCCACCGAAATCATCATCTCCGCATGCTGCGGGCGCGACTTAGTGCGCCATCCCTGTGCGGTGGACCAGAACAGGCGCTGCGCGGCCGTCATGCCATCAATGACCGGCGCATCCGCCAGTGAGGTGATGCCCTGCTCGGCAAGCGCAATCTCATAGGCCCTCAACGCAATCGACAGACCCGACAGGTCGCCGATATTCTCACCCAGCGTCAGTTCGCCGTTCACCCGGAACTTTTGCGGGTCAAGGTTCGCCGGGGTGTAGGCATTATACTGCTGAACCAGCGCGCTCGTGCGTTTGGTGAACTCGGCGAAATCCTCCTCGGTCCACCAGTTATTCAGCGCGCCGTCGCCGTCATAAAGCGCACCTTTATCGTCAAATCCGTGGCCGATCTCGTGACCGATCACCATGCCGATACCGCCGTAGTTTGCTGCATCGTCGGCCTCAGGGTCGAAGAAGGGCGGGCGCAGAATAGCCGCAGGGAACACAATCTCGTTAGCGGGCGGCATATAGTAGGCGTTCACGGTCTGCGGAGACATCAGCCATTCGTTCTTATCAACCGGATCGCCAGCGCGATCGATCATGAAATCGCTGTTAAAGGCGGCGGTGCGGCGCAGGTTCTCGAACAAGTCACCGGGTACCAGGGTCAGTTTCGAGTAGTCGCGCCACTCATTCGGGTAGCCAATCTTCGTGACAAACTTTGAGAGCTTCTCCAGAGCCTTCTCGCGGGTGGCTTCGGTCATCCAATCCAGGTTTGTGATGGAGCGGCGGTATGCTTCCAGCAGGTTATTGACCAGCTTGAGCATTTTCTCCTTATGCTCCGGTGGGAAATGCACCGCTACGTACTCCTTGCCGAGCTCCTGATCGAGCGCGTTCTCCACAGCCGCAACGCCGCGTTTCCAACGTTCGCGCAGCTCTTCGGTGCCCGAGAGGGTGCGACCGTAGAAATTGAAGTTTTCCTGTACGAACGCATCCGGCAGGTAGGGCGCGCGGGAACGGATAGCGCACCACAGGGCCCAGAGTTTCCAGGTCATCAGCGGGGTGGACTGCCACATGTTCGCCACACCCTCCAAGAAAGAAGGTTGAGAAACAATGACCGTGCCCAGCTCTTTGGGGTCTGCCCCCAGCGCAAGAAGCCACTGCTGGAGCGGGAAACCGGGGAACTTCTCGTCAAGTTCGGTGGCTTTGACGGGGTTATATTTCGCCTCTGCATCACGGTTTTTCACGACATCCCAGTGGTGCGCGGCGATCTCGGTCTCGTGCGAGAAAATGAGCTGTGCCGCCTCCATAGGGGTCAGGTTGAAGCTCTCGGCAAGGCCGGTCAGCTCGAACATGGTGGCGATATGCTCGATATACGCGGCGCACACCTGTTCGTATTTCTCTTCGCGGTAGTATGCCTCATCGGGCAGACCCAACCCGGCCTGGGTGAGGTAAAAGACGTAATGTTCGGGGTCTTTCTGGTCGATGCTGGTGTACCACCCAAGAAGCTGCGCCAGCCCAGCCCGTGAGAGGAGCGCTAGAGTGACGGCGAGCTGCTCGCTCGTGGCGGCGTTGAGAATCGGGGCAACCTCGCGCATGAGCGGTTCCAAACCGTCGGACTCGATCTTTTCGGTATCCATGAAAGAGTTGTAGAGCGCGCCGATGCGGGATTCAGGCTGTTCCTTGGCGATACGCTCAACAATCTCACGCACATGCTTTTCGGCATCATCACGTAGGGTGTACAGCCCGCCGTCTTTGGAACGGTCGGCGGGAATTTCATAGGTATCGAGCCAGCGGCCGTTCACGTGGCGGAAGAAATCATCGCCCGGTTTAACCGCATTATCGACCCATTCTGTCGTAATTCCAGAGTTCTTTGCATTATCCATGACCCCATTCTAGGGGCTTTGAGGCGCGAGAACCTTGAAGATAACACCTCTTCGGCATATTCCCTCAGGGGCGTAATTCGATGAACGCTGCCACTCTTTGCCCTTAAAGGTAACCGCGAGCAGGTAGGATTTTGCCGATAAGGTAGGAAAATCCTACCTGCTCGAACCAAAAACCACCTGCTCGCGGAAACTGAAATTACGCCTGCGCGTTTTCTGCAGCGAGTTTCTTATCCCTCTCAGCCATCATGCGTTTCTCGGCCCCATTAACAAGCCAGAGGAACACAATAGCCAGTCCCGAGCACACGATCATGAAGATGAAGGCGGTGCTCCAGCCCCAGTGATCCACAATGATGCCGATACCGGTAGAAGCCAGCGTAGCACCCAGGGCATACCCGAAAAGACCGGTAAATCCTGCGGCGGTACCCGCGACATGTGAAGGCGACAGGTCAATAGCCTGCAAACCAATCAGCATTACCGGCCCATAAATCAGACCGCCAATCAGGGCCAACGCAATATAGGCGACAATGAGCGGAGCATCGGCTGGAGGCAGCCAATACAGCAAAATAGCGCCTACGGTAGCAATCAAGAAGAGAATACCCGCGGGTGAGCGACGCCCCTTAAAGACATAGTCAGAGACGAAACCACAGAGAATAGTGCCGCCAATACCGGCAAGCTCCAGGATTGAGAACCCAGCGATACCGCCCTCAAGGGAGGCGTGGCGCACATCGTGCAGATATTTAGGAGCCCACACCAGCACACCGTAGCGCAGCGTGTACACAAAGACATTAGCAAGAGCCAGATACACCATGGTCGAATTAGTCAGCACATGCTTACGAATAGTCGTCCATGTTGATTCAGAACGGTCTTCGTCCGTGGACTCAACCTTGTGGGGATCGTTGCGGTACACGTCAATAGTGGGCAGACCCTCAGCCTCCGGATTATCGCGAATCAGCAGCCACGCCACAAAAGCAAGCACAAAGCTAATCACGGCGGGGAACCAAAAAGCAACCTGCCAGGTTTTACCGAAGAGCGTGAAACCCCAGGCGACCAAAAGACCCGAGAGCGCGCCACCAACGTTATGTGCAGTGTTCCAGAGAGAAACCTTAGACCCGCGCTCGCTCGTTGAGAACCAGTTCACGAGCACGCGGCCTGAGGGCGGCCACCCCATACCCTGGAAGATACCGTTGAAGACCATAATGGCGGCCATGGTGGATGCGATTGCGGCCCCGTATCCTGCAGCTGCCGCACCGGAACCCATGTACCCGGCGATAGCGAGCAGAACGTTTGCAATACCAGAAAGTACTAATCCTATGGGGAGAAATAACCGCGCATTAGAGCGGTCAGAAATCATAGCGGTAAAGAACTTGCTGAAACCATAGGCTAAAAGCAACGCCGTAGAAAGCGCACCAATAGCCGCATTACTAAAACCGAGCTCATGAGTCAGAATCGGCGTAACAAGCGGAACGTTATTGCGAATCAGATAAAACGTTGCGTACCCGATAAAAATACCCATAAAAACCTGAAAACGTAGGCGTGGGTACTTCGATGCGACCTCTGCTGTGTTCAGTTGAGGTTTTGCTGTCGGGATAGCAAGCCAGCGGGGTACAGAACCCTTCTTCTTTGGAGAATCTGTAGTAGTCATGCTCGCATTTTAGGAATAGATACCTATAGAAATAGTAATTTTAAGAGCATATGTACAGGTTACTTAAACTAGAAGTGAACATATGTTCAGAATGATTATTCTGTGAATAACAATTTTAGGCTGTCACAACAGTAAATTTTTTATTTATGTGAGATAGGACTATGTCTTAGGGAACATAAATGCTTATGTTGGATGCGCATGCCCTCTATATAACCGCGAGCAGGTAGGATTTTGCCGATAAGGTAGGAAAATCCTACCTGCTCGAATCAAAAACCACCTGCTCGCGGAATTATTGTGATTGTTTAAGCCTGTAATTAAGGCACTTTATAGGGGTAGGGGAGAGGCTCCGCGCCAGAGACTACAGGCTCGCCCGAACCTTCTTCGCGGCGGACACTACGTTCTCCAGCGTCTTCTTCGTCTCCTCATAGTCGCGGGTCTTCAAGCCGCAATCCGGGTTAACCCACAGGTCAGAGATGGTTCCGTACCCAATCGCGGCAC
>ERZ772766.282-NODE-282-length-30975-cov-8.101973_pt1 | contig 30975 bp, 33 predicted proteins | sample MGYA00511379_ERZ772766 | MGnify/ENA primary metagenome ERZ772766 (study PRJEB29015, sample SAMEA2737895) | human oral metagenome | biome: human oral; feature: human-associated habitat; material: dental | place: China | collected 2116 ...
CCGACTTATAAAGGGACATTTTCCGACTTATAAAGGGACATTTTCCGACCTATAATTATTTTTATAAAAAATAATCCCCCTTAAAAATTATAAGGGGGATTATAAAGGGACGTATATTTACATATGACCCTTTATAGATGTATAATTGAGTTGCGAACAAAATTATAATCATACTGGATAAGGAGTCATAAGTTAATTAAAGTCCCTTTATATAATAACATCTTCCAGTATGAAGGACAAATGTATACTGGAGATTGATATTATGGAAAATAATTTTATCGTTAAATATAATGGTGCTTTTATGATTAAATACCATAATAATTTAAATAAAATAGCTTTAAAGGATTTTAATCAACGTGAATTAAGTATTTTTTTTGCTGTTTGTTCTATTATGAAAGAACAAGGGACAAGCGAATTAGAAATTAGTTTTTCTGATTTAGAAAATATAATTGGAATTCCCTTTAAAGATAAAAATGAATTAGTAACGTATATTAGAAATACAAATAGAAAGCTATTAAATTTAAAAACAGAAATTGCAAATGATGGTGTATATATAGATTTTGTATTGTTTAGAACCTTTATTACTGATACCAATAAAAATATATTGACTGTTAAAGTCAATGAAGATTTTGCATATATTTTAAATGATCTGACACAAAACTTTACGTTATTTGAGTTAAAAGAATTTAACCTTTTAACTTCGATATATGCAAAACATTTATATCGACTATTAAAGCAGTTTAGATATACTGGTTATTATAAAGTAGAAATAAGTGAATTTAAAAGATTATTTGATGTCCCTTCTAGTTATCAGATGAATGACATTAATAAGCGTGTACTAAATCCTGCTATAAAAGAAGTTAAAAAGTTTTTTTCATCTTTAACATTAACTAAGGAAAAAGAAGGAAAGAGAATAAAGTACCTTAAATTTACATTTGATAAGGAAAAGCGATCTATTGCAAATGAAGATAGTATTATTGATATTTCAATAGATCAATCAAATTTAGCTTTGATTGATCAGCCTAAAGGAAATATAGTTTGCCCTAAATGTGGTCAATTATTATCTAAATGCACTGCAAAAAATGGGGATATATTCTGGGGGCATAAAAACTATTTAACATCAGATTGTAAAGCTACTTATTCATCTATTGAAGAAATTGAAGCTACAAGAGTGAAAGAAGAAGCTAAAATAAAAGCTAAGGAAGCGGAAGAAAAAGCTATTAAAGAGCATTGGTATTATACGATTCAAGATCCAAAAGAACGTGAAGAATTTGAAAAAGAGGTAAAACAATTACTAGATAATCATTCAGATGTAATTATTTTTAAAGGTTTTACTGAAGAACATGTCAAAGTACAATTGAAAGAAAAAGCCTTTACGTTTAAGGATTTATCATTTAGGCCTATTCTTTCTTTTCCTATTAATAGAGATACGATTAATGAACTGAAAAAAACGATTAATGATAGTAAGTAAATAAGAAAAAAGGGCTAACATGATATATCATGTCTAGCCCTTTTTTTCAACCCTCTACCGCCAGCCCCCAATCTTGGGTGCGTTGGTCAAATTCTACATTCATCGATTGACAATACCGCTGCGCTTGTATCGGAATCGATGAATATAGAATTTCATAGATAACCAGGGTACGTGTGTTTTGAAGATGTGGCTTATTAAAATTTTCTTTCTTGTTGTTACGTTGGATCCTTTGATTTTCATAGATATACTGCCGTGAGTACAAGTTTTTTATCGACAGGAGAAAGCATGATCTGCGCAAATAAATTTATATAAAAATATGCTTTAAAACATAAAAATATGTTGCAATACCACCCAATGAGTGGTATAATAAGTATAGAGATAAGGCAAAGGGCCTTATGGATTTAAAGAAAGAGGTAAAAATTATGCAAACAAACACTATTTTCTCTGTATTCGTTGAAAATTTAAGCGAATTAAACGAAGGTAACATGGTAGGTTGTTGGGTTGATTTCCCTTGTGATTATGATGAGTGGAAAAAAGTTCTAGCTAAGATCGGAAACCCAGAAGAAATTATTATTACAGATACAGAAAATCATACAGATTTAGAATCTTTACCAATTAATGAATATAGCAGCTATAGCGATATTCAAGAGTTAGCCGAATATATAGAGTATTTACAAGATGATCAATATAAAGAAGATCTATTTATAGCGGTATATAATTCAGTAACTAGTAATTTTGAAGAAGCTAAAGAAGCTGTAGAAAAAGAACGATATACATTAATGCAAAATTACACAATGGCTGAATATTGTGAAATGTTAGCAAAAGAATGTTATACAATCCCAGATGAATTAGCGCCATATATTGATTGGGAAGGTTATGCACATGATTTTTCTACTTCTGGTTATACAGAAACAGAAAAGGGCGTTTTGATTGAGGAGTTCTAAAAAAAGAGAAGCCGCAAGGCTTCTTTTTTTATATATTTTTATATTAAAATATGCTATAAAACATAAAAATATGTTGTAATACCACTCAATGAGTGGTATAATAAATATAGAGATAAGGCAAGGGGCCTTATAGAGTTAGAGAAAGAGGTAAAAATTATGCTAACTATTTTTGTACATGAGGATTTTATAAGAACTATTTCACCAATTCAGCAGGATTATTTCAAGTTACGATTTGATGATATGCTATCAGAAGCCCATAGTTTTGCAGCTAGATATAGAGTATATAAAGAAGAATACGATAAATTACAATTTATCGCATATATGAAAGGTGTATTTATATTTCAAGGATTAGGAAACATACCTAATAATCCATTGTTGGAAGATTTGATTGAATTATATAATACGATCTATGCACCATATGGACATATGATAATGAAAATACCAATTAATAATGTAGTAGAAGAGAAGCCTTAAGGCTTCTCTTTTTATATTGAAAAAGGATAACAAAGGCCACGCCAGGTGGCCACATTATTATATGGCAAGATGTTCCTTTCTGTGCTTGCCCCCAATGCAAAACACAAAACAGGACTATATCATAATAAGATAATTCTTTATTTTCGTTTCCTTGCGTACGTATTCCGTCATTTCCATCACCACCTTTTATAAGGTAAAAATAGTAACAAAAAATAGGTACCCTGTACAATCCGTAAAGGATTGACAAGATACCTATTTTTTATTGCATTGGAGTGAGTTATTCAATGAAAGGTGGTGATGGAAATGACTACAACAGAATTAATTGTCTTGTTAATGCTTATATTGTTGCTAACACGCAAGTAAACCAAAACAGGGTTAAGGGGTGGAGCCGTTAGCCCTGTTTTCCGTTTTGCATTTCCTGCCCGAAGCCCAATGCCGCCCAGAAAGGAACATCACCTTTGATACTGTATCATTATACCATAAAATACCATTCTAGTCATTAGTAAAGGATGGTAACCTATGATTATGAATACCCATTTTCTCTAATTCTTCATTTCGTTTTTTCTTATAATCTGGATCTTCTGGATTAGAGAAATAGGGAACGGCTTTTTGTGTATCACGTTGACTTTCTCTTTTAGTGTTTTCATTAATTAATTCAGACATGGTTTTATTAATCTTAATAGAGGTACTATCTATTTTTTGCTCTGCTTCTGTAGCTTCTAAAACAGTTTCTTTTTGTGAAGCGCCCATACTGCCTTTATCTTCTACTGTACCTGTGATTTTTATAGCATTATTTAAAATCGTTGTACTATGATTGAGTAGTTGTGTAATACGATCTAAAGCAGATAAATCGGTTTTATCGGCTAACTTTTGATTGTATTCCTCACTTTTATTCAATGCTTCACGTGTAAATACTGCTGTATAATCTCCTATTTGCTCTTCTATGACCTTAACAGGGTTATCATAGGCAAATATACCTTGACGATACGTAGAATTGATTTTAGATACAAAATCTTGTTTTAAATCATTAATAAACGATCTTACATCTAGGATTTGTGATAATTCACGCTGCATGGCTGTTATATCTTCTTTGATATTAACTAAGCTTTTAATATATTCTAGTTCATTTTCAAGGGCTTGTATAACGCTATTATCCTTTACACTACCACCTCTAAAACGGGCTTCTGTGTTAGCTGGAATGGTAAAAATACAAACCGCAAGGGTAATACATATTGATAGCTTTATTATTTGTTTATAGTTTAACTTCATCATATACCCCCTTAACCAGAAAAGGCACCATTTAGCTTATTTGTAATTATTGGGAAAAATACAGCTAAGCAGCCCATATGTACCATACAATATAATAAGCTACCAAGACTTACCTCATTTTGTGAAAGCGTTGTCATATAGGTATACATCATATTAAATGTTACAGCTATAACGGCTAAATGTAAGGCCTGTAAGCCTAATGATTTATACATCATGGTAGGTTGTTTTTTTGTAATTTTAAATGCTGAAAATGGTAGTCCTATCAGACAGAATAAGGTAGTTAGATAGAAATACACGAAGTTCCAGGAAATATAACATACGATATATGCTGCAAATATTATTGTTATCGTAAATATACCTAGAATTAAAGCATAATAGAAATAGAATATATCGCTGATAATCGGTAATGATAATAAAACCGACTGTACGGAAGATGAAGCCATACCAATGATACCAATTGTACTTTGTTTTATATATGCTTCATATAAATGACCGACTTGTAAAAATAGGACTGATGGATCAGCAATTAAGTATTCGTTATTGTAAAGTCCTGTATAGGCTGTATCAGCTGCGTCAAATGCAAAATTCTTAATTAATTCTGCGATAGTAGACCAAGATAAAATCAAGATAGTAATAATGCTATAGTGAATTAAACGAGTGGTAAAACTTTGGATAAAAGCTTCTTTATTTTTCGTTACTAAAGCATAAGTATATCGGATGATAATATCTAGCATGATTAATGATAAGAGTAAGCTGAGTGCGTATTTTTGCACAAGGTTAATAGCTTTTGTAATAGCTATTAATATATTGGCAAAAATATTAGCAGCTTCAAAGGTCATATTAAAGTATGCTTGGAAATCAATGACTTTATCTCTGAAAATATCTTTTTTCTTGCCCATTTCATATGGTACAGCACCATCTAATGTCCAACCAGCTTTTATATAAAAGTCATAAGGATCGATTCTTTCACCATTTACAATATGTTCAATATGCATATGGTCGCCAGTTGATCTACCTGTTGAACCAACTAGACCTACAATATCACCTTTTTTTACTTTATCACCTACATTAACCCATATATCATTCAAATGGCCATATGCAAAACTAGTACCATCCGCCATTTCTACTACAATATAATTACCATAACCACCAGCCCAACCAGCAAAGGTAACTGTACCATCAGCAGCCGCAGGGGCTTTTACATCAGCAGGAATACCTAAGTCGATCCCTTCATGAAAAGACCCTACTTCTCCTGTTACAGGATGGACACGGTAGCCATATTGTGAGGTAACAGGGCCACCAAACCAACCATTACCGCTATGAGGAATACTATCAGCATATGCAATAGAAGTACAAATTGAAACTATTAAGATTAGAATGGACAAAATTTTATGTAATTGTTTCATTATTTGCCCTTTCTGTATTATTAATAGTAAATATATTTTCTTAATTCAGTTGTATATCCACTAAATGGATCAGGAATATGTGTATCATTCATTGCACTAAATTTAGGGATTTTAATTAAATCTTTTCTTAAATTTTCAGCAGTATAATCTGTATCATCTTTTTTTACTGCATTAGATGATATTTTTTTGTACTCTACGTTATTTACTAAAATATTTTTTTTATCATTTATGCTAAAATGATGATTTTCTAATTCAAATGATAAGAATGTTTTTGTATCCATATAGAAATCACGATTTACATAATAGTATTTATCTAAATCTGGATTATAACGTTGCTCAGCAAAACGTAATTGAACAGCAGGTTTATTTTGGTTAGTTATATCCTTTTGTAAAACTATAAGGTAATAGTGTTTGTTATCTTGTTTTATCTCTTTTCCATCTTTGACTAAAATATATTCACCTGTTATATCCTCTACGGTTTCTGTGCCACATCCAGCGAATAATATAGAGATAGATAATATTGACATTACAGCTAATATAAATGTCATAAATTTTTTCATAATTCCCTCTCCTTTACTACTCTTTTTCTTCCTGTGATTTTAATTCATGTATTTTGAATTCTTGAATGGTAGATTTCACATGATCTGTAGTTTTTTGTACTGATTGACTAGAATCTTGTTGTGCCATAGATTGGCTTTCAGCTTGTACCATATCAGTTACCCTAGATCCACTACCATTATTAGTAGTATAGCTTTCAGTAGTATTTGAATACATATCATCTTTAGCAGAGCCATTACTAGTATCTAAGAAATTCTCCACTGTTTGACGTGGAGAATCTGTATTAGCTTCTGTAGTAGATCCTGTAAAGGTATCTACATCGTAATCTTTACTACTTGTATCCGTCATGCTTCCAGAATCGCTAACGGTATCTTTTTTAGTTCTATCTGTGTTACTACTTGTAGTATCTTTTTGTGAAGTTGTATCACTTGTAGAAGTATCTGTTGTTTGTGTAGTACCTTTTTTATTTGTAGTATCTCCTTTGTTTGAAGAAGAAGTACTAGAATCTGCCATTACATCTTTTCTGGATGTATCAATCGCAGCTGTTCCAGCTTGTGAACCTGTTTTTACACTATTTTCTACACCTTCTTCGACTACTTTTTTGCCACCTTCTCTGGTAGCTGCTGCGGCCTTACTAGCACCTAGTGTTTTTAACATAATCGCTGTTTGTACAGCTTGTACACCTATACCTGTTAAGCTAGGTGGGCTATTAATAGCCCCATTAAATAGTGCTGCTGCAAAGGATGGTGTTTTAAATGCTAAAAAGGCTAGTGCAAATAGGGAAATCAAGGCAGATAATGTACCTATTCCTAAAGCACTTTCTATAAAATTAACATTATCAAATGCATTTTTTATAGCTGGATTAATAAGTAAAATTAGGAATAAGAAGATAGCTATTTTAATGGCGGATACAAAAAAGAAATTTAGTATTTTATCTACAACAGCTTTAGTTCGATCTAGTAATCCAAAAGGTAATAAAACCATAGATAATGAGCCTATAATAAAGAATTCAAGAACTGTATATAGATACGAAATAGCAATAAAGCTAAATAGCAGTAGTGTAATAAAGGCGTAAAATAAAGCTCTTAAAACACCTCCACTAACACCAGCTTTCATTATATTAGCAATATCCTTTACTGCAGTTGTAGCTTCTTGACCTTCTGTTATTTCATTAGGGTTTCTCCCTAAGATATGCCCTTTAAAAATTAGTGTTGCATTATTAATACCTTCATTGACTATCATTGAGGGAGTAATTGTAGTTAAAAACTTATTATCATCTATAGTTCCTTTATTGTTACTAGCAGTAATAGCTACTTCACTACCGAATTGATAAACTGTATCGAGTACAAAACCCCAGGAATAAGATAGTGCTACAAAAAAGGTAGCTGTAACTAATAAGGGAATTAATTTACTGTAATCTTGCTTACCCCAATATAGATCCCAATTTGTGATGATGTTCCACATGAGCATGACAGACATTAACCCTAATACATAAGGAAGCAAATTATCTACAGCCGTACTACAATGTGCAAGTATCATTTTGGCAAAATCATCGAGGAATCCTTGACTAGACATATTCATAATGTGTACTCCTTTTATCGTTCTTTGGATTCTATAAATTCTTTTGCTTTAGCTTGTGTAGAATCTAATTCTTTAAAAGAACGTACCGCTAAGGCTGCAGAGTTACGTTCATTGATTCTCTCTACTGTTTGATTCAAGGATTGCTTTTTAGCGGTTAAGGCCTCAATTTGGTTACTATATTGCTGCGCTAATAGCTGTTCTTGTTTGATTTCATTGTTAATATCAATACTACCTTTTAAGCCTTTATTTTGTTCTGCTAATTGCATTAATTTTTTCATGCGTTCTTGTTGCAGTACTTGTGCTTCTTGAATAGCTGTCATTTGATCAATGATTTCTTTATTTAGTACTTCTAATTTGTGATTATTAGATACAATCGCATTAGCTACTAGATCTGGCGTAATTTTATCTGTATTTGTTTTAGATAAATCAATAAATTCAGTTTTAATCGCTTCTTCTGCCGTTACTTCTTTACCATCTTTTTTACCGTTCAATAAGGAGTTTAGTTTATCGAATTTTTGATTTAGCTTTTCATTCGTTTTATTTACTTCATCATTGATCGGTTTAATGATTTTTTTATCTAGGCCTAGAATTTCTAGGCCTTTCATCATTAATAATTCTTGATTCTGTTGAATCATTTGTTTATATTGTTGAATTTGTTGTACTAGCTTTCTATATACCGCCACATCACGGACAGAATATAAAGCACTAGCAGAGGTAGTAACCATCATTAGAGTAATTGCTGCGGCTGTAATTTTTGCCTTTTTGGATGTTTGTAATAGGGTTTTTAGGCGATTCATTAACGCTATACCATCTTGTGTTTTCATCGGTGGCTAATTCCTTTCTTACATTAATGGCTTGTTGAAAATCCGTTCTTTGTGATCAATCCAGGTTTCAATGAAATCTGATGTAGATAAATGTTTAAGCTGCTCTACTTTTAGTTGATCATCTTTAGAAGTAGCCCCATAGAAGGCAATTTCTATTGGTTGTAGATCTAAGCGGAAAATGGCCCGACCTGTTGGACAGGAATAGAAATAATCCCGTTTAGGCTGCAAACTTCTGATTGTATCAATTTCTACATCATTTAAACCAAAGTTTTCGTACAGTGGTTTTACAGTTTTGGCCGTAGCAGCATTGTTAGGTAAGAAAATACGGGTATGCACGTTTTCTACTATAACGTTAATCATATCTTCTTTTAAATCCGTTAAGTTTTGTGTGGCCATTACAACGGCTGCATTTTTTTTACGCAAATCTTTAAGGAACGATCTAATTTGTTCTTTAAAGATAGGATTATCTAAGAACAACCAGGATTCATCAAGTACGATTAGAGCTGGATATTCACCTGTAAGCTGCATTGTGATTTTATGGAACATATAACTTAGCGTAGTAGCCATAATCTGCTTATTGGCCATTAATTCTTCCATTTCAAATACTTGGAAGTTACCTGTACCGAATTTATCTTCCGTATTATCAAACAAGTTACCGTATACGCCTTTTTCTGTCATGATGTTTATACGTTCTTTTAAGGTATAATCGTTCATTAAGACTTGTAAGGCTGACATAGTACGTTGATCTTTAGGTAATAAGGCTACACGTTCTAAGGCATCACTGATGATCGTTTTCTGTGTTTCTGAAATTTTATCTCCATCTTTTTGGAAGAAATCACAGAGCCAGTTATAAGTCCACTGCATTTCCGTGTTCCAACGGTTATTACTATCAAAACCAATATTAGCGAGTGGCTGGAAGTTTAAGGAATCTGTATCAACTAACAGATTATAGAAGTTACCGCCGATGGCTTTACATAACACTTTACAAGAAGCAGCCTTATCAAATACAAAGATTTTAGCATTATCGTATTTGAAATAGTTTGCTTCAATCGTGTTAAGGAGTACGGATTTACCAGAACCATTAGGCCCAATAATTAAGGTATGGCCTATATCTTTTTGATGTAAATTTAGGTAAAACGGAACATTACCAGCGCTAACCCCTTGATACAAGGCGTTAGTACATTGATAGCCTTTTTCTTTGAAAAAGGCGTTTTCTTTATCGCCCATCCATTTAGTGTATAAAGGGCTACAATGGATAAAGTTACTACTTTTCATTAGGTAGGATCTAATATTGTACTGATAGCAGCCAGTAATAGATGAATAGAACGCATTTTCAATGTTTGTATACTCTTTACGAGCGATAAACCCTGGTTTATGAATCAATGTCAGTACTTTTTCTATATCTTCTTCTAGTGTTTGTTTGTTTTTGTTATATAACACTACAGAACCTGTGAAATAGCCAGCTGATACATTATCAGAAGCGACATTTTCATAAAAAGCGATGGTATCAGTGGCGTCTTTGATACTTTGTGTATCAATATCGTAGCTTTCTGTACCTCTTAATTTATCAAGAACCATCGTTCCTAGACCTTTGGCCTGTTGCACGAATTTCTTTTCTTGTGATTTTAAATGCTTAATGGACTCTTCCCGAGTTAATGTAATGTATCGTGTTACATATCTAAATTCACTTTTCAAGTTGTGTAATGAAGCCATAATAAATGGAGATGTGAATTTAGGGAAATCAATAATCGATACAATACCTAAGTAATAATCGCCAAGAGTTGGAACTGCACCACCGATAAAGCTACTATCACATAAGTAATAACTTAAAAAATCATCGTAATTACCAGAGATTTTTTGCGTATACGGGCTTACTTGTGAATGTAGATATGTAAGTGTTTCTTCTTTATTTAATAGCTTAATATCATCCATAAACATGGATAGCATTTGCATAAATAAAGAAGCTGTTTTTTGAAGATCTGAAGCGTACATATATAGCTGTTGCTGCAGCGCTTTAGTACGCTTTTCGTCAAATTCAGTATCCCCTTTACCAAACATAGATTTAATATCTTTAAGGCCTTTAGTATCAAACTGATCAAGCGTTTTTAACATTTGTTCAAACATATCAGTTGACGGCTTATAAAGAAGAGTTAAATACGTTTTAGATTCGTAAAAGTTCTGTTTGTTAAAGTATTCTTCCCGTTTAGACTCAATAAACGATAATAAACTAGATTTGAATTTAGACGGATGGAATTTATGGACTATGTTACGTTGTAATTCAAAGTATACCGTATATCCTTCTGGAAGGCCTTTAATAGCGTTATTAAGGCCACCTATGAACATATCCATATCATTGACGGTTGCATTTGTAAAATCCATTCCAGAGAAGGAAAATGTAATCTGAAAGCTGCCGTTTGTATTAAACACTATATTGTGTTCATCTATATGGAACCAGGGTACATAATCCTTAATCCATACGTTTGATTCCTTTTTTTGTTTATGTAGTTCCATATAGTACAAACTCCTCTCTCAATTTATTCTGCTTTATACATCCCTTTATCGTTTTTAATGTGATTCCAGATGATGTCAAAAAATTGTGGATCTTTTGTTGTTGCATACTTACAGCCAAACCAGGCAATACCATTAATAATGATGGCAACACCGATTGTATGACGTAATAAGATAAAAATTAGAATGGCTATGACAACAAACAATAAAAATACGTTCCGTGGAAGGCCGCCCCAAGTCATAGGCTTAGTTAATGAGCGGTGCATTCTAGCTTCTAAATTTTCGTTACGCATATTACTTACCGATGATCCATGCTGCAATAGAAGCAGCCGCTACAATCAATGTAAGACCTGCTACTACTTTGATGGCTTGACCTGTAAATTGACCTGCATTACCTTTCATGATGGCAATACCAAGACCGATAACAACTAATACACCAATCGGTAAAGCTACATCAGAAATAAACCAATCACCTAGTTCTTGTAATTTTGTTGCTAGTGTCCAGTTACTTAATCCACCACCAGCAGCAAGTGCTGTGTTAGACATAGCTGTTAATGCAACAAATGCAGCTGTAGTTTTATTTACTAAATAATTTTCAATATTTTTCATCGTATGTACCTCTCTTTGTACGCTGAATACTCTCTAAATTTACTATGTAACGATTTCGATACAAGCATAGCGGTATCGCTAATCGGTGCATGGTGAATTTGACCAACGCCCCCAAGACTGGGGGCTGGCGGTAGGGGGTTGTTACCCTTCTACTTCTACGCACTCATTAACTATAATGTAATCTTGTTTTTCTTCGTCATATCCTTTAACAGATATGATGGAATGAACTTTCCTAGATATATCGCCCACTTTAGCCATATGAACAACTATATCTACAGAATCACCTATCATGGATTTAAATTCGCCTTTTTCGTATTTCATACGAATAAGATCGTGGATTCTTCGTAAGGCTAATTTAGGGCTATTCGCATGAATAGTTAAAATACCGCCATTATGTCCCGTGTTCCAGGCATCCATTACTGTATACGCCGCTGAATCCCGTACTTCCCCGACTACTAACCGATCGGGAGTCATCCGAAGGGAATCGAATAAGGCGTCCTCCATTGTATATGGTGGATTGTTATGATCACCTTCTGATGTATGGAAGTCAAAGAAATCATTAAATTGTACTTTAATTTCTGGGGTATCTTCTAATAGTCCGATACGATCTTTAGGATGGCGAATCGCTATCTCTTGCAAAATAGCTTGTGCAAAGGTTGTTTTACCGCTTGAAGTACCACCAGCAATCACAATATTTCTCCGTTCTGCCATCGCTTCTATGAGAAAATCATATTGTTGTTGCGTGATTCTATCTTGCTGTAAATACATATCTAGGGTAATTAATTTTTTAGCCCGTTTACGAAATGTAAATGAAGGATGATCGGTTATGCGTTTACTAAATTGCCCTTGAAAACGGCAATTTAGGGGTTCATAGTTAGCGGCAATACGATTTTTAATCGTTATATTGATTTCACCAGCAACCGCTGTAATAACCCCTTCTATGGTTTGATCATCGATTTTAATACCTGTATCTAATCGGCCGTTACTAAAGGAATCAATCCATAGGCTATTTTTATTAGTGTAAATTTCTACCGTATCATCATCTTCAAAGTAAGGTAAAATGTCTTGGCCTAAAAAGGTTTTTACATAGCTTCTACTCATGTTCTTCTGCAGAAGTAGCTGTATCTATTGCAGCTGCTTCTCTTTCTTTTCGTATAACAGCAGATCCCATAGCTTCTATTTCTTCTATGGAAGTAGTACCTTCTTTAACTAATTTTGCGATGGTTTCTGCAATACCTACAGCTAGCGCTGCATTCTTTAAATCTAGTCCATACTCTTTGAACTTTTTATTAGAAGCTGTTAATGTTTGTGTTTGTACTTTTTTAAGTTGTGCTTTTTTAGCACGTAACTTATCTTCTAATTCTTGAATTTGTTTGAGGGTTAACTCCTCTTTCGCTTCTAAACTAGCTATTGTTTGTGGTCTTGCCATGTTACCTCCTTATATCCTATCTACCTAAATCTGAATATTCCATATCATTAGATGTAGGATCGTTAAATTCTGCTTCTAAGAAATCTGGATTTTCCAAAATTAAATCTTCTGGAATATCAATACTAGCCTCTGAATCTGATGTTTCATCTTCTTCTGTTTGGGCTGAATCTTCATCACTATACCACTGTTCTATGAGTGGTAATAGAAGGCTTGCAAAAGTAGCTACATCTACTTTAGAAATGCCATATACCTTATATACGAGGGCTGCTCCTTCTTCATTCATAGGCTCCCCTTCTTCTCTTACCGTTAATGCATATGCTTTAACTTTAGCTAATGCTTCATCATTTAATAAGGTGTGAATTGAAATCGGTTCTGGCTTTGCTTCTTCTATCAATATATCCCCGTATTCTTCCATATATTGTTGAATACATAGCGTGAATGGATCTGGAATTTTAGAAGATGTATCTGCTGCGCCTTCTCTTTCTAGGAACATAGGATCATAGAAATATAAATGATATGGCGTTTTTATTGGCTTCTTACCATTAATAAGGGTAATCTGCCTATTAAGTAAGCCTACTTCTGTAGGCGTTACTAAATCACGGCCTGTATTAATGGCTGTTCTAGAATCGGTAAATAAAGATAATCCCCGTTTTGTATCTTGGATATTTTCTACCGTAGTTTTACCGATTCTTTCTGATAAAAACTTGAGATCTGCAATTTCTTGTGGTTTTAAATAAATGTGATACGAACAGTTATTTAAAATAGAATTTTCTTTACCATATACCCGTTCTATATCGTTTCTACCCTGGAAAATCATCATTAATTGAATCCCATAAGACCGTACAGCGGTAATCATAGTTTGTAAAGATTCAATCTTACCGAAATTGGCGCACTCATCAAGGAGCAATAGAATTTTATGCTTATTAGCATTATTACCATCAGCTGTGGCCTTTTTCATCATCATATCGACTAGAAGATTAAATAACGGGGCTACCCGTGTTTGATCTTCTAACGGTAAGACAATGTATAATGTAGCTGCTTTGTCTGATCGAATTAAATCCGTAACGTGAAAATCACAAGTAGCTGTATTATGCGCTAAAATAGGCTCTGCATATGGTGCTAATGGCGTTGTAATGGACGTTACAATACCAGAGAAGGTATTATACGCCAAATCCTTATATTCTAAGAATGTAGTTAATACAGTTGGATGGATATTAGGATATAAACTATTAGCACTTACTCTAGGAGAGATAAAATCTATCTCATCTGGCCCAATATGGTGCATTTCATAGGTACCATCACTATTTTTTATTGGTATCGATATAGGCAGCATTTTTTCACGTTCAATAATATAAGATAGTGATTCTTGGAACGATTTAATTCGTTTTTTCTCACTTTCCTTTATATTATTAGGATCTTCTACTACCATACCCGCAAAGAAGGTTAATACATCTTTTAGGCTTGTTTCATGATATGGAGAATCGCCTTCTTTCTCTACAGGCCGAGGATGTTTCATATCATGATATTTTAAATAAATAATAACAGCAGATAATAGGCGTTTAGCAGAGTTTACCCAGAATGGATCACCTTTACCCCTAGGTACTAATACTTCTGCTAAATTTGATACATCCTTCATTTCATGCTCTGTACCCCATCGAATCTCTGAAATAGGGTTCCAGCGTACGTTTTGATGATGTAGCACTGTAGGGTTAAATTTCATTACCATTTGGCCTAATACATCTTGTCTATATTTAGAGGTTATATCCCATAATTCGCCTTTTAAATCCGTTACTAGGCAGGATTCACGCCAGCCACCTAATAACGTAGCATTAACAATACCTACACCTTTACCAGCGCCAGTAGGGGCTATCACAGCATAGTGTGTATCTGTTTTACCACGCATTAACCGTCTGATATTAAGCTGGCGCATTAATGTTACAAATTTATGTAACCGCTCTACCTTTTCTTTAGGTGGTTTTTGCCCTAATGCCCTATATTCATCAAAATTACAAATCCATTTATAGATAGTAGTTAGAAATTCTGGTTCTGATACACCGATAATCGGAGATATAGGAGAATCTCTAAATAAATATAGCTGCTCTAAATAATTTGTATCGGCCCATTCAGCTGTACCATGCGTATTAGGTTTAGGATTGATATATTCCCAGAACATAATAACGGCTAGTAATATGATTGTTACTAGTAGCGGAGCTATACTTTTTAAGAAAAATAATTTTGTAGTTTTTGTACCAGGATCATTTATCAAATCCAGCATGATTGATAAGTACATTGACACATTGTACAACTTAGAGCCGAATATAGAAATAATGTAGCCATCGGGGATGGCTACATTAATATCTGCTAATCGACTAGGGAACATAGCAGCAGCTATGTATAGGCCTATACATAGGCCTATACCATAGAATAGCAGTTTATTTTTCATAGATTATTCTTCCCAGGGTTGAATCGCTACGTCCGCATTTAACAAGATATTGAATTGATAGCCAATTCTAATAGTTGTAGTGGATTTAATTTCTTCACGATTTTTAGTGCTGCTGGTAATGTTTTGAATTAAATCAGTAGCAGCACCCGTCATAGCTTCTTGACCGTAAGAACGATCGCCAGACTTATCTGTATTTTTGCTAGTTACACCAATTAATGCACCAGATAAGAGAGCGCCAGACAATGCACCCTTAAATTTTTGCCAGCTGTGGCCAGAATGTTTGTCTTTAACGCCTGCAAAGCCCGTACCAGTTACAGCGCTTTGATCTGGTAAGGAAATTGAGTTACCATCTGGTAAAATCATACGGTAAAAACTAAGGTTAATGCGTGTACCAGAATACCCTTCTGGATGACCGATTAATTTAGTACCTGCTGGGATCAAAATGTTGTTTCCTGTTACAGAATCATATACATTTTGACGGACAATCGCTACTACATCGGCATTTAAGTTATCGCTAGTTACTTGTGTAAGTAGCGTTGCTGGAATTACGGATCCAGCTTGCAACACAGTATCAGATTGAATATATCGAGCAGAAGCTGCATTAGCTACTGTAAAAGGTACTGTGCTAGGCGCTATAATCGCTGTTGCTACAAAAGCTGCTACTGCAGCACGTTTTAATTGTTTATACACGGTGCTACCCCCTATTGAATCACTTGAATATAACCGCTTTTACCTTGATTAGCTGGTTTATCGTTGTTGCTGCTATTGCTATTAATATTAAATTTGATAGCAGAGGAAGCAGCCGCTTCTTCTGCTGCAGCTGCTTTAGCAGCGGCAGCTTGTGCTTCTTTTGCAGCATTAGCAGCTGCTGCCGCTGCTGCTTTTGCTTCTTCTGCTGCTACAGGATCAACTGTAGGCGTTTCTACTTTTTGATACTGCAATTCTTTATGTTCTTCTTGTTCTTTTTGTAGGCGTTTGTTTTGTTCGCCATAATCTGATTTATTCGTTTCCGATTTAATATCTCTAACTACTTTAGTTTGTGGTTCGTTTGGATCCTCTTTCTTATCGCTTTTTAATACAGAATGTAAAAAACCATATAGCATTAATACGATTAATATAAAGAGTAATGCAATCATTCCTTTTCTAGATCCTAACGATTTTTTCTCTGTAAAGTCGTTATGCTGTTCTTGGTTGCGTTGATCTTCGCTCATACTGGCCCCCTATTAGAAAGTAGCTTGCGCACGTTGGTTACGAATATCATTTAAAGCAGATTGTAAATCTACTTCGTGTGGTTGAGTATTATTAGATCCTGTAGTTTCTACAACAACTTCTTTATCTTCTAATTTAGCGCTAACAGCTTGATCTACAGCCTTATCAATAGCGTTTAATTTTTGCATTTCTGCCGTTGTGAAATTAGGGCGTTCTTCAGATAACTTAATTTTTCGAGGTGTATTAATTTTGCTGTCATACGCAGCAGCCATTTCTTGATGTAAATTACCTTGATTTAAGACTTTATTTTTTGATTTTTTAGCCTTTACAGGGCGTTCTACTACTAAATAGGCATCCTGTTGATATACAATCTTCCAGGCTTGTGCTACACGGTCAATTTCAAAGTAATTGCCTTTGATACGGTAGTTTACTAGTTGTAACTTATCTCTAGGAATCCTTTCATCATAGTAGTAAATGGTAGGTAGATTATTCTTATTCTCCTTATTTATTTTGATGTATGTTTTTGTACCATCATCAAACATAAATTGCGGTTGTTCAAACTCATATACGTTTTTATTTTGTTTAATCTTATAACCAGTTAATGCTGTTCTAGCATTTTCTTCGGCTTTCATAATGGCGTTTATACGTTGTTCTTCACGTTCCCATCCTGCTTTAACGCCTTTTACGCTATCTGGGGTAGTATCTGGATAAATATAATCCACATAATATTCTGGATGTTCCCCAGTAGTTAATAAATAACGATAGCTGCGCTCATTCGTAGTGATGATCATATTTGTTCTAATATTTGTTGTAATTGGTTTTACGTATACATGAGGAGTACCCGCTACATCCACTACTTCAACTTGCCAACGGCTAGTATCACCTGCAGATATACTTTCTACAGATTCACCTTCATGTAATTTTATGTCAGTTATTACTAATGGTTTTAATACTAATTCGATTTGTTGATTATCGCTGTACATATAACTATGGCGAATTCCTGTAATATTATCTGGATCCCAAACAGTACCCTCTTCTGCGAAGGCAAATCCTGTTGTCATAATTGACATCACAGCCGCTAATGCTAATGCTTTAGATTTCATTTTCATTGTTGTAATACCCTTTCTAAATCTCCTAACACAACAAATTATTTATTTTCTTCACTGACAGAGAAATCAGTAACAAATAAGCCTAATGGGTTATTCACAATATCTTGTTCTTTTGTTAATGCAGATGGATTTACAGTAATAGAGAAGTTACCAGTATAGGTTTTCTCAATTTGTTTCCTTGTTACATTATCAAATGTCTTTGTACGCCAACGTGCAATATATACGTTATCACTACCAGATTGTTTGTTAATGGATATAATTTCAACACTAATTGCTTTTTTACCAATATCTTCAATTTTTTTATCTAATTTTTCAGATTGTAATTTTTCTGCAGCATGGCCATCTACAAAATAAGATAATTCTGTTAAGTTATTTTGTAGAATTACTGGATCTATCGGCAAAGCATAAAAATTCGTTATAAACTTTTTAAGGAAATATTTAATTTCTCCCTCTTTTGGTTCATATTTTATCTCATTAAGTACCCCTACACCTTTAAACTCCCCACTATCTGATACAGATACAATATAAGGGATGTATTTAACACTAAAGGCTGCGTACACAATACCGATTGTTAATAATAAAGATGTAGCTGCTAAAAAGGCTGCTATCCCTCTCCACCTATTACGTTCCTTGATAATATCTAGGTAAATCAAGGCAAAGGTTTTCGGTTCTGCTTCGTATCTCTCTTTTACTGTTTTGTTGTCATTCATACCGTTCTCCTATTTAACGTTAATTTTAGCTAAATTATATATAAAGTTTCTAATTTTGTAAATAGACTTTTTGCGAAATTTTGTATATAATGATGGTAGAATAGTTTTAACTTGAATCTAAGTATTAAAAATTAACTTTACAGACAACCAAAATAAAAAAGGTCAGCTTCATACCTATTACTGATTCTCTACATCAGAAAAATAAGGCAGCGAAGCTGACTTCTAAAATCATGCCAATGCTCATTTACCCTTTTCGTTTTTTCAAAATGAAAAGAATGAGGTTTAAGCCAGATGAAATCTAGCTTAAACGGGCAACCTACGGTTGCAAGAAGGAGTACCCATTTCATGGCTACATTTTACTATGAAATGGCCATCGGTAACGCTGGCCATTCTTTAGCAAAATTTGAATACATAACACGCACTGGCAAGTATCAATACTCTGCCAGTGGTGAAATAAAAGAAGATCTTATTTACAAAGAATCTTCTAACATGCCATCCTGGGCTTCTGGTAAAACGGATGGCGGCTACGATATGAAATCTGCTACATTTTGGAATGAAGCAGATTTGAGCAAAGAAAAAGTTCCATTTAAACAAATTACAATGGCACTTCCTAATGAGCTTTCTTATGAAGAAAATATTGCTATTATGCAGCAATATATGAAAACTCATTTTGAAGGATATCCATATACAATGGCAATCCATGATAAAGAAGCCACGCTAACAGATGGAGAACGTAATATCCATGCACATATTATGTTCTCTGAGCGTAAAATAGATTTAACGAGAGAAGAACCAGATCGTATTTCTTACTTTAAGCGTTCTTCTGTAAAAAAAGATGGAACTAAAACAGGTGGTTATCTAAAATCTAGAGAGTTTAAACCTAAAGAAAAGTTAATTGAATTACGTAAAAATTGGGAATCTATCATTAATGAAGAATACCGTAAGCGTGGAATGAAAGAACGTGTTTCTTGCGAAAAATTAGAAGTACAAAGAGCAGAAGCATTAGCAAATAAAGATTTTCTACGTGCTGCCGAATTAGATCGACCAGCACAAAAGAAAATGAATCCAAGTACTGTATATAAAAACGCACAAACCATCAAATCTTTCAAACAATACCTATTTGAAAATAAATTTGATGAAGCGCAGTTTTTAATTTCTATAACAAATGATGATTCTCTTAAATCGTATTTGTTATGCCATCAGTACATGGATTTAAAAAAGCGTATTGCCCGTGAACGCTTTTTATCTAAAGACGATCTAAAAACAGTAGAAAAAGCAGAATCGTTACAATCTACCCTTTCTACTAAGTTACAAGAAGCAAAAACTTTTAATAGTAAAGTAGGTACTACTGCTACAGATGGGGATTCTATTCATAATCGTATTAAACGATTAGAAGAACGTTCTAAACGCATAGAAGAAGAAATAACAAACATTAATTCAAGAGTTATTACACAATCTGAATTAATTAAACGATATAAAAAACAACAGGCTACAAAACGAATTTATAAAGCACGTTTATTACGTAATAAACGCCCTACTACCTTTAAGCCTAGCCGTATAACATCAGTTCCAATTCGTACACAACGTTTACAAACCAATATTAGTAAAGAAGCCTTAATACATAATTTGTATAAACAGCGTTATGTATTTAATAAGGCCACCTTTGATAGTACGTGCAATTCAATTATGAATCGCATTACTAAAGGTGAATATCGTAAACAGATCGAGCGCTTACGCAGCTTAACGGCTAAATACAATAAGTTTAAAGATCCTTCTGTTCTATCTGATATGAAACAGACTGAACGCTGGTTATCTCAAAAGAAAGAATACCTATTACCTAAAATTCAAAAACAAGCTGCTGTTGAATTAGATACTATGAAACGCAGCGTACAACGAATTGATCGTAATTTAGAGGTATTAACCAGTAGTGATAAATCGTTGTATAAGGCCTATAAGGAAGTTACAAGAACCGATAAGACACATAAGTATAAAGAAGCTGTCTTACGCTCCTACAGCTTACATCCAAACGATGTAAACAGATTACATAAACTACAGAACCGTTTAGAATCTTTAACGAACAAAATAGATTCTATGAAAGCTGTACGATCTGTTGAAACAACGGCCCGTAAAATAGAGCGTTTAGAAAAATTACAAACTAACGTTACTAAGAAAATTCAAACGATCGATACATCAGTACCAATGGATAAAGTAGGTACCATTACTAAGCATGATGTATTTGAAGCTATTAAGCAGCGGAAAGCAGATATTTTAGCAGAGTTACGGCCGTTACGCCAAGAATACGCTAAATACGATCATAAAAAAGTTACGTATCAATCAACACTCAATTCTGTTATGAATCGCATAACTAAAGGTGAATATAAACGTAATATCGAAGTGTTACGTAGTCTAAAACAAAAACAATCCCTTGCCTTTAAACAGCAAGAAAAGGCCCGTTTTGAAGGTAACACTTCTGATATGAACCGTTATTCTGCAGAATCGGCAGCGTATACAAAAGAAATGCAAAAAGTGGAAGCCTGGTTACAATCCACTTATGCTAAACTCAATACGCCAACCATCCAGCAGCAAGCTATGAGAGAATACGAATCTATTAATCAACGTAATCAAAATGTATCAGAACAGATTCATCGATTAGAAACGGATTATAAACACCTGGATACGTTAAAGAAAAAGCTATATCACTATGGAAATAGTAATAGCAACGTTAATAAACAAGGTACTAGCATAATGAAACAGTTCTTGAAGCGTGGTACCCCACAATCAAGAATTAATGGCTTATTGAAGCGTTTACACAATTTAACTAACAAGGTTACAGCTAATGATCATGCTATAACAGCGCATATCAAATTTACTAAAGATAAACCTAAATGGAGAGAGAGGTCTATAGAAGATGGAATTGAAATCTAAACTTGTAATTACTGTATTAACTGGCGCACTAGCTATTTCTGGTATAGCGAGTACGCAGGCCAACGGCCCACTTAATAATATGATTCGCCATGCAGCGTTAAAGTACAATGTTGATCCTGTGCTATTAACTAGCTTAATCGGACAGGAAAGCAGCTTTAATCAAAATGCGGTATCTTCTGCAGGTGCTATTGGATATGGTCAATTAATGCCAGATACGGCTGCAGAATTAGGCGTAGATCCTTATGATCCAGAACAAAATATAGATGGATCTGCCCGCTATTTACGCCAAATGTTAGATTCTAACGGTGGAAATGTAAAACTAGCACTAGCAGCCTATAACGCTGGACAAGGTGCTGTTAATCAATATGGCGGTATTCCACCATATGCAGAAACACAAGACTATGTATCGTCTGTAATGAGCGGTTATAGAGATAATTTAGCAACAGATGGGGCTTTACCTACCCCACCTGCTAATAATCCCTATAAGCCTAAAAAAGGCGTAAAAAAACGTGTAGTAGTGTACCATCCAGAAGCACGTTCACAATCTACTACACAGAAAAAAGCAAATTCAAATGTATTCTTATATAAAAAATGAGGTGTAATACATGAATTTATACATTACCGAAAAGCCTAGTGTAGCTAGAATTATTAAGGATTATCTTAATAATTCTGGTGCTAACTTTACATCAACCGCCACTAACAAAGAAACAGATTCCCCTTTTTTCTTTGATTCTAACGGTAATTGTATTGCCTGGTGCGCTGGCCACTTGCTTCGACTACTAGATCCTAAAGAATACGATCCAAAGTACGCAAGCTGGGATGAAACGTTACTTCCTATCTATCCAGAAGAATTAAAGAAATGCACAAGAGCGACTACTAAAACGTTATACAAACATTTACAAAAACAAATTAAAGCAGCTACTACTGTATACCATTTAGGGGATCCAGACCGTGAAGGCTGCTTAATCGTTGATGAAATATTAAAGCAAGAAGGCTTTACTGGCACAGTAAAGCGTATCTTACTTAATGCACTAGATGAAACAAGCGTACAAAACGCTTTTTCATCGATTCAAGATAATTCAGATTTTCAAACAATGACCGCTGCTGCAGAATCAAGAGCGGCCATAGATTGGTTAATTGGTATCAATTTAACCAGATTTTTTACACGTATAGGCCAACATGCAGGTAATGCAGGTACATTACCTGTAGGCCGTGTGAAAGCGCCTGTATTGAAGCTAGTATATGATCGTGATATGTCTATTGAGCAGTTTGTACCGACTACGTATTACACAGTAGACGCTTATATAAACGGTAAAACCAAAATCACCTTAGAACACGATGATATTTTTGAGAAAGAATTAGCCGATCGCATTAAATCTGAAATCGAAGGTAAAGAAGCTACGGTATCAGAATTAGAGCGAGAAATAACAAATCATTTTGTTACCTCACTATTTTCTTTAGATACACTCCAGGTAGAACTCAATAAGCGCCATGCAATCAGCCCTTCTAATACGTTATCTGCAGCGCAATCTTTGTATGAAAAAGGTTACATTACCTACCCTAGATCAGACTGTAAATATTTACCAGACAGCCAAAAAGAACAGGCTGCAGGTATTATCCACAATCTGTTATCTAATGAACGTGTAACCGTTGCTGTTACTGATGAATCTGTGTTCACAACAGATAAAAAGCCTGTATACAATACAGACAAGGTAACAGCCCATCATGCTATTATCCCGACTGTAAAAGAACTAACTAAAGAAGTATTAGAAACGTTTTCAACCGATGAGCAAACTGTATACCTAGAAGTGGCCAAACGTTACCTGGCAGCGCATTATACCAAGCCACTTGTAAAAGAAAAACTGGAAGCAACTATTGAAGTAGCTAATACAGCGTATACAATGAAGCTATCTGAAACACAAGTAAGAGATGAAGGGTATAAGATTTTGTATATTGATCTTCTACCGCCAGAAGAAATCTATGCAGAAGAACCTATCCCCTTCCCTATAGAACAAGGCGATTCGTTTACTCTAAAAGATGTGTTTGTTACCGATCATGTAACAAAACCGCCTAAACCATTTACAGAAGGTACTTTATTAAGCGCTATGAATCATATTGATAAATACGCTTATAATGCAAGTGAAAGCCAACTACAAACACTAAAAAGTGTTAAAGGTATAGGAACACCAGCGACTAGAGCTACTATTATTTCTGAATTATTAGATCCTAAAAACCCTCTTTTATATAAAAAAGGGAAAGCCATTCATGTTACATCAACAGGGGCTAACCTGGTTACAGCCCTTCCAATCATTTTATTAGAACCAACATTTACGGCCGATATGGAAGATAAATTATCTGCCATAGAAAATGGATCATTATCTATCAAGAATATTATTTCTGATACAAAAGACTTTGTATCATCTGTCATTAACAATACAGATGTAAGAAATTATGCTAAAGAAGCATTATTTAATCGTGATCATCCTTGCCCTAAATGTCATGAAGGCTATTTACATAAATTACATTCTAAGAAGTTAGATCGTGATTTTTATAAGTGTAGCGATCCAGAATGTAATTTCATGTGTAATGTCAAAAAAGATGGTACACCAGACTATACAATCTGCCCAGAATGTAAAACTGGCTTCATCATTACACGAAAAGGAACTAAAGATGGTAAAACCTTTGAATTTAGGGCCTGTACGAATTACCCAGAATGTAAATACATTGAGGGTAAAAATAAGCCGCAGCCAAAAGGGCCTAAATGTCCTAAATGCGGTGAAGGTATATTAATCACACGTAAAGGCGAAAAAGACGGTAAAAAATGGCAGTTTAAAGGCTGTTCTAACTACCCAAAATGTGATTATAAAGAATGGGGTTCTGGCAAGAAAAACAAATAATATTTTTATACCAAAATATTATTTATATGCTTTTTTATGTTTTGAAATATAAAAATATATATTTTTATATAGGAGTGTATAGTATGACAAACCAATTAGATAAGATCCATTTGTTGCTAGAAACTATGAAACAGTATGCTGCTGTTCCTATAACTAAACGAGCAGATCTTATTAAGCAGCTTACATTTATGATGGGTACTATCTATACGAATACTAGCAACAAGTCAGATCGCCTTCCCTATTATTTTAAAATAGCTTCTATTTGTCAGACAAACCATATTGATTATGTAAATGCAGTATTAATTCCTTCTGGTAATCTGATAGCTAAAACAACGCTATCTGATGTAACGCAGCAGCAAGCATTTATTGATCAATGGGTATCTGACTATCAAGAAGTCGCTTCTATTACAAAGAAAAAACAACATTAAAAAAAAGAACCTGGGCCGCTATTCCCAGGTTCTTTTACATTTAGATATTAAAGAATACCTAATAGTTTGCAGATGTAATTAGAAAGTACATTTGCAATAGTAGTAACAATAATAAAATGCGTATCTGTCATATACTCACCTCCTTCTAAATTAATATTAGGCACATTTATTATTACATATATTATTTTATCATATTTGGTGATATAAGCCAGTCAAAATACTATATAAAGTAAAAATTGATTCTTTTATCTTTTATACTATATATAGTATATTTAATAACAAAAAATACTTTATATAGTATATTTAGTATATATGACAAAATATAATTCTACAGTACCAATATTGATTTTTTGTAATACATCTATGCAAAAATAACAATATTGTTTTTCATGTTTTTACATGAAAATAAAATGAAATTTGTTATAATAAATTTAGTAATAATAATAAAGTGCATATCTTATGTACGAAATAAAAAAGAACCCAGGGCCGCTATCCTGGGTTCTTTTCTTATTTAGACATACCATTATTTATGAGTTTACTTACTTGTTTTAGTAGACCTAATTCTTTTTTTATGATGTTTTGCAACTGGCTTATATCATTCAATCGAGAATCAAATAATTTAGTGTTTCGATTGCTAATCTCTAATCTATCAACTAACCCTGTTTTATAAACCTTTTCTGTATTTTCTGCTAAACTATCTGCTGTTTTCTCAAATATTAACTTATTTACTGCACGTGGTTCTAAACCATTATTTTTCATTTCATTAAAACGATCAATCGTAGATTGCCATGATATTTCTGTATTAACAGCTTTAATTTTTACTATGGTTTTATACCCATTATCTTTCATAGACTGTAATGTTTTAATAGGTGTAGCAGCAGTTCTAAAGGTTCCTTCTACAATAATGTTATATCGTTGTTTAATAGCTTCTTCTATAACTTTTTCAACCATTTTTCCAGAAAAAGATCCTGTATAAGTTGGAAAATCACCTTTAGCTAAATTAACAATTTTTTCAAAACGAGGATGATATACTCTAAATTCATCTCCGTTAATAGCAATGATATTTCTGTTTAATTTTTCTCGTGCTTCTAAAATAAATGCTGATTTACCAGATCCAGGTAATCCACCAGTAACAATACCTATTGGTATTGACTGATTAGGCTGCGCATTTTCTATTATATCCTTCCACACTTCATTAAAAGCTTTATTAAATTCTTTCTCCGTGAATATTTCTAATTGCTTTAATTCTTTCTCTTCATTAATGCTAATCATCAATATTAACCTTTATATTTTTCAATAATCTGTTTAATAGACTGAATCATTTCATCAAAATTTAGATTTTCTGGTTTTGAAGAATATATTTCTGATTTCATATTTAATAAAAGCTTTCTTTCTTCACTATTTGGAGCTTTACTAATAACATATCCTAATGCTTGAAATACACCTTCTAATAAAACATCTTTTTGCATTAATGTTGCCATAGTAATACCTCTTTCTATAAATAAATGGTTTTAATCCAAAAAAATTCTTTATTTTTCATGTTTTTTCATGTATTCACGTAACGCCTTACGGATAGTACCTCTAAAAGAGATACCTTCATTCTCTTTTTGTTCCTTTAAAAACTTATGTTCTTCTGGCGTTAAGTCAATCGTTGTACGTTGTTTTTCAACTGTTTTTGTATTTACAATCAAGCTAGAATTTTTAACAAAATCACTCTCTTTTTTCTTCATAGTTCTAAGTGCCATATTATTTTACCCTTTCTATATATTGTCTAATTTCATTAGTTAAATTTACTATTTCTTCACTTGCTGGAGATTGTGGTGCTAATTCTACAGCACTTTTACCTAAAGAATAAGCTTCTTTGTAAGCTTTTCTAGTGCCTAAAATTGTATTTAATAATACAAAATCAAATTCACTAGAAATCAGTTCCTTTATCTGTTGAATCTCTTTTTTAGCTTGTTTATTTATATTATTTAACAAAACAAATGTTTTATTTCGATCAATTACTTCACCAGCACTATTAAGTAACTCATTAAAATCTTGTAAGCCAAATATTTCTACCTGGCTTATTGCTACAGGTGAAATAATCATATCAGAAACAATTAATCCCTGGCGAATAGAGTTATTATCCATACCGCCAGAATCAATGATAAGATGTTTTTTCTTATTGCCTTTATATTCAGCAATAAGTTCTTCTGTTAATTCAGTATATACAGGTAATCGATTTAACCCTTCTTGTTCACGAAGCTGGAAGAATCGACTACTACTTTGTTGAATATCTAAATCCACAATAGGCGCCACCAAAGAAATAGACAAGTTAGTAGCAATCATTGTTTTACCCACACCACCTTTTGTATGGGAAATATTAATGATCATATCAAAAGCCACCTTTCTTTTAATAATTACATAAATAACTCTACCTATATATTAGCATATTTTTATGTTAAAGTAAATATTTTTATGTAGCATATTTTTATTTATTTTTATGTTTTATATCATAAAAAACATAATTTTATATAAAATAAAAAAGCCTACTATTTAGTAGGCTTTTTTTTCAATTCTGCTTCATATTCTTTAACTAATCGATAAAATGTATCTTTCTTTAAACTTAATAATTGCCACGCCATAGTTGATGATACTTCTTTTTGTTTCCACAAATTATAGATTTTAATAAACCCTTTATCAATCTTATGTTTAGGGCGGCCAAACTTAACCCCTCTTTTTTGTGCTGCTTCAATTCCTTCTTTCTGGCGTTTTTGCATTTTCTTTAATTCTGCTTCCGCCAGCGTAGCATACACTTCAATTAATAAGTTATTGATCATATCCATAATTGGTTTTGTTAAATCACCAAAAGAAGATAAATCTATTAACGTTGTAGGAATATCTAAAATCCGTACAGTAACCCCTTTTTCGTGTATTTCTTTTAATACAGATATAATATCCCGTTTAGATCGCCCCAGGCGGTCTAACTCATGAATATATAAAGTATCGCCAGCTTGTAAGGCTTGTAATAAATGCTGCAGCGCTACACGATCTGTATTTTTCCCTGTTGCATAATCAATAAACAATCGTGATTCATCTGCACCCTGCTTTATTAATTCCTCTTTTTGACGATCTATATTCTGTTCTTTTGTTGATACACGAATATACCCAAAATTAGCACTCATATAAACCCCTTTTTTTCGCAAAATTTAACAACATACTTTTTCAGACTTCTCAAAAAGTCCTATATTATACACTTTTGAGAATGTTTAAGCAAGTTGTTTTTATTATTCTATAATAGCATACGTTTTTAGATAAAAAAAAACAGTTACCGTGGTAACTGTTTTTAATACGCCTATTATTTTTTATACCTATTATATTTTGCCAGGGTTCGTATAGCTACATTCTTAACGCTATCATCTATATCTATACTATTTTCCCAATCTTTAAATTTACATACAGGGAGCATTAAATACTCTGCAGCTACTTCTTCTGAAAGTCCTAATGCTAATCTAACACTTTTAATAGTTGGTACATCTCCAACATCTAGGGTTAAAAACATAATGGTATCATCAACCCTCATAGGAACTAAATTATCTTTATCTTTTATATATTGATCAAAGATTTTTAGTTTTTCTTTATCCTCATCCTTACTATCCAATAGATCGTAAGAACATAACCTGGTCATACGTTTATGATCATAATACCAATCTATTATATGACCTTCTCTATCTAACAATAATTGAATCCGGCTATCATCAGATAATAGATTTCCTGCTAATTCTGAATACAACTCATTAAGAATATAAAATTCTTCTTCTGTCATCTGTTTTAGTTTAGGCTCCATTTCTCCCCCTTATACATATATCCCCACAAAAAACATACTACTTACATTTACATTTTACCCCATCCTAATGCAATAGGCATATTTTTTTTATTTTGTTCTTTAGCCACTTCAACTAAATCATCAAAAGTAGCTTCTTTTTCAATAAAAATATCTTCAAAATCAGATTTAAAAGTATATACTTTCCAGTACTTCCTATTTAATTTTACAGCATAATCATAAATATCCAAATTATAATTACGTACCTCTCTGATTAACCAATCTTTTAAGTACACGGCTTTATTATTCCCAACAACTAATACAGGCGTATCTTTTATAATCTTAATGTTGCTGGTTACAATAATGATTTCATCATCATTTATAATTCTGTTGAATGTAAAATATTTATTTGATGTATGTTTAATCTCACCAAAAAATTTTTGAATATCTTTTTCTTTTTGTTGTTTAATATAATCTCCTAGCTTACTCATAATAATCTCCTATCTAAAACAACGATCATTTCTATATCTATATTATACCACTCATCGAGTGGTATTACAACATATTTTTATGTTATTTTATGTTTTAAAATATAAAAATATAGCATATACAAATCATATACGTATGATCTGCATATGCTATAAAGTGCTTACATAAAAAATGAAATTACACAAATAATGATAAAAACACTTAATGACACTTTCCAGTGATCAAAAATAAGATTCATTAATTTACCACCTTGTAAACCTTGTTTTTTTAATTCTAATCGCTTTCTACCATATAGAATAACAAATAGTAATGCTACCCCAATTCTAACAACAGGATGATCTAAAAAAGTAGTAATTGCAAAGAAAGCTATAAATAAAGGGAACACAAATAGTAATTCTTTTTGTCTTAACTCTTTTTGTAATTTATCATTCAAATTGATTTCTTGACTCAATTTCTTTCAACTCCTTTAATACCCAGCGTTCCACATATTTAGGCGGAATTCGATTGCCAGATTCCCAATTTTCTAATGTTCTTAATGGAATTTCCATTAATTCTGCCATAGCCGCCCTGGTAAGACCTGCTGCAAGCCGAGCTTCTTTAAATATATTTTTATCCATAACAAACTCCTTAATAGAATAGGTACCTTTTTCTATACCTATATTATATCACCCAATGGGTGTTACGTAAATATATTTTTATGTTATTTTATATAAAAATATATATTAAAACATAAAAATATATATTACACTAATTAACTTTAGTTTCACTTGCTGCTTGTCTTTCTTTTAATTTACATTGTAATTCATGCAGCTTATCATTTTCAGAAATAAGACCAGGTTTATAATTATTAACCTGTGTATTTTTATATTGACCTGATTTTTTTAAAGCAGCTATATAGGCTGCTTTTTTTTGTCGCTTTTTTTCTTTCATCATCTTATTATAAGATCTGATCTTTTTCTGTTCCGCTTTAGGTAATTTGTAACTATTGCTGGATGCTTTCCTTCTCATTTCTTTTGTTATTACAAAAGAAATCATACTTACACCTGTTTTTACAGCCATTTTTATGCCCCCTAAGATCATCAAAACAAGAATATTTTTATATTGTTTTATGTAAAAAAGCATAAAAAAACAGCACATATTAACTAACTAGTAAAAATAGTAGTTAATATGTGCTTGTAAAAATTATGCACTTATATTATACGGTAGTTTAATTCATCAAACAAGTAAATTATCATAATAAGTTTACCGTACGCTGGCGATCATAGAAATTCTATATCCATCGATTCCGATACAAGCGCAGCGGTATTGCCAATCGATGAATGTAGAATTTGACTAACGCCCCAAAGAATGGGGCAGGCGGTAGGGGATGATTTGAAAATTAATCATAAATTAACGACTAAAATTGATTTATTTGCTCTATATGGCGTTTTTATAATTTTTATGATAAATAACACACTACAGAATTATAAAAATCGCTTGTGAGTTAAATTTTGGCATTTTATTGATAATTAAATAGTAGATATACATTTTATTTTGATTAGTTGATTTATGCTAAGAGGACATTTTCCGACCTATAAAGTTATAACGATAAAAGTATATTTGATATAGGTACCCTTTTTCTGCATTATATGTCCCCGTTTTCTGCAGTTGATTCTTGATCTAAATAATCATAAACATATAAAAAAAATGAAGAAAAATAGTATTTTAATATTAGTAAAATTATATCTAGTATATATAGCTATATATTTTTATTTCTTTTTCTTAATCTTTTAAATTTCTTTTTTATATTCTTTTAGGCATATTACGAGGCCTTATATTATCTGTGTTTACAAGACCTATAAAGGGACATTTTCCGACTTATAAAGGGACATTTTCCGACTTATAAAG
>ERZ772766.283-NODE-283-length-30910-cov-7.211700_pt1 | contig 30910 bp, 34 predicted proteins | sample MGYA00511379_ERZ772766 | MGnify/ENA primary metagenome ERZ772766 (study PRJEB29015, sample SAMEA2737895) | human oral metagenome | biome: human oral; feature: human-associated habitat; material: dental | place: China | collected 2116 ...
CTGACACCCGGGTCATCGTCCAGGGCATGACCGGCGCCGAGGGCCGCAAGCACACTCAGCGCATGCTCAGCTCGGGCACGACCATCGTGGGCGGCACGAATCCGCGAAAGGCCGGCACGACCGTCACTTTCGATGTGCAGGGCTACGGCCCGGGCGCCGACAAGGTGACCGACGGCCAGGTCGAGATCCCCGTCTTCGGCACGGTCGCCGAGGCCCGCGAGGCCACCGGCGCGAACGCCTCTGTTATCTTCGTGCCCCCGGCCTTCGCGAAGGGCGCCGCCCTCGAGGCTATCGAGGCGGGTATTGAGACGATCGTCCTCATCACCGAGGGCATCCCCGTCCAGGATTCGACCATCGTCGTTGAGCGTGCGCTCGAGGCAGGCGTGCGCCTGATCGGCCCGAACTGCCCTGGCATCATCTCGCCCGGACAGGCGAACCTGGGCATCACCCCGGCGGATATCACGGGACCGGGCCGCCTCGGCCTCGTCTCCAAGTCGGGCACGCTGACCTACCAGCTCATGTACGAACTGCGCGATTTTGGCTTCACGACGTGCCTGGGCATCGGTGGTGACCCGGTCGTGGGCACCACTCACATCGACGCGCTGGCGGCTTTTGAGGCGGATCCCGATACGGATCTCGTCATCATGATCGGCGAGATCGGCGGCGACGCCGAGGAGCGCGCGGCCGCGTGGATCCAGGAGAACATGACGAAGCCCGTTGTCGCCTACATCGCGGGATTCACCGCGCCTGAGGGTAAGACGATGGGCCACGCGGGTGCGATCGTGTCCGGTTCGTCGGGCACGGCTGCCGCGAAGGCGGAGGCGCTCGAGGCCGTGGGCGTGCGCGTGGGCCGCACTCCTTCGCAGACGGCGCAGATCGCTCGAGAGATTCTCTCGCGCTAACGTCACAGCACGAATCGGCCCGGGGTCGGCGCGCAGCGTCGCGGCCCCGGGTCGATTCTGACACTATGGGCCTGTGAGCGAGCACATCAGAGAAGTACCCAGACCCCGGCGGACTACGACCACGTACGTGGCGGATCGGGCGACGATCCGTGTTGCTGTCCCGCAGGGGTGGGCACGCGGAGTGATCGCGGGTGTTGAGGCAGCCTTCGCGGGCTGGGCGCTCATCACGGTGTGCACGATGATCGCCTATCTGACGTTGCGCTCGAATACGTGGATGAATGATACGACGCCGCGCGACGCGCTCGGCTTGGGTGGCGACCTGTGGGCGGCTGTCATTGGCGGTACGTCGGTGGTTGGGGGAGTGCATTACCGTGCGATCCCGACGCTGGCGGGCGCGCTCCTGATCGTCCTTGTGCGCCTCTTGCTGCGCAATACGGCTGGTTTCCCGCGCGGTGCGGCGCTGTTTGCTGTGCCCGGTTTTCTTTTGACGTCCTGGCTGCTCGCGGGTACGTCGGGCACTCATGCGCACTGGTGGACGGGCACTATTGGCGGCGTGCTGATTCCGTTGATTGGCTCGGTGTGGTTTGTTGCGTCGGGGTATGCGCGCGATCATGAGGCTCCGACGATGCAGCACTGGATTTCGGGTGGCCTGAAGTTGGGGGGCTTGTCCGTGGCGGTGCTTGCGGGCGCGTCGCTCGTTGCCGCGATTGTTGCGCTTGTGGCTGGTTGGAGTCGGATGGCTGGGATCCAGGAGATCCTGGGGGCGGCCTCGGGCGCGGATACGGCGTTTATTGTCGGCGCCCAGCTGGCGTTTACGCCGACGGTCATGGCGTGGGTGGCTTCGTGGTGGTCGGGTGCGGGTTTCCTGACGGCGACCGATTCGCTGCATTCTCCGGCCGTGGCGGGCACTGGCCCGATCCCGCCCATCCCGCTCTTGGGTGCTGTTCCGGAGACGGCTCCTGGTCTGTGGGTGGTTCTCGCGCCGATCGCGCTGGGGGTTGGCCTGGGCGTCGTTGCGGCGCGTTCGTTCCGTCGTGAGCACCTGCTGCACCAGAGCGCGCAGGGCGTTCTGGCCTCGTTGATCGTCGCGGCCGTGACGGCCCTGTGGATGTGGAGCGCGACGATGAGCATGGGCTCCGTCCGCTTGGCCTCGATGGGGCCGCGCGTGGGGTGGGCGACGCTCGCCCTGGTGCTTGAGATTGCGTTGCCCGCGCTGATTATCGCGCTGGCGACCCATCCGACGACGCGTGCGCTCCTCGGCGAGGGCGCGGGCCGGGTCCGCAACGAGGGCGAGGTCTTGCGTCGCCGCGCTGCCGAGCGTGCCTCCCGCGTGGGGGTCGGCGCCTCGACGACGGACGAGGCCTGGGCTGAGGCCTCCGACTCCGCTGAGGACAGCGCCGGGGCCGAAGGCGCCGACGAGGCTGGGGCTGAGTCCTCCGATCCTGCGGCGGAGGCAGGCGAAACGGCCGCCGACGAGGCCGCGGATAGTGCGTCCGCGCCGGCCGAGGGTGACGCGGATGACCCCGAGACGAGGGCGACGCGGCGCGAGGGCCTGAACTAGACTGGGGATGCCGCGACTGGCGAGGGTGGATGACCACCGGGGAGCGGCTGCATTTCCCGCGAGGCGTCGCCCGCCTGGGCGCCTGGGTTTGGTCTCAACCTGGAGGAACTATGTCCGTCTCACTGGACAACCTGGAACCCATTGACGTGCGCCCGATTAAGCGGGCCCTGATTTCTGTGTATGACAAGACGGGCTTGGAGGACCTGGCGCGCGCGCTGGGCGAGGCCGGTGTGGAGATCGTCTCCACGGGCTCGACGGCCGCCCGCATCGCGGCTGCTGGCGTGGCTGTCACCCCGGTCGACGACGTGACCGGTTTCCCCGAGGTGCTCGAGGGGCGCGTGAAGACCCTGCACCCCTTCATTCATTCCGGCATCCTGGCCGATCAGCGTAAGGCCGCGCACCGCGAGCAGATTGCGCAGCTGGGGATCAAGGCGTTTGACCTGGTCGTGTGCAACCTGTACCCCTTCCAGGATACGGTTGCGTCGGGCGCGTCCTTCGACGAGTGCGTCGAGCAGATTGATATTGGTGGCCCGTCCATGGTGCGTGCTGCCGCGAAGAATCACCCGTCGGTCGCGGTCGTGACCTCGCCGGAGCGTTACGCGGATGTGGCCGAGGCCGCGGCGGGGGAGGGCTTCACTCTTGAGCAGCGCCGCGAGCTGGCTGCCGAGGCCTTCGCGCACACGGCGACCTACGACCTGGCGATCGCCGGTTGGTTTGCCGACGAGCTGGATCTTGAGGACGTGCGTGAGACCCTCGATGATGCTGCTGAGTCCCACTTGGATGCCTCGGATGCGGCGTTCCTGGAGTCGCTGGGCTACCAGACCGAGGAAGACTACGTGGTGGAGGCCCCCGAGGAGGAGGAGGGGCAGGCCTCGGGCATGCCCGTGTTTGTGGCTGACGCGTTCGAGCGCGTGGAGTCGCTGCGTTACGGCGAGAACCCGCATCAGGGCGCGGCCGTCTACCGAGAGATCGACGAGTCCTTCGAGGATGAGGAGGCCGACGACGAGGCGTTGGCCCCGGGCATCGCGAATGCGCGCCAGCTGCATGGCAAGGCCATGAGCTACAACAACTACACGGATGGCGACGCCGCCCTGCGCGCCGCCTACGACCACGAGCGCCCCTGCGTCGCGATCATCAAGCACGCGAACCCCTGCGGCATCGCGGTAGCCGATGATGTGGCCGAGGCGCACCGCCTGGCGCACGCCTGCGACCCGGTGTCGGCGTTCGGCGGCGTGATCGCAGTGAATCGCCCGGTGAGCGCCGAGCTGGCCCGTCAGATCGTCCCGATCTTCACCGAGGTCGTACTGGCCCCAGATTACGAGGAGGGCGCGCTCGAGGTGCTGAGCGCGAAGAAGAACCTGCGCGTCCTGCAGGTTGAGCCCCCGGCTCGCGGCTCCTACGAGTTCAAGCAGATCAGCGGCGGCCTGCTGGTCCAGGAGCGTGACGACATCGACGCCCCCGGAGATTCCCCGGAGAACTGGACGCTCGCGGCCGGCGCTCCCGCCGACGAGGCGACGCTGGCGGACCTGGAGTTCGCGTGGCGCACGGTGCGCGCGGTTCGTTCGAATGCGATCCTGCTGGTCAAGGATGGCGCCTCGGTGGGCGTTGGCATGGGTCAGGTGAACCGCGTGGACTCGTGCAAGCTGGCGGTTGAGCGTGCGAACACGCTGGGCTCGCGTTCGACGGGTGATGCGGCGGCGTCCAACGTGGACAGTGCGGGCGGTGCTCGCGCGTCCGAGGTCGTGGGTGAGGCTCCCGAGCAGCGTTCCATTGGCGCGGTTGCTGCGTCGGATGCGTTCTTCCCCTTCGCCGATGGTCTGCAGGTGCTGATCGACGCGGGCGTGAAGGCGGTCGTCCAGCCCGGCGGCTCCGTGCGTGACCAGGAGTCGATTGACGCAGCGAACGCCGCGGGCATCACGATGTACCTGACGGGGACGCGTCACTTCGCGCACTGATCAAACCCGTTCATGGGCTCCAGGGGGCGAGCGCCGGTGCGGCGCTCGCCCCCTGTGATGTGCTCGGGTGTGCTTGACAGGGGAGTGGCGGGCAGCATATTGTTCAATTGTTGAATGAAAGGCCGTTGGCCCAGTTGAAAGGTGTCACATGACCGCCCTGACCGCTTCCCCCGTCGCCGCGCGCGAGAACCGCGTCCTCGCCGACCGCCTCGGCGGCACGATCATTCGTGAGATCGCCCTGATCGCCGCGGGTACGATCGCCATGATCGTGCTGGCCCGTATTTCGGTCCCGCTGCCGTTCACGCCTGTGCCCGTCTCGCTCGGCACGCTTGGCGCTCTCTCGGTCGGTGCGACCCTCGGTGCGCGCCGAGGCCTCGTCTCCGTTGCCGCGTACGCTCTCCTTGGCATCGCGGGTGCCCCGGTCTTCACCGGTACGAACGTGGGCTGGGCCTTCGCGTCCTTCGGCTACATCCTCGGTTACTTCCTCGTCGCCGTCATCGCCGGCCTGGCCGCCCAGCGTGGCGCCGACCGCCGCGTCCTCACGATGGCTCCGACCGCGCTCGTGTCCCTGTTCTCCGTGTACATCCTCGGCCTGGCCTGGATGATCCCGTTTGCGCACATGACGATCGAGCAGGGTCTGATGAAGGGCTTCGTGCCCTTCATCATCGGCGACCTGGTCAAGGCCGCCGTGGCCACCGGAGCCTTCCCGGTGCTGCGCTCCATCTTCCGCTGAGCCCAGCGCTCCAGCGCAACGCGAGTCGGCCTCGTCCCCACCCGGGGGCGGGGCCGTCGCCGTATCCGGGCTGTGCTGTGGTGACATGCGTAATGGAGTGCGACGGGGCGGGGCGCGCGCGGGTACCATTGGCAGGGTGAACGCTTCTGACATGCATCCCGTCCTCGTCGTCGACTTCGGCGCACAGTATGCCCAGCTGATCGCGCGCCGCGTGCGTGAGGCCAACGTCTACTCCGAGATCGTCCCTCACACGATGAGCGTGGCGGACATGCTCGCCAAGGAGCCCGCCGCCATCATCCTGTCCGGCGGCCCGTCCTCCGTGTACGAGGAGGGTGCGCCCTCCATCGATCCCGCGATCTTCGAGGTCGGCGTACCCGTCCTGGGCATCTGCTACGGCTTCCAGACCATGGCCCACGCCCTCGGCGGCACCGTCGGTCGCACGGGCACCCGCGAGTACGGGCACACCGAGGCCACAGTTTCTGCGGGTTCTTGCCTGTTCGGCGGCACCCCCGACGATCAGATCGTGTGGATGAGCCACGGCGACGCCGTCCAGGGCGCGCCCGAGGGCTTCACCGTCACCGCCTCCACCGCCGAGACCCCCGTCGCTGCCTTCGAGTCGCGCGAGCGTCGCCTCTACGGCCTGCAGTGGCACCCCGAGGTGGGCCACTCCCAGTTCGGCCAGGACGCCCTGAAGAACTTCCTGTACGAGGGTGCGGGGATCACACCCGCGTGGACTGCCGGGTCCATCGTGGACGAGCAGGTCGAGATGATCCGCGAGCAGGTCGGCGACGCGCAGGTCATCTGCGCGCTGTCCGGCGGCGTGGACTCCTCCGTGGCCGCGGCGCTCGTGCACAAGGCTGTCGGCGACCAGCTGACCTGCTTCTTCATTGATCATGGCCTGCTGCGCGCGGGCGAGCGCGAGCAGGTGGAGGGCGACTACGCGCGCGGCATGGGCATTCGCGTCATCACGTGCGACGAGTCCGAGCGCTTCCTGTCCGCCCTGGCCGGCGTCACCGAGCCCGAGGCGAAGCGTAAGATCATCGGCCGCGAGTTCATCCGCTCGTTCGAGGCCGCCCAGAAGCAGGTCATCGAAGAGGTTGGTGCCGCCGGCGGCGAGGTCAAGTTCCTCGTCCAGGGCACCCTGTACCCCGACGTCGTCGAGTCCGGCGGCGGCGAGGGCGCGGCCAATATCAAGAGCCACCACAACGTGGGTGGCCTGCCCGAGGACATGACCTTCGAGCTGGTCGAGCCCCTGCGCACCCTCTTCAAGGACGAGGTGCGCGCGGTCGGCCGCGAGCTGGGCCTGCCCGACTACCTGGTGAATCGTCAGCCCTTCCCGGGCCCGGGCCTCGGCATCCGCATCATTGGCGAGGTGACGCGCGAGCGCCTGGATATCCTGCGCGCCGCCGACCTGATCGCCCGCGAGGAGCTCACGGCGGCTGGTCTGGATCAGGAGATCTGGCAGTGCCCGGTCGTCCTGCTCGCCGATGTTCGTTCCGTGGGTGTCCAGGGTGACGGCCGCACCTACGGCCACCCGATCGTGCTGCGCCCCGTGTCCTCCGAGGATGCGATGACGGCCGACTGGACGCGCCTGCCCTACGACGTCCTGGCCCGCATCTCCACGCGCATCACGAACTCGGTGCCCGAGGTCAACCGTGTCGTCCTCGACGTGACCTCGAAGCCCCCGGCCACCATCGAGTGGGAGTGACGCTCATTCTGAGCTGAGCGCACAGACTGATAGCCCCGGCCTCGTCCCTGAATCGTGGGACGAGGCCGGTGTTTCGTTATCGGGTGAGCGTGGCGAGTGCTTGGTTGACGCGGTGCGCGTCGCGCGGTGATAGCCTGCCGATTCTGCCCACAGTGCCGAGGTAGGTTGGTGGCAAGAGGGCGATTCGGTCTACTCGTACGAGGGATGGTTTCGTCAGCCCTGCTGCGCGCCAGTCCTTGAGGGGAGTGTCGAGTGGGAGCGAGAGCTTGTTCGAGGCGCTCGTGATCATCGCCGCCAGGAGTCCGTCCTGTGAACAGGCGAGAACTAGGACCGGGCGAAACTTATAGCCGCGGTCATCGAAGTTGAAGCGTGCGTGCCAGATCTCCCATGGTGTGGGTGCTCCCTCACTCGCCGTCATCCCAGTCTCCCGGGAGCCGCGCGACTCCATTCGTATCCATGCTGGGGTGATAGGCGTAGCGCTCGAGTCCATCTAACGTGGGAGTCTCGGGGCGCATGTCGAAGGGGAGACCGCCAACCTCAATCGACTTGGCGAGGAAGATGTTGATTGCGTCGGAGAGGCTGATGCCCCATCGAGCATAGACTGCCGAGGCATCGGCCTTGATCTGCGCGGTTGTGCGGGTCTTTACCTCAGCTGTGCGGGTCATCGTCGGCATGGTCGCTCCTTTCGCTACCTGCATTATAGTCCCTGACTGGTGCTGAAATGGGGTCATTGTGGGGCGGTATGGGCTAGAAGTAGGCAGCTTCCCCTTGATATGAGGCCAGATTCTAGCCATAATTATGGCTAAGGTTGAAAGGAGTGGTATGTCGACACTGACCATGGGGCTCGCCGAGGCGAAGAACAACTTTTCGCGAGTGACAGCAGAGGTGAATAGGACGGGGAAGCCTGTCACGATCCTCAAGAACAACAGGCCGTGGGTGGTCATTCAACCGGCGCAGCAGTCTGTGAGTGCTGTCGATGTTGCTGTTGACTTCATGGATGCCTACGCAGACGTGTTTGAAGAGCTCGCGAAGTGAACGCTGTCGCGTTTTCTCGGGATGAGGCCGGGGCTCGTTCGCCTCTGAGTCGGTCGTCAAGCCTCGTGCCGGGTAGGGTTCATCGTAGTGAACCGGTCCCGTCGATCAAGGAGGATGACACGTGGATCTGCTCGAGTACATGCGTTCGCAAAACAATATGACGCAGGCCGAGTGGGAGCGCATGTTTGAGGACGAGGCCAGGGAGATCCTCGTCCTGCTCGCCGGCGGCAGTGGAGCCGGCAAGAGGAACGGATTCTGGGACGTCTCGCACTACTTCATTGCGTATGTGGACTGCCAGACCGGCGCACTGCATGCGGGTGACGGCCGAATCGTCTATCCCGTCAGCGACGAGGAACACGATGCCGGAGGCATCCTTGATCGCTTCCGTCGGGAGGCGGTGTACCGCCTCAAGGCGCGCAAGAAGATACCGCACGAGGTCCCCGAGGGCGTGACCGCCTCCTCGCAGAATCAGTTCCTGGTCGTCGAGGTCCTGGAAGAGGATGCCCCGTGCCCGGCCCTGGAGGAGGTGATGGCCGACTATCGCAGGCCGGTCGTGGTGGTCGACGAGGTACTCGGAGAGCTCACTCTCGACAAGGATCTCGACATGTTCGAAGGGGAGGTCCCGTGGCGCGGCGAGCAGATCTGCGTGTCGCTCGAGGTTGACGCCGCGAACGAGGGCACCTGGGCTGACGCCAGGCGGGCGATGAAGGCGATGTTGGCGGAGCAGGATCGCTGGGATCGCGACATGCGCGCGAGCGCCGCACGTGAGCTCACCGAACTCGCGTGCGAATGGCGCGAATCCGCCGACGAGGAGGTCCCCGAGATTACGGAAGAGAGCTTTGCTCGCCGGATCGAGCTACGCAGCATCGCGATGGACGCCGACGGCTCATTTTCCGCCTACTTCGATGACGACGACATGTTCTTCGGGCACTGCGTCGTGGTGTACGGAACCCTGGAGGGCGGGGTGGTCAAGGTGAATATGGAGGGATGAGCGCCGCGGGCCCTCGCAGGAGTGGGGCCTGATCGGTGCGGCTGCACGCAAGGCCTAGCCCCGGCCTCGTCGATGACGCAGAATGCGCCGTGTTACGCCCGCCGCCCATCCCCGCGCAGGTAGAGGATCAGGCCGATCGCGCCCGCCCCGATGAGGGCCGTGCGGAAGGCAGCGTTCGCGGACAAGTCGATCGCGGGGATGCCCATGAGCATGCCGCAGAAGTAGGGGATCAGCCAGATCGTCCACACGGCCACGCTGAAGCGGTGGAAGCTCTCCATCGCTGCACGGTTCTTGCGCGCGAAAACCACTGCCGCCCATGCTGCGTGAATGATCATCAGGATGATTGCCAGCAGGCCGGTCGCAGCGTGCGCGGGGTTCTCGGATTCGCCTCGCGCAATGATTGACATGACCGCGGTGCCCGCTGTGTCGCACGCCAGGCCCAGGTAAAAGAAGACGAGGTGGCTCGTCTTGAGCGTGCCGGAGCGTCGCTCTGCGAACACGCCGATCGTGTAGAACACCAGCGCGAGAGTGATTGCCGTCGAGGCGATGCCGATCATGGCTGCACCATCCCATCGTGTCTGTACGAACCTCCCGGTGAGATTCATCGTCACGATTGATGCTAGAAAACCGCTCGTGAACAACAAGATGCCCTTGTTCACGGCTCGGTGGTCTCGTGTCAGTGTGCCTCGGTGCGGGAGTAGAGGCCCTTCTCCAGGAGTGTGAGGAGGAGGGCGGCGTCCCCCTCGCCGCGCTTGAGTGAGTCCATCATGGCGCGCATCGTGAACTGGGCGATGGACGAGGCCGTGGTTCCCTCGGGCAGTGATGTCCAGTCGATGTGATTGTCCTGTTCGATGACTGCCTCAAGCTGAGCGCCCGCGTGGGTCAGGGCTGAGGTCATCGCGCCGTGTGCGGCCGCCAGGTCCTGCTTGGGGAGGTCGTCGCGATCGCGCAGCCATTCGTGGTGAAACTCCTCGAAAGACGCCTGCATCTGTTCCCAGAGTCTGCGGCAATACTCCACGTAGGGCTCCCCGGCCTCGACACGGCACAGCTCGCGGGAGAGCGAGCGCTCGAAATAGCGTTGCGCGGCGGCGACCATGATGGCGCTCTTCGAGGGGAAGAGCTTGTAGAGGTAGCCCACCGAGACCTCGGCATCCCTGGCGACGCCACGCGCCGAAATGGCGGCCAGTCCGCCTCGGTCGCCGATGCGGTAGGCCGCCTCGATGATCCGCTTGCGGCGTGTGCAGGCCTCCTCGTTCTTGATACTGGGCGCGCGTTCTTCCGGGTGGGCGGCGTGAAGCGTCTTCATGGCAGGTCTCTCATTTTGTTGACACGGGCCTGCGCAGGCCTATACTGAACACTGTTCATTATAGATTGTTGCAGGTAATAAGACAGCAGGACATCGTGCTCAAACAAGTGATCGACCCGGAGAAAGTGGTCAGCCAGGCCTACGCCATCGCCTCGCGCGACGGCATCTCCGCGCTTTCCGTGCGCAAGGTCGCCACCGCGTGTGGTATCGCGGTCGGCTCGGTCTACGGCTACTTCCCGACCAAGGCGGACCTGACGGCCGCCGTGCTCACGCGCTTCTTTGGCGAGCACCTCTCCGACGAGCTGTGTGCCGTGCGCCCCGGCGAGCGCTTCGCCTCTTACGTGCGGCGATTCCGCGAAGCCCTATGCGTCGCGCGCGCCGGCATGAGCGTCGACTGGTTCGCTGAGATGCGCCGCCTACCCAGCAGCGAACAGGAGGCCCTCGAGGCTGTGCGCGCCCCCATGCTCGCCCACATCGAGCGCGGGCTCGCGCGCGTCCTCGATGCGGACGAGGCCGTGGATCGGTCCCGGCTCGTCGGCCCACTGAGTGCTGAGAGGCTGTGCCGCTACGTGCTGCGCGCCGTCTTCGACTCCCTCATGGAGGGCGACGAATGCGAGGCGCTGTTCGCCCTCCTCGATGCCTCCCTGTATGACGACACCGTAGAAGAGGACACAACGAAATGAGTCGATTCCGCATCAAGAAGCAGTCCCTCATCGCCGTCGCCGGCATCGTCTGGCTGCTCGCCGGCCTGAACGTCGCGATCCTCGGCGTGCGCGCGGCCGTCGACATGCGCGGAGTCGCGGCGATTGTTTTCCTTGCGCTCGCGGGCGGCGCCATCGCCATCTTCTGTGCGTTCCATCCGATGTTTTCCAAGCTTGCCCAGAAGAACGCCCAGCGCATCGCCGACCTGGAGGGGGATCGTCACCATGTCGTGCGCTTCTTTGATCGCAAGAGCTACATGATGATGGCAATCATGATGTCCTTCGGCATCGGAATGCGCGCCGCGGGCGTCTTCCCCGACTGGTTCATCGCCTTCTTCTATACGGGCCTGGGTGTGGCTCTCGCGCTCGCGGGTGCCAGCTACATCGCGCGCGGCGTGCGCGGCCGCGCCTGGGCTTTCCACGGGACCAACTGAGCGTTTCACGCTCTCCCAGCCACGGCCTCGTCAATGGACGAGGCCTCCTGCCGTTTATCGGTCAGCTCTCCTTGGGCGCCACGCGATTACCGCCAGTGGCGGTATAAATCTGGCGGTAATGCTGGATGATGCCGGTGTGGCCGCGAGATCACTGGTAGATGTGTCGGTGGTGGCCAACTGCAAATACCTTGATGACGAGGCGGTCGTCTTCGATGACGCACAGGGCGCGGTAGTTGCCGATGCGGTAGCGCCACTCACCTGATTGGTTGGCGGTGAGGCCCTTGCCATGGGCTCGTGGATCGGCGCATCCCTGAAGATTCTTGTCGATCCAGGAGACAATTAGGCGAGCCTCGAACCGGTCCATTTTCCTCAGTTGTTTGAGGGCCGTGTCGCTGTACTCGACGGAGTAGGGCATTCACAGTCCCAGTTCCACGAGTACCTGTTCGTGGGTGTGGCGAACGCCGTTGTCTGCAGCGATCGCCTCGCGCAGAGTGGCGAGGTCCTGCTGGTCCTCGATCTTCTCGAAGACGGCGTCTCGAACGAAGTCGGAGATTGTTTTTCCCTCAAATTCGGCGTACTTGCGCACAACCTCGGCGTCGGTCTCGTCGAGCCGCATGGTCATGGTGGGCATGGTGGCCTCCCTCGTGTGAATACGGTGTATTCTACGCTCCGTTGAAGCTTCGCCCAAGCGGGATTCTTCTGTGCGTCGCATCATGATGGGTCCTCGCCGGAGTGCTCGAACAGTGAGTGTTACTGGCCTCGCTTCATGGGCGTTCCCTCCAGGTGGTGTCACGAATCCCGTTCCTGAACCCAGAGTAAGACGAGATGCCCTCATCTGCGTCCCGCCGATCGCCACCCACACGCCGCCACTCGGTTTCCGCCACTGGCGGTATAACACTGGCGGTAATGTCGTAGGGAAGCGCGAGGTGTGTATCGGTGACGACCCGCCATACCTGGGATACCGACCAGGGCAGGTCGGCCTCGTGAATCACGCGAACTCGCGTCATCGCTCCCCACCGTTCTTCTTCACACGGGAGTCACGGTGCCGGATGTGTCTGCCGCCTCCCCGTCGCGAGGCGCTCCCCGGTCACCCTCTCAGGATACACAGTTCCCTGAAGCGTTCGTCCAGCTCAGCGATCCTCCCCAGCGTGTCTGCCAAGGCGAGGTTGTCCTCCGTCAGGTTGTGCAGGTGCGCCTGCCCGAACAGCGAGGCGATCCGCCCCTTTAGCTCCGCCCGCTCCAGGTCGTGGTCGGCCAGGAATCGGGCAGCGTAGAGGCTCCTGGCCGCAGCCAAGCGGAAACTGAAGTATTGGTGGATCCCCTTTTGCTGCGAGCTCATGCCGTTGCGTCTGATGGCTTCGGCGTAGGAGCGGATGACGCCCGCCTCGCCTGCCTCGTAGCGTCTTCTCATGATCGCGGAGACCTCCCGGTAGACCTCCTCACCCTCCGGCTCCGTCACCCGCGTGAAGCCGCCCCACATGGAGAACGACCCGCGCCTGTAGGAGATCGTCCGCGCCTCCCAGGCCTTCGCGAAGTCGTCGAAGTCCATGCTCATGCAGGGGAAGCCAGCCGGATCGTGCAGATGTAGGCGACCGCCGTCGAGACCGAGAACGCACACGAAGTGGTCGACCCCGCCCAGGCCCTGATAGTTCGGGTTGTAGGTGAGCAGCCCCATGTCCAGGGGGCCCGCCACCACCGGGCCTTTCTCCAGCATGCACGTGAGTCGATCCCGAACCTCGGCGAGGTCGGCCACGGGTTCCTCGACGAAGAACTCCTCCCACGTAAAGCCTAGAATGCGCAGGCAGTTACTGATGGACGCGTCGGGCATCCCGTTGTCGAAGAAGACGATCGGATGGTGCGGGTCGTCTTCCACGACGCTCGCCCCGTTGCCCATAACCATGAGGGCTTCCAGGCGCTCGGGACGCACGTCGAACCCGAAGGAGTCCAGGGCCATTGCCAGGGAGTTGGTGTAGCACAGCGACACGTCTCCGAAGTACATACTCATGCGTTCTCCTCGCTTTCTGGGCGCGCGTATGAATCAACCCGCGTGCGACGGCTCCCAGGTTGGGGGAAGGGGAAAGCCAGGCTTCTCGTCCCTCCTTTGAGACCTCGCGCGGCCGACAGGTGGGCAGGAATGGCCGGTGCTCGCTGCCCTCCATCGACGATAACGGAGAGAAAAATTCCCGTCAACACAGGAAAAATCCTTGCCGAGGCCGCCCCCGGCCGTCAACCATTCCGCGCGCCGAGAGCCGCCGATGTCACGATGTGAGGGTGCTCGCGCTGCTCGTCGCCTTCCTCACCCCAGGAGGAACTCGTACTCGCGCCGGATCAGGCCGTCTTCGACATCAAACACCTCAAACGATCTCCTTCCGGAGTCGTCAACCAGCAGGACGACGACGCGGCTTCCGTCGGCGGCCTCGTGCGCCTCCTCCACGTGGAACTGAGCGTCGGTGCCGGCGTAGGCGTCCCGGATCGTCTGCAGATACTCGTCAACCCCGCGGATCGTCCTGTCTTGCTCGCCGTGCAGGTGCCAGACGACATCCTCGTGCAAGAACGCCCTGTACGTCTCCCAGTCCCGCTCGTTCTCAGCCCGGAAGAAGCGGGCGAGTACTTCAACCGCGTTCACGGGCACCCCTCCACGGTTCGCGCTCACGGACGCCGCCTTCTCAGAGGTTGAGGTGCTGGCGGGCGGAGAAACCTCGTTCCTTGAGGGTTCCGTCGACGTAGTCGTAGTGCGTAGGTGTCACCTTGATGATGTTCATGACGAAGGGCAGGGCGCGCAGGCGCTCCACGGGAATGCCTCGCAGCTCGCAGGCGCGGGCGTACTGCGGGCCGAAGGGCTCAAGCACCTCGGCCGTGCCCGTGACCTGCAGGCCGGCGAGCGTGTCGAAGGAAACGTCGTCGTCGTGGATTGCCAGGCACACGTTCCTGTTGGCCTGCAGCGCGCGGAACTTCAGGCCTCCCTCGCTGACAATCCACAACGCGCCCTCGGCGTAGACGTACTCGACCGTCGTGTTGCGCACGATCCCGTTTCCGGCCGTGGCCAGCGCGCAGATCTTGTGGCGGCTGAGGAAAGCTTCGATCTCGGCGATCAGCTCGCCCTCGGGCATGCGCGCCTCGCCTGTCTCCTGGTCGATCCAGTGGCTGGCCGCCGCCTCCCAGTCGATTCCGCTCATGGGTCTCTCCCTCCGGGTATCGGGCCGCGTCTGCGGGACCCCTGCCACCAGGATAGGACGGCGGGAGCGGACACGGGGGGGTGAATCCGCGTCGCGTGCTCCGTGCCCGTTGGCCGAGGCCCGGTGGGGCGGGCGCGCCGCCCTCGCCACCGGCTGCCCCTCGCCGGGCGCGCCGCCCTCGCCACCGGCTGCCCCTCGCCGGGCGCGCCGCCCTCGCCACCGGCCCGCCCGCGCAGCGTGTTCGGGGCCAGGGGAGCGCCCTGGGACCTACGCGCCTTGAATACCACTCTCCGGGGGTGTTCCCTGTGAGCACCGCCTGTTTCCGTGATACGAAGGAGAGGACGGCTATGGCCGAGCTGAGCGAGCTGTCGAAGACCCTGTACATCCCCCTCGTGGGCCGCATCCACGCGTCGAGGCACTACCCGTCGCTGATATCCGACTCCAAGGTGCTCGACCTGGAGCCCTCCCTGCCGCCGGAGGCCTCGGCGCTGCGCGACGGGGCCGGCGAGTACGCGATGGTCGCGAGCATCGTGCGCTCCATCAACATGGACCGGAGGATCCGCGAGTTCCTCGCGGTGCATCCCGACGCGGCCGTCGTCAGTGTCGGATGCGGGCTGGAGACGACGTACTGGCGGTGCGACAATGGGCGCGCCCTCTGGTTCGAGCTTGACCTGCCCGAGGTCATCGACGTGCGCAGGGAGCTGTTGGATCCCGGCGAGCGGCAGTTCCTGGTTCCCGGCGACATGTTCGACTACTCGTGGATCGACCGGGTGAAGAGGGAGGGAGAGCGCCGCACCATCGTCGTCGTTTCGGGAGTCTTCTACTACTTCGAGGAGGCCAGGGTCGTCGACTTCATCAACCACCTCGCCGCCTTCAACAACGTCCGAGTGGTGTTCGATTCGACGTCCTCGGCGGGGCTGAGGGTGTCGCGGCACTACGTGAAACTCATGAAGAACGCCTCCGTCATGCGCTTCTCGCTCGACGACCCGACCGCCTTCGTCGGCCGGCTCACAGGCGAGGCGCGCCTCGTCGAACACACGCCCTACTACCGGGGCATCGACAGGCGCGGGGTGGGGCTCGTCACTAGGGCGTGCATGCGCCTCTCCGACCTGCTCCGCATGGTGTCCATGACCGCGATCGACATTCGGAGGCAGTGAGGGACTGGCGGTGACTATCGCTGACCGCGCTCACGCGTATGCGTCGGAGTGCGGTGGTTCTGCTCAGATGCGGCCTACCCCGGGTTCGCTCCGCCGACCGCGTCTTGGCTGTGGGGGTCGGTGCGCTCCTCGCCGGTGCCATCCGCGGTGGCGCCGCCCGCGGGGGCGCCGCCCGCTGCGGGCCGCTGTGCCCGCGCGCGCATGCCCCTCAGCCATTCCAGGCGCTCCTTGAAGCGGCCCTCGTTGCCCTCCCGGGTCGGCCTGTAGTAGGCGGCGCCCGCGAGCGAATCGGGCAGGCAGACCAGGTCGGCCGCCACCTTGTCGGCCTCGTAGTGTGCGAGCCGGTAGCCCTGCCCGAATCCCAGGTCCTTCATGAGGCGGGTCGGGGCGTTGCGGATCGCCAGGGGCACGGGTTCGGCAAGCGTGCGCAGCGCGTCCTTCTTGGCGCGCTCGTAGGCGATGTAGGAGCTATTCGACTTGGGCGCCAGTGCCAGGTAGATGACCGCCTCGGCGAGGTGGACCGAGCACTCGGGCATGCCGATGAAGTGCGCGGCCTGGAAGGCGTTGACCGCGACCGCCAGCGCGTTCGTGTCCGCGAGTCCCACATCCTCGGAGGCGAAACGCGTGATGCGCCGCGCCACGTACAGGGGGTCCTCGCCTCCCTCGAGCATGCGCGCCAGCCAGTAGACTGCGGCATCCGGGTCGGAGTTGCGCATCGACTTATGCAGCGCCGAGATGATGTTGTAGTGCTCCTCGACGTCCTTGTCGTAGAGAAGACTCTTGTGCGAGGTGCACTGCTCGACCGTCTGCGCGCTGACGCTCGTCACGCCGCCGTCTTCGTCGCCGTTGAGGGCCACCATCTCCAGGGTGGATAGGGCCACGCGCGCGTCTCCGTTGGCGAACGTTGCGATGACGCGCAGAAGGTCCTCCTCGATGAGCACCTTGCGGTCGCCGAAGCCCCGCGGGTCCGTGAGCGCTCGGCGCAGCAGACCGACCAGCTCCTCCTCGCCCAGTCCCTGGAGGACGAAAACCTTGCAGCGCGACAGGAGGGCGTTGTTGACCTCGAAGGACGGGTTCTCCGTGGTCGCCCCGATGAGGATGATCGACCCCTTCTCGACGAAAGGCAAGAACGCGTCCTGCTGGGCCTTGTTGAAGCGGTGGATCTCGTCGACGAAGACGATGGTGCGCCTGCCCACGGACGCCTGCGCGTCCGCCTGCTTCATGACCTCGCGGATCTCCTTGATGCCGCTCGTGACCGCGGAGAAGTCGATGAACGAGGCGTTGGTGTGGTGGGCGATCACGCGCGCCAGGGTGGTCTTGCCGACGCCGGGAGGCCCCCAGAAGATCATCGAGGGCGTGCGGTCCGCCTCGATCATGGAGCGCAGGGCCTTGCCGGGGCCGATCTGGTGGGACTGGCCCACGACCTCGTCGAGGGAAGCGGGGCGCATCCGGTCGGCCAGGGGGCGGGTGTCCTCGCCGGAGCCCTCGAACAGTGAGTGTTGCTGGCTTCGCTTCATGGGTGAGCCCTCCTGGCGGCGTCGCGAATCCCGTTCCTGTACCCAGGGTAAGACGAGTCGCCCTCGTCTGCGCCCCACGGATCGTCGACCACAAGCCGCCATCCGATCACCGCCAGTGGCGGTATAATTGTGGCGGTAATAGGGGGTGGTCATGGCCTACGAACCGTCGTTTGAACGCACTGACGCGATCGATGCGTTGTGCATGGAGATCGCTGAGCTCGTCGGCATGCTGTCGCCTCAAGCGCCACTGTCGACTAGCCCGACACTGCGTCGCGAGCTGCGGATCCAGACGATTTATTCCTCCCTCGTCATCGAAGGCAACAAGCTTGATGAGCGCGCTGTGAGCGTGATTATTGGCGGCAAGCGGGTTCTCGGAGATCGGCGCGACATTCTCGAGGTGGAAAACGCGCGCACAGCCTACGATCTCATACCCGAGCTTGATCCTCATTCATTGGAGGATTTGCTGCGCGTTCACCGCGTGATGATGGGTGGCCTCGTCCCCGATGCTGGGCGCTTTCGGTCGGGCAAAGTCGGCGTGTTCAACGGGGAAACTCTCATCCATGCGGGGACTCCGGCGGCCTACGTCCCCGAGGTCATGGGAGGCCTCTTCGAGTGGCTGCGTACGACGCGTATGCACCCGCTGCTCGCTTCGTGTGTCTTCCACGTCGAGTTCGAGTTCTGTCATCCCTTCTCTGATGGGAATGGCCGGACGGGACGTTTCTGGCAGATGCTGCTCCTGTCCAGGTGGCGTTCGGTGTTGGCGTGGTTGCCCGTTGAGTCCGCGATCAGGAGGCGGCAGGCAGACTATTACGAGGCCTTGGCCCGCTCGGGTGCAACCGGTTCGTGCGAGAGTTTCGTGGAGTTCATGCTCGAGGCGATTCGTGAGTCGATTCTTCCGTATGCGAAGCCGTCAAACCCGCAGGAGGTGGTTCGAACCCGCGCGCTCGCTTTCCTTAGGGATAACCCGCAGTCCACCGTCACTCAGCTCTCGCAATATCTTGGGTGCTCGAAGCGGAGCGCCGAGCGCATGGTCGCACAACTGAAAGAAGAAGGCGCGCTTGAGCGTCAGGGGAGCCCCAGGTCGGGCGTGTGGGTTGTCCGCGCCCCGGACTCTAAGGCTGTGATCAGTAGTCCATGCATCGGCGTTGGGACTCCTCTACTTCATGACGAGTCCAAGCCGCTAGGGAGACAAGGAAGCCGACGATGAGGTACGCCGAGACGGTGATCTTGAAGGATGGAGTGGAACTCCTCGTGAGGAACGCTGTCGCGTCGGATGCCCGCGCGCTGCGTGACATCATGCAGCGCACGCATGCGGAGACCGACTACCTGCTGTCCTACCCGGATGAGCAAGGAACCGATGTTGAGCGAGAGGCTCGCTCGCTGGCGGAAATGGAGCGCAGCGACAATGAGGTTGAACTCGTCGCCGTCCTCGATGGACGGATCGTGGGGAGCGCAGGAGTCACGGCGGTGGGCAGCAGGCGCAAGGTGGTGCACCGGGCGCGCTTTGGGATCAGCGTCCTCAAAGATTACTGGGGGATGGGGATCGGCCGAGTGCTCATGGGATCGTGCATCGACTGTGCGCGCCGGGCGGGTTACACCCAGCTTGAGCTCGAAGTGGTGGCGGACAACGAACGGGCGGTGTCCCTTTACCGGCGCGCGGGGTTCGAGGAGTATGGGCGCAACTCCCGAGGCTACCGGTCCACGGCTGTGGGCTACCAGGAGCTCGTGCACATGAGGCTGGAGCTGTAGCGCCCCGGAGGGTAGCTGGCGGTTACGTGTCTAGTTTGAGGAGCCTAGAACCTCAGTTCCTTTAGTCGAAACGAGTGGGGGCACCTTGATGATGTGCATGACGAATGGCATGGCGCGCAGGCGTTCCATGATGTACCCCTTCGGCTCTCGGGGGCACGCGTCGTTGGGCCTCATCTCCAGGATGCTGAGGAAAGAGACCCCTGCTGTCAGATTTGCAGCCGTTCACAGATACGATGAGCCCATGACTATCATGCTCGTGCCCCTGACTGAGACCGAGCGTCCTGCGCTGATCGCGGACTTTCAGGAATCTTTCGAGCATTTCCAGGGCAACCCGCAGGGATCCTTCGTGGGGGAACGTCTCGCAGCGCGTGAGCAGCCTCCGGCTGGACCCAGCGAGGGCAGTGCAACGGCGCAGCCGATTCTCCCGCTGTCCGACATTGAGGAGTCCCTGAATGCGCCGGGAGCGCTCGCCTATCGCATCCTTGAGGACGGCAATGTCGTGGGCAACGTCATCCTCACCGTTGCCGGTCATCGAGGCGAGGTTCTCCTTTTCGCAATGAAGGCCTCGGTTCATTCCAGGGGAGTGGGGACGCGCGCCTGGTTCGCCATCGAGGCCGCCCACCCGCAGGTGAGGGAATGGACACTGGTGACGCCCTATTTCGAGGTGCGCAACATCCACTTCTACGTCAACAAGTGCGGCTTCCACATCGTCGAGTTCTTCAACGAACATCACCCCGACACCTCGCATCCCCGCGGAGCGGGCGAGCCGATGGGCGAGGCCGACTACATGTTCCGCTTCGTCAAGCGCCTGGGCCGCTAGTGGTGTAGCCGCTCAGTCGACGTCCTCGATCTTATCGGTGTTCATGGCGGACATTCCCTGGTCGGTGCGTGGGCGTGCTGCGGGCGCGCGGTTGTGAGCGGCGTACCCTTGAATCGTGAAGGTTTTCGTCGTTCCCATGGTTGCCTGCTCGCGGATGGGTGGACCGTGGTCGCGCACGCAGCGCGTCGCACGTGCGTTCCAGGACGGTGGCCATGAGGCCGTGCTCGCGTGGGGAGACGACGGCAACTGTGTCAATCCCGTCGCTCCGACGCTCGAGATTCCGGTGCCCTCACCTCTCGGCCTGCCAGACGCCATCGCGCGCCACACCTTCCCCCTGGCCTCGCGCCTCGGCCTCATGGGCCGCAAGCCCGTGCATAGCTTCGAGGAGGTCCTCTGGCTGACCGGCGCCCTCGACGAGCGCTACACGCGCGCCGCCGTCGACGCGCTCCGCGCCCACATGCGTGCCATCCGCCCCGACGTCGTCTACTCGGAATTCAACCTCGCCGCCATCATCGCCGCCCGCGCCGAGGGCATCTCGTGCGTGGGAAGCGGCTCGCAGCCGACGACCGCTTCCTACGCTTCCAACCCGCGTAAATCCGCGGGAATTCGACGCCTGCTGCGCGAGATGGGAATGCCCGCCCCGGCCTCGTCCCTGACCGTTCTCGAGGGGATGCGGCGCCGCTTCATCCCGAGCTGTCCGACCCTGGAGCCGCGGGCGGGGGAGCGGGCCGTCTACTGCGGGTTTCTGGACGAGCCGCCCGCACTGCCGCCGACGCCTCGTGATTGTGTGCTCGTCTACCTCGGTGCGGGCAGCGTCCCCGCGGGTGTGGCCGTGCGCGCCGGGCGAGAACTCGCCGATGTGCTGAGCTGCGACGTCTACGTCGCGGGCGTGTCTGAGGCCGTCCACGCTGTGGGGGACCACGAGGTGACCTGCGCGCCCCGCTTCGATGTCGCTGAGCTCCTGCCGCGCGCCCGCGTTTTCGTGCACCACGGCGGGCAAAACTCGATGATGGACGCCCTGTCCTACGCCGTCCCCCAGGTGCTCGTCCCGGGGCGCGTCTTTGAGCGCCAATTCAACGCCGAGGCCGCGGAAAACGCGCGCTGCGGCCTGACTGTGCGCGCTTCCCAGCCCGCGCTTATCGCACGCGTCGCCCGCACCCTCGTCGATGAGCCCGCCCTAACCTCGGGAATCCGAGGGCTGCGCGAGGAACTAAGCTCCCTGGGTGGAGCCGCGCGCATCGTGCGCGAGGTCGAGGAACTGGCCCGTTAGCCTCAGCGCCAGCCGCGCAGGATCGCCTCCAGGCCCCGCTCAAACTGGGCGTTGAAATCGTAGTGCCCGTCCAGGAGGTCCTCGATGAGTGGGCGCAGCGCCTGCGCGTCCTCGGGGTCGAGTGCGGCGCTCGTGGCCGACAGGTCGGCTGGCTGCTCGGGGGAACCGCCCACGGGCGGGACGACCTCGGCGGCGACGAAGGCCGTCGTGTAGATCGACACGGCGTTGACCAGCCCCAGCATGTCCGCGTTCGGCGTGAAACCGCGGCGGGCGAGCGTCACGAACACGCGCGCCAGGAGCGCGAGTTGCTCGGGCGTCGACATCGGGTGCGTGAGCAGCAGCATGACCGCGCCCGGGTGAGAGCGCAGCGTGGAGGCCAGGCAGTGCGCGTAGGTGCGCATGTAGGCGAGCGGGGGTGAGGCCGGGGCGACCTCGGTCGGTGCCGATGCCTCGGGCGTCGGGATCGCCGCCCCGTCAACCGCCCCGGCGTCCACGCGGCCCAGGAAGGCCTCGAACGTGAGGCGCCAGACCTGCTCGGCGATACCCTCCAAGAGGGCGGCCTTGTCCGGAAAATGGCGATAAAAGGCGGCCTGGGAGACGCCGAGGCGCTTTCCCAAAGACCGCAGGGACAAAGCGGAGAGCCCCTCCTCGTCCACCAGGTCGAGCGCGGTCGACAAGATGATCTCTCGCGATAGCGCGCGCTGGCGTGACGACGGCATGGACTCTCCGCTTCGGTGGTCATTACTCCCTGTGATACCGGAACTGTACCAGTGCCAGCCCCGCGATCACCGCGAAGAAACCCCACAGGACGCCGATCCGCGCCCCGACGTCGGCAAGGCTCGCCCCGTCCAGGCTCACCTCGTGAATAGCGGTGATCGCCCAGTAGGCGGGGGACAGGCGCGCGGCGTGCTGCGCCCAATCCGGGAACGAAGAGACCGTGGAGAAAGACCCGCCGATGCCTGCTGCCAGCATGCCGATGATGTTCGACAGTGACAGGGCCGCGTCGCGGATGCGCGACCACAGCGCGAGCGCAACGCCGAGCGCCGACAGGACCGCGGAGAAACTGAGAAGAACCGCGGCGAGCGCGACGAGGGATCCGGTCGGCCGGTACCCGAAGATGAGGGCGCCGAGCGCGAGGACAACCGCGATCTGGACGGTCTGCATGAGGAAAGCGACCAACGCCTTACCCGTCAGGATGGACGCGCGCGAGGTCGGGGAGGCCTCGAGGCGCTCCCACGTGCCCCACGAGCGCTCGTTGAAAAATGACCCGATGATGTTCTGCACGGCCAGGAACGAGAAGAGGATCGCAATCGACGGAACCGCCTGCTCGGCTCCCGTGACGCCCGTGTAGCCGTCGGCCAGGAGCATCGACTTGAAGGCCGGCATCATGAAAGGGATCAGAACCAGGGGGATCACCGTCAGGATGAGCGTGGGTGCCGGGTCGGTGAGCTGCAGGCGAATGTTGAGACGGGTCATGGCTCCGATTTGCTTAAGCTGCGACATGGTCACTCTCCTTGATGATCTGCAGGTACGCGTTGTGCAGGCTCGCCTGCGTGATGCGAACGTCCGTCAGTCGCGCGCCTTGAAGGGCGGGCGAGGCCAGGGCTTCGCCGATCTGCGAACCCGGGTCGGCCTCGTCCCCGATGTGCCGGAGGGCCGTCCCGTCAGCGTCCCACCCGTCGATTTCGGGAACGCGGCGGTCGAACTCGAGGGTGACCTCGGCGCGCCCGTGGCCAGCGATGATCTCCTCGAGCGTGCCGCTCGCGACGATGCGCCCCTCGTTCAGGACTGCGATGTCGGAGCCGAGCTCCTCGAATTCCGCCAGGTAGTGCGAGGTGTAGACGACGGCCGCGCCCTCGTCGGCGAGCTGGCGGACCGCGTGCAGGATCTGGCTGCGCGCCTCCACGTCCGCTCCGACGGTCGGCTCGTCCATGAACACCAGGCGTGGGCGGTGCATGATCGCCATGCCCGCGTGGAGCCTGCGCTGCTGCCCGCCCGACAGGTGCGAGGCGCGCTGGCCGCTTTTCTCGCTCAACCCGAGGAATTCCAAGACCTCGCCAGCGCGCGAGGCGGCCTCGCGTCGGCCGAGTCCGTGCAGTTCGCCGAAGGCCGCGAGGTTCTGGGCGACGCTCAGGTCGGGGTAGATGCCCAGCTCCTGGGGCGCGTATCCGATCAGCCGTGCGGCGTCGGCGGAGGAGGGGCGGTGGCCGCAGATGTCGATACTTCCGGAGTCGGCGCGGCGCAGGCCGCACAGGATTGTGATGAGCGTGGACTTGCCTGCTCCGTTTCGTCCGAGCAGACCGAGGATCTGTCCGGGTTCGACGCGCAGGTCGACCCCGCGCAGCACCTCGTGAGTTCCGTAGCTCTTGCGGATTCCCCGGGCGTCCAGGGCTGGGGCATGTGGGTGTGACACGGTTTCTCTCCCATCGGTTAACGCTGTTAACTTTGTGTCGCAGATAAGGTTAACAGTGTTAACTTTCGTGTGCAAGCCCGTGCTACGCGCCGGGGAAAACTGCTGATTTACTGCGTTTTTCTGACAATCTGTCGCTGCGTGGGGGAGGGAAGCGGCCCTACACTGTCCACGCTAGGCGTGAAGGAGGACTGAAAGTGCCAGGTCTGGAAACCTACGACGCGATCATGCTGCTGTCCTACGGTGGCCCGAACGGCGAGGAGGACGTCCTGCCGTTCATGCGTAACGCGACGCGCGGTCGCGGAATCCCCGACGAGCGCCTGCTCCAGGTTGCCGCGCACTACAAGCGCTTCGGCGGGGTCTCGCCCATTAACGCCTGCAATCAGCGTCTGATCGCGGACTTGTCTGCCGAGCTCGCTCGCCGCGGGCACGACATCCCCGTCGGGTGGGGAAACCGCAACTGGCACCCCTTTGTCACCGAAGGGCTCGACGAGCTCGCCCAGGCGGGCGCCCGTCGCATCCTCGTCCTGCCCACCTCCGCCTACGCCTCGTACTCGGGGTGTCGCCAGTACCGCGAAGACCTCGCCGAGGCCGCGGAGGCCCTGCGCGACAAGTGGGGGATGATCGCACTGGGCACCGAGGATAGCTCCGACAACCCCGACGCCGACATCGTCCTGGACAAGGTTCGCCCCTACTATTCGACCCCCGGCATGGCGAGCGCGCAGATCGCATCCATCCGGCGCGCGTGGGCGGCCCTCGCGGCGCGTGGCGTTGACCCGGCTGGGATTCGCCTGATCTTCGTCACCCACTCCATCCCCGTGAGCATGGAGGCGGGGTCCTCGCCCTTCCCCTTCCGTCCCTCGATCGACGAGGCCGTGGCGGCCTCAGGCGGACGCGCCGAGCAGCAGGGGAGCGAGGCCTTGTCGGACGCGGGAACCCCCGCAACTGAAATCAGCTACGTTGCCCAGCACCACGCCCTCATTGAGGCGATCATGCCGGAGGTGCGCCGCGTCCTCGGCCGCGCGGATCTGGGCTACGACCTCGTCTATTGCTCGCGGTCCGGGCCCCCGCAGGCCCGCTGGCTCGAGCCCGATATCAACGATTTCCTCGAGGAGATCGCAGCCGACACAACGTCGCTGACCGGCACCGTCGTCGTCCCGATCGGGTTCATCTGCGACCACATGGAGGTCGTCTACGACCTCGACACCGAGGCGAAGGAAACCGCCGCGTGCCTGGGGATTCCCTACGAACGCGCCGACACGGTATCCACCGACCCGGGCTTCGTGTCCTCCCTGGTCGACGCGCTCGAAGAACGCGCGGCCCAGGCGCGAGGTGAGAATCCCTCGCCCGTCACCGTGACCGGCACCGGACCCTTCCACACCGTCTGCCCGAGCGACTGCTGCCTCTCTCCGGCGCGCCCCGGGCACACCTCGTCCTCCGGCGCCGGTGGGCATCCCGGCGCCGCACCCACCCCTCATGCATCCGGCGCGCCCAGCCGAGCCGCCGGTCAACCAGCCCCAACCCAGGAGGACTCCATGTCTACCCCGCATCCCCATGCCGTCGTGCCGCCTGAGCAGAACCCGGAAAATCCGGGACATCCCGCAGGAGTGCCGGACCGCGTCGGTGAGCACGCCGCGCGCCACCAGGCCCGCCACGCGGGTACCGAGGCGACGCCCCACTCGCACGCCGCTCACTCCCGCGTCACCGACCCGCGCGACGCGACGGACGTCGACTTCGACGAGGTCAACAACAAGCAGCACTACGCCCTCTACTCCGTGTTCGCGCTCGGTGAGTCACTGCCCACCGACGATGGCGAGCGTGGCCGCATCGTCGCCGAATCCCTGGACTACGTGAAGGGCGCGGGCGCAGAAATCCGCGGCTTCTACGACGTCTCGGGCTTCCGCGCCGAGGCGGACCTGATGGTGTGGTGGCTCGACGACGACCCGGAGGTCCTGCAGGATGCCTACCACCGCCTGCGCGCGTCGGCGCTGGGCAAGTTCCTGGACCCGGTGTGGTCCTGCATGGGCCTGCACACCCCCGCCGAGTTCAACAAGCGCCACATTCCCGCCTGCTTCGGCGGCGTCGCCCCCCGCGACTGGGTGATGGTCTACCCCTTCGTGCGCTCCTACGACTGGTACCTGAAGGCCCCCGAAGATCGTGCCCGCATCATGGCCGAACACGGCCGCAACGGCTTCGCGCAGTACCCGGACGTCAAGGGCTCGACCCTGTCGGCCTTCGGCTTCTCCGACTACGAGTGGGTGCTCGCGTTCGAGGCCGACACCCTCGACCGTCTCGAGGGCGTCATGCACGCCCAGCGTTACACCGAGGCGCGCCTCTACGTGCGTGAGGACACCCCGTTCTTCACGGGTCCGCGCGTGAGCCTCGGCGAGTGGGCGGAGCGTCAGCCCCGCGCATAAGGGTTCTTATCTGAGAGCTCGCCCTGGCCTCGTCCCTGAGAAAAGGAACGAGGTCGGGGCTGCGTGTGTCGCGCTCACGTTGCGTGCGCGGCGCGCCCTACTTGCCCGGGAAAAGCAGCGGTAGGTTGTGCTCGACCTGGTTGGCGATCGAGGTCATTGAGTGGGTTTCGCCGTCGTCGATCCACAGCTGCATGCTGTCCTCGGTCATGAGGTCGGGATAGTCTTCGCGGAGCTCATCAATCTGCGGGGTCATATCCCACAGGGCAGGGTCCTCCGAGCCGACCGACGCGAGAATGAGGAAGTCTCGTGGCCCGTAGTGGGCGCGTTCGACGTCGGCGGTCACCAGCTCGGCGATGCGCGGGGAGTCAGCGTCCTCCTCGCGCCCGATCCACGACTCGCCAGCCATCGGCATGTACCCGTAGAAGTACTGCGGACGCAAAGCAAAAACATCCCACGTGGTCGTCGCGCCCATCGAGAAACCGCCGAACGCGCGGTGCTTGCGTGAGGCCCGCAGTGACTGGTCGGAAATGTCCCCGCGTGCAAACGTCGTGTAGCGAGACTCGACCGTGTCGATCAGAGTATCGATCTCGCTCGTCGCAAAGAAAAGATTAAGGGTGTAGTCCTCCTCGTAGTCATCCGTCGCGAAGGACCGATCCGGATAGTAGGTCGCGAAAACGACCAGCGTCGGTGCAGCCTTGCCGGCGGTCTCCAGCTCGTCGACGACGGGTGAAACACCGTCAGCCAGACCGGCGGCGTTCCCCCACCAGCCGTGCGTCAGATAGAGGACGTTCGCGGGTGTGTCCGAGGCGTAGGACGCGGGAACGTACACGTAGGCCTGCTTGGTGTAAGTCGTCCCCTCGTAGCTCTGCTCGTAGGTGATCGTGTCGATCGTGCCGTGCAGAGACTTGGCCGTGTCCATGAGTGAGGCGACGCCCTCGGGCAGGGGGTCCTCGTCCTCTTCATAGGCAATGGCCGTGGGGTCTTTCTGTCTGTTGCCCGAACGATTGAGCGCGAACGACGTGACCCCCACGAGGGCGAGCAGGCACAGCGCGACGATGGCGGTGATGCGGAACCTATTGGTTTGCCGTACGAGTCGTGTTGTCACTGGCCGCGCCTCAGCCCGTTCGTCGTCATGCGTTCAGCTGTCCTCATGCGCTCCACTGTATGCCCGCCCGCCGCGTCGCTACCAATTGATGTGGTCCTTCCCGCGCTGAGTCTTCCCTCCAATTTCGCATGCAATTCCCGCGCAGATCTTTCAAGATGTGAATTGTGATCGTTGAAATTCCGGGGTTTGTGTGGGGTTGGAAAAAGGGGTAGTCGGGGAATTGCATGCGACATTTGTGGGGAACTATGGCGTGTGTGCGGCGTGTGACCTGTCAGTCGCCGGGGGTCGCGCGCCTGCGGGGTGGGCATACCCTGGGTTTATGACACCTGAGATCACCGACCCGTCCGTCCGTGCAATCGCCGAGGAGATTGCCGCAGACCCGGCCAACGCCTCGTTCACGAAGAGAGGCGTGGAGCCCCTGTTCTACGCGGGCCCCGAGTGTCGCATCATGATCGTCGGTCAGGCGCCCGGGCGCGTCGCCGAAGAGACCGGCATCGTGTGGAACGACCGCAGCGGCGACCGGCTGCGCGACTGGATGGGTATCGACCGCGACACCTTCTATCACTCGGGCAAGCTCGCGATCGTCCCCATGGACTTCTACTTCCCGGGCACGGGAAAGAGCGGTGACCTGCCTCCGCGCAAAGACTTCGCCGACAAGTGGCACCCGCGCCTGCTCGAACTCATGCCGAAGCTCGAGATGACGATCCTCGTCGGTGCGTACGCGACCAGGCGCTACCTGCACCTGCCGTCCTCGGCCTCGCTGACCGACGTGGTGCGCGACTACAAGCAGTATTTACCCACCTACTTCCCGCTGGTCCACCCCTCGCCGCGCAACCAACTGTGGATGAAGAAGAACCCCTGGTTTGCCGCCGACGTGCTGCCCGACCTGAAAGCGCGTGTTGCCTCCCTGCTCGCCTGACGAGGCCGGGGTGCAGCGCGTGGTGCACACTGGAACGCATGGACGATCTGCGCATTCCCGCCGGACCCGGCTGCCCGCGCGGCCTCGTCGTGCCCGCGGGGGAGCTGGTTGAGCGCTTTTCGCACGCCTCGGGCCCCGGCGGCCAGGGCGTCAATACGGCAGACTCGCGCGTGCAGCTCAGCCTGGACCTGAGCTCGACGAGCGCCCTGGGCGAGAAGCAGCGCGAGCGTGCCCTCCGCGAGCTCGATGATCGCCTGAGCGGAACCATCCTCACGATTACCGCCGCCGAGCACCGGTCCCAGCGCCGCAACCGCGCGGCCGCCCGCGAGCGCCTCGCGAACGTCCTGCGGACGGCGCTCACCCCGCCCACGCCTCGTCGGGCGACGAAGCCGACGCGCGCATCGAAACTGCGCAGGCTCGCCGACAAGAAGAGGCGCGGCGAGGTCAAGGCGCGCAGGCGCCGCCCCGACGCGGACTGAGAAGGCGGCTCGCGAGAACGAGGCCGGGTCGGCTACGCCCACGCGCTCCCGTCGGTGCTCCAGCCGATAAACACCCAGGTGACGGGCAGACGATAGTCGAGGACCCACTGGTCCTCGCTCTCGCCCGAGGTGCCGGTTGCGGCCTCGCGCACGAAGTGTTGGGCGGCGTAGGCGTCGAAAAGTCGCTGCTCGCGCGCGGTGAAGGTCTCTGGGCCGGCCAGGCGACGAATATCCGCGCGGGCCTCGTCGAAGGAAGAAAAACGCATCGGACGGAAGGTCCGTGTGGTCGCGAAAACCGGGATCCGCCCCAGGGAAGCGAGCACGCGGGTTACGTCGCGGACGACGCGCGCTCTCCTTGTCGAGCGTCCCAGATAGGTGAGCAGGCGCGGGTCGCGGGAGGGGAGCAGGCTGTCGGGCACGACGACCGCCGTGCGTGATCGGGCCGCCGCGTCGAGCTTGCGCACGCAAACGGGCACGTCCCCGCTCATGAGGGAGCGTGACGCGAAGGCAACATCCACGCTGTTCTCACCCAGGCCCGCCTCCTTCCAGTCGTCCTCCCAGGCGAGCAAGTGGGAGGTGATCGGTAGGTTTTCCGCTGCCGCGCGCTCGTCGAGGATCGCCAGCATGGCCTCGGCGAAGTCGCAGCCGTGGACGCGGTGCCCGGCGCGGGCGAGGGGGACGGCGAGCGTGCCCGTCGCGCACCCCATGTCGAGGATCTCCTCGCCCGCCTCGAGCGCGAGCAAGTCCAGGAGCCAGTGCTCGTAGTCGCTGGTCGCGTCTCTCGTGAACGTCGCGGCCCGCTTGTTCCAATAGGCTTGCGAGTCCCGGTTGATTGTGTTGTCGTGTGTCGACATGAGATAGCCCTTCACTGCGCCTTAAGTGCATGTCTTGATAGAGGTTATGTATGTATAATGACATGCAGAAGGAGGTTCTTGCATGGCAACCGTGAATTTTAGTGTGCGCATGGATGCGGATCTTAAGCGTGAGGTCGAAGCAATTTACGCGGAGCTCGGCATGAATCTGACGTCCGCTGTGAACGCTTTCCTGCGTCAGAGCGTGCGCGTGGGTGGAATGCCCTTCGATCTGCGTCTGAATGAGCAGCAGCGTGAGATGGTCTTGGCGATGTTGGAAGCGGAGCAGCTAGCCTCCGATCCAAGTGTTGAGGCCATGGATGTTGAAGACGCTCTGGCGGAGTTGAAGCGCTAACGGGACGGGAACCCGCGCAGATCTGTTCGGCGTCTAAGCGCGGCGCCGCGTGGAATAATGGCCGCGTGAATTCTTCCCCTGCGCTGCCGAACTTCTCCAGTGACTACCAGGAGGGCGCGCACGCCCGGGTGCTCGACGCCCTCGTCGCCACCAACATGGAACAGTCTGCCGGCTACGGCACCGACGAGCACTGCGAGCGCGCCCGTGACCTGATTCGCGAGGCTTGCCAGGCCCCCGACGCGGACGTGTACTTTCTGGTCGGCGGCACGCAGACGAACGCGACCGTCATTGATGCGATCCTCCTGCCCTGGCAGGGCGTCATCGCCCCCAATACCGGCCACATCAACATGCACGAGGCCGGCATCGTCGAGCGTGGCGGCCACAAGATCCTCGACACTCCCGCCGTCGAAGGCAAGATCAACGCCGCCGACGTCGAACGCATCTGCTCGGCGTGGGAGGGTGATGGTGCGCGTGACCACATGATCGCCCCCGCCCTCGTCTATATTTCGCAGCCCACCGAGTACGGCACCCTCTACTCCCTGCAGGAGCTCGAGGAACTCTCCGCTGTGTGTCGACAGCGTGATCTCAAGCTCTTCGTCGATGGCGCGCGCCTCGCCTACGCGCTGGCCTCGCCCGCCAACGATGTGACGCTGGCCGACCTGGCGCGCCTGACCGACGTCTTCTACATCGGCGGCACCAAGTGCGGCTCTCTGTTCGGCGAGGCCGTGGTCATCCCCGAGCGCGGGTCGATCCGCCAGTTCGTCACCCAAATGAAGCAGCACGGCGCGCTTCTGGCGAAGGGGCGCCTCCTGGGTGTGCAGTTCGAGGCGCTCTTCGAGGACAGCCTCTACCTGACGATCGGCGAGCCCGCCGTCAAAGCGACCGCGCGGATCCGCGAGGCCCTCAAGCGTGCCGGCTACGTCGTCACCATGGACTCGCCGACCAACCTGACCTTCGTGGCCCTCGACCAGGCGGGGCACGAGCGACTGTCGGACAAGGTACGTTACAGCATCTGGGAGACCCTGCCCGATGGCCGCTACCTCGCGCGCATCGGCACCTCCTGGGCCACTCCCGAGGAGGACGTGGTGGCCTTCGAGCAGGCCCTGGTCCGGTAGCTCGGACGGCAGTCGTCCGGTGGGCGGGCCAGGTGGATCGGGGGCACTGGGCCGGGTTAGCCTGGGTGCATGACACTCACCGTTGAGACGAACGGCTTTTCTGCCCTTACCGCCTCGCGCCGCTCCACGCGCGCCTTTACGGACCGGGAGATCCCCGCCGAGGTCCTCGACGCGATACTCGCCGACGCAACGACCGCGCCGTCCTGGTCCAACACGCGCGCCTTCCGCGTCGCCCTGGCCACGG
>ERZ772766.285-NODE-285-length-30814-cov-5.652069_pt1 | contig 30814 bp, 26 predicted proteins | sample MGYA00511379_ERZ772766 | MGnify/ENA primary metagenome ERZ772766 (study PRJEB29015, sample SAMEA2737895) | human oral metagenome | biome: human oral; feature: human-associated habitat; material: dental | place: China | collected 2116 ...
CGAACAAATGACGAACAAATGACGAACAAATGACGAACAAATGACGGTGCGAGCCACACGGACAAATGAACAATGAACGAAGGAAAGACGAACAATGGACGAACAAAGGACGAACAAAGAACGAAGGAAAGACGAACAAAGAACGAACAAAGAACGAACAAAAGGCGGAGAAAAAGTGAAGGTATGTTAAAACTAAGATATAAATAAGAAGAATGTTATTAGTAGCTTTCAACGTTGCCAAAGTTTCAAATTTTGGTAAAGTTCATAACATTAAAGCGAAGAAAGAATAGGGTAAATGCGAAAGGTGAAGGGGAAAGGACAGATTTTGATTTTTTAGATGATTTTTTGAGGCAGTTTCCAATAAAAATACTACCTTTGTAATTTCAAAATTAAATTACTTACAAATGAAAAGAATATTATATTTAGTGTGTATGGCAATCATTTTTATAGCTTGCCATAAAAACAATGACGAAGTTTCCCAACCAGACCCTAATAAACCTACCCCTTTATATGGCATTACTATAGACGACAGTTGGGACAAAACCGGAGTTACTGTTCAGCAGATTGTAAGTGCTATCAAGGCGATGCCTGTAAAGCCTACGGTGCGCATTGTGATGTCTGATAGTATAGCGATAGCAGATTATAAACCACTTTTTTCGGCTGTTCATCAAGTAGCTTATGTGATGGCAACACCCGCCGATTCCGAAGATATGATAAAATACACTAACGTAGATAGTTATGTAAAGAGATTTCAGGATTCGTATAAAGAACTATCGGCATATACGGATTTTTGGGAAGTGGGCAATGAAATTAACGGAGAAGGTTGGATGGGTGACGACCCTCAGTTTATTGCCGATAAAGCCTATGGTGCTTATAAGTTTATCCGCAGTAAAAATGCGAAAACAGTACTTGTGAGCTACTATTTTAAACCAGGTGACCAAAAGGTGACGATGGAGGATTGGCTAAAAAGATATATTCCCGAAGATATGAAAAAGCAGTTGGATTACCTGTTAGTAAGCTATTACGAAGATGATAACGGCAATTATCAGCCTAATTGGCAAGAGGTATTTAACAATTTAGAGTCTATTTTTCCGAAGGTTAAATTAGGCATAGGAGAGTGTGGCAACAACGATTATAAGAAGTACTCTGTACAGAGTAAAGTGCAAAGAGCTAAGCACTATTATGCGATGCCTAAATATGTAAAGAACTACGTGGGCGGTTATTTTTGGTGGTATTGGGTGCAGGACTGTGTGCCTCATCAAAACAGTGAAGTTTTTAAGGCTATCAACAGCAGTATTAAGCAAACGCTTAAATAATATTGCTTTTTGTGAAGATTTGCGTACCTTTGCACCAAATTAGAACGAGAAATGAAAAAGTTTATCATATCAGGAGGAGGTACAGGCGGGCATATTTTTCCTGCTATCGTTATTGCCGATGAATTGAAAAGACGTATTCCAGATGCCGACATTCTGTTTGTGGGCGCCAAAGACCGTATGGAGATGCAAAAGGTACCACAGGCGGGTTATCCTATTGAAGGGCTTTGGATTTCGGGCATTCAGCGTAAAATTACCTTGCAGAACTTGCTATTTCCCTTAAAATTCATCAGTAGCTTGCTGAAATCTCGGAGAATTATCAAGCGTTTTAAACCCGATGCCGTAATAGGTACCGGAGGTTTTGCTAGCGGTGCTGTGGTGAAGGTGGCAGGCGGAATGGGTATTCCTACTTTCATTCAAGAACAGAATTCGTATGCGGGTATTACCAACAAAATGCTTTCTAAAAAGGCAAAAAAAATATGTGTGGCTTACGATGCAATGGAACAGTTCTTCCCCAAAGAGAAAATCGTAAAAACAGGTAATCCTATTCGCGATGGGCTTTTGGATATAGCAAAGCACCGCACAGAAGGACTGACATATTTTCAGCTGAACCCTGAGCAAAAAACGTTATTGGTATTAGGGGGTAGTTTGGGTGCCAGACGCATCAATCAGCTGGTAGAAGAGCAGTTGCCTTTATTTGAAAAACTTGGGGTGCAAGTGTTATGGCAGTGTGGTAAACTGTATTATGAAGAGTACAAAAAATATGAAAGCGAGCGAGTGAAAGTTTTAGCTTTTATTGACAAAATGGAGTTGGCTTATGCTGTTGCCGATGTAATTATCTCTCGCGCAGGAGCCAGCTCGGTAAGCGAATTGTGTGTAGTGGGGAAACCTGTGATATTTATTCCTTCGCCCAATGTGGCAGAAGACCACCAGACCAAAAATGCACGAGCTATTGAGCAAAAACAGGCTGCTATTTTGATACGCGAAACAGATTTAGGCACTACTTTTGCTACTACTTTTACCGAACTCATAAATGATGAGGCAAAACAACAGAGCCTTTCGCAACACATTAAGACGTTGGCTTTGCCTAATGCTACTAAAGAAATAGTAAACATTATCTTAGAAAATAGAAATTAAAACAGATGAAGAGACTTTTTACACTTATAGCACTGGGGTGTGCCGCATTTACTTTTGCGCAAAACCAATTGGGGAAACAGTTTTTTATAGATACTAAAAGCGATGAATTTAAAAGAGGCATCGTGGAAGTGAAGGAATACGTGAATTACGACGCATATTTGCAGTTACAAAGAAACCTTAAATCGGGCAATTCGGCAGGTATTAATAGCGATATGATTCGCCAAGCGTATATGACACGAAAGGTAGCTCTGCCGAAAGGGAATTACGTTATTGACAACGATGAACAGCGCTTTGAATTCGAGATAGGCAACAACGGTCAGTTTGTAGGTGAAGGGCAGTTTGAAAACAAGGAAAAAAAACTAAAATCTACCTATATCTTCGCCAATGGAAAACTCTCGGAAATACACATATTCAATACCGAAGGTAGATTGCGCAAGAAAAACATCTTCAAAGGGAACATTATTGAAGGACACGTGTTTGACCACGCTGGTAAGCTTGCCCAAAAGATAGAAATACACACCAACTTGAAGGAAGGAGCCGACCAGGTAGTTACTACTTACCACAAGAATGGCAACCCCAGCAAAGAAGTGAATACAATCAAGAGTACTACAAAGGAATTTTACCAAAACGGGAAGCTGAAATTAGACCAAGTGGATAGCAAAATCACTACTAAATATGACCCAACTGGGAAAATTACTGAAAAATGGTATGTTACTGAAAACGGCAATTGTCGTGAAACTTATGACAAAGGAGTAATTAGCCAAAAAACTTGTGAAGACCGCAGTACAAAAGAGACTACTGTTTCCATCTACAAGAATGGAAAATTAGACAATTACACTGTAACTGATACTAAGAAAAAGGAAGTTCGCAAATACGATGCTTCAAAAAAGCTAATAGAAACTAAAAAATTATGAGGTAATTGAGTGAAGAATTAAAAACTCTTACCTCTTACTTCGCTTTTTATACAAATGGATTTACAACCTATACAGAACGTTTATTTTATAGGCATAGGGGGCATAGGGATGTCTGCCCTTGCTCGTTATTTTAATGCCAATGGCAAAAAGGTATGTGGTTATGACCGTACCCCCACTGAAATTACTGAAATGCTCGAAAAAGAAGGTATAAAAGTACATTTTACCGATGATGTAAATGCTATTCCCGCCTCTTTTAAAGACAAGCGCACAACGCTAGTAGTCTATACACCTGCCGTGCCCAAAGACCATAAGGAATTAAACTATTTTCAGCAAAATGGCTACGAAGTAGTAAAACGCTCGGAAGTATTAGGGTTTATCACCAAAAATACATTTTGTCTTGCAGTGGCAGGTACGCACGGTAAGACCACTACTTCAAGTATTCTCGCCCACCTATTGGTAGAAGCAGGAGCTTCGGTAAGTGCGTTTTTAGGAGGGATTGCTGAAAACTTCAACAGCAACTTAGTACTGAAAGGCAGTGAGTACACTGTGGCAGAAGCCGATGAGTTCGACCGTTCCTTCTTGCGACTCTCGCCCAATATAGCTTGTATCACCTCTATGGATGCCGACCATCTCGACATTTATGGCGATAAAGAACACTTGATAGAAGGTTTTAGAGAGTTTGCAGGTAAGATAAAACCAGGGGGAAGTCTTATAGTGCGCAATGGTTTAGATATAGAAGGTGAGACCTATGGATTGGAAGATAATGCCGATTATACTTTCCAAAATATAACCGTAAAGAACGGTATTTACCATTTTGATTTTCATTATAAAGGAGGCGTCTATAAAGACTATACTTTATTGAAGCCAGGAAGACACAATCTACTCAATGCCTTAGCAGCCGTATCGATGGCGGTAAAAGCAGGATTTGCCCCTGAAAAGTTGCTCCCTCATTTGGCTACATTCAAAGGTGTGAAGAGGCGTTTCTCATATATTATTAAAGAAAACGACTTTGCCTTTATAGACGATTATGCACATCACCCTTCGGAAATCAATGCGTTGTTCCAAGCAGTAGAGGAGATGTACCCCCACACTCCTAAAACTATTGTCTTTCAACCCCATTTGTTCACCCGTACACGTGACTTTTTAGACGATTTTGCAAAAAGCCTATCACAGTTTGACGATGTAGTTCTATTGGACATTTACCCAGCTCGAGAACTGCCTATTGAAGGTATTACTTCACAAGTATTGTTAGACAAAGTGACGGCTAAACAGAAAATATTGGTAAGCAAAGCAGAATTGATACCTTTATTGCTTAAAAAACAACCAAAATTATTACTTGCCGTAGGAGCAGGCGATATAGGTGCTGAAGTAGAGAAAATTAAAGAAGCTTTTACCGTTGGTCATTAAAATGGCACAGTTGTTGCCTAATCGTTTTACGATATAAAACAAATTAGTAAAACAAAGAATATGATGAAAAATTATGCAACAATGATAGCTGCTGCCTTTCTCGGCGGGGCTATGACCTTAGGAGGGTATAAACTCTTTATAGATAAACACGATGCCAAACAAGAGGCGCTTGATTTGCTCTCACGTCCTGCTTTGGTACAAACTAATCACACTACTCCTGAAAGAACGGTAGCAGGTGAAACCAACTTTGTGGAAGCGGCTAACAAAACGGTGAATAGCGTAGTGCACGTGAAGAACACTGTAAAATCACAAGGAGGTGTTACCTCTATCTTCGACCTTTTTTACGGTAATGGGGGAGGCGAACAGACACAAGTAGGTACAGGCTCTGGCGTTATTATTACCCCCGATGGCTATATAGTAACCAATAACCACGTGATTGCCAATGCTACTACTTTGGAGGTTACCCTTAACAACAATAAAACTTATACTGCTAAACTTATAGGCACAGATGCTTCTTCGGATATTGCCTTACTGAAAATAGAAGCCGACGAAAAACTACCTTTCCTCACCTTTGCGGACTCCGATAATACGCAAGTAGGCGAATGGGTACTCGCGGTAGGGAATCCTTTTAACTTAAATTCTACCGTTACTGCGGGAATCATCAGTGCGAAAGCGCGTAACATCAGCGAGCGCGGTAGCGATAAAATAGAATCATTCATACAAACCGATGCCGTGGTGAATATGGGGAACAGTGGGGGAGCTTTGGTAAACCTCAACGGCGACCTCATAGGTATCAATACGGCAATCTCATCTACTACAGGGGTATATATGGGCTACTCGTTTGCAGTGCCTAGTAATATTGCTAAGAAAGTGGTAGAGGATTTGATAGAATACGGGAATGTACAACGCGGGGTGATGGGCGTACGCGGACAAGGATTAGACTCTGAAGTAGCCAAAAAACTCAATATCAAAGAAACTGAAGGATTCTATGTAGATTCAGTAGATGATGAGTCAGGAGCAGGAGCTGCCGGACTTAAAAAAGGAGACATCATCAAGCAAATCGATAATGTGAAGATACATAAATACTCTGACCTTAGTGGTCACATCGCTTCTAAACGTCCTGGTGATATGCTAAAAGTAACTTACGTACGCGAAGGTAAAGAACGCACCGCCAATATTACCCTTAAGAAAAACACTACTTATGTGATACAATCCTTAGGCTTGGAAGTGAAAAACCTTTCAGATGCTGACCACAAGCGATTTAAAACTAAAAACGGAGTGAAGGTTACCGCTGCAGGTCAGTTCTATGAATACAATAATATCAATATAGTGGGAAAAGTGTTGCTTTCAGTGAATGGAAAGACCATTAAAGATGTAGATGAATTGAAAAATATAATGTCTACTCTTTCTTCACGTAATCGAAACTCGTTAGAAATCTTGAATGAAAAAGGAGAAAAAGAAAGATTCTTTTTCTAATGATAAAACAATAATGATAATCACTCTTGCATTATAAAAAAGAGATGAGAAAAGTCTCCAATCTCCTTCACATCACAAACTTTGTCAAAGTTTAAGTACTTTGACAAAGTTTTTTTATGAATCTAAATAGTGTACTTGTATAATTTATTATAAGTATTCTGTTCCCTTATAAAAGTTTTTAATATAGAACTTGACTTAAATAGTAAAAAAAGAGTTGTTTATTGTGATGAAAGTAATAAAAAATTGTTTTTGTAGTGTTAATAAAAATTAGTTATCTTTGCCAAAATAACAAAAGATTTAAGCGATGATACATTATTTAAAAGCAGATGCTACGGTGCCACAAGCCGAAGGGAACATTGTTATCGCCCATATTTGTAATGATATAGGCGCTTGGGGGAAGGGATTTGTGTTAGCACTTTTTAAACGCTGGAAATACCCCGAAAAACAATACAAACAATGGTATAAAGAAGGTGAAAATTTTGCCTTGGGAGAGGTACAATTTGTATCGGTAGAAGAGAAGATATGGGTTGCAAATCTCATTGGGCAACACAATATATACAATGATGAAAACGGTGACCCGCCTATTCGTTATGAGGCAGTGAAAAAAGGTTTGCAACAAATAGCCGATTTTGCTTATGAAATAAATGCCAAAGTGCAAATGCCTCGCATAGGTTGCGGATTGACAGGAGGCTCTTGGGATAGAATTGAGAAACTTATAAGGCAAACACTTTTAAGGAAAAACATCGAAGTATTTGTTTGTGATTTATAACCTTATTTTTATTTTTTACCTTTTATAATGAAAAATAATGAACATCAAACTTCTCGCGGTGGGCAAGACCGATAATCCTGCTTTGCAACAGCTCATTGATATGTATGAAAAACGACTTTCGTATTACATCAATTTTGAATTGCAACTCTTGCCCGATATTAAGAATAGCAAATCACTATCGGAAGAGCAACAAAAAGCAAAAGAAGGGGAGCTTATCCTCGGCAATGTAGCCTCGTCTCATCACCTGATACTCTTAGACGAACGTGGCAAAGAGTTTACCTCAGTAGCTTTTGCCGATGAATTGCAAAAGAAAATGAATGCCGGCATCAAGCAACTCACCTTTGTGATTGGAGGGCCTTATGGTTTTTCAAAAGAAGTATACGACCGTGCTAATGGCAAGTTGTCACTTTCCAAACTCACCTTTTCACACCAAATGATACGCCTATTTTTTGTAGAACAACTCTACCGTGCTTTTACAATTCTCCGTAATGAGCCCTATCATCATCAGTAATTTTTTTGTAACTTTGCGCGCTCAAAAATAAAAACGATGATTAAAAAACTTTGGCCTCTTGCTATAGGAGGCTTGGCTTTAGGAACAACAGAATTCTTAATAATGGGCTTATTGCGTGTTATTGGGGAAGATATGGGACTAAATGATGCTCTTACAGGACGATTTATTTCGGCATATGCCATAGGAGTAGTAGTAGGTGCTCCGACACTTATTGCACTAGCTGCCTCTTATAATCCAAAGAAGATTTTAATCTTTTTTATGGTGCTCTTTACCCTCTTCAACGGGCTTTCGGCTTTCTCCACCGATTATACCACCTTATTATTAGCACGATTTTTTTCGGGCTTACCTCACGGAGCTTTCTTTGGTGTAGGAGCAATTGCAGCTAAGCAATTGGCACCAAAAGGGAAAGAAGCTTTTGCTATTTCTATTATGTTTGCAGGGCTCACTATTGCTAATTTGTTAATGGTTCCGTTGCTCACCTATATAGGAGCGTGGGCTGGCTGGCGTATAGCGATGGGATGTGTGTCGATATTAGGATTGCTTACAATGTTTTCAGTGCTAATGTTTTTACCCGAGGTAGAAAATAAAAGAGACCTCGGTGTAAAGCGTGAAGTACGCTTATTCTTTAATCCGAAGTCTTTATTAGTGCTCGCTATCACTGCTTTGGGTTGTGGCGGACTCTTTGCGTGGTTTAGCTATATACAACCTCTGATGATTGAAACAGCTCATATCCACCCCGATATGAAATCGATTGTGATGATTGTAGCAGGATTTGGAATGGTGGTAGGTAATCTCTTTGGTGGTTGGATTACCGACCGTCACTCTCCCATCAAAGCTACTATTTATATTCTGTTATTGCTCATTAGTGTGTTGCTATTAGTATTTTTCTTTTCGCACATTCAGCCAATGGCGTGGGTACTTACTTTTATATGCAGAGCAATGGCAATGTCATTAGGTTCTCCTTTAAATATGCTTATTTTTCGTTGTGCTCCTCAATCTGAAATGATGGGAGCTGCCTTTATGCAAGCAGCTTTTAATACGGCCAATTCAATTGGGGCTTATATAGGTGGCCTACCCCTGTTATACGGTTTTAGTACCAATTATCCCTCATTAATGGGAGCGTTGCTGGCAAGTATAGGGTTATTGATTACCTTCTATCTTTGGCGCCTCATCAGATTCTAATTTTTTCACCTTTAAGAAGGATTCGTGTTGTTCGATAGCCATTTCTATTTTAGCTACAATTTCTTCAACCGTATCATTTTCGTAATCTATTTGCAAAGGCGATTTGATAATCATCGATTGTTGCACTCCTTTCTTTTTGATATTTATTCCCTTTTTATCAAACGAGCGACGGAATCCATCGATTACGATGGGCACCACCACAGGTTTGTATTGCTTGATGAGGTGTGCAGTACCCTTGCGGATAGGTTTCCACGGCGAGGTAGTGCCCTGCGGGAAGGTAATCACCCAACCATCGGCAAGGGCGATACCTATGTTTTCCACGTCGGCTTGGCGGACTTCGCGATGTATTTCTTTCCCTTTTTCGCGCCAAGTTCTGTTCACCGGTATAGCTCCTGCGTAACCTAATATTTTGGGCAGAATCCCTGATTTCATAGTCTCGGAAGCCGCCACGTAATAAATGTTGAGTTTTGGGTTCCACAGATAGCCCATATTATCCAAAGTATCTTTACGACCTTTAAGACTTGCGTTGAACACGTGAAACATAGCCGTTACATCGGCGAAATAAGTCTGGTGATTTGAAATGAACAGTACATTCTGTGGTGGCAATTCGCGAATAACGTCCGAACCCTCAATCTTCAGTTGGTTAAAACCATCATACCTGCTGTGAGTAAGGATACCAAAAACGCGGATGAGCCATCGTTTTACGAAAAGTGTATGTCCGAAAGGGTCTTTTTTAAATAAAGGCATTGTTCAATTTTTTGATTAGGTGATGAGCTAAAAAGTCAATTACTATAGTAACAAATTAACTCATTAACTCATCAGTTTAGTTTATTGAAAAGTCTCTCTTGCTATCTGCATAGCATTCTTTGTATTGGTTGTAAATCTTCACAGTTTCTTGGGCATTTCCCAGCCGTGAAAAGTTATTACAAATATTAAAGTTTAGCTTTTAGTTTTTCTATAAGCTTGGGAACAACTTCAAAAGCATCGCCTACCACACCGTAATCGGCAGCTTTAAAGAAAGGAGCCTCGGCATCGGTGTTGATAACCAGCTTTACTTTTGAGGCATTAACCCCCGCCAAGTGTTGTATAGCCCCTGAAATGCCAATGGCAATATACAAGTTAGGCGCAACGGGTTTCCCTGTTTGTCCTACGTGCTCAGCGTGTGGACGCCAACCCATATCGGCAACAGGCTTAGAACAAGCGGTGGCAGCGCCGAGTACTTCGGCAAGATCTTCGATTATGTGCCAATTCTCGGCGGCTCTTAATCCGCGTCCTCCTGATACCACAATAGAGGCATCGTCTAACGGTACTTTTCCTGTAGCCTTCTCGGTAGCGATTGTCTTTATATCGAAATCACTATCTGAAAGGGTAGGGGAGAAGGGTTCTACAATTGCGGGAGTAGGATTTTCTTTTACTCCGAAGGCATTAGGAGCTAATCCTACTATTTTTATAGCTGTTGTGATTTTGTTTAAACTTACGGCTTTGTTAGAAAAGGCATTACTCTTAATAGTAAAATCGTTTTCAGGGAGTGAAATGGCGTTAGGCACATAACCTGCTTGTAGAGAAATGGCTAATAAAGGGGCAATATTCTTGGCTTGCGACGAGGCGCTGAAAAGCACCGTTGTACTCCCTTCTTTCTTCACTGCCTGTTGTAATATTTGTGCTACAGCCTTCGCCGAAAAGTGTTGTAGCTTTTCATCGGCTACGTTCAATACTTTATCAATACCATAAGTGCCTAACATTTCAGGATTATCAATGTTGATAGTTACTGCTACTATTTTGGTATTTTGTTTCTGAGCAAGAGTTTTGGCATAAGTAGCCACTTCATAACTACTTTTCTTTACTTTTCCGTTTTCGGAATCTATATATATGAGTATGGACATTTTTTATTAAATTACTTTAGCTTCGTTGTGTAATAAATCAATAAGAGTATCTAAATCATCAGCCGATACCATTTTTACAGGTTTTTTGGCAGGAAGTTTCTCAAAACCTATGGTTGTTACTCTCGTATCTGTATTTTCAGCAGGCAACACGGTGATTACTTTAGTGCGAGCTGCCATTAGGTTGCGCATATTTGGTATACGAAGGTCTTTCTCTTGGGTAAGTCCTTTTTGTCCCGCAATTACTAACGGAAGAGTTGCGGAGAGTTTTTCCTTACCGCCGTCTATTTCTCGTTCAGCTATTACCTCTGTCCCATTGATATCTAAACCTATGCATTTGTTGATAAAGGGTAGATTTAGTAATCCTGCCAAAAATCCTCCCACCATTCCGCCGTTATAATCAATAGATTCCTTTCCTGTAATGATAAGGTCGTAATTTCCTTCTTTAGCTACCTTAGCCAACTGAGTAGCTACAAAAAAAGCATCAGTAGGAGTGGCATCAATACGGATAATATCGTCAACACCAATGGCGGAAGCCTTGCGCAATACAGGTTCTGTTTCTTGAGTGCCTACATTCACAAGGGTGATAGTAGCGCCTAACTTTTCTTTAAGTAAGATTGCCTTAGTAAGGCAGAATTCATCGTTAGGATTGATGATAAACTGCACTCCTGTAGGGTCGAACTTCTTATTTTCATCAGTAAATTTTATTTTCGAAGTAGTGTCGGGGACGCTACTGATACATACTAATATCTTCATAATCTTATAGATAATATAATTAAAATGATACATTAATAACCAAAAGATGGTTATTTTTGAAGCGGTAAAAGTACTTCCTTTTGTATAACTGTGCAAGCTATTATGCGAAAAAAATGTACCTTTGCCGTCTAACTATTTGAAATACTAAATAGAAATAATGAATCCTCCAGTAACCGATATGCAACTTTTAGGGCAATTATTGCGTTGCCCCAGCGGAATATATGCAAAAGAAGTAGGTGAATATACTTTCTTTTCCAATCGCACTATGATTTTCAATACTATTGATTATTTATCACTTTTGCCTAATAGCAATGTTTTAGAAATTGGCTTCGGCAATGCTAGCCATTTACCTTATTTATTTGAAAAAGAACCAACCATTCACTATACAGGAGTAGAAACTTCTGGGGAAATGATAACTGAGGCTACTGTAAACAATCCCGAATTGGTAGCGCAACAATCTGTTTCTTTTCTACAAGTACAACCGGATGAGAGACTTGAGTTTAATATACTTTTTGATGTTTGCTTTTCAGTCAATACACTTTACTTTCTTAAAAGTCCTACTCGCTATTATCGCAATATTTATCAGTTGCTCAAGCCTATGGGAAAGGTAGTGATTACTTTTATTGATAAGTCAGTAGGTGAGAAAGCTCCTTTTGCACAAGTGGGATTTAAGTTTTATACTGTTCCCGAAGTGCGAAAAATACTATCACGCATAGGGTTTAAGAATATCAAAGAGTATACTTTTGAAGAAACACTTGTTTCTAAGAGTGGCAAGAAAATACGTCGTCCTTATTGCATAATGATGGGAGAAAAATAAAAATCTCTCTGCTTTTTATTCTTTATTCCATATTTCCCACGCTTTTTCAGCTTGAAGTTCTAACATTAGTTGCCCATTACAAATAATAGCTCCCTGCTTTTCTCCTCTGTGTAGAAATGTAGTTTGTGAAGGATTATAAATAAGGTCATAAAGCAAGTGCTCAGGAGTGAGATATTCATAAGGAATAGGAGGACAGTCGTTAATATTAGGAAATGTACCTAAAGGAGTACAGTTAATAATAAGGTGATAATTTTCTATAATCTCTTTGGTAAGTTCTGTATAACCAAACTGATTTATCTGTGGTGTGCGGGATACAAAACGATAATCAATATTTAGTTGTTTGAGTGCATAAGCAACAGCACTCGATGCGCCTCCCGTACCTAAGATAAGAGCGTGAGTATGCTGTGGTTGCAATAAGAAAGATAATGATTTACTAAAGCCATAGTAGTCGGTATTATAACCGACGAGCCCATCAGTAGTAACTTTTACAGTATTTACAGCTCCAATGGCTTGTGCAGTAGCATCAACGGCAGTAAGTAGCTTCATTATTTCTCGCTTATACGGAATGGTAACATTCATTCCTCGTAAATTGGGAGTGCTTTTTAAGAGAGCGGGTAATTCATTGAGATTTTGTATATCAAAATTGATATATTCACAATCATTAATACCTTCTCGTTTAAATTTCTCAGTGAAATATTTTTGAGAAAAAGAATAGCCAATATTACGACCCACAAGAGCAAAAGTTGTCATAAGAAAACGCTTTTTTTAATAGATAAACTGTACATATTATCTATACTGAATGTTATCTCTTACCTAACTTAAATTTTCCTATCAATCACGTAATTTACCATTAGAGTTAAGGCTTCTTTATAAGGTGAGGTTGGGAATTCATCCAATATATTTAGGGCTTTTTGTTGGAACTCTTTCATTTTAGTCGTAGCGTATTCTAGCCCTTTATGATTCTTTACAAATTCAATTACTTCTTTTACGCGTTTTTTGTCCTTGTTGTATTTTTTTACCGAATTGATAAGCCATTGTTTTTCTTCTTCGGAACAAATATTAAGCACATAAATAAGTGGTAGGGTCATTTTTTGTTCTTTAATATCTATACCCGTAGGTTTGCCAATTGCGTCTTCGGTATAATCAAAAAGGTCGTCTTTTATTTGGAAAGCCATTCCTATGTATTCGCCAAAGAGTCGCATTTTCTCTATCACTTCGGTTTGTTCTGGCTGTACCGAACAAGCTCCCATCGCACAACAAGCGGCTATAAGCGTCGCGGTTTTCTGACGGATAATCTCGTAGTACACCTCTTCTACAATGTCTAACCGACGAGCTTTTTCTATCTGCAAGAGTTCACCTTCACTCATTTCACGTACGGCTACCGAGATAATGCGCAATAGGTCGAAATCACCATTGTCTATAGAGAGTAGTAAGCCTTTAGAAAGTAGGTAATCACCCACCAATACAGCTATCTTGTTTTTCCATAAGGCATTGATTGAGAAGAACCCTCGGCGCTTGTTGCTGTCGTCCACTACATCATCGTGTACAAGGGTAGCAGTGTGTATGAGCTCTATTACCGATGCTCCCCGATAGGTGCGTTCGCTCACCTTACCTCCCGATACCATCTTGGCTACCAAGAACACAAACATCGGTCGCATTTGCTTGCCTTTACGATTTACAATATAGTAGGTAATACGATTCAGTAAGGCAACCTTAGACGACATCGAGCTACGGAACTTCTGTTCAAAAAGTTCCATTTCTTCACGGATAGGTTCTTTTATTTGAGCTGTTATCTTCATTGCTCGAAGTTATCAATTTCTACTTTTAGATTGTTGATGATAAACTCTTGACGGTCAGGAGTGTTTTTGCCCATATAGAACTCCAAGAGCTGTTCGGTATGGATAGTTTTGTCCATCATTACAGGGTCTAAACGTATATCTTCTCCTATAAAATCTTTAAACTCATCGGGGGAGATTTCTCCCAATCCTTTAAAACGAGTAATTTCAGGTTTGCCCTTTAACTTGTCTATGGCTGCTTCCTTTTCTTCTTCGCTGTAACAATATATTTTTTGTGTTTTGTTGCGCACACGGAATAGAGGTGTTTGCAGTATATATAAGTGCCCTTCTTTGATGATTTCGGGGAAGAACTGCAAAAAGAAAGTGATAAGCAAAAGACGAATGTGCATACCGTCTACATCAGCGTCGGTGGCTACAACGATGTTATTGTAGCGAAGGTCGTCCATAGAGTCTTCAATATTTAGGGCGGCTTGTAATAGGTTGAACTCTTCATTTTCATACACTATTTTCTTACTCATTCCGTAGGTATTCAAAGGTTTACCACGTAGTGAGAAAACGGCTTGTGTGGTTACATCACGCGATTTGGTAATAGAGCCCGAAGCTGAATCTCCCTCAGTAATGAATAAGGTGCTTTGTAGGGCACGCTCGTCTTTGGTATCGGTGAGGTGCACGCGACAGTCGCGTAGTTTACGGTTGTGTAAGCTTGCTTTTTTAGCTCTTTCTTTTGCCAATTTGCGAATACCTGCCAAGTCTTCACGTTCGCGTTGTGCCTGCAAAATCTTCCGTTGTAGCGCATCGGATATCTCAGGGTTTTTATGTAGAAAGTCATCTAAGTGGCGACTGATGAAATCATTGATATAGGTGCGTACGGAAGGCATTCCTTCTCCCATTTCGGTAGAACCGAGCTTGGTTTTTGTCTGGCTCTCAAACACAGGTTCCATCACTTTGATTGAGAGACCTGCGATGATAGACTTACGCACATCGGAGGCATCGTAGTTCTTTTTATAGAAGTCGCGAATGGTCTTTACATAAGCCTCTTTGAAAGCGTTGAGGTGCGTACCCCCTTGTGTAGTATTCTGACCGTTTACAAAGGAGTAATACTCTTCGCTGTACTGAGTTTTGCTGTGAGATATGGCGATCTCAATATCTTCACCTCTAAGGTGAATGATAGGGTAAAGAAAATCCTCTTCATTGTTGTTTTCGGTGAGGAGGTCTTTGAGTCCGTTTTCAGAATAGTACTTTTCACCATTGTAGTTGATAGTAAGACCTGGGTTGAGGTATACGTAGTTTTTGAGCATACGCACCACATACTCATTACGGAACTTGAAGTTCTTAAAGATAGTGTCGTCTGGAATAAAAGTTACGCTGGTACCGCGTCTTTTCTGGCTTTCCTCAATGGCGCTTTCTTCTTTTAGCAGACCTCTCTCAAAAATAGCCGATTTAGACTGACCATCGCGCACCGATTCCACTTTGAAGTAGGTAGAAAGGGCATTCACAGCTTTTGTACCCACCCCATTGAGTCCGATAGATTTCTTAAAAGCTCGGGAGTCGTACTTACCCCCCGTATTCATTTTCGATACTACATCTACTACCTTTCCTAAGGGAATACCGCGCCCATAGTCGCGTACTTCTACTTGGTTATCGGTGATTTTTACATCGATGGTCTTACCAGCTCCCATTACGAACTCGTCTATACAGTTATCGATGACCTCTTTGAGAAGGATGTAAATACCGTCGTCGGCTGAAGAGCCATCGCCCAGCTTCCCGATATACATACCAGGGCGTGTGCGAATGTGTTCTTGCCAGTCCAAAGAGCGGATACTATCCTCGTCATATCTAATTTCTTCCATAAAGTTTACTTTCGTTTTTAGATGTGCAAAAGTATTAAAAATTATTCATATCCAAAAAATAAATATCTGTCTCCTTTGCTTACAATTGTTTTGAAAAACAATTATAACATAAAGGTGTCGCTACCGTTACTTTCTTCTCCTCTCCACAGCAATGGCAGTACTTCTCTTCGTAGAAACGGTTGCCGAACTTCACCCACGCTTCATAACAGCTGTCGCACAAAGGCTTCGAAGGGTCAAAAGGAATAGCGGTATTACAACGGATACAGTGTCCTTTTTTCTCTTCTTGTACGGCATTTTCCTGAGGTGTTTCGGTTTCTATAGCTCTTTCAGGGGAAGGATCGCGTTCTGCGAGTGGTCTGTTCTCGGCATTTACGTAGTTTTCGGGTATAAAAGAGGAGTAGCGGATAGGCTTCACCTCTCTGTTAGACAATACATCGTCTACCAAATCCAAATGCACGGTAGAGCCTACATAGTCTTTCGCCAGACCTAAAAACTTCTTGTTGTAGTTAGGACGTTTGGCAAAGATAGTGTAACCGCTGTCGAGTACACTCATAATGGTGTTTTTGGAAGTCTCGAAGAAGTTGTTTTTGTTTACAAGGTCGGTGAGGGCTTTTTCTGCGAGTACGCCAAACTCTACCTTGTTTTCCAGCGAGTAATCCAAAAGGTTCATAGAGGTAATCACCGATTGCTTTTCGTTGGCATAATATTGTCCGTGTAACTGTGGAATATACACCATTGTGATATTCGGGAAGCCCAAGAAGTACTCAATATCTTTACGCTTACAATTTTCTTCTCCATTAGAGGTACTTTTGCCAAACCCAATGAGTATATGCAGTTTGGTGTTGTTTAAAAGCTGTTTAAAAACATTGTCTTTGAGGTAATCTCCCAGCTGAATATAAGGCGAAATGATAATAAGCTCCTTTTCCGCCTTAAAAAGGGTATCGTAAATAGTATCCGATAGTGGTTTTCCTGTTAAAAAGTCCATAGGTATAATTATATTTTGTTATTCATAAAGAATTTCATTTCCTAAATATCATACTTTTCTCTTAGCTCTAATTTTTCAATTCGTAATAATATAGCGGTTTTGCTTCTTTCTAAAATATTACAAATATCTATGATTTTTGTCTTTTCACAATAAAGAACTTCTAATTTATCATCTTCTTCTGTTGTCCATTTTTTGCCGGCATTAGGATAGTTCTTTTTCATTTCATTAATAGAGTAAGTTTTTCTTACATCATATCTATCAAAATCAGTAATGTAATCGAAACTTTGTATCGTTAGTTTTAGTGGAATTTCATAACAATTACCAACATTCTTAACAAAAACTTTTTCTAATGTAGAAGAAAGCTCTTTAATTCTATCTATAGAAATAAAGTAAGGAATTTTAGGTATAAATTTATCTCCATTTCTTTGATACACAGCTATAATAATAGGTGTTTGAGTATATTCTTGCATATTAAGATGTTTCTCTACATCATTACAGCTAAAACGGAAAGAAAGTTCTCTATTAGAAAGCTGGCGGAAACTTCTACATTTTACATCTACCTCAAGATTCCCGTAGTTTCTCACTAAAAAATCTCCTCTCTTAATAGCTATGTATTCATTAGAAATTAGATATTGCTGAAAACTTTCTTTATCTTGATTAAGCTCTTCTAAAATAAGACCTTCCTCTTTGGCTTGAATTTTAAAATACTCTTGAGCTTTTAATCCAGCACGATACCAATCTAAACAATAGTTTTTTAACTCAGTATCTTTTATTTGTAAGGGAGTCCAATGTGGTTCTCCTTGATAGATAATAGTATCTTCGGTAATTGTATCTAAGTACATTAATTCTTTTATATCTTTAATATACTCACTTTTAATACCATTTTCTGTAATATTGATGATATGATACCCCATAGTTAAATTAGTTTTTATTGGTAGCAACTGTTTTGTCTATTCTTACGCTCTACTACATCGTATTTTACAGGCATAATAATGTAAGTTTAAAAGATAAAAGATTTGTATTACAGAATTTGTAAAGCTTTAAAAAGTCCTCTATGAACTTCTATATTTTCATTAAAATTAAATCTAGCTTCTTTATTTTCATAACGAAAAAAAGATAAATCCCTTTTTTTTGGTTTATTACCTATAACGCTAAAATTGAAGAGTGTCTGTAAGACAAAGTCTATATTACTTTCTTTAATAGTCCCTTTATTTAAATATTCATTATATGTATCTTTAAATTCTTTCACTGTAAAGTTCCATTTTCTTATTTGTGATATTATAGAAAAAATGTGCTCTATTTCAGGTAATATGGCATGTACTTCATCTATAATCTCTTCTTTCAAATAATTAGAAAATGCTTTGTCTACCTTTTTTATAATTTTATTATTTATTTTTTGGACATTATCTTCTAACGCCTGCTTACAACATTCATTAATATATTTGATATAATCTCTCGGTCTTAGATGTGTACTTCTTGTTATAAAATCAAAACTGTGTAGAGACTTTGCCTGTTTATCTCCCATTTTAACAGGTTTATCTAAAAAGATTTTGTTCCATTCTTCTTTGAAATCTAAATTTTCTTGTTTATTTCCCTCCACAGCTACCGATATTCTATGAGCTATCATCTTTTTAATTTTATCTCTATCCCAATCAATTTCTATCTTAAAATCTGTCCATTTATTTTTATCTGAATCCTTTATTATAGAATAAATATCATCTCTTAAAAAGATTATTGGGTTAACAGAATTTTTCTTATCTTTAAAACTGTTTTTAACATCTTGTACAGCTTTAAATAAACTTGTTATCAAAAAATCATAGTTGCTTTTTTCTTCTATTGTAGCAAAACTTCTGTAATCTTCATCAAGTTCGTCGAAAATTATATAGTACTTAGAATCATCTATGTATTCATCTATAATATCTTCTAAAATATCAATTTTTTGTACCCAAGTAGATTGATTGAATTTTCCCAAATCTTTTTCTAACTTTATATTTATTGTATTTCCCAAAATTGAAAATCCAAATTCCTTTGATATCCATCCATTTAAAAGCTTTCGAAGAGGTTTGTTACTTGGAGGATATAGTTCTTCTAATATTTTCTTTATTTCTTTTTCAATTTTTTGATTTTGAGCCATTAATTTACAAATGGTTGAGTAGATTATATATTTCCAAATAGAAATATATTGATTAGGAGATGTGTATTTTCTATCATCTAATTCATATAACTCATTAAAAGGAAAGTTTTTAAAAGATAATTTTTCACTAAATATATTATATCCTTTCTTTCCTAAAATAAATTCACTAATTGCAGTTTTTCCAGCTCCTTTTCGTCCTATAACATAAAATTTGTCTCCTGCAAGTATTTTTTCTGACTCTTTAGTATGAAAAAAATACTTATTATTATCCTCTTGTCTAGCTTCTAACTTCCAATTATCAGCTATTTCTTTTATAGTATTATTCATAATTTGTTATATTAAAATATCAATCATTCAACTTCAGTACCGCCATAAACGCACTTTGTGGTATCTCCACATTCCCCACTTGGCGCATACGTTTTTTACCGGCTTTCTGTTTTTCTAAGAGTTTACGTTTACGCGAGATGTCCCCTCCGTAACACTTGGCGGTAACGTCTTTACGGAGCGCTTTAATAGTCTCGCGCGAGATGATTTTAGCCCCAATAGCGGCTTGGATAGGAATATCGAACTGCTGACGCGGGATCAGCTCGCGGAGCTTCTCGCACATCTTCTTGCCTATATTATAAGCGTTATCAGCGTGGATAAGGGCAGAGAGGGCATCTACCGATTGTGAGTTGATAAGGATATCCACCTTCACAAGGTTAGAAGCGCGCATCCCAATAGGCGAATAGTCAAACGAAGCATAGCCCTTGCTCACTGTTTTAAGTCGGTCGTAGAAGTCGAATACAATTTCGGCAAGTGGCATATCAAAGTTCAGCTCTACACGCTCAGGGGTAAGGTAGTGCTGGTTGGTTATCTGTCCGCGTTTCTCAATACAGAGCGACATCACCTGCCCTATAAAATCCGATTTGGTGATGATACTCGCCTTAATATACGGCTCTTCCACGCGGTCTAATTTCGACGGGTCGGGTAGGTCAGAAGGGTTATTTACGATAATCGCTTTTTCGGGTTCTTTTTTGGTATAGGCGTGGTAACTTACGTTGGGCACGGTGGTAATCACGGTCATACCAAACTCGCGTTCCAAGCGTTCTTGCACGATTTCTAAGTGTAGCATTCCTAAGAATCCACAGCGAAAGCCAAAGCCCAAAGCAGCAGAACTTTCGGGGGTAAACACCAGCGAGGCATCGTTCAGTTGGAGTTTTTCCATTGAGGTGCGTAGCTCTTCGTAATCTTCGGTATCTACCGGATAAATTCCTGCAAATACCATTGGTTTCACGTTCTCAAAGCCGTCAATAGCTTCTTTACAACCGTCTACTGCTGAGGTAATCGTATCACCTACCTTTACCTCACGCGCGTCCTTAATACCGGTGATAAGGTACCCCACATCGCCGGTGCCAATCACTTGCTTGGGCACTTGGTTGAGCTTGAGCGTACCCACCTCGTCTGCATCATAGATTTTGCCATTGGACATAAATTTGATTTTCTGTCCTTTGCGTATTTCGCCGTTCATCACGCGGAAGTAAGTCTCTACCCCGCGGAAAGAGTTGTATACCGAGTCGAATATCAACGCTTGTAGTGGTGCCTTAGGGTCGCCAGTAGGGGCAGGAATACGCTCTATAATAGCCTCTAAAATTGCCTCTACGCCCAAGCCTGTTTTACCACTGGCTGGGATAATCTCATCGGGCGAACAACCTAATAGGTCTACAATGTCGTCTTTCACCTCTTCGGGATTAGCGCTGGGTAGGTCTATTTTGTTGAGTACGGGAATGATTTCAAGGTCGTTTTCGAGAGCCAAGTAGAGGTTAGAAATCGTCTGTGCTTGTATGCTTTGGGCGGCATCTACGATCAGGAGCGCCCCCTCGCAAGCAGCGATGGAGCGCGACACCTCGTAAGAGAAATCTACGTGACCGGGAGTATCGATAAGGTTGAGGATATACGTTTCGCCTTTGTACACATATTCCATTTGTATTGCGTGGCTCTTGATAGTGATACCGCGCTCACGCTCCAAGTCCATATTGTCGAGCAATTGGTCTTGTTTTTCGCGTTCGGTTACGGTTTGGGTAAAGTCGAGCAAACGGTCGGCTAAGGTACTCTTCCCGTGGTCGATATGTGCAATAATGCAGAAATTACGTATGTTCTTCATTTGTTTCTTAGTGTTTAGTTTTTAGTGATGAGTTGTGAGTTGTCTGTACCGAGAGACAACGAACTAATAATTAAAGGTGCAAAGATAGAAAATAATTGTCAATTCACAAATTGAAAGTTCTATCGTGCTTCAAAGAGGTTCTCATTTGTAGTCTGTCGGATTATTTGTAATATATTTTTGATTGTAAATTTACTTTTTCAAAAGAAAAAGTTGCTAAATCAAAATTATTGTTTATATTTGCGACCAAATTAGAAAAAGAAAACAATATCTATTTCTTTAAAAGTATTAAGATTATCAATTTAAAAAACTTATCCAAATGAGAGATTTAACTAAAATGACAAACATTGAGGACTTGCGTGTGGTGTGTAAACGCAACGTCCCTAAGATGTTCTATGAGTATGTAGACACCGGCTCTTGGACTGAATCAACTTACAGAGAAAATGTTTCCGATTTTAACCCTATTAAATTCCGTCAACGCATATTAGTGGATATGGATAACCGTACCCTCGAAAGTACTCTTTTAGGGCAAAAGGTAAAGTTTCCCGCTATGACGGCTCCTGTTGGCTTTATGGGAATGATGTGGGCTGATGGTGAAATCCATATGGCAAAAGCCGCTCAAAAATTTGGAATCCCCTTTACGCTTTCTACGATGTCTATTTGCTCTATCGAAGATTTGGTAGAAGCAGGAGTAGAGCCCTTTTGGTTTCAGTTGTATGTAATGCGCGACCGCGATTTTATGAAAGACCTTATTCGTCGTGCTAAAGATGCTAAATGCTCTGCTTTAATGATAACCGTAGATTTGCAGGTGCTCGGCAATCGTCATCGCGATATCAAGAATGGACTTTCCACCCCGCCTAAGTTCACCATCCCTAATATGATTAATCTTTCTACTAAAATTCCTTGGGGGTTGCGCTATGTGTTTGGTAACCGCCGTTGGACATTCCGCAATATCGCAGGTCACGCAAAAAGCGTATCCGACCTCTCTTCACTTTCCTCTTGGACAAAAGAGCAGTTCGACCCAAGTCTTAGTTGGAAAGATATCGCCGAAATTAAAGAATTGTGGGGGGGACCTATCATCTTAAAGGGTATTATGACTCCTGAAGATGCTATCGAAGCTGTGAAATATGGTGCCGATGCGATTATTGTGTCTAACCACGGTGGTCGCCAGATGGACGATACTATTTCCACTATCAAAGCACTCCCCGATATTGTAAGCGCCGTAGGTAGCCAAACCGAAGTATGGATAGACTCTGGTTTCTATACAGGGCAAAATATGCTCAAAGCGTGGGCGTTAGGAGCCAAAGGTATTATGCTTGGTCGTGCTCCTGTATATGGGCTCGGTGCTTATGGCGAAGAAGGCGTAACACGTGCTTTGCAAATATTATATGACGAAATGGATACTACTATGGCTTTTTCAGGTCATCGTAACCTCCAAGATGTAGATAGTAGTATTTTAGTAGAGGGTACTTATCCTCTACCAAGCAATAATTTCCGAGTTTAGTTTAACTTTCATTGTAAAAAGAAAGAGCTTAATACGAATGATGTATTAAGCTCTTTCACTTTTTATTACAAACTATTAAAATTTAAACCACTTATTCTTCATTATAAATGCTCCTTACAATCCCGTCAGCAAGACCAATACGGGGTACGTGTACAATTTCTGCTCCTGACCATTTCATCGCATTGATGAACACTGTAAGTGCATACAGAATTACGTCGGCGCGGTCGGGATTAAAGCCTAAGAGCCTGATGCGTTCATCGTAAGTAAATCCCGATACATAGTTAAGGTAATCGGTGAGGTACTGATAGCTCAGTGGTTCTCCTTCTCTGCTGTTGGAGTTCTTGTGTATCTTGTTGATGTTCCCTCCTGAACCAATGGCTTCTATATGCTCACAGTCTTTCGTATGCTTTTTTATCCAGTGTTCTACTTCTTCCCACGTTTTATTGCTTACTTTGTTGTCCAATAAACGCACTGTACCTATGGGGAACGAACGCGACTTCTTTACCTTCCCCTTCGAGAAGACCGTAAACTCAGTACTACCCCCGCCTACGTCTATGTATAGGTAATCTTTATCTTTTTGTATTAAACTTGAAATATCGGTAGAGGCAATAATGCTCGCCTCTTCGGCGCCATCTATAATATCTATGCGCACTCCTGTACGTTTGTATACCTCATCGGCTACTTGTTGCCCATTGGTAGATTCTCGCATTGCCGAGGTCGCACAAGCGCGATACTTTTCCACTTGGTTTACTTTCATCAGCAAACTGAACGCTTGCATCGTGTCTGCCAATCTATCGGTGTTTTCTTCTGAGATGAGCCCGTCTAAAAACACATCAGCTCCCAAACGGATAGGCACGCGCACCAAGCTGGCTTTGGTAAATTTCGGAGCTTCGTTAGGCTCTTCCAATACGTTCGAAATGAGCAATCTCACCCCGTTCGACCCTATGTCTATCGCCCCTAATTTTTTGATATTCATTTCGTAATTATTTGTCTTTGTCCATTTCTAAAGAGCGCACTTTTAGCGGGTTCTTGGTCAGTTCAGCGTACTCTTCACGGTTTCTAAACACATCTAAAGCAGTGAAAATAGCGTGACGGAACGACTCAGGGTCGGCAATGCCCTTGCCTGCTATTTCGTAAGCCGTACCGTGGTCGGGCGAAGTGCGTACTTTGCTAAGTCCTGCTGTATAGTTCACACCACTACCAAAGGCAATGGTTTTGAACGCGATAAGCCCTTGGTCGTGGTAAGGTGCTAATACCGCATCGTAGTTCCGGTAGGTTTGTGAACCGAAGAAACTATCGGCAGCAAAAGGTCCAAATACCAATATATTCTCATCGAAATACAGCTTTTTCAAGGCTGGGCGTAACACTTCGTCATCTTCGTTACCTATCACGCCTTTGTCTCCGCAATGTGGATTAATGCCCAATACGGCTATTTTAGGGCGTTGTAAGCGGAAGTCCTTAATGAGTGATTCGTTCATCAGGCGCGCTTTCTCCATAATGAGGGCTTCTGTAATAAGAGAAGAAACCTCTTTCAAAGGTACGTGGTCAGTAAGTAAACCCACTTTCAGGTCTTCGCTCACCATAAACATCAGGCTAGTACCGTTGAGCTCTTGTGCCAAATAATCGGTGTGACCAGGGAAGTGAAACGCGTCCGACTGTATGTTGTTCTTATTGATAGGAGCGGTTACCAGCACATCAATACTGTTGTTTTTTAACGCTTCCACCGCAGCTTGTAATGATAAAAAGGCATATTTGCCACCTTCTTCGGTTTCTTGTCCGAAGGTGACCGTAGGTGTTTCTTTCCAGCAGTTTAGCACATTTAGCTTGCCGTCAATAGCAGCTTCCACACTCTCAATTCCTTGAAAATTGGCAGTGGTATTGAAATGTTTCTTCTGAAAAGAAACTAACTTGTTCGAAGCAAAAATAATAGGCGTACACAATTCCAATATTTGGTGGTCTTCAAAGGTTTTTAGGATAATTTCAAGCCCTATACCGTTCATATCACCAATGGAAATTCCTACTTTTATGGGTTTTTCTTTCATAAAATGAAATACATTTTAAAGTACTTATTCTTCTCTCTGAGTGTAGAATACGCTTATTCTGGGCAAGCGTTTTTCTACTTCTTCGTATTGCTGAGTAGTGAAATTACGGTTGTTGATGTACAAAACACCCTTCCACTGTATTTTCTCTATTGATTTTATAAACTGTTTGAAATCAAGCGGATTGTCGTTGATATTCACGTAAGTTAAACGTGGATTTTCAGCCAATGCTTGTGGTAATTTAGTGAGGTTGTTCGCATTGAAGTATACGTTTTCTAATTTTGGCAAACGTCCTACTGAGGCAGGCACTTCGCTAAGCGCAGCATTGCGCAACGATAGTTCTTCAAGTAGTGGCAACTTGTCGAAGTTATCAGGAAGTACTTTTATTTTGTTCTTCGTGTCAAACTGACTGATGATAAGTGATTTCAACTTAGGTAAAGCAAACACTTGCTCTGGAAAATCTGTAAATTCTGCTCCTTCAAACTTCAAATTTTCTAACTGTTTTAAGTTCATAAGTGACGCAGGCACTTCGGTAATCGGGTTATAGATATCTATAGTTTGCAAAGCCGAAAGACTGCCGATGTTCTCAGGTAATTTGCTGAGGTTATTGAGGCGTAACACCAATACTTTTAGTGTTTTATTTTCAACACTTAGCTCAGGAAATGAAGCTATCCCCACTTCCTTTATTTCCAATACTTCAAGTTGCTGTGCTTCACTGAAAAGCCTTCTCAATAAAGCCTCACTTACTTGCACTTCATTATTTGAATTGCTATAAATTCTAACTTCTTTTAGCTTAGCAAAGTTAGTCTTCATAAGCTCTTCAGCGCTCCTGAAACTTTGTTCATCTCCGCTGGTAGTGGCAATTCTTATTTGCATAGATTGTGCCCCTGCAACAAACGGAATTGCGAGGGCAAACACGCATAAAAGTTGTTTTATTTTTTTCATTGTTCTATTTTTTATCTGTAAATAATTATTACTTTTGTCCTTTCAGAGTGCAAAGATATAAAAAATATGGGAGTAACACAAACTTATTCTTTTCATAGTAATGGTAAATTGCTCATTACGGGCGAATATGCGGTGCTCGACGGAGCGCTCGCTTTTGCTTTACCCACCCAGAAAGGACAGACATTGAAGGTAACAGAAGGAGCAAACGAAAACCGATGGCAAGCCTTTGATGCCAACGGTGATTTGTGGTTCGACAGTGCGACACTCACTACTGAAACCGACCAACAAATAGCACAAACATTGCAAAAAATTCTCACTACGGCTACTCTCCTCAACCCCAATTTCAAAGATAAATGGCTACACTCTCAAGTGCAAACTCATTTAGAGTTCCCTCGTTTGTGGGGCTTAGGCACTTCGTCTACACTCATCAACAATATAGCGCAGTGGGCAGCCGTAAATCCATACGAACTGCTTTTTAAGAGTTTTGGTGGCAGTGGTTACGATATCGCTTGTGCCAAAAGCAATACCCCATTGTTGTATAAGTTGGAAGGAGGCAAACCACATAGTTACCCTTTGCGCTTTCTTTTTCCTCATACGCATCAAATCTACTTCGTTTATCTCAATCAGAAACAAAATAGCAAGGACGGAATTGCGTGTTATCGGTCAGTAACTAAAAGTAAACGCAAACTTGCTGAGAGCATTACTCGCCTTACTGAACAGTTTGTTTTAGCGCACACCGTAACCGATGTTTGTCAGATATTAAACGAACACGAAACACTCATTAGCAACTACTTGAATATGCCCACCGTTAAAGAACGCCTTTTTTCCGATTTCAACGGCACAGTGAAGAGTTTGGGCGCTTGGGGTGGTGATTTTGTATTAGCCATTTCCGAAACCGAAGATACCCCCGTTTATTTTGCCTCCAAAGGTTTTGGTACTTGCGTCCCTTACAACGAAATGATATAACTTAAACCTCTGAATTGCTACTGTTGCATTTTTTCTGTTAAAATTGAGGTTTTAGCCTTAATTTATTCAATATTTTAAAATCGTCTTATCTCCCTCTGATATTCAGTATAGTAAGCTCATTCCTTCGTCTTTCCTTCGTCTTTTGTTCGTCTTACCTTCGCTTTAGCTTCGAGTTTCCTATAAGTTACCTATAAGATACGATAATGTTTAGTTCTACTGTTTTTCAGTACTTTATAAATTTAGAGCTAAAAAATATTTTACTATCTTATTTTGAAGAAAAATGGCTGTTTTAGCTATTTTTAACAGAAAAAACGCAAAAACACTTTCCCTATTTATTGTCGATAGCACTATAGTAAAGTGCTTCATACATTGGCACTATTTTATCCTCGTCAAAACGTTCGGCTACTTTTCGGGCATTCTGTTTAAATTGTGCCAATCGGGTTTTGTCTTCAAGTATGTAAATAGCCTTCTCAGCCATTGCTTTTACATCGCCTATGGGGCACAGATAGCCCGATACGCCCTCTTCATTCACTTCTGGAAGTCCTCCGGTATTGCTCGATACTACCGGAACGCCTGCTGCCATTGCTTCTAATGCCGAAAGTCCAAAACTCTCAGAGGCAGAAGGGAGTAAGAATAAATCGGTGAAACACAAAATGCGGTCTATATCAGAAGTATTACCTAAAAACAGCACTTTGCTCTTGATGCCTAAATCCTTGCAGAGCTGGTCGGCTATCTCGCGCTCAGGTCCGTCGCCTACCATTATCAGCTTAGCGGGAAGTTTCTGCTGAATGCCATAAAAAATTCTCACCACATCGTCTATGCGTTTTACCTTCCTAAAATTGCTAATGTGTGTAACGATGAGTTCCTCAGGCTTTGCCATTACAGTGCGTTTGCAAGGAGAAGTTTCTTTGGATTTTTTTATATTTGTGAAGTTAGGAATTACCTTAATATCTTTATCTATACGGAAAAGTCTTAAAGTATCTTGCTTCAAACTCTCGGACACTGAAGTTACAATATCCGATTCGTTAATGCTAAACGTAACTGCCTCTTTGTAAGTAGGGTGGTTGCCCACAAGGGTAATATCGGTGCCGTGAAGAGTCGTTACCATAGGTACTTCTATTCCTTCTCGTTTGAGCATTTGTTTAGCCATATAACCTGCATAAGCGTGCGGAATAGCGTAATGCACGTGCAAAATATCTATGTGATAGGTTTTTATCACATAAGCCATTTTGCTGGACAATGCTAGTTCGTAAGGCTGGTAGTGAAACAAGGGGTATTCCTCTACGTGCACTTCGTGAAAGTGAATGTTCATTTCCAAGAAGTCTAAACGCACGGGGTAACTATACGTGATAAAGTGCACCTGATGACCTTTGCGAGCTAAGGCAAGCCCGAGTTCGGTAGCTACAACACCACTCCCTCCAAAGGTAGGGTAACACACTATGGCTATATTCATATTTGATATATATTAGAGAGGCAAAGGTACTAATTTTTCTGTGGGTATTGAAAATATTAACAAAAAATTATATCTTTGTACTCACTAAATAGCGTTCTATATGAAAACTTTAGATTCTTTTATAAATATTAAAAACGGCGATTTTCTCCTTATAAAAGGAGAGACCATCACTGCCGATACTACTTTTGCAATTCTTAGAGAACGTTTTCCTAATAACAAAGTATGGGACGTAGGGACAGGCTATTATTGGTTGTATTTCAGCGATTGTTCTTTTGAGGGGAAGTTATTTAATGTGTCGCTTTGTTTTGAAGGAGAACAGCTAAAATTCTTAGGTTTTGCAATGAAGAATGAAAAACAAACCTCGTGGGACGATTGGAGTGAAGCATACGAATTGCAGACTGAAAAATATTATGACCAATGGCTTACAGCACATATAGGCAAGAAACGCACTTTCTCTTGGGGAACTATTAAATCTATTTACGACCACAAAGGAGGGGGTACAGCTATTTGGGTGAATTATAACAAATAAAAGAGGCTTTCTATAAAGCTATAGAAAACCTCTTGTTATCGGGTGAGCCGCTCAGTAAGAGGAATTGGTACCTCAGCTTAAAAGCTATAATGCTCTTTAATTCGAAATGACGAATAGGTAACGCGGGTTATAAATCTTCGTTCAAACTATCAATAATAGTTAGTTTAGCAAAGCGTAATAATATATTTTTTAAACCTCCTGTCTCGAAATTTATTTGCGCCTTTTTATCATTTCCTGTTCCTTCCAATGAAATTACTTTACCACGACCGAAACGTTCGTGATAAACTACTGTTCCTATATCCAGTCCGTTATAAGTATTTTTATTATTGCTATTAGAATTATACAAAGCATTCACAGGTTTTAACTTCCTGAGTTTTTGTTGTTCTTCTCCTGTTGGGGCGTTTTTATGAGGAGGTATTCCACTTATAGGTTTCTGCAAACGTAGTTTACTTTTATCTACTTCACCAAAAATATCCCTATCAATAAGTGGTTTATATCGATAATTAGGATTAGAAATAGAAGGTGTAAGATACTGCAAATAACGTTCATCTATTTCTTCGATAAATCTACTTGGCTCGGCATCAGAAAGTTTTCCCCAACGATAACGGTTTTCTGCATAAGTTAAATAGGCTTGTTTCTCAGCACGGGTGAGTGCTACATAAAATAATCTTCTTTCTTCTTCCAAATCATTACGTGATTGTATGCTCATTGCCGAAGGAAACAAATCTTCTTCCATTCCTACCACGTATACATACGGAAACTCCAATCCTTTTGCCAAGTGAATAGTCATCAAAGCTACACGGTCATCATCACCTATCTCTTTATCCATATCAGTAGCCAAAGCAACATCTTCTAAATATTCTGAAAGACTTGCCCTGCTATCTGCTACATCTTCTTGTCCTTCTACAAAATCTTTCATACCATTAAGCATCTCTTCAATGTTTTCCATTTTGGCTATACCCTCGGGGGTACCATCTTTTTTAAACTCTTGCAAAAGCCCTGTTTTCTTTGCGACTTGTTCGGCAACTTCAAAAGCGTTTGCTTTTTGATTGAGTGCTTGAAAGTTAAGAATCATTACCACAAAATCAGTAAGTTTTTGCTTTGTAGTAGTGTTGATGTGCAATTCTGGAAGTTTATTGATGTTATACATTATCTCGAAGATAGACTTCTTATAATGATTTGCTGCCAAAGTAAGCTTTTCCATTGTAGTTTCTCCAATGCCTCGTGCAGGAAAATTAATAATGCGCACCAAAGCTTCCTCATCATTTGGATTGATAATAAGTCTCAAATAAGCAAGCATATCTTTGATTTCCTTGCGTTGGTAGAATGACAATCCGCCATAGATACGGTATGGAATATCACGTTTTCTAAGGGCATCTTCAATAGCACGCGATTGTGAATTAGTGCGATAAAGCACTGCAAAATTACCATTAGGAAGCTGGTATTGCATCTTGTTTTCAAAGATAGAGCTCGCTACAAAACGACCTTCATCAGCATCAGTAGGGCTTCTATGAACTTTAATAGGCTCACCTAATTCATTTTCGGTGAAAACCACCTTTTCCAATCGTATTTTATTGTGTTCTATCACGCTATTAGCCGCTTCTACAATATTTTTTGTAGAACGATAATTTTGCTCTAACTTATATTCTTTTGCTTCTGGATAATCATTTTTGAAATTGAGAATATTATTGATGTTTGCTCCCCTAAAAGCATAAATACTTTGCGCATCATCTCCTACTACACAAATGTTATGAAAACGGTCAGCCAAAGCCTTCACGATAAGATACTGAGAGTGATTGGTATCTTGATACTCATCTACGAGAATATACCTAAACCTATTTTGATATTTTGCCAATACATCAGGATATAGATTGAGGAGTTCATTTGTTTTCAGCAATAAATCGTCAAAATCCATTGCTCCTGCTTTAAAACACCTATCTACATATTCTTGATAAATTTCTCCTAAACGAGGTTGTCTTGCCATTGCGTCAGCTTCCATTAGTTCAGGATTATTAAAATAGGCTCTCACGGTAATAAGACTGTTTTTAAAGGAAGAAATACGCGATTGTATTCGTTTATACTTATAGATATCCTTGTCCAACTCCATCTCCTTAATGATGCCATTAATAAGGCGCTGAGAGTCTTGGGTATCATATATAGTAAAATTTTGAGGATATCCCAATTTATCGGCTTCGATGCGCAAGATTTTGGCAAAAACAGAGTGGAATGTACCCATCCATAGGTTCTTTGCTTCGTTGTTGCCTACAAGACTAGCAATACGCTTTTTCATTTCGTTGGCAGCCTTATTAGT
>ERZ772766.286-NODE-286-length-30798-cov-9.107374_pt1 | contig 30798 bp, 33 predicted proteins | sample MGYA00511379_ERZ772766 | MGnify/ENA primary metagenome ERZ772766 (study PRJEB29015, sample SAMEA2737895) | human oral metagenome | biome: human oral; feature: human-associated habitat; material: dental | place: China | collected 2116 ...
GGCAGGATACGCTGGATGCGTTGCAGGCCGAGGGGCATACGGTGCTGTGGCTTCCACCCTATAGCCCGGATTTCAACCCGATAGAGAAGACGTGGGCATGGATAAAACGGTTGAGGAAACAATGGCGGTTGGCTGATGTGAATGCCCTGTTGTTTTGGTTCTTTATCCTTGTTACTCTTTATTAGAGATTTAACTATAATTGTTGGGATTGATATCAGTTTCATCATTATGTTTAGCGCCAAGCGGGGGAAAGATCGCTGTTTTGCTGCATTCTAATTGCTTGTAATCTATGCAGACCTGTTATGTTGCGACATAACCTAGCGGCAGGTGCGTGTGATGGATGTACGCTCTAGGTTGCGGAACTTCGGTTACTCAACAACAATCCCAACTATACATCACGCGGGAAAAATCGCGGCGGCGCAGGTCATTGGGATGGATGAACAGGTGGCCGACACCGGCATCGCCCCACATGATGTGTTTGTCGTCGCTGTCGAGCTGCATCAGCTGCACGTATTCGCGGAATGCCGGCACCGGGGCGCGCGGGTCTTCTTGCGTAAACTCGGGATAGCCGCCGATGCGGTGGCCGCCGTTGTAGTAGCCGTGTTTGTCTGCAACGCTTTCGGCAAATACGAATTCGGTATAGGCATCGCAGACGGCTTCGTCGTCGTGTTCGTAATTGTCGTAGGTGATGTCGGGCGCACCTTCGCCGCGCAGGTGCAGGGTGCAGTCTTGAAACGAAGGAAACTGGCTGCCGGATTGGAAACGGATGGCGCAGGGATGAACGAACGGGGGATGGCTTTCGCCATCCATGCCCCAGTCTTTGATGCGCCGCCACAGGCTGCGCTTGGGCGGCGGCACGGGCGGGACGTTTTCCAGAAAGGAGAAGTCCTGCACCAGCGCGTCATCCGGCAGCACTTCGGGATAATACAGCACGCGAAAACCGTCTTGGTTGAGCGGATTTTTGGAATCTAAGCCCCAACAGTTGAAGAAGCCATGCAGGTTGATAAACCATTGCAGGATGCCGCTTGTTGGAAAATCCGGCAGCGGCGGCATTTCGGCGAAGTTGATTTGTGCGAGCAGGGTCAGCGGCTGGCCGTAGGAGTTGCGTGGGTATTCTGCGTCAGGTGGCAGATAGGGCAGCCCGCCGATTTTGCTCTGGCTTAAGGTCAAATTGCCGCAGGGCTCGAGGATGATTTCGGCAGTGGGTTTCTCGGCAGCGAGAATGGCCGCTTTGTAGGGGGCGAGAAGGGGATGGTCAGGTATGCGCATTATTTCTCCTTTCGGTAGTGTTCTAAAAAGTATGCTCCTTCGTACACGACAAAAAAAATAAAACCCGCTGAAAAAGGCGTAATGGGCAAAACGGGTGCTTTTTTTGAGAACGTGTTCATAGTTTCTGCTGTAATCTATCGGTATGAACAGAAAAATCTACCCAAGCGATATCAGTCGCGAGCAATTTGCGCCTCTCCTTCCCCTGCTGGAAAGTGCCCGTAAACGCACAGCACCGCGTAAAGTGGACTTGTACGATGTTTCTCTATCTGCAACGCACTGGCTGCTCCTGGCGCGCTTTGCCGGGCGATTTTCCCAAATGGCGCACCGTCCATTCCTATTTCCAGAGATGGACCGAGCCCCGCAAGAGTGGCATCAGCCTCCTTGAGGAAGCATTAAAAAAATCAGGTGGTTGCCGCGCGTCGCAAGCGGGGGCGCCATGAAGAAACCACTTTCCTGATCGTTGATGCGCAGAGTGTGAAGAATAAGGATGCCGCCATGGAAAAAGGCTGCGATGCCGGCAAGAAAGTGAGCGGCATCAAGCGACACCTAGCGGTTGACACGCAGGGTTTGCCGCATGCCCTGGCGGTGACGACGGCGGATGTTACGGATAGAAAAGGCTGCCTGCCGGCATTGGAACATGAGCGGGATAATCCTGGCGCGGTGCAAAAAGTCCTTGCCGACGGTGGTTACACGGGTAAGGCATTTGCTTCGTCGGTGCAGGAGTTGATTGGTGCGGGGGTAGAGATTGCCAAACGCAACGAATTGCACCGGTTTAAGGTATTGCCGAAGCGGTGGGTGGTAGAGCGCAGTTTTTCCCGGCTGGAAAAGAACAGGCGACTGTGGAAAAACTGCGAGCGTAAGTTGAGTACCGGCTTGCAGATGGTCGTTTTGGCTTTCTTGGGAATCCCTGCTACAAAGACTATGCATATTGTTCTTAGAGAAACACCCCGCAGGGCGTTGCCCTCAACGGGAGCGAGTCGGAACAGAGTTGCGCCCACCCTCCAAAGATTAGTTACGAGAAGTAGATAAGGCTCGTTGATATTTGCCTTACAGAGCGGTTATGGCAAAACAGCAGATGCGAAACAAAAACGCAGGAAGATTAGACTGCGAGCATTTTTAATCAGTCAGTAGATGACGACTTTCTGTCAAAAGTCGTCGCAATACTGATTGTCAACAGAACCTATTATAAAAATTAACGTTTGGAGAATTGGGTTGCGCGACGTGCTTTATGTAAGCCGACTTTTTTCCGCTCAACTTTACGAGCATCACGAGTTAAGTATCCAGCCTGACGTAACGGTAATCGCAGTTCTTCATCATATGCACGTAATGCACGTGCGATTCCATGGCGAATAGCTCCAGCCTGCCCGCTAATACCTCCCCCATTAACCGTAATATAAAAATCAAATTTATCTTTTATATTTGCTAAACTTAGAGGCTGACAGACGACCATACGCGCAGTTTCTCGGCTAAAATACTCGTCTAGAGGCTTGTTATTAATAATAATGTTGCCACTCCCTTGTCGCAGGAAGACGCGCGCTGCAGAAGTTTTTCGACGGCCGGTGGCATAATATTGTTCCATTATCTTTTATCCTTTCTTTAAATATCTAGATGAAGCGGTTGTTGAGCTGAATGTTGATGCATTTCTCCTGCATAAATTTTCAATTTCTTCAGCATTGCTCTTCCCAATGGCCCTTGGGGCAACATTCCCTTGACAGCTATTTCAAGAACTCTTCCTGGTCTTTTTTCCTGCAAGTCATCAAAACTAATGCTTTTTAAATTGCCGATATAGCCGGTATGATGATGGTAAATCTTGTTTTTTCGCTTCTTTCCACTAACGCTCAGTTTATCGGCATTAACGACAATGATATAGTCACCAGTGTCTATATTAGGTGTAAATTCTGGTTTATGCTTGCCTCGTAGACGCAAGGCAATTTCGCTAGCAAGTCTGCCTAAGGTTTTTCCCGCAGCATCAACTAGATACCACTCTCGCGCCACAGTACTGGGCTTTGCAATATGGGTTTTGAACATCGGAAAATAATCTCCACACAAAATTAAGGCGACGATTGTACATAGTTTCCCATTTTTATGCAACACCAAGATATTGGCAAGAAAATATCTTGCTTAACCAACGCACCATCATTGCGTTTGATGCAATAGATGACATTCCTATCATATTGTAAAAATTATAGTTTCCTACTTCTTATAGAAGATGCCTTCGTGCGCGGCAAAAAGTCCTTCATCCCGAATTCTTCCTAACCTCCGATAAATCAAGCGGTTACCTGCCTGACAGATCCACCGGCCTGATCCCTCAGAACAACACGATCAACCGAGCCAAAATCTGCGCCGAATAAACTTCGTGCTTTCCTGCCAGGTTTCTTTGCCTTGATTTGGTCACCATTTGTGACTGTTTCAGATAGAAATGATACGGCGTTGGCTTGCCTGATCGGGTTTCCCATAAAAAGCGCGCAGCGCGTTTAATGGGAAACCCGCGCCGTACTATCTGTACTGTCCTCGGCTCGCCGCCTTGTCTCATTGCTGTTTGAAACGACTATACAGGCACACCGTAACACATCTGCCTGTTGCCTTTTTGGTCTCTGTTTACTACCCCTATCAGCGACCTTGTCGGAACACTAGTAATTCTAAGAATCCCCGCCGGAACGGGGATTTGGGTCAGTCGTTGAGGAAGCTTTTCAGCAGTTCCGAACGGTTCGGGTGGCGCAGTTTGCGCAGGGCTTTGGCTTCGATCTGGCGGATGCGTTCACGCGTCACGTCGAACTGCCGCCCCACTTCTTCGAGGGTGTGGTCGGTGTTCATATCGATGCCGAAGCGCATACGCAATACACGTTCTTCGCGCGGGGTGAGCGAGGCCAGCACTTCGTTGGTTGCCTCGGAAAGGCCGCGTGTGGTCGCGGCTTCCAGCGGCGACATGACGTTTGCGTCTTCGATGAAGTCGCCGAGATGCGAGTCTTCGTCATCGCCGATCGGGGTTTCCATCGAGATGGGTTCTTTGGCAATTTTCAGTACCTTGTGGATTTTCTCTTCCGGCATGTCCATCGCTGCCGCCAGTTCTTCCGGGGTCGGGTCGCGACCGTTTTTTTGTACCAAGGTGCGCGAGATGCGGTTCAGTTTGTTGATGGTTTCGATCATGTGTACCGGGATGCGAATGGTGCGCGCCTGGTCGGCGATGGAGCGGGTGATGGCTTGGCGGATCCACCAGGTGGCATAGGTGGAGAATTTGAAGCCGCGCCGGTATTCGAATTTGTCCACCGCTTTCATCAGGCCGATGTTGCCTTCCTGGATGAGGTCGAGGAATTGCAGGCCGCGGTTGGTGTATTTTTTGGCGATGGAGATGACGAGGCGCAGGTTGGCTTCGACCATTTCTTCTTTGGCACGTTTGGCCTGTGCTTTGCCGATGGAGAGGCGCTTGTGGATGTCTTTGAGCCGGATGATGCTCATGCGGTAGCGTTTTTCGATGTCGAGGTATTTTTCTTGTTCGACTTGGATTTCGGTGATAAGCGGTTTCAGTTTTTCCGCGTATTTGCGCCGCTGTTTGCTTTGCGCGACGATCCAGTCGGGGTTGGTTTCGTTGCCGGGGAATTCTTGCACGAAGGTTTTGCGCGGCATGCCGGCGCGCTCGATGATGAGACGCATCAGGCGGCGTTCGATGGCGCGGATTTCTTCGTTGGGGATGTTGAGCTGGGCTTCCATCAGGTCGATGGTTTTTTGCGGGAAGGAGAAGGCCGCGATGTATTCTTTGATTTCGCCGTGCAATTTCTGGTTTTTTTTGTCGTCCAGCGCCTTGCCTTTGCCGAGTGCGGTCATGAGTTTTTTGTGGATGGCCGCGAGTTCGACGAGTTTTTCCCTCGCTTCAATAAGGGTGTCCTGGCTGTCTGCCGTTTCTTCGGGCGGGGTACTGCTGTCGTCGTCTTCGTCGTCACTGCCGTTGATGGCGGTTTCATCTTCGCTGTCTTCGTCGGCACCGGCAAGGATTTCTTCGGTTTTATCGGCATAGGGGTCACCATAGCCGTTGACGAGGTCGCCCAGGCGGATTTCACCCGCTTCGGTTTTGGCAAATTCTTCGAGCAGGGCGGAGACAGCCAGCGGGAATTCGGCCAATGTTTGCTGCACGGTGTTGAGCCCGGCTTCGATACGTTTGGCGATGGCAATTTCGCCTTCGCGGGTGAGCAGGTCAACGGCGCCCATTTCACGCATGTACATGCGGACGGGATCGGTGGTGCGGCCAATCTCGGCTTCGTTGAGCGAGGCGGCAGTAGGGACTTCTTCTTCTTCGTTGTTGGCGATGACGTCGCCGTCTTCGTGAGCACTTTCGACGACGTCGATGCCCATTTCGACGATGAGCGCGATCATTTCGTCGTATTTGTCGCCTTCGAGAGCGTGTTCCGGCAGGGCTTCGTGGATTTCTTCGTAGGTGAGGAAGCCTTGTTCGCGTCCACGGGCGAGCAGTTCTTTGACTTCGTCCTGGACGTCGTATTCTTCGTGTTCTTGTTCTTGCTCAAATTCGCTCATGGTTTATCCCGTTGTTGTTGCAGTGGAAATCAGCCCTGTTTTATGTGGGCAGCGCTAAATTTTTCAAGACGTGCCTGCTGGCGGGCGTGGTTGCCGCGGATAGTGGCCAGCATGGCGGTGAATTCGTCGCGCTGTTGTTCCGTGCTCAGGCGGCCGAGCAGGTGCGCGGCGGAGGCGACGCCGTCGTACACGTCGTGCGTCCTCAGAAAGGCGGCGGTTTGTGCTTCGTCTGCGCCGCTGCTTTGCAGGGTGTAGCACAGCAACCAAAAAAGTTGCAGTTCGCCGTCTTGCGGAGGGTATTCCCAGCGGCGCAACGGCAGGGCGCTTTGCGGTTGCAGCAGCAGGTGTGCCATCAGGCGGATGCCTTTGTCTTTGGGCTTGGTGATGACGGTATCGCGGGCATGGTAGGGAGATGTATCGCGTTCGGCGCGGTAAGCCGGGTTATTGGCTGCGTTGCCGAGGGTAAGCACCGGCAGATCGAAATGTTTCATCACTTGGTTACGCAGAATTTCACGGTAGTCACCGGCGGGCAGCAGACCGAGCCAGCGTTGTGCTTCACCCGCCAGTCCGGCCTGTGCTTCGGCGCTGCGCTGCGTCCCTGCGCCGTCACCCAGCACTTGCAGCAGGTAGGCGGAGGCAGGCAGACTGGCGTCCATCAGTTGACGGAAGGTCTGTACACCCGATTTTTCGACGAGCGAATCAGGGTCTTCACCCGCCGGCATAAACATGAAGCGCCATTCGTGCCGCTTGTCATGCTGGGCGAAAACGGCTTCCAGCGCTTTGCGTGCCGCTTTTTGTCCGGCACTGTCGCCGTCGAAGGAAAAGTAGGTTTTGTCGGCACGTTTTTTCAGTTGGCTGATGTGGCTGTCGCCGATGGCGGTACCGAGGGCGGCGACGGCATTGGTTACGCCGTGCTGGTGCAGTTTGATGACATCCATATAGCCCTCGGTGACGAGCAGGGTGCGTTCGCGCGTTTGCATTGCCTGATAGAGTCCGTACAGCTCGAAGCGTTTGTTGAACCAGGGGGTTTCCGGCGAGTTGAGGTATTTCGGCTGGGCATCGCCCATCGCGCGCGCGCCGAAGGCAATAATTTTGCCTTTGCTGTTGTGGATGGGGAAGATGACGCGTTCGCGGAACCAGTCGTAATAGTGGTCATCTTTTTTGCCAACCAAACCAACATCCTGTAACAGTTGCAGCGGATATTTGCTGCCGAGTTGGGTCAGGAGGGCGTTGTTGGCCGGGGCATAGCCGAGCATGAAGGTATCGACGGTCTGTTTTCGCAAATGACGTCGGCGCAGGTAATCACGTGCCGCCTTCCCGCTGTCGCTGTAAAAGGTCTCGTGGAAGAAGGCAGCGGCATCAGCAAGGCATTCCAAACCGAGGTCGTAGCGGTCTTTTTCCTGCGCGTCGTAGTGGTGTCCATCCTCTTCGTAAGGGACTTCCAGCCTATTGAAGGCCGCCAACTGCTCAACGGCTTCGGGGAAAGGCAGGTTGTCGTAATCCATCAGGAAACGGATAGCGTCGCCGCTGACGCCGCAGCCGAAGCAGTGGTAAAAACCTTTTTGCAGGTTGACGCTGAACGAGGGCGTTTTTTCTTGATGAAACGGGCAGCAGGCCCAGTGATTGTTGCCTGATTTGCGGGTAAAGGTTATCCGCGTGGATAACAGCGCGAGTAGGTCAGTGCGCGCTGTCAGTTCGTCAATAAACGGTTTGGGGATGCGTTTTGCCATCGGCAGCCGCCGGGCGGCCTCCGGCTCAGGATTGTAGTAATGTACGCAGGTACTGGCTGACAAAAGCCATATCTGCGCGGCCTTCCAGTTCGGGTTTCAGCACCGCCATCAGCGGCTTCATGGATGTCATCGCGCGTGGCAGGCCGGATGCAGCCAATGCTTTGTCCACTTCGGCGCGGATTTCGTCTTCGCCGAGTGCCTGCGGCAGGAACTGCCGGATGATAACAATCTCCGCTTCTTCATGTTCGGCGAGGTCGAGGCGGGCAGCATCACGGTATTGTTTCGCCGCATCCTGACGCTGTTTGACCTGGCGCACCAGCTCGCGCAGGGCGATGTCATCAGTAATTTCAACGCGCTGATCAACTTCAATCTGCTTGAACGCCGCGCTAATCAGGCGCAGCGTTTGCAGGGTGGCCTTGTCCTTGTTGACCATCGCCGTCTTGATGGCGGCATTGACGTTTTCCCGGATGCTCATGGTGCTGGGTACGTTTAGTAGAGACGCTCGAAGCGGCCGCGTTCTTTTTTCAGGCGGCGGGCGTTGCGTTTGACGGCAGCGGCAAGCTTGCGCTTGCGTTCCTGGGTCGGTTTTTCGTAGAACTCACGGCTGCGGACTTCGGCAAGCACACCGGCTTTTTCCACAGAACGTTTGAAACGGCGCAGGGCGATGTCGAACGGTTCATTGTCGCGTACTTTTACACTTGGCATTAGTTTCCTCGATAAGATGAAAAAAATTACATAAGAAAGGCGCGCATTATAGTGGTGTCGTCTTAAAAATCAACGGACTTTTCCTGCCCGCCGCGCTGCTTTGCGCGCCTTGCGGCGGCTGTCGTCATAGTTGTGCATAATCGTGCCGGTTTGCAACAAAACCGCACAGAAACAGATGGCTGCCCCCCAAAAGGGATGCCCCCACAGCCAGATCACCCCGCCGAAGAAGAGATGCAGCGGCGCGAAGAGGGCGAGTACCGCAAATGCCTTGCCCTGCCGCCGCCAGACAAACGGCAGCCAGTACAGAAGCGGCAGCAAGGTCAGCAGCAGACCGAGGAACATTTGCAACACATTCGCGGTGCGGAACAGCACCAGCGCCGCCGCATATATGCCGATCAGCGCCACAAGCGACGCCAACGTCAAATAAAACCCTTTTTTCTGCCGCGACACTGCCGTTCCCTCTTCCACACAAGGCGGCGCATTATGGCACAAGCGGCTATAATCCGCGCCCTGCCCGTCTTCGCTACCCGCTTATGCTCACCGCCCACGCCCCGGCCGGTTACATCACCGCCCGCTTGCTCATCCGCCTCAAACCGCCAAGCCTGCCCACCTGGCAATGGCTGTTTATCGGCATCATCGGCGGTCTGCTGCCCGACATTGACATGCTCTGGTTTTATTTCATTGACCACGGCCACGTCCATCATCACCGCTACCCGGCGCACTGGCCCGTGCTCTGGCTGGCGCTGCTCGTGACCGCCGCCTGCTATCGTCATTACCGCCGCAACACTGCTGCCGCCATCCTGCTGCTCACCGCCGTGAACGGCTGCGTCCATATCGGCCTTGACAGCATTGTCGGCGATATCTTTTGGCTGATGCCGTGGCATGACGGTGCTTACTCGCTTTTCACCATCACCGCGCGTTATCAGCCGTGGTGGCTCAATTTCATCCTGCATCCGACTTTCCTGCCCGAACTCGCCTTGTGGCTATGGGCGGGCATCCTTTACCGCCAAAAGTGCCGCCTATGACCGACAACACCATCCGCGTCCGCATTCTCGCCGCCGACGCCGCTACCGTCCGGCTCGCCCTCGTAGATGACATCCGCGAATGCAAACGCTGCGCCGAAGGCAACGGCTGCGGCGGTCGCCCGTGGTTTCGCGGCTTCAGGCGCGGACAACCCATCACCCTGGTGAATAACGGCGACTGGCACAGCGGCGACACTGCCGAACTGCACCTGACTTCGGCCGGCCTCAATCTCGGCGCCGCGCTGACTTACGGCTTACCGCTCCTTGCTTTCATCGCCACCCTCGCACTCACTCGGCCCTGGCACGAAGGCTGGCAGATACTTGCCGCCACCGCCGCCGTCCTTGCCACCCCGCTTGTTACCCGCCCGCTGCGCCACCGCATCATCACCCGCTGCCTGCGTCTTGAACGCGCGCGCGGCAGTGCCGCCCGCCCCTGCCGCTACAATCAACCGCACAGATGAATCGCCCGGCGCCAGGATTAGACCGGAATCCGTCGAAGGGAAGAGTATTGGGTGGCAGACCTTCTCACGCAAAAAAAACCGTGCGCACAAAAAACGGCATCCGCAGATGCCGTTTTTTTGTTGAAGGAGAAGCGGATTATTTTTTCGCTTCGTCTTTTTTCTCTTCGGCCGGTTTGGCGTCTGCCTTGGCAGTGTCCGCAGCGCCGACTTTCAGCAGTTCGACATCGAAAGTGAGAGTGGCGTTCGGCGGGATGCTCGGCGGGGCGCCGGTTTCACCGTAAGCGAGGTTGGAGGGGATGTAGAAGGTGTATTTGCTGCCTTCTGGCATCAGTTGCAGGCCTTCCACCCAGCCGGGGATAACGTCGGTGACGCCGAAGGTGACAGGTTCTTTGCGTTCCAGCGAGCTGTCGAAGACGGTGCCGTCCAGCAGACGGCCTTCGTAGTGCACGGTGACGCTGTCTTTTTCGGTCGGTTTGACCCCTTTGCCTTCTTTTTCGACTTTGTATTGCAGGCCGCTCTTGGTGGTTTTCACGCCGTCTTTCTTGCCGTTTTCGTCAAGGAATTTCTTGCCCGCTTCGGCATTGGCGGCGATTTCTTTTTCGTATTGGGCCTGCATATCTTTCATGCGCGCTTCGGCGAAGGTTTTCATGGTTTTGTCCATGTCTTCGGCACTCATCGCCGGTTCTTTGCCTTCGAAGGCGTCTTTCAAGCCGGCGACGAGGGCGTCGATGTTGACGTTTTTGCCGCCGATTTCTTTGACGGTGCTGCCCATGTCCACGCCGATGGCGTAGCCGACTTTGTCGGCGTCGGTTTTGAGGTCAACGGCCTGAGCGCTGCCGACAGCGGCGGCCAGTGCGGCGGCGAGCAGGATTTTCTGGTTTGTCATGCGTTCTCTCCTTGGGAAGATTGATGAAAAAACGGCGCGCAGTATGCCACAGTCGGCGCGGCCGGGGGGTTTAAGGTTGGGTAATTCTTTGCCGCGCAGCGTCGATGAGACGGTGTTCTTGCAGCCAGCGGATGGCGTCGATGGCGTCGCCTTCGAGCCAGGCATATACGCTGCCTTCGCGGTAGTTGTAGCCCCAGGCGGTCATGTCGGCGAGCATTTGCGCGCGGCCAACGTCGGGCAGGGCTTCGGCGAGCAGGATTTGCAGGTAGTTCACCGCGCATTCTTCCAGCACGGTACCGCCCGCATCGGTGTGCAGGTTGGCGCGGCGCGCGTCGTCCATGCAGATCCAGTGCCCGGCTTCGTGCAGGGCGGAATGGGTGGGGGTATCGGGGCGGATGTAGAGGGTGTTTTTGACGAGGCCGGCTTCCGGTGCGCCCCAGTAGCTGCCGGGGATGTCGGCTTCTACGGGCAGCAGTTCAACGTTGAGGCCATATTCGCCCAGTAATGATGAAAGCGCCGACAGGTTAATGTCGGCGCAGCGCTGGACGTTGACGGGTCGGGTCATACGGGTTCGCCGAGTTTGACGACGAGGACATCGCAGTTGACGCCGGGCAGGATGTCGTCGGCGGTGGCACCCAGGAGCGAGGCGAGACCGGTGCGGACGTGGCGGCCGATGACGATGAGGTCGGGTTTGATTTTGTTGCAGTAGTCAAGGATGCCGCGCCGGGTGGAGAGGGCAGTTTCGACGTGCGCGTCGTCGGCGATGATGTTGTGCCGCGCGAGGAGTTCCTGCATTTTTGCGCGTGCGCCGGAGATGATTTCGTCTTCGTTGTTGTTGAGCGGGATGATGGGGACGATTTCGTAGCCGGCGGTGAGGACAGTCTCTTCCATGACATGCAGGACGCGCAGTTTGGCGTCGGGGTTGTCCAGCATGCATTTGGCACGGCTGGCGACGATGTCGCTGTCTTCACGCAGGTCGGTGACGAGTAGGACGTTTTTGTAGCGCATGGCGTTCTCCTGTTGGTTGACGGGCGTGGCTTTTTGTGTCGCCACGCGGATATTTTAACATGCTGCCCCAGCCGCCGTACGGTTCTCACAAGGTGCGCAGCATGGTCACGGTGTTTTTCAGGGTGCGTTCGATGTGGGCGGCAAGCGGGGGATTGTAGGGCTCTTCGAGGCACATTTCCACCAGCCCCCTGAAGATGACGCCCATGTGGAAAAAGAGGTAATCGGGATCGGTGTCGGTGCGGGAACGGCCTTCGGCTTTGCCGCGTTCGACGATTTCATGGCACTGCTGCTGCCAGATGAGTTTGTAGTCGCGGTGCAGCAGGGCGAGCGGCTGGGCGCAGCCGTGCTGGTGGAAGACGCGGAAGAAGCGCAGGCGGACGGGGTGGCGGATGAGCTGCTGGAAGAAGGTGTTCAGATTGTCGCCGATGCTGTCCCAGCTGTCCGGTTGGTGCATGGCATCGGCGTTTTGCTGCATCAGGTCGTGGAATTGTTCCTGGGCGAGGGCAACAAGAATTTCGTCTTTGTTTTCAAAATGCCAGTAGATGGCTCCGCGTGTCACGCCGGCTTTGCGGGCGATGCTGCTCAGGGAGGTCTGGGTGTAGCCCTGTTCGTCAAAGAGGGTCAGGGCGGCGTCAAGAATGGCGTTACGGGTTTGTTCTGCTTCGCTTTTGGTTCGGCGCATGGGGGTTCGTTGTGGGGTGTGTGCCAGCGGCGCAGTATAGCAAGTCCGCTGGTTTTACATACAGGCTTGTATATAATACGCCGCTTGCTTTTTTAATGGCGCTGTCATGTTGACGCCGCTTTTTGATTGTTAACCGGGAGGAACTTTATGGAGATTCGTTTGAAACGCGCGCTTGCTGCTGTCGCTGTCGCCGCCAGCCTGCATCCTGCTCTGGCGCAACAGGGACCGGGCGGCGGTGAGCAGAAACCGCCACAGGCGGGGGTGATTATCGTCAAGCCGCAGACAGTGGTGCAGACGAAGAACCTGCCGGCTCGCCTTGAAGCCTCGCGTGAGGCGGTAATCCAGCCGCAGGTGAGCGGCATCGTGCAGAAGCGTCTCTTTGAAGAGGGCGCGATGGTGCGCGCCGGGCAGCAGCTCTATCAGATTGATGACGCGGTCTATCTCGCCAATTTGCAAGCAGCCAAAGCGCAACTGGCGCAAGCCGAGGCGAACAAGGCATTGGCGCAAAGCACCGCCAACCGCTACGCCCCGCTGGTCAAGGAAAAGGCCGTGTCGCGCCAAACCTATGATCAGGCGCTGGCCGAGGTCAAGGTGGCATCCGCCAATATCATGGCGGCGGAAGCGGGCATCGAGCAGGCGGAAATCAATGTGCAGTACGCCAAGGTGATGGCGCCGATTTCCGGCGTGATTGGCAAGTCCAATGTGTCTGAAGGTTCGCTGGTGTCGCCGAATGGTACAGTGAGCATGGCCAAGATTCAGCAGCTTGACCCGATGTACGTCAACATCACCCAGACTGCCGCCGATTTGCGCCGTATCAAGAAGGAATTTCAGTCCGGCGCGATGAAGGGCGTGGATTTTTCCGTGCAGATTACGTTTGATGACGGCACGCCTTATCCGCACAAGGGCCGCCTGCTCTTCGCCGATCAGACAGTTGATCCCGGCACCGGCGAACTCTTGCTGCGTGCCGAAGTCCCCAACCCCGACGGTGAATTGTTACCCGGGCTGTATGTCCGCGCCGACATCCCGCAAAGCCAGCTGCAAAATGTTTATGTCGTGCCACAAAGTGCGGTAACGCGAGGCACGAAAGACACGCTGCGCGTGGTTGCCGCAGACGGCGCTTTTTCCACCCGCGAGGTGAAAGTCGTCGGCGAGCGCAAGAATCAGTGGATTATCGGCGAGGGTCTGAAACCGAATGAAATGGTGATGGTCGATACCCTGTCGCAACTGATGGCGGGCGCGACCCACATCACCCCGGTCATCTACGGTGACGACGGCAAACCGCTGCCGCAGCAGCCCGCCGCCAGCCAGCCAGCCACGCAGCAATCTGCCGAAGGCAAACCTGAGGCCAAGCCCGCCACACCGGTAGGCGAAAAACCGGCCGCGCAGTAACGGGGGGAATATGTCCAAGTTTTTCATTAACCGCCCCGTTTTTGCCTGGGTTGTCGCGATATTTATCGTTATCGCCGGCCTGCTTGCCCTGCAACGTTTGCCGGTCGAGCAGTATCCGAATGTCAGCGCGCCCAAAATCACCGTACGTGTCAGCTATCCGGGCGCAAGTGCCGCCGAAATTGAAGAATCCGTGCTCTCCATCATGGAACGCGAGATGAACGGCATTGACGGCCTCGACTATATGCAGGCATCTGCTGATGCCAGTGGTAGCGGTGAATTGTCGCTGACCTTCGTCTCCGGCACCGATGAAGACATCGCCCAGGTCAACGTGCAAAACGCCGTGTCGCAGGTGACGTCCCGCCTGCCCGGTACGGTCACGCAAAACGGCATCACCGTCGGCAAACAAAGTACCAACTTCCTCATGGTAGTCGCCCTGCAACGCAGCGAAAAATCCAGCCTGACTGTGCGCGAAATGAGCGACTACGCCCAGCGTAACATCGTCCCCGAACTGCAACGGATCGACGGTGTTGGCGGTATCCGCCTCTTCGGCGCGGAAACCGCGATGCGCATCTGGCTCAATCCGGAAAAACTGCGCGGCTATAACCTCTCTGCCGCCGATGTATCCGCTGCGATTGCCGCGCAGAACCGCTCCATCCCGACCGGCAGCCTCGGCTCGCTGCCCGCTTTACCAGGACAAAGTTTTTCGGCAGTCATCAACGTTCCCGGCCAGCTGCGCAACGTTGCCGAATTTGAAAATATCGTCCTGAAGAGTACCGAGGGCGGCGCTACCGTGCGCCTGAAAGATGTCGCCCATGTCGAACTTGGTCAGGAGTCGTACATGGCATCTGCCCGCCTGAACGGCGAATCCACTACCGGTATGGCCGTGCAACTGTCGAACAGCGGTAATGCGGTGGCAGTAGCGAAAGCAGTCAAGGCGCGCATGGCGGAACTGCAACAATATTTCCCGGAAGGCATGAGCTGGTCAGCGCCGTATGACACCTCACTCTTCGTCAGCCTCTCCATCGAACAGGTGCTGCACACCCTGATGGAAGCGATGGTGCTGGTCTTCATCGTCATGTTCCTCTTCCTGCAAAACATCCGCTACACCCTCATCCCTGCCATCGTCGTGCCGATTTCCCTGATGGGTGCGGTAGCCTTGATGGCACCGCTGGGGCTATCCATCAATGTGCTCACCATGTTTGCGATGGTGCTCGTGATAGGGATTGTGGTGGATGACGCCATCGTCGTGGTGGAAAACGTCGAACGCCTCATGGCGGAAGAAAAACTCACCCCCTATCAGGCGACGCGCAAAAGCATGGGGCAGATTTCCGGCGCCATCGTCGGCATCACCCTGGTCAACATCGTCGTTTTCCTGCCGATGGCTTTCATGTCCGGCTCGACCGGTGCCATCTACCGCCAGTTCTCGCTGGTCATGGCTGGCTCTATCGGCTTCTCCGGCTTCCTGGCGTTGACCCTCACCCCGGCCCTCTGTGCCACCATGCTCAAACCCGTGCGTGATGATCACCACGAAAAACGCGGCTTCTTCGGCTGGTTCAACCGCGCGGTCAAAGCCGCTACCCATGCCTATGAAGCGACCATCGCCCGCTTCATCCGTATCAGCTACCTGATGTTTGTCATCTATCTGGGCGTTGGCGTCGGCGCCGCTTTCCTCTTCCTGCGCCTGCCCACTTCGTTCCTGCCGAACGAAGACCAGGGCTTCGTCATCGCCAGCCTGCAATTGCCGACCGGTGCTACCGCCGAGCGCACCATCGAGAAGCTCAAAGAGATGGAGAACGTCGCTAAAGGCATTCCGGAAATCAAGAACATGTTTGCTGTGCAGGGCTTCAGCTTCAGCGGCTCGGGGCAAAACATGGGGATGTCCTTTATCATCCTCAAAGACTGGAAAGAGCGCACCCGCCCCGATCAGTCCGCCGCCGCCATTTCCGGCAAACTGATGGGCGGCTTCATGGGCATTCGGGATGCCACCATTTTTGCCCTCAGCCCACCCGCCATTCCTTCACTCGGCACATCCAGCGGTTTTGATTTGATGCTGGAAGACCGTGGCGGACAGGGACACGCAGCACTGCTTGCTGCGCGTAACCAGCTGATGGGTATGGCGATGCAGAAAAAAGACATGATCGGACAAATCCGCCCCAGTGGTCTGGAAGACGCGCCGCAACTGCGCATCGACATTAACCGTGACGCCGCCTACGCGCAAAACGTTACCATCAGCAGCATCGCCAACATCCTCGGTACCAACTTCGGCTCCGCCTACATCAACGACTTCCCTAACAACGGCCGCCTGCAACGCGTGACTGTGCAGGCCGATGCCGGGACACGGATGCAGGAAGAAGGGCTGAAATCACTGGACATCCCCAACACCAAGGGGGGACAGGTTCCGCTGGGTGCCATTGCCAACTTCACCTGGGAACAGGGGCAGATGCAGGCGACCCGCTACAACGGCTACCCGGCGATGCAACTCTCCGGCTCCGCTGCCCAGGGACAAAGCTCCGGCGATGCCATGAACACCATGGTTGAGCTGACCAAAGCCCTGCCACCCGGCTTCGCCCTCGAATGGACGGGGCTGGCACTGGAAGAACAGCGCGCAGGTGATCAGCAAATGTACGTCCTCGGCTTCAGCCTGCTCGCCGTTTTCCTCTGTCTTGCGGCGCTGTACGAAAGCTGGTCCATTCCGTTTGCCGTTATCCTCGTCGTCCCGCTCGGCGTCCTCGGCGCTACCGGCGGCATCTTCGGCCGCAACTGGTTCAACACTCTGATGGCAGGCGGCAATGCCGAACTCTTCGCCAACGATGTGTACCTCAAAGTTGGCCTCATCACCATCATCGGCCTGACCGTGAAAAACGCCATCCTCATCATCGAGTTCGCCAAAGACCTGCAAGAAGGCGGCAAAACCCGCATCCAGGCGGCACTGCAAGCGGCACATTTGCGCTTCCGCCCCATCGTGATGACCTCGCTTGCCTTCATCCTCGGCGTCGTCCCGCTCTACTTCGCCAGCGGCGCCAGCTCTGCGAGCCAGCGCGCCATCGGCACCAGCGTCTTCTGGGGGATGAGCATCGGCACTTTCCTCGGCCTCGTCATGATCCCCATCTTCTTCGTCCTCGTCCGCAAACTCTTCCCGGGCAAACTCGGCGTGCACGACAAATACGCCACCCGCGAAGACCAGCCCTACTGATGAACAAGGATTGCACCATGAAAACCCTGCTGAAACCCGTCCCGCTGGCCTTGTGGCTGGCGGGCTGCTCCCTCGCCCCCAACTACGAACAGCCCGATGTCGCCCTGCCGCAAAGCTGGATGGAAGTCGCCATCGGCGAACAGGGCAATGCTGTCGCCCCCACCGCCGATACCCTCGGCTGGCGCGAATACTTCCGCGACCCGCAACTGCAACAGCTCATCAGCGAAGCGCTCGCGCACAACCACGACCTGAAAAACGCCGCGCTCAACATCGAAATTGCCGAAGCCCAATACGGCATCCAGCGCACCGACTACCTGCCCTCGGTCAACGCCCAGGGCGCGCGCGCGCGCAGCCGCACCCCGCGCGATTTGAGCAGCAGCGGGCAGGCTGTCATCGGCGAAAGCTGGACCGTGGGACTTGCCACCGGCGCCTACGAAATCGACTTCTACGGCCGGGTCAAATCGCTGAACGAAAAAGCCCTGCAAACCTACCTCGCCACTCGCGAAGCCCGCGACGCCGCGCAACTGAGCATCATCGGCGCGGTCGCCAAAACCTACTACCAGGCCCGCATCACCGCCGCACAAATGCAGCTTGCCGAAGACGTGCTGCACACCCGGCAGGAAACCTACCGCCTCTCCAAACTGCAATTCGACGCCGGGCTGATGACGGCGGGCGACCTGCGCGGCGTCGAAGCGCAAATCGAAAGCGCGCGCAGCAGTTACAGCGAGGCCGAACGCAGCCACCAGCAGGCGTTGAACGCCCTGTCGCTGCTCGTCGGCAAACCCGTTAGCCAGCTCAAACTGCCGCCGGCGGGCGACCTGCGCAACCAGTTCGCCGACATCCGCCTGCCCTCCGGCATCCCGTCTGCCGCCCTGCAACACCGCCCGGACATTCGCGAAGCCGAATACAAAATCAAAGCGGCGAACGGCGACATCGGCGCAGCACGCGCGGCACTCTACCCCAGCATCTCGCTCACCGGCAGCCTCGGCTACGGCAGCACCGAACTGGGCAACCTGATCAAAGCGCCGAATCTCAGCTGGAACTTCACGCCGAGCATCAGCATCCCCATCTTCAACCGTGCCAAACTCAACCGCGCGCTGGACATCAGCGAAGCGCAGCAGAAAATCCTCGTCGAAACCTACCAGAAGACCGTGCAAACCGCCTTCTACGAAATCGCCGACGCGCTCACCGCGCGCAAAACCCTGGCCGAACAATACGAAGCACAACGACGCGGCAACACCGCCGTCTCCGACCGCCTGCGTTTGGAAAACCTGCGCTTTGAAGCAGGCATCAGCACCGCGCTGGATCGCCTCGACGCGCAGCGGGAAAGCTATGCCAGCGACCAGGGCCTGCTCGCCACCGAGCTGCAAATGCTCACCAACAACGTCGATCTCTACATCGCCATGGGCGGCGGCCTGCACGAATACGGCGTGACGGCGCCTGATGCCGCCAAGGACACCACGCCGGCGAAGGCCAATAAAGCTGCTCCCCGGATCAAAAAACGCTGACACGCAGGCATAAAAGACCCGCCTTCCGGCGGGTTTTTTATGGCTGCCGCCACACAGCGGCATAGGGCGGCTTCAGCCCTCAATCAGGTAAGCGACAGGAAGCGAACCGCCGCTGTATCCGTCAGGCAGTCGGCGGAGCAACCGTTACCAATGCCAGCAGGCTTTCCCGCCCGCCGCTCGTCGGGCGTGGGGCTTTGCCGCTGCTGGCAGCTTTGGCAAGGCCGCTACGCTGTTCGCGCAGTTCGCGGATGATGGCCGGGTAGGGGTTGTCGTCACCGCTGGCCGTGCTTTCATTGAGGTAGTCGAGGCGGTAGTCCAGCGCCTGTTCGGCGCGACGCAGGGCACGGTCGCCGCCGTAGAGGATATCGCGGCAGAGGCTTTCCACAGCGGAGAGCAGTTCAAGCGCACCTTGCTCGCCGTTATCGTCGTCGCTGTCATGCCAGAGGTAGTCAATCAGGCTGTCGTACAGGGCGGCGGCCTGTTCTTGAGCGTTTTGTCCCTGGGCGAGCCGTTCAAGCAGGGCGCGCACCTGGGCGTGGATATCGCCGCCTTCGTGGGCGGTGAGGAAGGCGGCGACGCGGGAGTCGTCGCTGAGGGCTTGCAGGTTCCAGGCGGCTAGCGCCAGTTGGTTTTTGTGTTTCATCGGTCTTGGGTTTCGTGTTTGCGGAGTGCGCATTTTATAGCCGTTCCCCAGAGAACCAATACAGTGTTGGCTTGTCTCGCGTACTTATCTGTGCGCCCTTCGGCTCGCCGTCTGGTTTCGGTCCTATTGGAAACGGCTATGGCGGAATGCGCCCGTTTTCTACCACTGTCCGTCCGCTGCCTCACGCGCCAGCGCCGCGTGGATACGAGCCTGCCAGTCGGTGGGGGTTTGGTACTGGGTTTCGCCGTTATCAAGGCGCACTGCGATTTGCATGGTGGATGCTTTGGTGAGCAATTCGCCGCTGTCGCGGTCGTGGATGGTGTAGTCGAGTTTCAGGCAGCTTTCGTATTCGCGCAGGCCGGTGCGGATGGTGATGTGGTGGCCGAAGCGTGCCGGGCGGACGTATTTGAGGTTGAGTTGGGCGACGGGCCAGCCGTAGCCTGCTGCCGCCATTTGTGCGTAGCCGTAATCCAGGCGGTCGAGCCAGGCGCAGCGCGCCAGTTCGAGGTATTTGATGTAGTGACCATGCCAGACGATATGCATGCTGTCCACGTCGAAGAAGGGGATGTGGTGCGGGTATTCAAGGATGAGGCGGGCGTTTTTCATCGTCGTTCCAGAAGTCGTAGAAGTTGAACCATTGCAGCGGTGCGCGGCGGCATTCGTCTTCAAGCAGGCGGGCGTAGCGCGCGGCAGCGTCGCGGATGACGGCGTGGCGGGTGCTTTTCTGCCAGGTGATGCTTGTGGCGAAGTTGGCGAGATGCAGGTGGTAGCGGCCATGCTCTTTGCGGCAGAAGAGGGTGTTGAGGCGAGTGCTCAGGAGTCCGGCGAGCAGCCACGGCCCCTGCGCGAAGACAGCATCGTCGCCGAGGAAGGGGACGCGCACGGTCTTTTCGCCGCGCAGCGGCACGCGGTCGGCGGCGATTGCCAGCCATTCGCCGCGCTCCACGCGCTGTTGCAGTTCGAGCATGATGGCGGCGTCGAGTTCGCTTACCTGAATCATGCGGATGTCGTCGGCGCCCGCTTTTTGCAGGGCGCGGTTGTAGGCGGGCGCGTGCTTGTTGTGGACGAGGATGTTTAGCGCGAAATGTTGGTGATGGGCGACCAGCGCGCGGCAGATTTCCATGTTGCCGTGGTGGCTGCACAGCAGGATTTCACCGCGCGCACCGGCGGCGGGGTGATCCATGCGGTGGTAGATGTTGTCCGGGTCGGAGACGGTGAGGTCGCGGTAGGTGAGGCGGCGTTGCCACACGGCGAAGCGGTCGGCAATCGCTTCGGCGAAGCTGCGGATTTGCCGGTAGGCGGCAAATCGCGGCAGGTGCAGGCCGGGGGTGCTGGCGACGAGGCGGCGCTGGTAGCGGACGATGTTGCGTCGCGCACGCGGGCTGGTGCCGTAGTAGTAGCCGCTGATGATGGCGACGGCAAGCGGCAGCAGCCAGGCGGGGAAATGGCGCACGATTTGCGTGGTTAGCCACAGGGCGAGCGGGTTGCCGCGTTCGTGCTGTGCGGCCCAGTGGTTGTCGTTCATGCTTTGTGCCATAGCTTTTGCAGCCGCCACAGGATACCGCTGAAAAAGAGGCGGGCGTGCATGGCGCTGATGCGCAGATTGTCGCGCCAGAGGTGGAAATGCGAGATACCGTCCGCCTGGTAGCGGACATGGGTATCGAGCCAGACGAGCGGCGTGCCGTGGCGATAGTGATGAACGAGGATTTCGATGTCGAAATCCATGCGGTCGCCGCAGCGGTGCCGTTGCAGGAGCGCGGCGGTGCTGGCCACGGGATAGAGGCGGTAGCCGCACATACCGTCGTGGATGGCGCGGCTGCCGGTGTTAACCCACAGCCAGAAGTTAGTGATTTTGCGCCCGTAAAGACGGCTTTTCGGCGCATCGTCGCCGTAGGCAGGGCGGCCGCAGACGAGCGCCTGCGGGTTGGAGCGTCCGGCGGCAAGGAAGCGGGCGGCGTCGGCGAGGTCGTGCTGGCCGTCGGCGTCCACCTGCAAGGCGTGGCTGTAGCCGTGCGCCGCCGCCCAGCGGATGCCGTCCTTGACGGCGGCGCCTTTGCCGCCGTTTTTGGCGCGGGCGAGGAGATGGACGGCGGGATTACCGGCAGCGAGGGCTTGCGCGGCGGCCAGACCGGCAGCGCTTGAGCCGTCATCAACGATGAGGACGGGTAGGTCAAGCGCGCGCAGGGCAGCAGTAACGGCGGCGAGGGTGCCGCCGTGGTTGTAATGGGGGATGAGGGCGATGGGGTGCATGGCTGAGTCAGGTTGTGAGCAGGTGGATGAGGATGACAGTGTAGATGGCGGCGTTGAGAAAGGGCAATTTGTCTAGCCAGCGTTGATAGGTGCGACCGCCCCAGCCACGGCTGCGGGGGTCGTTGAGGTTCGGGGTTAAGGTTTCATAACTTTTGGGCGCGGTGGAAGGCCATGATGGCGGCAACGAGGGCTTTACAATCAAGATAATCCTGCATGATCGTGGTGCCGATAGCGTCCGTGCTGAAATTGACCGTATCAATCCGGCTTTGTGGATGATGCACCACAAGGGCAGTCGTCGTGATGATGTGTCCGTCTTGGCGCCGTATGGTAATGGGGTATTGCCCAAAGGCGTGGCAACGAATACTGTCGAGCTGATAGCGGGGCATGGCAGGAATTATGGCGGTTGGTATGGCGCAATCGTAGCGGTTTCTGCCGCTGGCGACGAGTGCGGGCGGCGGGCGGGGTAATCACACAGTTTGTTTTTTGAGACGTTACAGGCACCGTCTCTACGTTTTTCCCTTCTGTCGTGGCGTCGTCGTGCGCATGGAATGCCATCAAACAGGTGCGTCGTTCAGGCGGTAAACGATGCGGCCGGAGGCGCATTTGCCGTGGCCGTTATCGCAGGTGAAGTGCAGTTTGCCGCGTGCTGCGTCGTAGCGCAGGGTGAGGGTCAGGAGGTCGTAGGGGCGCAGGAATTGTTGGTATTTGAGTTGTTCGATGGCGCTGATGGTAGCGGTAAGGCCGAGGTCGCGAGCGGCCAGCGCCAGCGCCCAGCGGCATTGCACCACGCCCGGTACGAGGGCCATCCGGTCGAAGTGCCCTTTGCAGTAGTGCAGGTCGAGCGGGACGCGGGCACGGTAGGTGTGGGTGTCGCCGTCGGTTTCGCCCGGCTGCCAGGCGGGGGCAAGGATGGGTTCGCGCAGGGCGTGTTCCCAGTCGGCGCGGGCGATTTTGCCCTGGCTGTTGCGCGGCAGGCGGTCGGTGACGCGGATATGGCGCGGCACGGCGAGGCGGTCGTGCTGTTGCAGGAGCAGGGCGCGCCAGCGGGCGAGCAGGGCAGGGCGGCCTTCGTCGCGCCAGGCGCGGATGCCGTCGTCGCTGAGGGCGATCCAGGCGCAGAGGTGGCCGCTGTCGGGGTGCAGGGCACAGTGGCTGTCGGCGATGGTCGGATCGCTGTTCAGGCTGTGTTCGAGGGCGTTCAGGGCGATGCGTTTGTCGCCGCGTTTGATGATGCGGTCGCTTCTGCCGAGGAGGTTGTGCGCTTCGTCCACAAGGTCGCCGGTGGCAATCCAGCCGTGGGTCCACGGGCTTTTGACGTGTAGCGCGCCGTCGGGGTCGCGACGGGTGGTAACGCCGGGCAGCGGGCGGCGGCCTGTGCCGTCGTCGATGCTGATGACGCCGCTTTCGGTGCTGCCGTAGATGTCGAGCACGGTACAGTCGAGTTGGGCGCGCAGGGCGGCAGCAACGGCGGGGTCGAGCGCGCCGCCCGCGCTGGTAATGCAGGCAACGCGGCCGCGCCACGGGGTAAGGTCGTGTCCGGCGACGAGGGTATGCAGCAGTGCCGGGGTACTGATCCAGATTTGCGGGGTGGTGCTGCGACGGCTGGCGTCAAGCAGCAGTTCGGGGTAGCGGTGCTGGGCGGGGTCGATGTGCCAACCGGCGAGGAGGCTGTGGATGGTGCGGAAGGTGAGGCCGTAGAGGTGCTGCGGGTGTACGCTGCCGAGGGCGGTAGCGCTGCGGGGCCAGTGCGGCAGGGTGAGCAGTGCCGCGCTTTCACGCAGCATGGCGCCGAGGGTTTTGGGAACACGGCTGCCGGTGCCGGTGGTACCGGAGGTGGAGAGGGTGAGGGGGATGTCGTGCAAGGGTGGCAGGAGAGGCGCGCTGTGGATAGCGGACGTTAGCGGAATGTCGCTGTCGCGCAGGGTATCAGGCGCACCGTCGTCGCGTGGCAGGAGTTCGGCAGGCTTGCCGGCGATGGCGCAGGCGATGAGGGCGGCGGCAAGGGTAAGCGGGTTCTCGCAGGTGAGGCGTTGCGGCTGGCGGAGGCGTGGGGCGAGGGCGCAGGCGGCAGCGCAGATGGCTGCACCATGCGGGCTGCGGGCGAGGGCTTCGGTGAGGATGGTGTTCATGTTTTGAGTCGGTAGCGGCGGTAGAGCCATTCGCCGGCGAGGAGGAGGCCCATGAAGATGTAGGAGATGACGCCGGTGTAGAGCGCCCAGGCGCGTTCGGCGCCGATGAGGCTGAGGGTGGCGATGATACCGCCGTTCAGGATGAAGAAACCGCACCAGATTTGTGTGACGCGACGGGTGTAGGCGACGCCTGCCGGCGGTAGGTCGGGGTGTTGCAGGCGGGCGAGGCGCTCGATGGCGCTCGGCGGGTGGATAAGGCTGGCGGTGAAGGCGATGAGTAGGGTGGCGTTGATGATGAGCGGGTAGAGGGTCAGCGCGTTTTTGTTGTCAAGCAGGGTGGTGGCGGTGAAGTAGGCGGCGAGCGCCAGTGCGCCGAGGCGGACGGCGCGACGTGCGGCGAGGAGGGCGCGCAGCAGCCAGGCGGCGACCATGAGGCAGGCGAGGGCACGCGCGCCGTGGCCGTGATACCACAGCCACGGGTAGGCGAGGGTGAGCAGCCAGATGGCGGGGCGGATGAGCATGGATGGTATTTGCGGACGTAGGGTGGGCCTTGGCCCACCATGCGGTTGGGAAGGGTTAGTCGTCATAGAGGTTTTGGCTTGACGAGGCGATAGCTTCGCCCCAATCCGGCAGGAAAAGACCGTTTTTGACGTCGCGGTGGAAGGAGGTGTAAGGCCAGTCGGCAACTCGCCGGACGTAGCCGTGTTTTACAGGGTTGTAGTAGGTGTAGTGGATGTGTCGTTCGAGATCGTGGCGATCACGGATGCGGTGTTCCCAGAAGCGGCGTTGCCAGATACCACTTTCCCGCTTGTTTTGTTTGCTGGCGTTGGTTTGACGGCATATCGGCGGGATGCTGCGGCTGAACAGGCTTTTTAGTGCGCCCAGACGTCGGGAGTAGTCGTGGTCGTTTTCCGGTAGCGTCAGGACGGCATGGAAGTGTTCCGGCAGGATGGTGACGGCGATAGTGGTGAACGGATAGTGCACGGCGACTGCCCGCCAGGCGGCGCGGAAGGCATCTATGTAGCGGATGAGCCAGTCTGCCCGCCGGTCTTGCAGGACGACGGTGAAGAAGTAGCACCCGCCCAAGGTGTAATCTCTGCGGTAGTTGGGCATACGGTGGGGTTTTTATGCTTCGGGTTAGCGGTGGGCCAAGGCCCACCCTACGCCGGAGGTTGTTCTAGGGCGTGGGTCAAGATTCGCCCTGTGCGGGTTGTTACGTTTTGTCCTGCTCTTGTTTGCGCAACACGGCGGCAATGACGTCGCCGATGGTGCGCACATGGCGGAAGTCGTCGGCGACGAGGCGGTAGCCGGTTTTGCGCTTGACGTGGTCGATGAGGTCGATGGCGTCAATGCTGTCGATTTCGAGGTCTTCGTAGAGGTTGGCATCTTTGTGGATGCGCGCCGGCTCGATTTCGAAGAGTTCGGTCAGGGTGGTTTTCAGGATGTCGTAGATTTGGGCTTCATCCAGCATGGGCTTGTCCTTGTCTGGTTTCGATCCAGGCGGCGAGGGTGTTGACGCTGTAGAAGTGATCACGCAGGGTCTGGGCGTCATTTTCCATCGGGAAGTTGTAGGCTTTCTGGATGGCGAGGCCGAGTTCGAGGGCATCAACGGAGTCGAGGCCGAGGCCGTCGTCAGCAAAGAGCGCGGTGTCGTCGCCGATGTCGGCCGGGGTGATGTCTTCCAGCCCCAGTTTGTCGATGATGAGGGCTTTGAGCTGCTCTTTCAGGTTGTCTGTCATGTGGTTTCCTTTTGGAAGTAGCGGGTGAGGTCGTCGTTCAGGAGGCGCGCCGCGAGCGGCAGCGGTTTGCGCCGCAGGTAGTCGGCGGGGTCGATGTCGTCGCCGACGCGGATGTCGTAGTGATAGGGGTGCGGCGGGATTTTGTACCACGGGTCGCCGCGTTTGAGGCCGGGCGGCGTCATGCGGATAACGACCGGGGTGATGACGCTTGCGCCGCGCAGGCCGATGGAGACAGCGCCGCGATTCAGGCGGATGATGCCGTCGTAGCCGGTGCGTGTGCCTTCGGGGAAGAGGATGAGGGTCTGGCCTTCCGTGAGGACGGCGGCGGTTTTTTCGATGAGTTCGGGCGAGGCGTCGTTCGGGATGTAGCCGCAGGCGCGGATGGCCGGGCGCATGCTGGGGTTGGCAAGCAGCGCGGCTTTGACGACGCAGTTGGCCTCCGGCACGGCGCTGATCATAAAGAGCACGTCCATCAGCGAGGGGTGGTTGACGAGGATGAGCTGCCCCGGACGGCCAAGGCGTTCGCGGCCATGCCAGGTGACGCGGTAGATGCCGCCCCAGCGCATGGCGGTGAGGTAGCCTGTCCAGATGCGGGCGACGATGCGGCGGGCGCGCCGTTCGCCTGCAAGTCCGGCGGGCAGGCGCAGCAGTGCCAGCGGCAAGATGAGGGCAAGCAGCGCGCCGGCCAGGCCGAAGGCGAGGTAGGCGGCGAGGGTGCTGATAAGGCGCAGGGCGCGGCTGAGAGTCATCATTAGCGGCGCTCCCAATGCCAGCGCACGCCCCGGCAGGCGGCGGTTTGCGCGGCTTCATGGCGGATTTCGCCGCGTATCCAGTCGAGCGCCGTCCAGTATTTGCCGTCGCCGGTGTCGTCGCTGTTTTCGCGGCGCAGGCGGTGGCTGTCGCCGGGGACGATGAGCAGGGCGAGGGCGAAAGGGAAGGGCGCGCTGCCCGCAAGCGGGTGGGCGGCGTCGGGCGGGTTTTCGACGACGGCGATGCGCACTTGCGGCGCGCCGTCGGCGAGGGTGGCGCAGGCTTCGACGGTGGCGGTTTCCAGGCAGGCTTCGCGCGCGCAGAGGGCGGTTTGTTCGCTCGTGTCGCCGTGGAGGATGGCGTATTGGCCGGGCAGGGCGTTGTGCACGGAGAGGCCGAAGGAGAGCGGCGAGACGGTATCCGCGCGGATGAGTTCGTCCCAGAGGGCGAAGCTGCGGTTGATTTCGCCGTCGTGCGAGATGTAGATGAGCGGGGCGGTGCCGTAGGCGGCAAGCGGAAGCAGGGCGGCGGTCATCAGGCGCGCGGCGGGGGTGAGGCGGCGGCGTTGCAGGGCGGGGATGTGGGCAAGGTCGGGGGCGCGTTCGGGGAAATCGCTCAGGCTTGCCGGCTGTTCCGCCCATTGCTGCCAGTCGGCAGGGGTGTGCAGGCGCGGGGCGACGGCGTGCCATGCTTTGAGGTGGAAGGAAAATTCCATGGGGGACGGTACGGTTAATGCCTGTTAATGATGGGTTTATGCTAGCGGTTTTGCGCAGGGGCGACAAGGCGGCGCGATGCGACATATCCCGCCGTAGCGGTGCGTATGCTGGCGCCGTTATTGACGACGGGAGTTTTTATGCAAGACGACGATATTCTCCGCGCCGCCGCCTGGATTCAGGCGGCTGATGCGCTGCTCATCACCGCCGGGGCGGGCATGGGCGTGGATTCCGGCCTGCCCGATTTTCGCGGCACGCACGGGTTCTGGCGGGCTTTCCCGCCACTGGCGCATTTGGGCAAACCGTTTGCGGCGATGGCGACCCCCGCCCTTTTTTACAGCCATCCGCGTCTCGCCTGGGGTTTTTACGGCTGGCGGCTGAACACTTACCGCCGCACGGTGCCGCATGCGGGTTTTGCCATACTGCGTCGCTGGGCGGCGGAGAAGGCGCATGGTGCAAGGGTGTTCACCAGCAATGTGGACGGGCAGTTTCAGCGGGCGGGTTTTGCCGATGAACACGTGATTGCCTGCCACGGCAGCATTCACGCCCTGCAATGTCTGCGCCCCTGCCACAGCGCGGTTTGGGCGGCGGACGGTTTTCAGCCGCAGGTGGACGAGGCGACCTGCCTACTCCGCAACGAGCCGCCCCGCTGTCCGCGCTGCGGCGGCCTCGCCCGGCCGAATATCCTGATGTTCGACGATTGGCAGTGGCTAGGGCAGGAGAGCGAGCGCCGTCTTGACGCGTTGACGCGGGACTGGCTGCCTCAGGCCGGGCGGGTGGTGGTGATTGAGCTTGGCGCGGGCAAGGCGGTGCCGACGGTGCGCCGTTTTTCGGAGCGCATCGCCCGCCGCCGGCATGCACCGCTGCTGCGTATCAATCCGGACGAGCCGCAGGTGCCGCAGATGCAGCATATCGGCCTGGCGATGGGCGCACGGGCGGCGCTCGCCGCCCTTGATGCCGCCCTCAATACAGCGCCGCCAGCGCTGCGTGGTGGCTGAGAACGATTGCCCGCAGTTCGTCGCGGGTGTGTTTCAGCCACACCGCCGCGAGCGGCAGCTGGGCGCTGAGGTCGCGGTGTTCAGCGGCAAGCGGCACGGTTTTCACCGCCAGCGCCGCCATGCGCGTCAGCCAGCGCGGCATCACCGCCGCGCCCATGCCGGCGGCGACCATGTTGAGGATGGTCAGTTTTTCGTCGGCAATCTGAATGAGCTGCGGGCGGATGCCGCTGTCGGCGAAGAGGCGCAGGGCGAGGTCGTGGCTGTGCGGGCGCACCTTGCGTTCGGGGACGATGAGCGGGATGTCGCGCAGGTCGGCGGCGCGCAGGCAGGGGCGGGCGGCGAGCGGGTGGTCTTGCGGCAGGGCGATGTCCACGTTTTCGTTACAGAGGAAGTGATGGGTGATGAGGTCGTCGTCGTGCGTCACGCGGGCGAAGAGGATGTCGAGACGTCCGGCGCGCAGTTTCGGCAGCAGGCGGGCGGTTTTGTCTTCCGTTATCTGGATGTCGGCAGCGGGGTGGCGGGTGCGGAAGTGGCGCAGGATGAAGGGCACGAGGGCGACCACGGCGCTGTCGATGGAGCCGAGAGGAAGCATATTAAAAAAATCAGGTGGCTGCCGTGTGTCGCAAGCAGGGACGCCATGAGGAAACCACCTTCCTGATGATTGATGCGCGAGTGTGAAGAACATGGATACCGCCATGGAAAAAGGTTGCGATGCCGACAAGAAAGTGAGCGGCATGGTTGACACAGAGGGTTTGCCGCATGCCCTTGCGGTAACGACGGCGGATGTTACGGATAGAAAAGGCTGCCTGCCGGCATTGGAACGTGGGCGGGATAATCCTGGCGCGGTGCAAAAAGTCCTTGTCGACGGTGGTTAACGGGTAAGGCATTTGCTTCGTCGGTACAGGCGTTGATAGGGGCGGAGGTAGAGATTGCCAAACGCAACGGATTGCATCGGTTTGCGGTATTGCCGAAGCGGTGGGTGGCAGAGCGCAGTTTCTCCCGGCTGGAAAAGAACAGGCGGCTGTGGAAAAACTGCGGGCGTAACATGTCCAACACCGCCACCACCGCGCTGCTCGCGCCCATCGGCCGCTCTCTCGCCGAAGCACTTGGTGCGCCGACCCGCGTACGGTGCTGATGGCGACCGTGATCGGCGGCTCCTGCGCCTTCGCCACGCCGATCGGCACCCCGGCGAACACCATGGTGCTCAGTGTCGGCGGCTACCGCTTCATGGACTACATCAAGGCCGGGTTGCCGCCTGGCGGCGGGCTGTTTCCCGCATTTGCGGTCAGTCCTCGAAGCCTTCCGTGTAGCCGTGGGCAAGGTCGCCGAATTTGAGGTACTGGCCGAGGAAGGTGAGTTTGACGGTGCCGATGGGGCCGTTCCTCTGTTTGCCGATGATGATTTCGGCGACGCCTTTGTCCGCCGATTCGGGGTTATAGACCTCGTCGCGATAGACGAACATGATGACATCCGCGTCCTGCTCAATGGCGCCGGATTCGCGGATGTCCGACATGATCGGGCGTTTGTTCGGGCGGTGTTCGACCTGGCGCGAGAGCTGCGAGAGGGCAATGACCGGCACTTCCATCTCTTTGGCGAGCAGTTTCAGGCCGCGCGAGATTTCGCCGATGAGCGAGGCGCGGTTGTCGTCGCGGCTGTCCGGCAGTTGCATGAGTTGCAGGTAGTCCACCAGGATGAGTCCGAGTTCGCCGACTTCACTTTTCAGGCGGCGCACCCGCGCGCGCAGTTCGGTGATGGTGAGGTTCGCGCCGTCGTCGATGTGGATGGGGGCGTTTTGCAGCTGGCTGACGGCAAGCGCCAGTTTGGCGCGCACGCCGTCGCCCTTGATGTCGCCTTTGCGCAGTTCGCTCTGGTCGATGCTGCCGAGCGAGGACATCATGCGCAGCACCAGCGCCCGCGCGGGCATTTCCAGCGAGAAGACGGCAACGGGCAGTTTGCCCCTGATGGCGACTTCTTCGGCGATGTTCATGGCGAAGGTGGTTTTGCCCATCGAGGGGCGGCCGGCGATGATGACGAGGTCGCCCTGTTGCAGGCCGGCGGTCATTTTGTCGAGGTCTTTGAAGCCGGTCGGGATGCCGATGACGTCGCTGCCGCGCCGGCTGACTTCTTGCAGGTAGGTGACGGTGTCGGCGACGACGTTTTTGATTTGATGGAAGCCGTCTTCCTTGTGCTTCTGGTAGCGGTTCTTGATGTCGAAGACGCGCTGTTCGGCGCTGTCGAGCAGTTGCGCGGCGCTGCGCCCTTCGGGCTGGTACACGCTTTGTGCGATGTCGCCGCTGCTTTTCAGGAGCGAGCGCAGGATGGAGGCTTCGCGCACGATGTCGGCGTAGGCGAGGACGTTCTGCGCGCTGCCGTAGGCATCGGCGAGGCTGGCGAGGTAGGCGGGGCCGCCGCAGTTTTCCAGTTCGCCCGCTTCGCGCAGGGCGTCGGCGACGGTAACGATGTCGAGTGGCTGGTTGCGCGCGGCGACGGTTTCCATCGCCTGGTGGATGAGCCGGTGGGCGCGGTTGTAGTAGTCCACGCTGTCCACCCGGCCGGCGACGCGATCCCACATGCTGGCGTCGAGCAGCACGCCCGCCAGCACCGCCTGTTCGGCGTCTGGCGAATGCGGTGGCTGGCGCAGGCGTTCTTCCTGTTGTTCGTATTCGGCCATCAGGCGGCTCCGCGCCGGGCGTTTTCGGCGGCGACGAGGCGGGCGCGGGTATCGTTGATCCAGCGTTCGGCGATGGTGTTGATTTCGGCGGCGCTTTTGCCGTGGGTGTCGATGGGGTCGCCGACGACGACCTGCACGGTGCCGGGGTGCATCAGGCCGCGTTTCGGCCAGAACTGGCCGGCATTGTGTGCGACCGGCACGGCGGGCACGCCGAGGGCGGCGGCCAGGCGTGCCGCGCCGAGTTTGAAGGGCAGCGGCGCATCCGCCGGTGCGCGCGTGCCTTCGGGGAAGAGGATGACACTGTAGCCCGCCTCGATCCGCTTCCTGCCTTCCGCGATGACTTGCTGCATGGCGCGGCGTTTCTGCTTGCGGTCAATCGGCACCGGGCGCAGCACGGCCAGTGCCCAGCCGAAGAAGGGCAGCAGCATCAGTTCTTTTTTCAGCACCCACACCTGGCGCAGTTTCAGGTGGGGCAGGAAGGCGGTTTCCCAGGTGGACTGGTGGTTCACCATGAGGACGCAGGCC
>ERZ772766.287-NODE-287-length-30786-cov-7.619537_pt1 | contig 30786 bp, 37 predicted proteins | sample MGYA00511379_ERZ772766 | MGnify/ENA primary metagenome ERZ772766 (study PRJEB29015, sample SAMEA2737895) | human oral metagenome | biome: human oral; feature: human-associated habitat; material: dental | place: China | collected 2116 ...
GGGCTGATTACTCGGGTATGGATTGTCGTATCCATACGGACGCTTCCCGTAGCTTCTGCCCGACGCGGGCTAGGTGTGGGTCACCTTTTTTATTACGCTAATCGTAACAAAAGATGGCTTAAAATGTGCTTAAATATTTACGAGCATCGTAATTTTATGAATAAAATTTTGTGTTATAACTCTAAAAGGGGGAAAGATGAAAAAGTTACTCACTTTAATTTTAGCGGCTTTTTTGCTCGCGCCGTCGGTATCTTTAGGCGCGCAGAGAGTGGGTGGATACGTCACCAAAAAGGGCAAATACGTAAAGCCTCACTACCGCTCGAATAAAAACCGCACGCAGCGCGACAACTGGTCGAGCAAGGGCAGAAGCAACCCATACACCGGTAAAAGAGGCACGAAAAGCCGAAATGGTAAAAAGCAGCGCGCCATATCAAGGAGAATTTAAGCCGAAACCTTTTAGCGCGATAAGGAGAAGTTTAGGCCCTAGAATATCGTTATGCTCTTGCCATATGGCACAGATTAAACCCTAGGCTACGTAGCATTAAAAAAGGCTCTGTTTCGTAATCTACTCCGAAATATCTACAAACATTCGGAATTTTAACTTTTGATGAGCTTTCCTCGACGATATTTTCATTAGTCACTACTTTATATCCATAGTATAGTGCCGTAGCGATTAGCCACGGATCGGCTTTGTCTAAAAATCTCCTTATCTCTGTATCAGAGTGGTTTTTGCTTATCTTTTTGTGTTCTAAAGCGTCCGTAATACGCGCGTATCGTATTTGAATTTCAGGAATAGTATTGTCGATAATATTGGACTTTTGGATATTATCTTTAACCCACTCGCTAAGCTCATCGTTTCCGTCTTTTATCTCTTCGATAACGCTTTTAATAAGCCCTATGTTTTTTCTGTCGCATTGTTCCAAAACGAACTCCCAGAACCCGGGGCAGAAGTCAAAAGGATAATATTTTTTATGAGCGGTAATTAAAATATTCGTATCTATCAAAAACATTTTATGCCGATTTCTTTGCCGAGTTTATCGATGATACTAATAGCGGCATATCCTAACAATCTCGCCGCGTCCCTGTAGTTTTCTCGTCCGCTTACGACGGAGCTAACGACCGCGAAAGAAAACATATCCCCGTTTTTTATCCTAGCCGTTTTTTCTATAGGCGGCGCGCCCTTTTGTCTTTTGGTTGCGGGAATAGCGTTAAACTTTTCGATTTCTATGTCGTAATACTCTTTGTAATCTTTATAGCTTAGCATACCGAGCGTCTTTAATCTATTAAGAATACTAAAAGTGCTTACGGAAAAAATATCGGATAGCTCGCTTAGCCAATCATCTGCATAGATCTCCTCGAATTTTTTTCTAATAAGCGCTTCGGGCATTAGCACTCTAGCGGCAACCTCATTACAAAACAACTCTACGGCGTTATCCGAATTAAAAGCTACGTCGGATATGCCGTCTTTACCTATCCATAGGTGTGCCAATTCGTGAATTAGCGTAAAAATTTGCCCCGCTTTGCTATCGTTGGCATTAATAAAAACCAAAGGCGCTTTCTTATCGTAAATACTAAATCCCCTAAATTCCTCTATCGCTAGCTTTTTTCTGGTGTTGCTGTGAAAGATGCCGTCTCTCATCACGAGGATGGTTAGGCTTTCGCATTTTTTTATCAACGTTTTAAGCAGTATTTCTTTTTTTACGCGAGCGCCTATCAGGTCTTTTAAGTCCATAGTCTTTGTGATGTCGCAAGCTATGGTATCTGCTCCGTCTCTTTCGCTAAAATTACCGACGGCACTGCAATAGGGCAATTCATTTTCTCTCAAATAATCCTTAAACCACTCTTGTTTATATTTCATATCTTTAATAAGAGTTTTTAACTCTAAGGATAATTCGGGATTGGCAAGATTGCCGATAGTCCGCAAATCTGGGATGATCTCTCGCTCTTTAGGTGGCTCTTTAAGCCATAGATACCCGAAAGGAATTTGAAGCTTTTTGGCAATATCCATAGCTTGCTTAAATGTAGGCTTAGCCTCGCCGCTTATCCATTGAGCGGCTTTTTTGTGGGCACTTTCTACGCTAACGCCTGCACGTTTAATAGCCCACTCTAGCACGCTGGGCGTGATTAGAGCTTCATTGCTTGCCATTTTGAATATTCCTTGAATTATTTTGTATTTTAAAATTTTAGCAAATTTTAGGTTTTATAAATATTAAGTCTTATTTTATCCCGCTGTCGCTAAACGTTAGCCCCTTATGAATTCTAGCTTGATTTTATTTGCTATTCGATCACGCTCATAATATAGGCGCGTTTTATTTTTTGCGTACGCTCGTCTTTAATTATTTTAACTTTGAGCCTTATCGGCTCGCGCCTTTCCGCTTTTCTTAAAATTTGATCCCTCTCTTTTTTGGTCGTCGTTTCGGAATTTGCCGTTATTTTAAGAGCCCCCGAGCTTAGGTTTAGGGGCTTCCCATCCGTGAAACGCTGCGCTTCTACGTGAAATAAATCGTCTATCTCTTCTTCGATATCTTGAGGTTCTGTTTCTGGGGGCGTAACAACCCTAAATTTATCCTTGTCTGCTGAAGTTAGGGGCTGATCTGCCTGCGCCTCGATTTGCGGAGCAATAAAGGCCTTCTCCCCGTCTTGTAACACGCTAGCTACGCTCTTTTTCAGGTAATTTGCGGGCGCCTGCAACCCGCTATCTAAAATAAGCTTTCTTACGTTTTCTAAAACATCATTTAGCTTTTCTCTCTCTATTTCTTTGCTCTTTTTTTCTTTTTCTGCATCTAGTTTTTTACGTTCTAACTCAATTTTTTTAATCTCTTTTTCGACATATTTATGATAACTGGACCTCGCATACCAACCGGCTATAGCTACAATAAATACTAGCATAGTTTGCCAACCCGTCATATTGCTAACTCCTACTTTTATTAGTTCCGTTAAATCTGCAGACAGCTCTATACACCCTCTGTCTAGTTTAAATTTTAGCACTCTTTGGCTTTGAGGAATTTGAATATTAAATTTTTGCTCCAAGCCGTCTATAAATATATTATATTGAGTTTGGTAATCTAGTATGATTTTGGCGATGTCGGCATTGATGTAGTCAAGATCAAAATCCATAAATCTGCCGCCATCAAGCTTAATAGTATATTCTAGCTCGGAAACTTGAGTTATTTCTACGTTACTTTGAGTTTTTATCATAATATCTTTTGCTCTAATCAAATCATTGATTGAGCCTATTTCCATTTTAACGCTGTTTTGTTTCTCCATCGTTTATCCTTTCCTAAAACCTCTTAGAATTAATAGAGTAGCCCTATAATCTCGACGTCTAAATTCTTACGCTCGCCCGACTAAACGCAAACGAGCTTTTCGATTATTTAGCTTTAGCTTATTTATACTCACGACCTTAGACATATTCAATTCGCCGAAAAAATCATCATCCCGCCTAATAGATTTTATTTTAAATTCGGGCGATTGGTTATATGGGATAAATTCTATTGCGTTTAATTCTATGTTATCGTGAAAAATTTTAATAGCCGACTCCCCCATAAAACGATAATGAACGATATCTCCGTCTAAAATATCGGCAGTCGGATCACACACAACCTCGTCTCCATCCTCGATATCGGGCGCCATACTATTACCGCAGGCGATTAGTCCGTATAGGTTCTTATTCCAAAATTTACCCATATATGGTGTCTTTTTCCCTTTTTCTTGATATGAATTCGTTATGGGCAGTCCGCAGCTCGCCTCCCCCACTATCGGAACAAATTTTATATTTAAAAGCTCCATACTATCATCCGTGTCTAAAAAAATGCTCGGATCGGTATTAAAAAATTTTGCGATCGGCACATAATATTCTCTCGGGATATTTTCCACATAATCCATACTCGTCCACCTTGTGATATACACAGAAGGAACGCCTAGCGCTCTTGCGAGCTCCGCCTTTGTTCCCCTACCGCCTTCCGCTACGAGTTTTGCTAACTTCTCTTTTATATGCATATTCGTTAGCTCCTTTCTTAAAGAAATTACGTATATTGTAACATTTTTTTAGTTACGAATAACGTATGTTCTTAAGCTTCTTTTTATTACGATTATCGTATAATATAGTTATGATTAGTTATGGAAATGAAAAAGTGCTTATGTATAGAGTGAGAAACGACAAGGTGCCTAGGTTTGAAAGATTAGTAAAACTTATGCCGACGCAGAAGAAATTCGTAATAGAACACGCAAATAGGGCAATCAACGAATATAAAAAGTTAATAATTTTAGCCAAGGCGAACGAAAAATGACCGCAGACCTTGCTTTTGCCATCGGCGTAATCGCGCTTTGCGTAAGGATTTGGAGGGTAGGACGTGAAGCTAAAACGCGAGATTAAAAAACTCAAGCGCGCGATAAAGAAGCTTCGCGAGGAGGTTGATAAGCTATGCGGAGGCGCAAGCGCGATCGGGTTCATTACGGAAGAGTATAAAGATGACGAAGAGGACATCGATACGCAAATTAGATGCAGAAAGGATAAAAAATGCAAACGACGTTAAACGCCGATGAAAAAAAGGCTGAAAACAAGCGCTTTTTAAAATCGCTTAAAAAGATAATGACGGAGCTAGACAAACGCTCAAGCAAAAAAGACCAAGCTAAGACGGTAGAAATGATTATTTCTTATTTCGATCTAGATGGATATCTGCATCGTTAAACTTACTCATGGCATCTTTAATACTTTCAGCGATAGTATTAAACGCCTCTGCTACCATTTTAGGAGCATCCTCCGGTCTTGATCGGAGCATTTCTGCTTGTATTGCGAGTTTGGTTAGCTCTAAAACTATCTCTTTGTCTGTCATTTAAATCCTTTGTGATGAGCTCTTAGCTTGGCGGCGGAATTCTACGAAGGATTTAACTGAAAGTCAAATTTAAGGAGGCGGGATATGAATATTTTAGAAGTCTTAGCCGATGATACCACGATACTGCCATATCGAAAGGAACTGCGCGAGATCGCGGGTAGCGTAGTAGCTACGATATTTTTAGGTCAGCTGCTTTATTGGGCGAAGCGTAAGGGCAACGGATTTTACAAATTCAAAACCCCGTCCGAGAACAACCCGTATTACAAAAAAGGCGATAGTTGGTGCGAGGAGTTAGGATTTAGTTTAAAAGAGCTCGACGGCGCGATAAAGAAACTAAAAGCCGCAAATTTGCTTGATAAAAAAACGTTACCCGATAGACGCACGATATGGACTTTAAATTTAGAGTTATTGAGTGACAAATTAAGCAAACTTAAAGCTACTACCGAATTTACGTTCATGACAAAAGGGGATTTGCGTAAACGACAAAATGTAAGTTGCGTAAATGACAATTTGTCAGTTACGTACATGACAAAAGGGCAGTTACCTTACAATACAGAGACTACAACAGAGACTACAACAGAGAGTAGCTCGCTATCGCTCGCTAACGCGCGCGAGGCGAAAAAGCAGGAAGCTTTTAAAATTCCCGAGTTCATAAATCCCGAAATTTGGAAAGACTTTGAAGCGATGCGGAAGCAAGTCAAAAGGCCTATGAGCGAACGGGCTAAAAAGCTCATCGTGGCTAGACTTCAAAAGCTTGGGGAGGACAAGGCAAACGAGATACTGGAGCAAAGCATCGTAAATTGCTGGCAGGACGTATACCCGCTAAAGACGGGCAGAAGCAACGACAAGGAGGACGAATATGCCGACGTGCCGATGTTTGCAAGCGACAACCCAATCCTAAAAAACAACTTCCTAAGCCGCGATATGAGCGTAATCTACGATAAAGCTACGCAAATCGCCATAGAGGACGAAAGACTGCGGAGTAGCCGACAAATTGAGATGAAGGATCACAGATGAGCTACAAAGAAAAATTTATAAACGAGATTTTGTTTCAAGGCAGAGCTACGCCGATGCAGGTGAAATTTCTAGCCGAGGGCGCGCTTAAAAACATCGCGGATAAAGACCTCGGGGAGTTTGCAAATTTCGCTTTCAGCCTCAAGACGAGGTATGACAACGCCATCCAAACGATCATCAATGCCGCAAACGAATACCAGCGAGAAACTACGATGCGTTTGTTGAAGCGAGGATGCGCGTTTTCAGATATTGCGACGCTAAAAAGCTTCTTGGAGCAATACTTCAAGCGCAAGCTCATAGCGTGCGGCGTGCCTCCGTTTATCTACACGAGCATATCGATGAACGAATACGGCGAGTTTATCAGCGACACCACCAAAAAAGCGATTTCGGCGGCGGACGAAGTAGCATTTTTGACGGCGCTTTTGAAAGAGCAATACGCTATAGGCGAGTATAGAGGCGAGCTTTTAGCGCAAAACATCGAGAGGGCCCAGCGCGCCAAGGCGGAGCAGTTTAAAGAGTTGCCGAAAATAGAAACCGATAAAAAACCGATAACTTCCAAAAACCTTATAAGGCTAGAGGAAAAAGTGAAGGCAAGGTCGGTATGAGACTATCCAATGCGGAGTTCGAAGCTTTTAAAAATTTTCTAGCCTATGAGCACCCGATGTGTCAAATTTGCGCCCAAGCTCCGAGCATTGAGGCTCATCACGTGAAATTTGGACGCTATGGAGCGGACAAAGACGATAGAAAGATCATCGCAGTATGTAGAGCTTGTCATCAGTGGTGCCACGCGCACAAACACGAAAGCATAGAAAAATACGAGAGGCTAGCGGATGAGAATTGGGCGAGATTTAACAATGCCGTTTAAACGCACGCAAACGGCTCAAATTTCAACGAACGACGCTCGGGCAATATCAAGACTAACCCCGAGGGATAAAATGCGTTGTAGGCTCTGTAAATAAGTTTTAAGGCATAAAACACAAAATCCCATCTAAAACAATCATCCGCTAAATTCATCTTTTCTTGTTATTCTAAAAAGAGAATTTTTAAACGCGAAATCTGTTTGTAGTGCTTGAAAATAGGCACTCGAGTTTAAAATTTAGATAAAATTTTGGGGTATGATATATCAATTTTTGCGCTTGCGTTTTGGGGGTGGGGAGGGTCTTTTGCACCTTGAAGTTTTAGCTTGCCAAGCCCTAGCATAGGGGCTTTAGTAGAGCTTTAGCCATTTTTTACTGCACCTAAATTTTAGCTCTTAAGCGTTTATGCGTTTTGTCTCATTTTGACACAGGATAGTAAGCAAAGCACGATAAAAAGGGGGTTAGAGCCTTAATAAGGAGGAAACGACAACGAGTTGTTACATTTTAAGTTTCGAGCATTTTTTTGCCTTCTGAACCCTTCTTAAATATCGCTAAAATGAGGATTCAAACGACTTTAAGAAATCCTAAACTGCTATTCATATATGCCTTTTCTCTTACACCCCTCTTGCACCCATTCGTAATCAAACCCTAAGCCTCAAGAAGTTAAAATATCTCTAGGATTTTAAAACAAAGGCCAAGAAATGCAGACCCTAACCATACAGGCTAACGCCGATTTCATAGAAAAAGCCAAAGTGATATTAATCACGCTGGCTAAGCTTGACGGCGCTAAATTAAACCTAAGCGACGAAGTAAAATATCAGTCGCGTTTTAGCGAATATGAAGCGGACGCAGAGGCTATCAGGCGCGGCGAGCTTGAAACCTATCCGTTTGACGGAATACGCGACGAAGTAGCGAAATGGTAATCAAGCGCACAGCAAGATTTAATCGCGAGTTAAAAGCGGTATTCGACTTCATCGCAAAAGATAGCCCAAATAAAGCGCGGGATTTTGTTAGTAAGCTACTAGACGCGGCGGAGCTATTAGGCGATAATCCTAAACTAGGACGAGCGATTGCGAACGATAAAAGAGAACTCATCGCTAGGGGTTACATAATGCCATATCTGATTGACGGCGACAGCGTTAAACTGCTAGGCATCTACAAAGCCAATAAATGGCAAGAATAAAGCGGAGAAAAGAGCTTTAATTTCAGCTAAATTTTGGCTAACATAGGATAAAATTTCCACGCTTTAAAAGTCCTTTGAGGGCGGTTTCGCTTGATACTAGCCGCCCTTAAATCCTTTTGAATTGCCTTTTCGCTATTTGGGGCACACCCCGAAAGCTATTACATTTTGCAACAGATATAAATGCACTTGCTCTTTCAGCTCTACGCCCACAGATCTTAGCCACTAGACGGCTTTAGCTCTTTGGGCGTCGTCTTTGAAATAAGCGATTTTGTGGTCTTTTTTTACCTCATCGCGCCACTCTTAGATGCTTCGGTTTAACTTCACTTTTTCTCATTGCTTAGCTCTTGTCGTTTAGATTATTTTTGCAAAGCTTAGGCGAATTACAGCGCTTATGTCTACGAAAAGGAGTTTCCGATTTTTTTGGAAAGTAGCGGGTTTTGGTGGTAAATTTTAAAAATTAAGCGATTTTTTAGCTATTAATAGTGCGGCGCTAATCCCCGCAAGGCGGGAGTTTCATCGTTAAGTCTGCGGGGTCGGAACGTCGCTTGCGATTTTTCTGCGTTTTCTACTAACCCGCTCTTAAAATTTTTCGGCTAAACTTGCGCGCAATCATAAAGGAGGCTTCTTGGCTACATATATCTGCGCGTTTTTTAGCTATCTTTATCAGGTTGCAAAGTAGCGATGGCTAAGATTTTTTTCGCAAGCTCCGGCGCTAGTGCCGATGCTCTGATCTCCTCTAGCCCCGCTCTTAAAAAAGCGATCATCAAAGCTCGCGCTATTGCTAGAGCCCGCAAAAGCTCTTTTTGTGTTAAAAGCGCAGGCAAAATCCCTCATAATAAAACCCTTCTTGATGGCTACACCTTTGACAGCGCTAGCGAAGCTAATCGCTACACCTATTTAAAAACGCTTGAAAAAGCAGGGCGCATAAGCGCGCTTTGTATCCATCCCGGCTTTACGCTTCAGCCCGGATTTAAAGACCGCTTAGGCAGGGCAAGACGCGCTATTACCTATATCGCAGATTTTTCTTACGAGCAAGAGGGACTTAGCATAGTCGAGGATGTTAAGTCCGATTTTACGGCGCAGGATAAGGTTTTTCGTATCAAATCCAAAATCCTTTGCTTTCAAAACCCTAATATAGTTTTTCGCGCGGTTAAATATCATAAGGAAGCTTGGATAGAAATATGAGCGAGCAAAACATAAACCGCGCCCTGCTTAAAAAGGAAGCTTTTAAGATAATGCGCGAGGAGCGCTTAAGCCCGCCCGAGATAGCGGCGCGATTAGGTCTTGCTGAAAAAGAGGTGCGAGGTTGGGCTAACTCTGAAAATTGGGTTCGCGAGATCTTAAAACAAGATGCGAAAGATAAAAGAGCACTCGAAGCTAAAGCTAAGCTACCGGAGTTTTCGCAAGTAGTAGCTAGCCAATACGCAGAGCTTTGCTGGGCGCAGCAAAAATTAAAGGCTAAGATGCTAAAAGATGAGGAGGATGGTCGCATTAGTTCAAATGATTTCCGCTCTTTCGCGCTTTTAGCTAAAAATATAATCGAGGCTGCAGGCACTGAGATCATAGGCACGGATAAAAACGAAATCACCAATATTTTGATAAATTTTGACAAATCAGATAAAAACGTAGTGGATGTGGAGGCGATGGATGATAGTTCAGAGCTCTAAGCCCGAGCTTGAGAAGTTCGCCCGTATCGCATCTAAGCTTGAGACCTTCGTGCGTTTCGTCCTGCGCGCCGAGCCCTCTACACAACAGCTTGCATTTATTCGCGCGGTGGATGCAGGAGATCGCTTCATCGCTATTAAAAGCGGGCATGGCGTAGGCAAGAGCACCTCGCTTGCTTGGGTTGCTATTTGGTGGGCGCTAATTAAGGAGGATGCTAAAATTCCTATTACTGCCCCCTCTACTCCGCAGCTACTTCTTACGTTGATGCCTGAAATTCGCAAATGGATAGCCAAGCTTCCTAAAATTTTACGCGATGAGATCACGCCTAAAAGCGATGAGATTAATTTTTCTAACGGCAACTTCATAGCCCTTCGCACAGCTCGCAAAGAAACCCCTGAAGCCCTGCAAGGCTTTCACGCTAAGCATCTGCTATTTTTAGTGGATGAGGCTAGCGGTGTGGATGAGACGATATTTGAAATAATTTTCGGAGCTCTTAGCGGGGCATCAAATGCGATGATTATGGTCGGAAACCCTACCCGCACGAGCGGATTTTTTTACGAAGCTTTTAAGCAGGAGCTTTGGCATAGCTTTACCTTTAACGCAGAACAGAGTGCAAATGTAGCCAAAGAGCAGATCGAGCGTGCCCGCGCTCTTTACGGCAGAGATAGCAATGCTTATCGGGTTAGGATTTTAGGCGAATTCCCGCTTCAAGGCAGCGATAATCTCTTTGATTTAAGCGCGCTTGAGCTTGCCGTAGGACGCGAGATAGACCGAAGCGGCGCTGTGATTTGGGGGTTAGATCCTGCAGAATACGGAGATGATAGCTCTGTGCTATGTAAGCGTAAGGGCTTTTTCATAGAGCCTTTTTGCGAGTTTAAAAAGCTCGATTCCGCTCCACTAGCCGATGCGATCTGCGCTGAATATAAAAAAGCGGCGCAAAAGCCTAACGCTATTTTCATCGACGTCATCGGCATAGGCGCAGGAGTTTGGAGTATATTAAACGCCAAAGGCCTGCCCGTTTATCGCGCCGACGTAAGAGAAAAAAGCTTCAAAGAGGGCTTTTACAATAAGCGCTATGAAATTTATGCAAGGCTAAAAGAAAATATCGCACTTCTTTGCCTGCCTAGAGATGAAAAGCTAATAGGCGAACTAGGCGATATCCGTTATGAGATCGATGAAAACACAGGCAAAATAAGGCTTGAATCTAAAAAGAAAATTCGCGCTAGACTTGCTCGCTCGCCCGATCGCGCAGATGCTTTAGCGCTTAGCTTTTTTGATGAGATGGATTTTTACGAGGAGGAAACGGATGGGGAGTTTCAAACGGGAGATTTGCTATGGTAGATGCGTGGCATTTAGGCAGGGAGGCTAGCTATTATGCCCTATTAAAGCTGGCAGGAGGCAATGTCTTTGCTCTTTTAAGCAACGCAAGAGATGCAGGAGGCGCTCCTGTAACCTTAATCGAGGGAGAGGCGATAGATGAGCTAATAAGGCACGGCTTTAGAGATGATTTCATAGCAGCCGCGCTTGAAGTAGATAAATACCGGGTAAGAAGGAGGAGAAAAAGACTTGAAAAAAGAGGAGATTAAAGCTCAAATTCTAAAGCTTCGAGATGAGGCGGTAAAGGGATTTGACTTTGTAAAAGATGACTTTTTATATTTAGAGAGCGGATATTTAGCCCTAATGGATGAAAAAAAGAAAAAGACTTTAAAAGCTCGCCATAAATCTCACGTCGCACAAAAGATAATCTTTGCCAAGGTCCGCCGCATCACCAAAGAGATATTAAAGACCTATTTTGCTAATCCTAGCCTTGCAGATATTGAGGTTAGAGGCGACGCGCAGCTCAGCACCATCTTACAAAACGAGCTAAACACTCTAAGCAGAGCAAGGCTAAATCTTTACTCCCGCATTCACGAAAGCATAATTGCGATGCTCGTTTACGGAACTTCTATCGCAAAGGTTTATTGGGCAGATAATGAGGTTAAGGTCGTGCCTAAAAGGCTAAGTGAGGTGCTAATAGATCCGCACGCTAAAAATCATTTCGATGCTAAATACTACGTCGATCGCTTCTACATGACGATTGCCGATATTAAAAGAAACTTCGCTAAAGAGCTAAAGGATGAAAAGATAGATCTAGACACCATAAGCGGCGAAAACACCTCCAAAAATCCTAGCGGCCTTCAAAGCTCGGATTTAGGAGAATACCGCAGAATAGCGGTGCAAGAGATTTATCGCAAAATCGGCGATGATTGGTTCATTAGCACCTGCATAAACGATAGGTTTTTGCGCCTTGATCTTCCCCTTCATGACGGATGCCCCTTCTTTTTTGCGGTAGCTTATCCGCAGTTTTGTAGGATTGAGGAAAGAGGGGCGGTGCGCTCATACGGGGCAAGCTATATTGAACCGATGATAGATCTGCAGCGCCAATTCATAGCCGTGCGAAATCAGCAGATGGACGCCGTTTATCTGCAGCTTAATCCCAGATATTTCGCCGATAGAAGTAGTGGCTTAAGGGATGATGATTTAGCATCTCTTAGCCCTAAGGTAGTCGTTTCAAATTTAGCAGCGATTAAGGAGATCCCGGCCCCTAATATCAACGGCTCGGTTTTTGATACGCAAAGCTTGGATGCAGAGATCCAAGAAGTAGGTGGAATGCCTAAGATGGTGCAAGGCATTTCTGCTAGCTCCGATCCTAGAAACGCTACGGGGATGAGCCTGCTAGCTCAAAGCGGTAACGCTACGATAGATGATATAGTCACCAGCTACAACGAGAGCTTTTTTGAGCCCTTTATCTCTCGCATCGTAAGCTTAATATATCGCCATAAAATCACCGAGGCGCTTAGCGGATATGATAGGGATAAGAAAATAGAGCTTCGCGTTAGCATAAACGCAGGCGTAGGCGTAATGAGCCGCGACACTAAGATAAATAATATCGGAGCGGCTAAACAAAGCCTACTAACGATGATAAAGATGCTAAGCGAGATGGGCGCGAAAGAGAAGGTGCGCGAGTATGTGCGAGTCCTAGAGGGCTTAGTGCGAGACGAATTGCGCGAGATGGGTCAAAAAAACGTAGATGAACTTTTTCCAGGAGAGATAGATTTTGCAGAAACTCAAAGCGCTTAAAGATTTTATGAGCTCCGAGCCTTATGCCGAGATCAATGCGGTTTTAGAGGCACAAAAAAGCGCTCTATACCGCTATGCTTGCAGCGGAAAGGACGCAGCGGGGCAGGAGTTAAGCAAGGATGCTAGGATAAATATGCTTGAGCGCATAGACGCTCTAAGCTTTGCTCAAAGCCTTTACGGCTTTTTTTTAGAACAATACCAAACCACACAAGGAGAAAAAGATGAATGATGACATTCAACCTCAAGAGCCTCAGGTGCAGCCGCAAGATCCATACGCGATGCCTCAAACGACACCTCCTCAAATGGTGCCTCCACAGCCCCAAATGACGATGCCTCAAGTAGATATAGGCGCTCAACTTGCAGCTGCAAAGCAAGCCCTAGGCATAGATGAATTGCGCGCACAGCTTGAAAAGCAACAAGAAGCCGCGACATATAATCTAAATCTCGCAGATGTCATAAGCGCTAATCCCGAGCTGAGTAAGAAAACTATCGAGGAAGGACTTGATAAGCTCGCGCAAACCAGCCCCGAGCTTGCGAAGCAGTTTAAAATCAGCAAGGAGGGTCTGGAGATTTTCGTTAAAGGTCTTAAAGCCACCATAGCACCGCAAAGCAAGCCCGATCCGATCACTAACGACGGCACTAGCTCGACAGACGATGCAGGCGAGGATGAGACGCTTAAGCGAATTCGCGAAGGTAAGGCAAGAGCAGGCGATGTCGGGCGAGCTATTAGCAAACTCATAAGCAAATAGCCCTTTAAATAATCCGCGCCTTTTTGTTAGCATAAAGCAAAAAGGCAGGATTTTATGGCTTACTTTAATCAAAACGACTACGACTATGCTCGTAAGTCCGCAGATTTCGCGCAAAATCTCAACGCTATGCAATCACCTCTTAGCGGACTATTCGGGGCAGGCAACAATATCTACAATCAACAAAACTCAAGAGCAGGCGCGGATTTAGCCAATAATAGCTTTATCAAGCTAGGCGCTCAAGCCTACGGCGGCGCAAACGACGCTTATAGCCAAAGCTTAAATAATATCGGAAACGCTCTAAGCTCTAAAGGACGCGCCTTAAACGGGGCGGGCGCAGTTGCTAATATAGGCAGGGACGCCTACGGCTTTGCCCCTCAAACCGCGCAGGGACGACTTGATAACTCAATGCTAGGAAGCGTAAACTCATATCTAGCCAATATCATAAACTTAGCCAATACCAAAGCAAATAACGAATGGGCTAGAGCTAATGCGAACGCAGCACTAAACGTGCTAGGCGCTAGAGAAAAAGCCTATCAAGATGACGCCCAAAGAGCTGCAAATGGGGCCCAGTGGATAGCAGGTTTTAATTACCGCAGCGCCAAGGACGCCGAGGATGCCGCTAGAGCGAACGCGCAAGCTCAGGCGCAACAAGCATATATGCAAGCTCGCGCAGCAGGCTTAGACCGCGCTAATGAGCTAAAAAGCGCAGAACTTGACGCACAAAATCAAAACGCCGCAAGAAAGGCTAAGGCAGACGAGCTTAAAGCACTAAACGATTTCGCCTCCAGCCCGCAGTTTTCGCAGCTAGACGATAAGCAGCGCAAAGCTATTACTGATCGCATAGCGGCGGGATATTCCGCACTAGGCGCAGAGAGAGGTGGTATAGATTACGATGATGATGATTTGGAGGCTATTAAACAAGGCTATGAAATTTTTATCGATGATGATGGAGTAAAGAAAGCACGCAAGGACGGACAAGTTTATGAGTGGAATTAAGATAGGGGGCAAAACCTTAACGCCCATAAATGTAGCTCCCATAAAGATCGGATCAAAGACACTAAGCCCGGTAAACTCCATAAAAATAGGAAATAAAACCCTAACCCCAATAAGCGAAACAAGCGCGGACGGACCTAGCGATACACAACGCTTTTTTAGACAGATGGGCTCTAAGCTTGCCCCTGCGCTAGATACCGCAGAAGCCATAAGCGATAAGGCTTTAGCGGGTGCGGGGCTAGTAAGCCAAAAGGCTGGCGAGCTAGGACTTCGTGCATTAGGCGCAGGAGCGGACGCACTAGGCTTTGATAATGCAGGCAAGAGCTTAAAAGATACCGCAGACGAGCTAGGGCAAACCTTTTCTCAAAGCGCGGAGGCAGTAGGACAAACGGGAGGTGCAGGCACTACCCGCATAATAGGGCGAGGATTAAAAAACTTCGTAACGGGTCAAGCTGCAGCTAATCAAAAGCTAGCTAGAGGCATTAATAACGTTTTAGCAGATACCGCAGATTTTTACGGAGCGGACAGGGCTAGGGATTTCTTTCGCGAGAACTCAAATTTAGCAAGCTCAGCGATAAATAAAATTGAAAACTTCGGCGATAACGATATGAAAGGTTGGCAAGCAGCAGGCGAGATAGCAGATGCTACTGCACTAGCTCCTGCGATGCTAGGCCATAGCGCAAAAGCCGCCCGCTTAGCAAAAGCATTAGGCGCTAGCCAAAAGGTAGCTACTCGCATCGGCAATGCCGCAGGATCTGCAGCAAACGGCGCGATAATGGGAGGATTTACCGGAGGGGCTAGAGCTTACGGACAGCCTAAGCCCGATCTAAAGCAAGCGGGGCTTGAAAGCACTATCTGGGGTGGGGCAAATGCTATTTTAGGCGGGCTTAGCCGCGCTCCGATTTTAGCTAAAGGGGTGCTAGGCAAAGCAAGCGAACAAACGCAAAAAGCAGCGCAAGGCTTGGACTACCAAAATCTAAGAGAGGGCGTCCCGACGCCCGCTGGGACGACCGCTCCGCAAACGCGGGCGGATGGCGAATTATTAAGCCCTCCATTAAGCAGCGACCAATCGGCGCGCCTCAACCGATACTCCGATACTTCTCGGACAATGGCTGCCGCAGATAATGCGGGGTCGGTCACTGATAAAACTATTATACCACAAAATTTTGAAGCGGCGGCTGAGGCGTCCAACTCTCAACATAAGCAACAAGTGCTCGGGGCGCAAATGAATACCGGCAAGGAGCATTTTTCGCCGACCGATAACACTATTATACCACAAAGCTCTGTCGCAGAGGGAATTTTAAATAATCCTAATCTTTTCGGACTTGACGAAAACGTGATAAAGGTCATTCGCTCAGAGCTTGAGGAAGCAGCCGGGATTGCTCCAAAAAAGATGAGCGAAGCAGCAAAAGGGGCAGATAAGGCAGAGACCGCAGCACAAGCGCCTAATCCGTTTTTAGATGAGATTTTAAGAGCTACAAACCCTGCTAATAATAACGCATATTTGGATCAGATCTTAGCACTTACTAATCCTAAAGCCATACAAAAAGAGAAGCGCGGCATTTACAACGTCGCGTATAACGGCAAAAACTCAACTTCGGTTTATCCGGATATAGACTTTGTAGAAAATGCAGTAAAGCTAGAACAAGGCAGCAAAAAGCGCGGAGGCATAGCTCATATCCAAAAGCATTTTGAAAAAGACGCAAAAGGCTACGTAACACCTGCGGAGATGACACAGATCGGCGATCGTATGCGTGAATATACGGCTAAATTTAAAAAGCCTTATATCGACGCGGACGGCGGCAGACTTTACGAATGGCAAGATAAAGATGGAGTAAAATTTAGAGTAGTAGTTTATGACGGAGGGGTGGGGTCCACAACCCACATTACTACAACCCCCGTCAATGACAAAATTATATCGTTTTACTCTGATAGAAATCTTAAAAAGCCTATGGAATTTAAAACTCCCGCACTTCGCGAAGCGGATGAAGCGATTAGGGGTGGGGACACACTCTCTAGCCTGGGCACCCCACAAGCGATGAGAAATCAAGGGCTAGACACCGCTACAGATATTATACCACAAAACGGCGAGAATATGATTAAAGGTTTTAGCTCTAGCGCAATCCCTGCTAATATCGCAAGCGCTGGAGCCGGAGCAGCCACAGGTGCAGCGCTAGATGATAAAAATAGAGCAAGAGGCGCTTTTATCGGAGCGTTGGGCGGGCTTGGGCTAGTAAATGCACCCTCTTTGGTTTCAAAGCTAAAAGGAGGCGCTAAGGTAGGCGAGATAGCGCAGGATATAGAAGCTGCGGCAAAAGATAAGCCTAGCATCTTAAGCAATATGCGCTCCTATCTTAAAGCCGTAGGCGCAAACTCCGCTTCAGAGCTAAAGGATTTAAGCGGCAAGGATATAGGGCTAAGCTACGCAAGGCAAATGGCAAGCGAGCATATCAATAAAGAGTTTAAAAATATCGCTTATGAAATTTTATCCGGCTCTCAAAGCTTAGCACAGAATTTAAAAAATGGCGCTATTAATGCAGCTCGCTTTGCAAGGCGCGCATTAAGCGAAACCAAAGGCGCGGATTATCTTTTACGAAACGACGAGCTATTCAGCGCCAAAAGCGCATATAGCGCTAAAATGGAAAATCTACAATCCGCGCTTAGCGGATTAGATGATGCTGATCGCGTAGCTATGCATGAATATATGGTGGGTGAAGGAAATGCCATTAAGCCTGAGCTAAAGCCACTAGCAGACGCGCTAAGACGTCAGATTGACGATATGAGTGCTAAGCTCGTAGATCTAGGCGTTTTAGATAAGGCTAGCAGAGACGCGCTAGCGGGGCAATATCTTGCTCGCTCCTATGAAAAGCATCTAAAAGATCGCATCAATTCAGTGTTTTCAAGCGGTAAAAAGGTAGATGAAATTCACAGCAGAGGCTTTGCGTTTAAAGAGTTTAAAGATAGGGAAGCGATGGATAAGTTTCTATCTAAAAACCCGCAGATTGCAAAGTCTATGGATCAGGCTTACAATAAAGGCGGCGTGCGCGTAGTAGAAAAGCCTAATGGTAAAATTGAGCTTTGGAGGGATTATACCAAAGATGAGCGTTCGGCTATGGGGGAGATAAGAGATGCCGCTTTTAGCATACCGCAGACCCTAAATAAGTTAAACGATATGATAGAAAACGCTAAGTTTTTAAAATCCGTTAGCGAATTAAGCGGTGGCGCAGTGATACCCAATACCGAGATTAAAGCCCGCTATGGCAAGCTTGATTTAGATGACGCGATTAAAAAGGAGCTAGGACGCGAGGGATACGCTCAAATGCCTAAAAGCGATAGCTACGGCGCGCTAGCGGGGCAATGGGTGCGAAAGGATATCAAAAGCGATATAATCTCATCCTTCGCGCAAAGTGGTGATATGGGTGTGCTAATAGACGGATGGAAAAAATACCTCTCGATTTGGAAGATGAGTAAGACCGTATGGTCGCAGACCGCTCACGTAGGCAACTACGTCTCAAACGGATTTTTATTAAATCTTGCGGGGATGAGCGCCAAGCAGGTCGTAGCCTCTATGGCAAAGTTTACCCGCGCGCAGATAGGAAATGGAGCAATCAACCGCTACAAGCAGCTAAGGCTAAAAAACGTTACTTCTAAACTAAGCCCCGCAGAGCGCAGGGAATACGCGCAACTTATGCGCGAAAAAGAGATTCAAACCTACAAGCTCGCCGAGGACGAGGGACTTTTTGGCAGAAGCTCCTTGCTTGATATTCAAAACGGATTTGCCCGCACTACAAAAGAGCTTAGGCAAGGAAAGATCGCCCGCATAATAGATGGAGATGCGGCGGAGGCTCGAAGTCCTTTCGCCTCTGCGGCTCAAAAGGCAGGCGACGCGTTAGGAGCAGTTGCCGATAAGGCGGGCGCGCTATATGCAGGGGAGGATAATGTAGGAAGGCTAGCGTTATTTTCTCACTATATTGACAAGGGGCTAGATCCAAAAAGCGCAAAGATCGCAACCAATAGCTGGATACCAGATTATTCGCGCCAAATGCCTGCGGGTATGAGAGCGCTTAGAGATAGCGGCATCGCCCCTTTTATTTCGTGGAGCTATTACGTAATGCCTGCAATGGGGCGCTACCTAGCCCGCCACCCGGTAGATGGAGCTAAAAAGATCCTGCCTATGCTAGCGGCTTTAGGATATTGGCAATATAAGGTTACGGGCGAAGCTAATCCGTATAGTGATAAGATCCCTGATGATATCAAAGGACGCAGCGTAGCAGTATGGCGCGACGGCGATCGAGTTCGCACGATTAAGATGGATAGGTATCTTCCTTATATGAACCTAACCGCTCCGGCAAACTACGCTAAAGGGCTTGCTAGCGGTCCGGCGACGCAGGGAGCTTATGCACTGTTTTCGATGATGGCGGACGGAAAGCCTAGGATGCTTTACAATAACCGCCCGATCACTAAAGATACCAAGCCTATTCCCGCGCAGGCATACGATTATTTAAATTGGTTACTTCAAGGCTTTACGCCTATGCCGGGCGGAGTAAGCAGCGGGATAAACTTAGTAAGTGATCTAAGCAGAGATGAGGCAAGCAGAAAGCGAAACAACGTAATGCTTCCTAAAACGAAAGCTCAAAGCGTAGCGAAGTTTTTAGGCTTTAATAGCGCAGATTATAGCGTTAGCGGGCAGATGAAAGACGCTGCCAAAAAGAAGCTTAAGAAAAAAGACTAAGTGCTTTTATGTAGCCTTCAACCCTTTTTGGAGTTTGACGGTAAAGCAGGCTTGCTTTTAAATTTCTTGCCGCTTGTGCGTAGTCTCCCGCTTCTATGCAGCCTAAGGTATGACGGAAGCCCATAAGCCCCGCAAGCCCTAGCTGATATGCCATTTCGATTAGGGTGTCCTGCACGTTTTGCGGCTTGCTCTGCAGCCACGGCAAACACTGAAAGAGCCGCTTTTTGAGCTTGGAAACCTTTAAATTTAGGATTTTTTCTGCTACTTCGCGACTCATCGGCTCCACTTTGCCCCCGTTAAACTTGAGTTCGTCGGGGCTAAGAGCGGCTACCAAAAAGCCGTATCCTATCGTAGCCTTTCCGAGGCTGTCTTTGTATATGTGATCCCGAAAGCCCTCGTGAGCTTTGATGTTTTCTAGCAGGCTCATATGCCCTCCTCATTCGTAATTTCGATGAATTCTATGTGTTTGCCTATGCAAATTTTAAAAAGGGCATTGAAAGTTTTCACGGAGTTCGTAACCCCCGCGGCGGTATAATTTTCACCTACTAAAATGCAGCCTGCAGTATCTTGCGGAAAATTGCCCGGATGGATTAGAATGTAGCGAGACTTCGGCACCGACTCGTTCCACAGTAGCGGACACATTCGCTTCTGACTCGGGCTATTGTGCCACTGCATTTGATACCTGCCTGCTGGTATGCGTCTATCCTTGCCACGCTCGGTAGTGTCTGCGCCCGCGGGCTCAAGGGTGAAGCATTCAAAAAGCCTTTTTCCGTCGTCCGTGATCGTTAGTTTTCCGATCGTGCCATCGTGAATGTTTTTAAATCTATTTATCTTTATCTTCATCGTATTCGCTCATTCGTCTATCTATGCCGAGTTTAGCGCAAACAAATTTTTCAGCCCAATTTTTCACGGCGTCAGCGCCTATCCAAGCAGAAAAGCCACCTACTGCTAAGGCAAATCTAGAGTTTTGAGTTAGATAAAGCGTAAACTCCGCGCCAAAATAGCACAGAGTAATCGAGCTTAAAAACCCCGAAAGAAAGGCTATTACGTAAGCTAATTTACTCTTGCGCTTCTTACTCATCGTTTTTAAAAAGGTGATCGCAGCAGCTAGCACCACCAAGCAAGCCCAATAAATTTTATCAAACAAGCTATTTAGATCGTTCATTTAGTTTCCTTATGCTTTCTAGATTAATCGCGCACTTTGCGTAAGCTTCGTATAGATCTAGCATTAGCTCCGCGGCGTCCGCTTGACTTGCGATAGTGCGGTTTGTATCAACGCGCGGCACGGCTAGTAGATACTGCGGCACAGAAGCGCGGCTAGGGGCGCTCGCGCAGCCGCTCAAGCACAAAATTAGCACTAGCGTTAAGCTCGCCTGAAATCTCATCCTTGCCCCCTTTCTTAGCCTTTGAAGCTATTTGCCTCTTAATTTGAGCCAAATCCTTGTTTAGCGCGTCTTTTTGTTGCGCGGCTTGTGAGATTTGCTCCATCTGCTTATCTTTTTGCTCGCCTTGCTGCTTTAGTGCTTCGATCTGTGCTTTTTGAGCCAAAATCTCAGCTTCCAGCTTGCTTGCTTGCCAAGATTGAAACTTTAGCGCGCCTATTAGCAGCGCGATCACCGCAGCAAAGATCATATAAATCTTAAACATCATCTATCCTTTAGCCATAGTTTGGCAAAATTCGGATAGTTTTTAAAGCTTTAAAAATCAAATTTGATTAATTTGCCGAAGTTGTTATTAAAGTTAAGCGAGTAAAACACAATGCTTCTTTCCCCACCTTTCCAAGATCTGGCGTAGCTTAGAGCCGTCAGATTTGAAAGAGCGTGAGGGAGCAAAAACCGCCTATTACGCAGAAAGCTTTTTATCCCCAAATCCCCGTCATCGCTATTATTTAGGCAAAAATCATCATCGAAGCCATATCCCAGCTCGATACTTCCGCTCATCTTTCCCGCTGTTATATCTCCTGCATATTCGCCGATAGTTTTTAGATAATGCCCGCGATAGCCCGCTTCTTTGATATATTCTTTTATCTGCGGATCATCCATCACGTCGCGCAATAGATAGTCGTATTTGATATTTCCGTTCCACCCTGCCACAAAGGGCATAAGATACTCTCTTAAGCTCGTAGCGCTTGCGATATGATTTATCCTGCGTCCATATATCCGCCACACGCTATAGCGCGAGCCGTTTTTTATCGCAATAGAGCAAAGCACGGGGTTAAAGTTTAGCTTTTGCGCGCTCATATCAAAGTTAGCGCGTAAAACAAAGCGTCCCTGCTTATTGCAAAGCCAAAAGCGCTTATGAGAATAAACTAAATCAAACTTATATGTGCGGATAAATTTTAAGCTCTCGCCCGAGCTCAAATCGTCCGAATAAATTATCTGCCCCTGCCTGATAAAAGCTAGCTTGCGAGCGCTTAGATCGTAATTTATGAGCCAGATAGCCCCGCCGTAAAAACTCATTTTATAGTTTGGATAGGGAGCTAAAGCAAGCCTAAGCGTTTGCGTATGCTTTAGTGCTGCGTTAAATATCAGCACATAAAAGCCGTCATTAGGGTTTTGCTTCTCGTAATTACGCCAATCATAGGTGCCTGCGTTATCTCCAAAGCCTAGATTTACAATCTGCTCATCATTATTCGCGCCTATGGCTAAGCCTGCCCCGTCCGCTCCGCAAATAGCAAACTTATCCGCGCCTACGAAAAATCCAAAAGGCACAAGCACGGCCCTATCGCCATAAAAATCGCCATTGTAAAAATCATATACCCCATCAAGGCGCAAGGAGTTTAGCGGCGGACTGATAGTAAGATCAAACAGCTTCTCATCCTGCGCGCGGCGAAATTCAGGATAAAAACCCATTTGAGCCGTAAGAGAGTCAAGATTGTAGCTAACTTCGCCTCCGCCTTTGCGAAATAGATCGAGCTTGTCGCCTATTTCGATATTCTGTCCGTAGCGGTCTTTAAAGGTTACTTCATCTATCGCAAGCTCTAGGTTTGCTCCTGCGATGATCTCTGCTATTTCCAAATCCCTAAGATAGGGCTCGGAATATGGAATTTTAACATCCATTACTCAGCAAGGCTTAGATCAAGCGCGAATGTTTTGCCGTCCGTCTTTATGAGGCTGAACTTTACATAAGCATCAAGCGGCTTAATATCACTTATGCGGCAAAGAGGAGTGATAGAGGAGGCAAAGCTTAGCGTGTGTCCGCCCGTCTTTAAGATAATGTCGTATTTGCGCCCCTCCACGATAGATTTTAATGTAAACTCGGTGTTTTCTTTAATCTCAGTAAAGATTAAAGTATCCTCTCCTAGACTTAGCCCACCGGCATACGCAAGCGTTTTAATGCTTAAGGGCGCAGGCTCAGGGGCGGCTGGAATATCTGCAAAGATTAGCTTTTTGCCGTCGGATTTAAGAAATTTATCCGCTTCATAAGCGCTTGGGGTATCGTTTAGAGCAAGAAAGCTTTTAGCTCCTCCCCCTCCTCCTATTAGCGGGATAGCGCGCGACCAAGCCCCGTTTTTGTAGATACCAAAATATTTGTCACCATCTTGATATTCGCTATGCCAAGAGATGCCATCAGGACTAAATCTAAAAGCCAAATCTGCGGTAAACTTAGGATTAGGTAGGCGCACGCTATCTTCATACTCTCCTAAAAGCTCCTTTTCTTTAGAGCTAAAAGAGCTTATACCTATGGTATATAGCGTTTGATAGACCGCTACTAAGGCAAGAGCTTCATCAATATCTAGCTCTTCGCCCACTACGGGATATGCGGGCTTTCTAATGTCAAAATCATCATTTAGATTTCGCACTATATCGCTTCCTTGCCCCTTAGTTACTAAAAGCTTAATCGGGGTTTGAGATATGCAAAGCCCCAGCATAGAGGAATAAAGATTGCTTAAGATTATCTCGCGCGTTACGGCAGAGAATGCGTGGCGAAATTTTAGCTTTCCTTGCTCGTCATAGACCTCATAATTGTTTTTTATCTGATCGTCGCTTACGGCATACTTTGATACGATATCGCTTTTAGCGTTAAACTTTAGCGCCTCGTTAATGAAATTTAGTGCGTAGTTAGTTGTCATCCCCTCTCCTATCTGATTATTGAGCCTGTTACCTGCATCGCAGTAACATCTATATCTTTTTGCGCTTCGATCTTTTTAATCTGCACCTGCGTAGCTAGTGAGCTTGCGACCGCCCCTGCTTGTTGATTTCGCAAATATGCCTCCTCTTTTAGCACCTGCACTTGAGCGCCTGCTTGTTCTACTTGGGCTTTGGTTCTATCTCGCTCCAGCACGTATCGCTTGCGATCAAGGGCTAGGCTTTCTCTGCGAATTTCTAACTCCTGCTTTTTTAGCTCCAGTTCGTTTTTAGAAATCTCTAGCTCTTGCTTTTTGATATCTAGCTCAGCCTGAGCGATCTGCATCTGCACGCGCTTTAGCTCTAGCTCCAGCTGCTTAATCGGAAGTTCCAGCCTCCTAATCTCAAGCTCGATTTTTTTAATCTCAAGTTCGGCTGCGGCAAGGTCTGCTTGGGCTTGCTTATATCTTAGCTCCGCTTCTATCATACGCGCCTTATAGTCGCGCTCGATGCCTAAAATCTCGCCCTCTATGCCTAAATTATGCGTTTGAGCCGCATTCTTAGCCGTATCGGAGGCGATATTTTTAATCTGCTCTTTAAGCTGCGCGTCTTTATTGTCGCGCTCAATTATTGCGATTTCGGTTTCAGCCTTAATTTTTTCAATCTGATAAGGGCTCATAGCCTCTTTGGTTTGAGCTTCTGCGATTTCGCTTCTAGCTTGAGCGTCTTTTAGATCGATTTCAAGTGCGATCTGCGCGGCGTTTTGTAAAATTTGATTGACGCACTGAGTAGCAAAGCCGCTTAAAAAATCGGCGCGATATTTCATCTTTTCATCATCGCTTAGGCTGGTCGCATTATCTAAATACAGATCAAATTTTGCCCTGATATTTTCAAATATCGAATATCCCTCATTGGTTATCTCGTCGCTTGAAACATATATTACTCTGCGATATAGCTCCTCTTTAAATTGCGCCATTATCTAATTCCTCCGCTTAAAACTATGCTTTGCCCGTCGCTAGCGATAAGATCGTCTATGCCATCAAAGCTGATAAAGCCGTCTTTAACCTCTGCGCTAACGCTAGCGGGCAGAAACAGATAGGTTATGCCCTCGTTAAAAAGCATATTAAAAACTGCGTCTGCATTTAAAACCGAGTTTACTATTACGGGATTGTCAGCCCTAAATTTTAAGGTATGAGCCCCGTCGCCACTTACACTTTTATCGGTTAGCTCCGCGCTTTTGCTTAGCCCTTTTTTGCTTATGTAGCTTGCACGCAGCCCAAACCCTGCACCTCCGGGGAAAGATCCAACGACGCGATAAATATCCTCTACGCTTTGCTGCCTTTCTTGCTTAGAGGTAAGCTTGCCTTTTACGTTGCCTACCCCGCCCCAGCCTATGATGGCATAATTTGCGCTATTGCTAAAATGACGCCTAAGGCTCTTAACCTCTCTAAAAAATAGCCCGCTTAAAGCTCGTCTAGTAATCGTAGCTTCTTTATTTTTGCCCTCTTGCTTGCCTAAGAGCCTAAAGCTATCACCGCTTACGCTGATTTCACTTTTTCCCTCATAGGCTTTATTATCCCAAAATCTAGTGCGAGCAGAAAAGCTAGGACTAACGAGGCGCCCCGTTAGCTTGGCTTCTATTAGGGCGAAACTAAGCGGATAATTTTCATTTAAAAGAGACGTAGCACTAAACTTAAAGCTAGCAGTAGAGTTTAGATTGCTTCTTAGACTTAGAAAATAGGTATCGGGCTCGTCTAACTCGCTTGGCTGCAGATCTAAAATTTGAATAAGCTTTTCATCGGCAAAAACTTTATTTCCAAGATCTAGCGAAAATATATCCTCTTTTACCTCTCCCCCTTTTACCATAGCGCCTAGCTTGCCATCTTTTAAAAATAACAAGGCGTCCACCCCACGAAAGGCGTAGGTATATACGTCGCTAGCCTCCAAGCTCTTATCGGTCGTGGTTATCTGTGCAAGCAGGCTATTTCTTACCATTGCACCCCCTCCTCTTTGCTAGGATAATTCTTTGTTTTTACGCTTGCGCCGATAATAGCAAGCTTCATAGGGTGAGCCGCGTCGTAGTAGCTATCAGCTCCTGCGCTAGAGGTATCAGCTCCGATCGCATAGCGCGAATAATTCCCCATAGCTAAAAGCTTTTTTAACTCCTCTTCTTCCCACCAGATCATATATTCACAATCCTGCTCTACCGGCTTTAGGGTTGCGCCGTTGATATTTATCTTTCCACCATAGTAAAAGCTTATTTCATTCTCGCCTATTTTAGCGGGGACGCCGTTATCATTTAAGATTCTGCCTAAGTATTTTGCCATATCACTTCCATAAACGCTGCCATAAGCAAAATATTTTGGAGCTGAGGCAAGCTTTAGCGTGATCTGCCTTGCCCCCTCGCAACTAGCACCTAGGATATTTTTTATCTTCATATAATTTAACGCAGGAGCTTCCGCCAGCTTCTCGCCACTAAAAGCCTCATAGGTTTCAGCCTCGCTAAACTCGCTTGCTTTACCGCGTCCTCTCTCATCAGCCCATCTTTGCAAAAAAGCCTTTTCATCTGCGGCTAGATTATCGGCTGCGGGCTTTAGCTTAAATTTTACAAAGTGGTTGTTTCCTTGCTTGGAATATTCCGGCTTTATGTAATTATCATAAATGCCTTTTTTATCCGTCTTATTTAAGGCTCGCCATCCATCCGTTCTAAACGCTCCGCTGCTTTTCCCTCCGCTTTTAGTGGAGCTTGCAACATCGGCAGGATTAATCTTTTCATATTGTTTTTTATGTGTATCTTTTTTGCCTGGATCTTCGCCGCCCCACGGCTCTTTTTCTTTAGGCACAATTAAGTTTTCTTTCTTTAGCTCGTCCATCTCTTTTTTGGTTTGTTCGTAGCAACCAAAAAAGCGCGCGATAAACAAAGACAGCTTTTCAGCTAGGCAGTATTTTTTGCTAGAAAAATCCAAGCTCCACCAAAACTCATAAGCCCTAGTCCCCTCTTTAGCGTTTTGCGGCATATGATATTCACCAATGCCCTTTTCGTTGTTCCACTTTTTTATGCCGCCATAATCTTTAACTTCATCTTTAAGGCTAGGGATTATATCGCCAAAGTTATTTATGAAGCGCCCTAGAGGCACTCCTTGCAGATAATAACTCCAGCTGCTTTGGTTATCGCGCACACCTTTAATGGGGGCAAATTCATTAAGCCTTAAGAGCAGATCCTTTGTGCTCTCAAAATTTACGAAAAAGTTTCCGCCTCCGCCTATATCATTGCCTATCTCATCTCTGCCTGCGCGAGCGTAATTTTTGATAGGATCAAACGCGGCTATGCTAGCACCTTTAAACTTGGCGATATTGATTTTTCCCTCTGAATATTCTAAGATATTTTTTAGCGTGCGAAAATCATCATCGCCGTTTTTAACGCGGTAAAGAAAGGCGCTTTGGATAACTAGCCCCTCCGCGCTACGAAAACCTAACTCGTTTTGCGCAGCATTTAGCGCATAGGTATCGCGAGTTCTTGGATAATCTAGCGCATAAAGGCTATATTCGCCCACGCAGCCTTTGTATTCGGTAGAGGCTAAAGAGATAAACTTATTCTCGTCGTAGTGGAAGCGAGCTATGACGTTGTTGCCTCCTGCATCATACCACTTAGAATAATCCGCCTCGCAGTAAGCGTGGTTACCCTCATAGAATTGCTGTCCGTTAGGCATCTTATTTACGTATAGTCGCGTATCTGTGATATGCACCGCGCCGCCTAGGTTTAGCTCTCTTTTAGCATTTGCTTCGCTGCAGTAAGGCTCAAAGTCCAGTAATAAATTGTCGCTCATACTATGTCAAAAAATCCTATAAGGTTGAGCCTTAGCTCATCTCCGCTAGTCTCGCAAGTAATAGAGCGGTCTTTTAGCGTCGCATTCGCGCCATAAATCTCACTTTTTGGAAGCGGGGCTTCGTTAGGCAGGCTTAAAATTACGCTTCCTTTCTGCACTGCTGAGCTTATCTTACACGATATGAGCCCAAGCCCGCTAAACATATCCACCCATAAGCTGGCGTCTTGCGCGCTTATACCGCTTGCAGGGCTTAGCTCAAACTTCTTTAATCTCTCAAAAAGAGAAAGATTGCCTAGCGCGGCATCCACCTTTTGCTTTAGAGATTTTAGCTCCTCTTTTGTAGCGAAGTTTTCGGTATCGGGGCTAAGCCCACTTTGGATTAACGTTACGAGTTCTTTAAAATTTGAATCCACTTCATAAGAGGTTAGAGGCGCACCCTTGTCTTTTCTATATATCATCACTCATCCTTAGCGATTGCGGCGACTTCGGTATTATCAAGTCCGTTTAGCCCGTTTTTATCCAGTTTGATTTGTGGAGCATAGGTCATTGAAACGCCGTTTGCGCCCATATATTTCATCACCGCCGTAGCTATTGCAGATAGAGCGGTTTCGTTTAACGAGCCGCTATTTAACGCAGCGATAATTGCATCCGCCCCCTCTTTGCTATTTAAATAATTCTTTACCAGCCCCTCTAAAGAGCTCTCATCCGCTCCACTTTTAATCTCTATGATCTGAGAGCTCGTTTGCAAAGCCTGCATAGTAGCGCTAGAAAAAGCAAAATATAGCTTTGCACTCTCTAACACTAGGATTTGGACATAATATAAATAGCGGTATTTGCCCCCTGCAGTATTTACCGGGGCGTCTTGCATTAGCTCCAGCCACGGAAGCACCCTATCTTCTATAAGATTGCCTCTTTTAGGATGAGAGGCGCGCTGCATAGTAAGATCGAGCCTTTTTAATTTCGCGTCCTGCGTAGAAAAAGAAGGAGGGGGCGCTATGATATCTCCTCCACCTCCTCCTCCGTCCGGCATACGCAAAAAGCGCTTTTTAACTCCTATCATAATGAGGTTAAAAACGCCACATCGGCATAATCCGCATCCAAGCTAGCTTTACTTACGTAGTTGGCTTCGACTTCGGCTTTGGTTAGATAATTACTCATATCTGCGCCACCTCCGCCGCCGTTTGCAAGCTCGTAGCTGCTCTGCTTCATATCGAACTTACTCTTTGTAGCGTCCGAAAAGATGATGTAGTTTTTCTTCGCGCGAGGATCGAAAAGCGCTCCGAAATAATAGGTCTTAAACTCACCACCATCTTTATTGGCGCTTAGGTTTTGGGTATTGTTTAGCTGCGCCGTAACGCTTGCGATTTGGGTCGAGATTTGAGCTGTGCTACTATCTTTGATAACATATTCAATCTTTTTAAGCAGTGCCATTATTTATCCTTCGTCTTTTTATCGCTAGCCTTTTTGGCTTCCTCTAATTTTGCGCCACAACTAGGGCAAAGTGCCTCTTTATTCGGCTCTTTCCACCTTACGCCGCTTGCGCCGCATTGTTCGCACTCAAATTCAAATTTTACGCTTGAACTATTTTTGTAAATCTCTTTTAGCATCACTCTCTCCTATGGGATTATTCCGCCATCGCTGATCTCGGCGGTAACTTTAATTTCCGTTCGTTCACTTCCGCAGCTTATGGTTACTATGGCGTCCGTTACTACGTCTAAGGCTTTTATTATTACCTTGTTTCCATCTACTCTTACACCTACGGCAGCGCTAGAGCTTTGTGCCAAAATAGTGCCACCGCCTGCATTGTCGATAGTGATCTCTTTTTCGTCGCCTACGGCTAGCAATATCGTCTTTAATATCGGGGCAAGTTCACCTCCCGGCAAAGGGCTAGGTTTTCCTTGCGCTACGTAAAAATACGCGTTTAAGAAGCGGTATGTTTTACGAAAGACTACATTGCTGTCATATATCGCGATGATCTCCTCCGCCTTGCTTTTGAAAGCGTCCTTTTTTGCGTTGCTTAGCTCCGAGCATAGAAAGTATACGACGGCAAGGCAAAGCTCCTCCTCCATATCGATATTTGCTTCATCGCTCATATCTACTACGGGATAACGTAGCCAATAATCCTGCGAAATTCTGCGGTAGTATTTGAGTAGATGGGACAAGCTTTTTTCATAAACAATATGCGTGCGAGGTTTGGTGCGGAGCAGGACATTTAATAAAGCCTCCTTTAAAAGCTCCGCGCTAAGCTCATTTGCGAAGTCTTTATTGTCGCCTTTAAGCTTTTGCTTCAGCAGTGCTTTTAGCTCCGCGATTTTCATCTATTGCAGCTTTTCGGCGCACGCAAGAGAAAACGGATCGGCTACTTCGAGCGTGCAGTCCGTATAGTAGAGTTTGGCATCGGCGGTTTTAGATGTCGGGAAGTCTTTAACTTGAGTATCGTCCAGATATCTAAGCGCGCAATCGCTAAAATCGCCTACTAGGATTTTATCTTTAAGTTTGGCATCTGAAAATAGCGGGTGAATAATAATATCTACCTCACCAAAATCGGTCATAATGCGATCGATAGGCAGATTTAACGTGCGATCAGTTACGGCTACGCGAAGCGCACTATTAGCTGCTACCCAGTCGTTTACCTTGCGCTTTAGAGCACTAGACATAAAGACTTTAAATTTATGATCGGTCACGCCACTATTAGCCCACACCGGCTCAATCGTAGCATTTAGAAGCTCAAGCGTAAATGCTCCTCCCGCAGAGTTACGATTTGCAGTAGGGATAAAGTTAAAAAATCCAGCCATTTTCGAGCTATCGGTATCGTTTGCCGCATAAACATAATCATCAAATACGGTAGTGTGATTAAGTCCTAGCAAGGCATACTCAATGTCTTTCATATGCTCTTTGCCGACTTTTTCAAGCTGTCTAGCCCACTCATCTCCTGTATATTGCTCGATAGATCTCTTTCGCCAGCTCATCGAAACTTCGTTTTTTAGGATTTGAGTTGCGTTAGTTAGCTTCTTTTTGGTATCTGTGCCTAACCCCGCGATACCTGATACTTCAGGGTTGGCATTATCTTTAGCTTTGGCATATTCATCGGTATACCAACTATGAAGCGTGTTGCTTATGCCTTCGCTTTTTAACATCGAAACGATAGGCGCGGTTGCGATACCGCCCATTGTAAGAAGCGATCTGACGGAGGGTTTATCCGCGACTGTGTTTTGATAAGAGGTAAGCATTTAAAATCTCCCGTTTTAAATTTTTCTCAATTTTTACGAAAAACGGGGGATTTTTAAAGGGGCAAATGCTAATCCCTACCCCTTGTTTTTATGCGGGCTTCATCCGCTCGCTTAAAAATATCCGCTTCGCTTATCTCGCTTCGCGCCTCCATAGCTCCAACGTCATCGAAGCTTGCCGTATCGCAAACCCATACCCCTCCCTGCTTTCGCGAGTTATATTCCACTTCGCCGTTTAAGTAGTCCACGGCATCTACATCTACCCACTGCCCGCAGATAAATGCTCTCATTTTTTCTACTTTCATATTGTGCCTTTTGTGTCAAATTTGTGTCATTTTTTTGCACTTATGTGATAAAAATAAGTGCATTTCGGGGGTAAGTTTGAGATGAGTAAAAACGCTCCCCGACAGCTAAATCGCGATATTTGCGCGCTTAAGCATTCCCTCGCTTCCTCCTCCCCAAATTTAGTGGGGATTAAGGCGCGTGTGGTAAAATTTCGCGGATTTTAAGGGAGAGC
>ERZ772766.288-NODE-288-length-30723-cov-7.441992_pt1 | contig 30723 bp, 37 predicted proteins | sample MGYA00511379_ERZ772766 | MGnify/ENA primary metagenome ERZ772766 (study PRJEB29015, sample SAMEA2737895) | human oral metagenome | biome: human oral; feature: human-associated habitat; material: dental | place: China | collected 2116 ...
ATTCTTTTTATTTAAAGAATAGACCCACGGTTCAACGACAGCCGTGGGTCTTTTTATTGTTCTAATTGAGGCAATTCCGTATCGAATTACTTCATAGGCACAATAAACTTCCTAAGATTAGTTTGTAAATTAACAATTAGGCCAAGAATATCAACCCTTTTCGAAATTCGAACGCGGCTAAATAAGTCATAAAATCATAGCCAGCCAATAGATTTTCGAAAAAATAATTTCAAGAAAGGAAAACCATGGTAATAATCGTTAAAAAATATTCACGAAAAACACCAATCAAAGTCAATGTTCATAAGCCCGAATGAAAGCGTTATATCGCAATTTAAGCAATCTTGGTGGTCATTAATCTGCCCTGGCGAAATAATAGCGTGACGGCTCCAGCCAAGGCGGTTTTATGGCCGCCAAGCCATAACAATTTAAAAAAACAAAAAACAAGGAGAAAAGAAATGAAAAATATTAAGAAATTTAACTACAAGAAATTAATCGAAACAACTAAAACAATTGTAATTTACACTGCCGTAATTGCAAGTTTAACTTTCTACTTTGGTATGAAACAAGGTGAAGCTAACACAAAAGTAAATAACGATAAATTAGTTGAGACAATTCGAAATTTAAATTTAAAGTAAAAAGCCGTGAGAAAACCCCAAAAAATATTAAGCAACAAGCCTTCGAAGTTGCGCCAGTTGCTCAAGCGAAACCACGAGTCGTGGAGGCTACGGTTTCGCCCTCGCCCCAAACTGTGCGAGTTAATAGAACAACTGGTGGCTGCGAACAATTTCGAAATATAGTTGAAAAATATGATTGGGATACAAATACGATACTGTCAATTATGCAGGCCGAAAGCGGTTGTAACCCCACTGCGGATAATTCGGGGCTCAACCAAAACGGCACAGTCGACATCGGACTTCTGCAAATTAACAGCATTCACGGCTTTTCGAAAGCAGAACTCACCAACCCAGCACGCAACATTGCCATTGCTCACCAAATCTGGCAAAAACAAGGCTACAAAGCATGGAGTGCGTTCAATAACAAAAGCTACTTAAAATTTCTATAAAAATATGCTCATACGGCCAAAGTCTAAGCACCTTTTATATCGAGAATTAAGAATTAAATTCCCAACTTTTTATTTTTATCATAAGCATACAAAATTAGGCTGGCATATTTATTTTTAAAATTTAATCAAACGAAAGCAGGAATTATGAAAAAGTTAAAGATTACATCAATTATTTTTAAAGGAGAAATGGTAAAATTTGTTGAATTACAAAATTAAAACCCCTCACCCTGTCACATGGATATAAAATATGATTAAAAACTTTTCAAAATATCGAAAACACATCAAGCATAAAAATGGCGAACTTTATTATAGAGACATTCTAATTAGAGTGGAAATGCCACCAGAATATGAATATTATGATATTTCTACGGTTAAAGTAAATTTCAAAGAAAAAGAAGCTTCCGCAGAAAGAGTTATTAAATCAAAGAAAAGAAAATCACAACATTACTTTTCTTGGCTGGTATATTTTGAAGGGCGACCAATACACTACTCTTCCTGTGCTTTTAGATTAGAGAATGTCTTTGATGAGATAGACAGATATTATGTTGGATAAGAAGAAATATGAAGACCATAACTAACTATAAAAACTTTGATATTAAAGTTTCAAAACTCGGAAATTACTTTGCTTATTCAGATATTGGTTTATCAGATTATATGCGAGTAAAATTAGGCAAATATAGTAATGTAGAAGATGCAAAGCGTGATATTGATATGTTTTGGCAAAATTTCGATGATACTGGTGATAATTATAATTATTAAAGGAATGAAATGAAGATTTATGAATTATCTGCTGGCACACATATTATCTCAGCCGATAGTAGAATTTGGAACATTGCGTGCCACGACTACCCCTACACGAAGTTGATAAGTGGTGGTTCTATCGCTTATGTAGATATTAAAAGCGAAGTTAAAAAAATTAAAGGAGGGTATTTAATATATGAAACGCTATAAATTGCTCAAAGATTTACCCTTTGCAAAAGCTGGTGAGATATTCTGTGCAGAAACCGGAAAAAGAGACGGAATATCCGAAATAACACTCGTTAGCGAAAATCACACAGCAACAGTTATATGGAAAAGAGATATTGAAGACTTCGATGAATGGTTTGAAGAAGTCAAAGAGCCTAAAATATATTTCACTATAGATTTTTATAAATCAAAAGTTAAAGAAATAAATACTGACCACTATTCTGGTTGGAGTTCTTTAGAAATTGCAAATATTAAAAGATTAGGTTTATTGTTTTATACCGAAGAACAAGCCGAAAAACATCTTGCGTATCTCAGGGCAAAAGTTATCTTAAAACAAGACACAAGAGGATTCAAACCAAATTGGGACGATAATTATGAAACTAAATATCATGGTTATTGGGATTTTCTCGAAGAAAAACCTGATTACGGATATTGCCATACAGGCAAAAGAGTGGAGATACATTTTAAATCTACTGCAGATATTTTTAAAAGCTTTAAGAAACACCCAGAAGAATGGAAAACATATCTGACTTATGAGCAATAATCAATTACAACTAACAGATTTAGAGCAACAAGTCTTAGAAGCTTTTTGTGAATTATATTGTGACTTTGTGATAAACAAAGGTGATCCTGTTCCAAGGCGACACATAAAAGGTAGATGTAATCTTTCAAACTATAAAATATTGAAAGCCTTGAAAAGTCTTCGAGAAAAAGGCTTAATCAAATTAGTTCGAGAATATTATGAGGGAGATTTAGAAGAAGAAGCCTTTATGATGATTGGTTATAGGTCAACAGACAAACTTGAGGCTACGGAATTTTATAAGACAATTGATAAAAAAGTCGAAAAAGAGATTAGGGAACATTTCCAATTACAATAACCTTAACAATTAGATTCCAGCCTTACAAGGGGCGAAAGCCCTGAGTGTCTCAAAAATATTTATAGCATGGGAGGATTAAAATTATTTAATCGTCCCTTGTAGGGCTGGAATAACGCCCTGTCATATGGCGTAAAACTGGGCAAAAATATAATATATCTATTTCCACGGCGGAGAAATCCGCCCCTCGAACCTGAATGTAACTAAAATTATAAATAATAATGTGGTAGTTATAATAATAGTTTGGGCGTGGTTGGTCTCAACACGCAAGTTATGTTCAGATTTGAGGATAGGCAGAAACAAGCACCTCAACACGATCATAAGCAATTTTCAAGTGTTTCTGCCCTACCTCAATAATATTAAAGGAGATAAAATATGAAAAACAATTTTATAATAGTTCACGAAACACTTATACAATCAATATTAGCAGACATCTTTTCATTTCTAACGATTGCTTTATTGTTGCTATTCAACCATTACCTGTTAAGCGGTAATGTGCTGATTGATTTGTGTTTTATGTATATGGCTTTCATCGTAATGAAATCGAAAGGCAATAAAAAGATAAAAAGGTTTGACACTAAAGAAGAAGCAATTAAATTTTTACAGGAACAATAATGAAAAATACAAAATGGAATAAGGTTTTTATAAAACCACATTATAATGAAGATGGTATTGAGTTTATATGGGGCGGTGAAATACCCGAACTAGATAAAAAAGTTCTTGCCTATACAAGTAAGAGTAAGAAAGTTTATATAGATATGTGGGTTGATTCGTATAAGGGTGCGAGGTTTAAAAATACAGGTGAACCAGTTGTCTATTGGATGAATTTACCAGAACCACCTGAGATTGAGGATATATATTGTAATGGATATGTTATTCAAAAGAGTTCTATTTAATATTTTAATGATATCATCTGCATCTTTCCTTGTTTTTCTATTTCATGGTTATTTTCAGATTGCATTTTTCTGTCTAATATGCTCTGTTATAACTTGGTATATTCTCGATAAAGTTTGGAAGAAATGGAATTAAAAGATGAAACAATTTATAGAAAATAACATTAGAACTATAATCAATATTTCAATAATTGTAGTGTTCATCTTACCATCTGTTATTCTTTCATATTTAGTATTATTCGGCTTTAATGTCGGTGATAAACAAGCCTCGGCTTCATTGTCTTTATTCATAGTGGGGTTTTTTGCATTAGCAGTATCTAAAATATCAGAGATATAATAAAAAATGAAAAAGAAGTTTACCGAAGATAAAGAGAAAGATTGGTTTTCTATTATTTTAATTGGTAGCACAATTATTACTGTTATCGGATGTATTGTTATAGCAATCTTAACAGAAAATTCAGATGAAAATAAAAGGAGTAGAAAATGTCAAACTTCTTCAATTAAATGTGATGCTAAAAGATATACTCCCCCTAAAATAATAAGAACTAAAGGAAGATGAGATAAGGAGTAAAAATGGAAAAATACGAGAACGGTTGGAAATCTAGATTAGGTATTAAGATAGATGAAGTTGGTTTTGGGAGATGGCTGTTTGGGCTTAATATAGCTTACGAAGAATTTCACCATATACAATCTGAACTATATCTGAATATTTATTTAGGAAAATATCAAATATCGATTGGTAAAATGCATAAAGATATGTAAGAAGTAGAGATAAAATAAATAATAATACATAAAAAATAGGAGGCTTCCCTCCTATTTTTAGTTGACCGAAAATATGATACTCAATAGGTTAAAGTTCTTCGGTCGTTTGCTACGACGATCAAATCGGAGCTATCTCATTATATCTGTTTTTTCAAAAAAAGTCAAAAAAAGTTCAAAAAAGTGTTGACAATAGCACGGCAAGTGTGCTATAATAAAGACAGTTAAGAAAGAAACGATGCTAAAAGTTATAAAGAACGCACGACAGCCAAAGCCTTAGCTACGACGATCAACAAATTCTAATATAAGGAGCTAAAAAATGAAAGCATATAAAATTAATCAATTCATTGGTTCAAATCTTTACGGTTCAATTCTTGTGAAATCTGAAGAAAAAGCCAAAAAAGTGGTTGAATTTGCAGATAAAAATCAAAATGACGGAATTAGCCTTGTGTATGCTGGCGAAGTTGAAGCTGAACAAAAATTCCGTGTTTGGGAAATGTTCAATAACGGCTCAAAAGAACATCTATTTGATTCAATGAAAGAAGCACAAGATTTTATCGACCAAGTTAACGATAGTAATATCCCTGGCGTTGCTACATTCGATAAAATTATCTTGGTTGAAAAATAATAAATTCAGGGGCGATGAATTCACCCCTTATAATGGAGAAAAAATATGGCTAACAACTTCTCTTCAGCTCTAGAAAGGATTCTAAAAAATAACAATTCATCTTTTGAAAGCGAAAAGCTCTTGAATGAGATTCAAACCGACATCTTCGAGTTTGGGGCAACTGAAAAAGTAGCTGTTTTTATTGACAGTGATAATTTCATCAAGGACTACGATTTTAACACTTCTAAAGAAGAATTTATTGAACAAAACGAACAAGAACCTGAGCTTAACGATATTAAAGACAGTTTTTGGGGAGAATACAAAGAATCTGATATTTATATCATAACACTGTCTCAACTCTTAGCCCTTGTTGAAATTCAGAATATGATTATTAAAGAACCAAAAATTATTGAAAGATCTGTTATGAGTAAAAATGCCTCAAAAGGCGGTTCGGGATTTTGGAAAAACCTTTCACCTGAAGAACGTTCAAGAATTGCTCGAGAACGCGGCAAAGCTGGCGCGAAAAAACGCTGGGGTGATAAAAATAAGGATAAATAAAAGAACCTAAAACGGGTTCTTTTATTTCGTATTTTCTGATATAATAAAAAGAAAAAAGAGGTGGTCGCTATGGAATTAGGACTATTGATGCGCCATGATAAGGTCTACGGATTTTTTCATGAAGACGACGAAACGAAGCCAATCGTGCTGATTTATTCAGGAGATCGAACAGCAGAGTTTAGTTATTTTAGTTATTTAGTTGATGGAGTAAAGGGAGTAGAACAACACTACAAGTTCCTTCCAAATAATATTCAGCTAAGCCCTTTCAAAGATGGCTGGACTAAAGCCGCAAAATAAACCACTCATGATGAGTGGTTTTCTATTGTTCTTTTGTTAACTAAAAGAACCCAAAAACGGGTTCTTTTTATTTTCTCAATTCTCTAGTTATTTCTTTGCACCAAGCTTGAAAATTGGTTTCAATCCTGCAAATGCAGTAGCGATTGCTCCGCTAATTGCCAAAATCTCTTTCGTTGCGTTTGGAATTAGAATCACACAAATTGTGGCAACTAACATATTTACTAAAATTCCAAGGTCAGCGATAAAATAGACTGTTGTTTTAGCTTTTTCGCTTATGCGTGGCTCATACTCCGTGTTAGCAATATTTTCATTTGTTGTTTTCTGTAAATCTTCTAGCATTTTAATCTCCTCTTCTGTTAATGGTCTTGCGTTAATTTGGATCAACTGCTTTTTCTCTGCTTTTTTAGAATTTTCAGCATTTCCGCTATTTTCTAAATTGTGCGACATATCTTTTTCCTCCTCTTTTTGAACTGTTAACCCTTGGTTTTCGGCCGGTTTTTCTTCTGGTTTCAGTTCATTTTCAACCATATTGCTGACATCAGCAAAATGGTTTTCCGCATGGTTTTCCACAACTGGCTCAGCTGGTTTTGGTTCTTCAACTGGCTGTGGTGCTGGTGTAGGTCGATATTCAGAAACCGTGCCTCTGTCACCTGCTGAAACTTCCGTTACTGGTGTCAATTCCATCCAAACATCAACGCCATTTCGATTTACTTTTGCAAACCACATTCCATCATTCTGAACTACTTCTAGAGCGACAAAAGCACCTTGAAGTTTAACCAAATCACCCGCGTTGATTTCACCATCGATTTTATAGCCATCATCATCAACTTTAACCGCCCAATCTGCTGGAACACCGTTCTCTGCCCAAGTAAAACCTCGTGGACAAAGAGCGTCGATTTTCAGTTCTCTTCGACCATCATTTATATTCACTTCCGCAACTTGAAGTGCCGAATTGATTTTAAAATGTGAACCGATATTGATTACATCATCAATAACTTCATTTTGCGGTGCTGGTGCTAGTGCGTTTTGAGGCTTTCCAGTGTATCGGAAGATAGTCAAGTATTGAACATTATTCCAGCCTGCTAATTTATCGTGTTCATCAGTGTGAATGCCATTATAAGCATACGCACAGTGAATAATATTGTTATTATCAATAAAAACTCCAGTATGACCATTAGCTCCATTTGTGTAGCCTTGCTTGCCCCAGATGAAGATGTCGCCCCTTTGAGTTGGAATATAGCCGTTTGCATCTGCCTCAATTCTTTGGAAACCAAACTTTGGCAGATCCACAAACTCTGTTTCAGTATTACCAATACGGAAACCTTGTGGTAAAATTCCAGCATAAATCAATGCGTGGTAAATGGCGGAACTACAGTCATAAGAATTAGGGCCATTTCTATAGTCCATCGAATAGCTAACTCTGCCCTGCCTTTGCTGAAACCATTCAATCGCTTTATCCATTATTTCTTCTCCTTTCTTTTAATTCTTGCCTTAATCAAATCTTTCTCATATTCTTCACGCCACGCTTCAATTAAACTATCTATATAACCATTACCTCCTAATGCTTTATATTCCTCAAACGCTCGCTCGATTTCATCGACCTTTTCAGGCTGAGTGTTTATCATCAGTAAAATTTCATTCCGTTTGCCATTTCTAGCATTATTATGTCCAATATCACGAATTTCGCTAACATCTTCTTTAATTTCTGCTATCTGGTCATTAACACCTTGAAACTCCCCTTTAAGCATTTCTTTCAGGCCATTTTTAGCGTGGCGAAAAAGCGTTAAGACTCCGCCAATTAGCCCAACCAGAAAAGCAATAAAAGTCCCGATTTCACTAACTGTTATATGCTCCATATTTAATCCTTTGCAATATAACTTCCGCTACCTAGCCATGCATTTCTTCCAGTTGCGCCAAAGCGACCAATCGAGCCATCTGTACGGAAACGATAAACCCCCGTACCGCGCTCATCACCATTATTTATGGCAGTTGCACGAATGATCGTTTCTGAAGCTGGAATAAACTTATCTGGTATTCTTTCAGATAAACGCTCACCTCTACCACAATCCGCGTCATCCGTAAGTTGCCAATATACAATTCTTCCAACCTTTCGAACCTTAATATTAAGTCCATAACCAATTGAGAATTCTTCCAAATTTTCACCAATTCCCAAAGCTTCCGCTTCTAAAAGCTTCAAGCCCATTTCTTTATTAGCGACCAAATGCTCAGCTTTAACCAATCCTTTTGTCAAAGCCTCACTTTTCAACTTACCAGATTGTTCAAAATTATCCAGCATCACGCTAATTAACCGATTCCATTGCTCCGCTCCAGCTATTGAAGTTTCCACCAACGCTCCAGCAGAGTGCGGCTGGGCCTTTCCACCAACTCCTCGTTTTACTTCGCTCAAACCGTTTTCGCCAATCACACCCAGCACGATTTCCATTTTTTCAGGGGTTAATTCACCAGCTGAATTTACGCGGTCAATCACTGCCAAAACCGCCGTATCACTATTCCAACCTACAGTAGATTCCACTAAAATATCTTTCGAAGTTACCGTAATCGAACTCTTTAATTTTGTTGGCGAAACCACCATTGTTTTTATTAACTTATCATCAATACTCGCCATATTCCTCCTTATTCACTTTGTGCCAAATAAACACCACTTCCAACATATTCATTATGTCCGCTCGCCCCTCGCCGTTCAATCGTTCCGTTCGAACGAAATGCGTAATAACCGCCTCCGCTGAAATTACCATTATTTATTGCTGTAAAGATTAAGTTTACATCTTTAGCTGGGCGGAACTCTTCAGGGACCACTTCTTTCATTATGCCATTGCCGGAATGCGCTGTACTCGAAAGTTGCCAAAACACCATCCCGTTAATCTTTTTTACAAAGATTCGAAAGCCCCAACCAATTTCAAACGAATCCCAATCTGGTGGTTGTACCAAACCTAACGCTCCTTTTAAGGCTTTTCGAGTGGTTCTTCCCAGCAAAAAATTAATATATTTCTGTCCTTCTACTTCACTGCGATAAATTCCAAATCCATTTTCTTCGACCGCTTGAGTACTCGAGCCCATCTCAAACCTATTTGGATTAACACTAACTTCTCTTATTTTAGTTGTAAGCTCACTTCTAGTTACATAGTCTCCTGAGTTTTGTTTTTTCGCAAGCTCAGCAACTACAAATGATTTATCTGCTTTCGTTGGTATTGATGTTATTTGACTTTCGACCCAACGCTTATTTGCCACCTCTTGCGGATTAGTTGGGTCAGGAACGCCATAAATTCTTTGGTTATTTGCATTTAATGGTTTATAGATCGTTGTAGCATTATTATCAATCCTAAACATGTTTTGGTTACTCGATTTATCCCACACGCCAAAAGCACCACTACCGTCTGAAAATAACTCATATTTTTTACCTTGTGGGTGAGTTAAGTAAAAACTCGCTGATCCAGAACCGTTCCCTGGAGTAATATTTAATCCAGATAATGTTCGTGATTCACTGTTGAGGTTCGACTTAGTTAAAACATCCGCCGGTACTGAACTTGAAGATCCAGATGATCCAGCTGGTCCGGGCGGACCTTGAGGCCCTTGCGGTCCAGGAATTCCCTGTATACCTGGAATGCCCTGAGGCCCTCTTTCACCTTGTAGTCCTCTTTCTCCAGGTAATCCTCGTTCACCTTTCTCACCTTTAGCTCCTGGTTCACCGCGCAAACCTCGCTCGCCTTGGTCACCTTTTGGCCCAGGAATACCCTGCACCCCATCATCACCCCTGTCTCCCTTTTCTCCTTTTTCACCCCTTTCACCTCTAGGGCCTTGTTCCGAGGTATATACCAATCCAGCCTCAATTTTAATATTTTGTTCGTGTGACTCTTGTTTAATCTCAATCTTCGCTTCAGGCTGTTGTTCGAATTGCAAATTATCCATTCAACCCCTTTCGGCGAATATCAGGATAAACCAACACTCGCAAAAACTTTTTTCCATTCGGAAACGACAATACTTTACCGCTTGGTGTAGTATATTCAAGTTCACCGCTTAATTCCACCGCATCGCCATCTTCGTTAAACTCCACTTTTTCAGTGGCTTCAGGTGCAAAATTAAATCGAAAACTCGCACCATCTTCCGTTACACCCACAAACTCCGCCAAAGCTTCAATTTTTGCGTTTTGGTCTGTTTTATCATTATCTACCGCAGGCTTTGCTGCAAAATGCAATTTCGCCCCATTCTCATAAATCTCTCGCGGAAGTGAAACTGTCATTGTTTTGCTATCGCCGCGCTTAAATTCAATTTTCTCCATTCGCTCCTTTCAGCAATAAAGCAGGCCAAAAAGCCTGCCTTACCACAAATTCACTTCAAAACTTATTCTTTCGAGTTTTCCGAAGTAGGCTCTGCTACAATTTCTGCTTCTTGGGCGTTTTGTTCTTTTTCAATCGCCGCAAGTCCGCCAACTTCTTCATAATCTTCATCACCTCGCAAATCATCAATTTGTGTAGAATTACTTGCCGTATCTACCAAATGAATTTCATTACCAGTTTCTTTATGTCGAAAAACTAATGTTTTACCTTCAACCATTTTTCCTCCTTAAGCTTTTGTAATTCCAGCCACCGCGTTTTTCTTGCCGTTCAGCACAAACGCGTCATAATAGAATCGTCCAACCAGCACCGAACCCGAAACTAACTCAGAGTCGGTAATAATTCGTGTTTCCGCAATCTTTTTAGGTGCAAGCATTGCATCCTTATGCCACATAATCGCCTCAAAGTTCGCTGGCAAATAGCTGGCTGGCACTTTAATTACTGGAATACCATCAATTTCGCCAACATAGCCTTTTTTAATAAACGAATCATTTGTATTTGGAGCTTGAGCAGTAGTCACAATTTGCTTTTTTACCGCTTTATAAAAGCTTGGTTTCACAAATAAATATTTCTGGCTTTCTGGTACTTCTGCCTCGTCCATAAACACATTAAGATCAAGAACATTGTCATAAGCGTCTGCTGGTTTAAATACCACTTTTTGGTTATTTGCAGTTACCGCTTTTGAAGCCACCAATAAACGATGTTTATCAATTTCAGGATAAACTATCTTGTTCATTTGTTCTTTCAAGACGATTCCAGCTTTTTTGAGCTCGCCCTGGTCTTGGTAGTTCCCTTTATCAATCGTAATCTTAAAAGCTCGATCTTTCGAAAGCGTATAAGATGTTTTAGTGTCTTGAAGTTCAGAATTTCCACCGTAGCGGTCACCAGTTCCAGCACGACTATAATCCTGCAAAGCTTGCGGTTCAATCGTTAAAACATCAATTGTTTTCGCACCGGTAAAATCATAATCATTATTTACCGCTTTTTCAGTATAAGACCCTTTCGAAAAACTCTGGTCAAGAGCCTTACCAAATTTTGACAATAAATTTACAGCCATTTATTATATCTCCTTTTATGAGAAGAATCCAGCCAAAAAACCATCATCATCTGCACTTGGCGAGCCATTCAAATTTGAATTTAATGCACCGCCGTTTTGCATCTCACGCAGACTTTCACCAGCGTTTAACTTTGCTTGCTCCATTGCACTTTCCACAATTGCAATCTGTTGGTCAATAGTGTTTAACACTAATTCACTCATTGCAGTGTAGTTTTCCACTCCGCTAGCTTGCAACTGTCCAACTTGATCTAATACCAAGCTTGAAATCAAACTCTCCGCCTTTTTGTTGTAGCTTTTCGAATCTGGATTCAAGAAAGCGTGTTTTTGCACTCTTTCCGCAATTCCAGCTTGCACTTGAGCAATTGAATTATCCAAATCGCGAGCTTTTTCCACTTCGGCAATTTTGCGTTCGTTTTCAGCTTGTTGCTTCTGGATTTCCTGAGTAATCAGTTGGCGGTTATATTCCGCCATATCTTCCACGCTAGCGTTGCCGTCTTCATCAAGCTTCAGTTCAGGGGCGTTTTGCTCCGCTTTCCACTTTTCGAAGGCCTCATAATCCGCTTGGTTCGCTCTCAATTCACGATTTTCACGCAAAAGTTGCTGAATCCTCATGCTCGCTCTGGTGTTTTTATCTGGGCGATGGTATTCTGGTTCTTCTTCCTCTTTGTTAATATTCTCCGCCTCCGCCGAATCTCCTTTGGAATCACTCTCAGGTAACCGCTGCTCGTCAGCTATCGTCTCACCCGAAAAACCAGCCAAAAATCCGTCTTCCGCCGTTTGATTATCTACCGCTGGCGATACAGTAGAAGCGGTTTCAGCTCCGCTTGGGTTTTCCGCCAATTGATTCTCTTCGTTCATTTGAACCTTTCTCGACATTTAGCGTGTTAGTCGTTCACGGGAGATACGCTCCTTGCCAGCGACCACCTGAAAGCAGAAAGAGATCGTCGCCAGCAAGCGGCTCACCTCATTTTCGAACAAGGTGCGGAAACTTTGTTTTAACCTCTTGCTTAGTTTGAATATTTTCAAAAACCAACCCGTTTTTAGTTTGTTTTCGAAGCACCAAAACAGGACTAATAAACATCGCAAAGCTTTTCGACCTATCTTTTGCATTGCAAATTAGTTGTGTGCCTTTTTGAATATATTCAAATTCTGGAATTTTACTCATTTTCTCGCTCATCTTCCACCTCAATTTCATTAATCAGCTCTTTCACTTTCTGTTCACAAATTCGATAAATCTTAAAATTCTGACCAATATTTTCCAGCGAGCCGTTATTGTCGCAAGTTTCCGTAATTTCAAACTTCATTTTTTCCAACTTTTCAAACAATCGCTTTTTAGCATTTTGCCAAGCTTCGCTTTTGCGAAAAATCTTCAGCTCGCGAATTTCTTGTTGCTCGCGTTCAATTTGTTCGCGTTCAGATTTTGAGATTGCGGGCGTTTCTACTTCCATTTCTGGCGTAAAACTTCCACCACTATTCAAAATATCATCGTTTTTCATCTAATATTCTCCTTGCTTCATCAAATCTTGTAACTTCGGGTCAGTAATCATGCTTGGGTCGAAATCTTGTGAATAATCACGCGGATTTTGTGATTTCTCTTCCGTCATTTCTTCTTCGGGCTGTGCTTTTGGAATTATCATCTGCTCACGATTTTGCACATTCGCTGCTTTCAAGAATTGTTCAAGCAGCAGCTTATAATCCAGCGTTTCGCCTCGTTTTTCAAGCTCCTCAATCGCTTTCTGGCCAAAACTTCCTTCTACCATATCAATTACCGCTTTAATCCGTTCAAACTCTTCCTTGCTGTCATTTTCAGCGCTCGAGCCAATATCAACCAAAAACTTATAGCCACCCCTTAAATCTTCAGCCTTAATCTTAAACTTAGCGTAATCATCGTTGAGTTTAGTTAGTTCTTCACCTTCAAAACCTTTCGCTTCCAAATCTTTAATTTCTTTTTCGAAAAGTTCAAATTCGATCGGTAGTTTCTGGCGAGTGCCAAGCTCTTCAAGCATTCCTTCAAAAAGCTCTTTACATGCACTTTCATACATCTGGCGGTCATAATTATCACGCGAGCTTTCTCGTTCATCCAATTTCTTCAAAGCTTCAGGTGTTTTACCAAAACCAGGTAATCCCGAATCCGTACTAATCGTTGTGTCGGTTGTGCCGTTCTGATTCATCAATGAACCTTTAAAACTCTGATTTAACTGTTGCACAATACTTGCAGGTGCTTGATTCAAATTTGCAGGTTCAATAAAATCACCAGCTTGTTTATTGTATCGCCAAATCGCCCCAGGTTTCATTGGATAGAGCGAACGGTTCATATTCTGATTCATCGCCATTGGTGGAAAAATCAAAATTTTCAAATAATCAAGGCTCAAATTAGTAATTGAATTAATCGCTTTTTGCAAACTTTCACCGCGTTCAATATCACCCAAGCCCCAAAAACTATCGATTAGCGGAAACGCCATTTTAAAGACAAACGGAATCCGCCCGCTTTCGAATGGGTTTTTAATACGGCGAATTTCATTACCGTTTTCATCAATCGTAATCCAATCAGCATTTTTGCCTTTTTGATATTTCGTAATCAACTTAACCATTCCGCCATAAAGATTTTCATTCTCGCCGCGTTCATTTTGGAGGTTCGAAGTCTGGTTGCCATTTAAATTTGGGTCGTTTTTCGCCTCAATCAAATCTCTAAGATTTTTCGCATTCCAACCTTTTTCGCCCAACATCTTTTTTAATTCATTTTTCGAGTGGAAAGTTTCATAAAATACAAAGTCCACATCATTCGGACTTAACCGACCAGCTTGCGGAAATACAAACCGCAAATCCACCAACCGACAGTCAGGACCAGTATAGTTCGAATCAATATGATAACCGTGAAACATCACAGAAATACCATAAACCAAACTATAATAATCCCACATTCGCAGCTTAATATTCATCGGATATTGCCAGTTTGCCCGTTGCAAAATGTAATTATTCCAGGCCAAATTTAACGCCGTTGCCTTGCGTCCATCGTCTTGCGAAAGTGGCACAATCTTACCAGTTGGTATTTTCGAAGCCACTCGAGCGTTGCGTTCAATCAGTAAATTCGAAAGGTCACCTGTTGAAACCCGACTTTTAAAACCTTTTACATTTGGAATTTTTGCATAAGCCAAATCTAAAAACTCATTCCACCGCGTGCTAAATTTATTGGTTGCACTTTTCGCAGCGTCATATTCTTTTTTAATTTGGTTGATTTCGTCCATCAGCTTTCCTTTTTACAAAATAAAAAGACGCCTGAAAAATTCAGACGCCTTGTTGATTAACATAAACTTGGCAAAAAAATGTATTATACTTTTATATTATCATAATGGTTAAGTTTTGTCAATAACTATTTTAAGAAAAATCGCACTTCCGAACCATGCTTTTCAGAACATAGAACGCCCCTATTCTCCAAACCATAAAGGTCTTTCCTTGCAGTAATATAACTAACGCCGTTTAATTGCATCTGTGATTTTGTTGTTATATATTCAGTTCCGTTCTTAAGTGTTGTTAATGCTTGAATTTGTCGGTCATTCAGCTTTAATTCTTTATACTGCCTTGACTGTTTTAACAACTCGTTCGATTTTTTATTGACATATTGATTAAAGCTTTCAATAGTTTCAATAATTTTTCTTGAAATAAAATCAAAAAAATATGTGAAATCTAAGTCATCTTGTTCGGCATAGATATAGCTGTAAGTGTATTGTTTGCGTGCCTTTAATAGTGTGCTTGATATTGGTAAGAAATACACACCCCAATAACCTTTTCGCAATAAATACCAATAAAAAACAGTTCTTGCAGTTCTTCCATTTCCGTCACAGAATGGGTGTAAATAACCTATCCAAAAATGAAGTATTGACGCTTTCACTAACGGATGTATAAAATCACTATCATCGTTAGCATATTTCACGAACTCATCTATTTGCTCCATTAAAAAAGCTTCTTTAGGTGGTGTGTGAATAATCTTTTGTTTATATTGAACGATAATATCGTCTTTGTCTGTCCTAAACCTTCCTAAATGACCTTCATCTTCCAAAGTCCCTTTTGTTAATTCGCTTTGAATTTCTAAAAGCAATTCCTTCGACATCTTCTCGTTTTTTAAAGACTCATCAACCGCTGTTAAAACCCTATGGTGGTTTAAAATCATTCTTTCGCTGGCATTTTTAGGTTTAATTTTTTCAGCAATCATTCGCTTAGCATATTGCCTGGTTGTGTTCGCCCCTTCCAATTGACTTGAAGATATCGCTTCCTCCATAATACCACTAATAATATACTTTTCTTTATTAATTTTCTCTGAACTACTACTACTAAGTGTATTGCCGCCAACCGCTTTATCAAACTCCATCAATATTTTATCAGTCTTTTTTTGCCTATACCACTTAAAATACTCATCAGATTCAGTTTTAATTGGAATAGCATTTGATTTCAATCCTCTTAAAAGCCTGATTATATTCCAAGCATCTTCCTTATCTTTAATTTTGGTGATTTCAGGGATTTTGTATTTAAATTTATCGTCCCAATAATCATACCTATTTTCAGAAGTTAATTCCAAAATACTATCATATTTTTTTGGAGATTTTAGATAATCAACAAAATACGAAGTTTTTCCAGCTTCGTTAATTTTTGGTTTTTTTATATATAGATATTCCTGCTCATTCATATTGCTATTATAGCAAATATATATATAATTGTCAATAAACTATATACATACTATAAAACATAAGACCATTTTAAAGGTCATTTTCGCAAAAAATATTATAAAAATATATATAATTTATAATAATATATATATATTATAAACCTCTACCTCTTCCATCTCCCAGGGTCGCTCACCTTCTTTGGTGTTGCTTCTAACGCAATCACACTCAAAACATAATCCGCTCGCGAACTCGCCCGAATCTCCACTCTCACATTATTTACTTTTTTCTGAATTTTCACCACCTTTTTCAAGGTTTCTGCCGTAATTGCTTTTGAAATTGTCGGTGCTGAATTCCACAAAAAGCCGTCCCAGAGTTGCCCATCCCAACCCGAAACTGCCGCTTCACTGGAAATCTTAAACTCTTTAATTTTCGAAAAACCCTTATTTTTCATATCGCCCTTAATCAAAATTGCAATATTTCCGCTAGCATTCAATAGCTCGAAATAAGCTTTTTTAATTTTTGCCCACTCCATATGTGAAGAATCCATCGCAATAATGCCGGTAGCAAAATGTGTTTCAAATTCTCGCCCATTGTCGCTATTAAACTTTTTCGAAAGCTCCACTAATTGGTTTTCGCCAAATGCCTCAGTCTCTTTTGACGGTAAAAATAACAAATGTTCGCGTCCATCTTCGTCAGTATGTTTCAAAAAATACTTCGCTGGCAATTTCCAAGGCAACATCCAGCTATTTATTTCGGTATCTAAAATCCAAATTTCGTTATTTTCACTTTCACCGTTCGCAACCGCCCAAAATAGCTTATTTTCAAAATAAGCCGTTGCAATTTTACGAGCATTTTTTGAGCCAATTGCTCGCACATCACCGCGAATCGCTAAAGTGATTTCATCAGTTGAAAGCACATTGAGCATTTCAGGTTTCGCACCAGTTGTATTAAAACTATTCACACTTGCATAAAAAAGGTTATTTTTAGCTTCCACCACGCTTCGAGCTGAACTCGTTCCGAGCGAGCCAATCACCCGAGCAACCCCAGGCAAAACATAACTCAATGATCCAACCTGTTGATTTTGTAACGAAATCTGATATTGCGAGCCTTCGTCGTTTCCACCACAAAACAACACATTCGAATTTTCCCCCTTACCGTCACGATAACCAGCTAAATAAGTTGGAAATTCTGCTCCACCTTTGTTAACATCAATCCAGCCACCACCATAAAACGGGCTAAAAGCGGTGGTTTGCACGCCTGTTCCGCCATAATATACCCGATACGGGTGCTTTGGGTCGCCCACACCCCAAATACGGTTATCTGCATATGAAATCGTTTTAACAATTGGACCACCCGTTGTATCGTCTTTTGGTGCAGGCTGAGCAATGTTTGCCTGCTTGCTGGCGTTATCAGTATAGGTGTTGGCCACTGTCGAGTCTAACCAAACTTCCTGTCCGCTTTCGTCCGAATAATAAATATTGTAGCGATTAGCTTTTTCCACCTTGCCCCAATCCAGCTTTATCGCCTCGTTTTTATCGCGTTCATTAGTCCAAGTGTTGCGATGTTTATTTACCTTAATCTCTACCGCCTCACTGGCTTTGGTTTCACCCACATCATTCACTGCTGTAATTTTATAAAATTGCGAAATCTCACCTGTTTTCAAATCTCCTTGCACGGCGGCAGTTGGTTTATTTGGTGTGGAAATTTTCTCATAATTTTTCACTTCACCATCTTTAATGTCATAAAAAGTCAACGGGTCTTTACCATTCGCCATAAACACTTTTTCATCAATATTTAAAAAGCTAACTTCACGATCTTTATCCATCGTGTCACCCGTGGCTTGTCGCCAGTTGCGAGCATTTCGACTCACATAAACCAACCCATCCGCCACACAAATCAACCAATCTTCAATCCGCCCTGTCTCTTCATCATATCTAGCAAATCGTGATGCCCCGTTAATCACTTTACCAGGCAATCTTTCGCCATAATCTCGCGTTCCCCACCGTTTAGTCACCACGCCGTCTTGGTCGAGCATCAAATTCAAAGCTTTATCAATCGAGGAGTTATCTCGTCGCACATTATCAACAAAGTTATTATAACCTTTTCGCCAGTTATTAATCGTTATTTTCTTCGAGCTTGGGCTATTTCCGCTAACTTTCGCAACCTTTACCATCTTATTCTCCTATCATCCAGTCTGAATCATTCAAATAATTATCTTCTTGGTCTTGATTATTATCAGCAATCATCGCGTCTAATTTTTGAGCATAGTTAGTAGAAAATATTGAGTATTTATTCAAATCATCATCAGTTGAAACCATTGCGCAAATATAATCCACAATATAAGTTGGGTCGGCAAGTTCGGGCATGTCTTCAGGGTTTTTTAATAAATCCGGGCTTTTCACGCCCACAATCGCCACCTCTTCACCAATTATTGGGTTGTCTTGAGCGATTTCTTGAATTAGCTTTAATTTTCGCCCCTTTTTAGCGTTCCCTTCCAAATAAAAGCCACCTTTCGCATTTTGAGCTTGTAACACACTATATGGTTTTTGAGCTCGAATCGCACCACTCCCCAAATACACTTTTTCAATTTTTCGCACATTGGCTGGTACTTTCCAAGTATTTTCACCAGCTTCAATTTCGCCTAAAGTTTTATTAACTTGCAATTCTCGCCAAGCGGTGTTATTAGCCACCGCCCAGTTCAAAATCGCCAAGTTTGCCATTCGAATTTGCGCAACAATCTCATCATCTTCCCAATCAATTGGGTCAGCCCCATTCCCCAGTTGCACTTGCACTTGTTCTAAAATTTCCTCTAAATTCATCTTCTCTCCTTATCTTCTAATTGTCACTCGCATTCGTGGCATTTCGGTAGTGCTAATTTTCGCTTTGTTCGAATCTACTTTTAAGCCTTTCACAATTCCACGCCCAGTTTTCGCTGCGCTTTTAACCACAGGAGCTTCAGACACCTTAAATGGTTGCACACTGCCAATCACACTAAAAGTATCACTTTTTGAGCTTTTCGTTCCACTCGAACTTCGCCCCTTTCCGCCAGATTTAGCTTTTTCAATTCCATTAATATTTTCATATCTACTGTTATATTGTTTTTGCGTAATTAAGCCAGCTTCTAGCATTCGGTCATTAATCGCATTTAGGTTATTTTGCATATCCGCTTTGCCATTTTCATCATAAAGATTGTAAAGCTTGCTAATTTCAGTTTTCGAATTAGTCATTGTGTAGCCATCGCGGTATTCTTTGCGATAATCTTTTTGTGCCGCCAACTTTCGTAATCTATCCGCCATTTCTACCTGCTCTTTTTTCGAAAGGTCGCCAGCTTTCAGTCTCGCTTCATATTCCGCCTTGGCTTCTTCAAATTCAACCATTTTACCTTTTTCACTATTCAAAAACTCTTTATATCGGTTTTTAGCGTTCTTACCTTCTTCGCGATTTCTTTTAGCGAGGTTGTGATAAAATTCCGCTTGAATCCTGCCCGTTTTCTTATTACGGTATAAACCGTTTTTATCCAGCTCCACTTCGCCTTTACCAAGCTTAATTAACATTTCATCTTCCAGCTTTTGGGCCGACTTTTTATATTCTTCACTTTTACTCATTTTGGCGTTGCGTTCCACGGCCTGTTTAATTTCTTCGTTCAAATTGCCTTTTTTTGAAATTTCCGCCGTAGTGCGAATTGCTTTCTTTTCCTCAGTTGAAGCTTCATTATATTTCTGCGATTCGCTCAATGCGTTTTTACCAAAAATCATAGCTTGCGCCCATTTTAGTGGATCACTGTTATCCACGCTATATTTAGCGTTTCCTTTATTGTCTCTCACTTCACCGTTCAACATCGCTTCAGCTCCGCCAACCGTCTTTTTAATTTGGCTTCCCCCAGGCACTACACCCAGCAAGTTTTTCGCAATTCCTTCGCCATTTCCTTGCAGAGCATTCACACCAGCACCAATTAAGTTAGTGGCGGTTTGAGCCACACCGCTTGCCCCGTCATAACGGCCAAGGTCACTATCTTTGCCAAAAATCTTTTGCCGTTCCGTTTTTGGAATTAAATTTAAAGCAGCTTGCGCAAATGGATTCGCTTTACCAACTTGCTCAACCGCCTTCGCTCCAAGTTTTGCAAGGTCGGTATTATTTTCGTCATCATTATCAAAGTTTTTCGCAATTTCATTCACAAGTGGCGTAATTGGTTCAGGCAGCGGTTCATTGCCAGTCATCTGTTTATAAAGTGCGTTCAATGCCATTGTTGCCACATAAGCTTCTGCCATTTTAAGGCTGGTTTTTCCGGCGTTTTTAAAATCGCCAGTTTTAAGGTTTTTCACCACACCCTTAAGCCGTTCGCCGTTATTTTTCCAAGTTTCGTTCGTCTCATAGGTAAATTGCAAAAACATTTTACCTATTGCTGAACGATATATTTCTGGCATATCGCCAATTCCACGCCCACCAACCGCTTTTGCTGTTGCGCGGTCGGTCATTTTAATCAATTCGTGTCCTTGGTAGCCTTCGCTTTTAAGTCGCCAATAATTCGCTCCCCAGTTCAAGTTAATAAAGGCTTTCTCCACCAAATCCATTCCCGAGGCTTTCGAAACCAGCTCACTCAACTTTTGTCCGCCAGATTTACTAAATTTTGTGTCTGTGTCCATATATCGTTCGCGCAAAAAGGCCGACTTCTCGCGTGCGGTTTTAGCTTCTTTCGTACCAGCAAACAGCAATGATTGAGCGGTTTTATTTATACCATTTTGAGCAATGGTTTCAGGTAAGTTTAAAGCTTGAGCAAAGGTTGAAGAAATATTCCCAGCAATCTTATTCGCTCCGTTAATTCGCTCCAATTTTTGCACCACTTGCATTTGTTTATTGGTTCTATCCAAAAATGAGCGGTCAAAAGCTGAACTCTTCCCGGCAAGAGCATTTGTCCAATCACTAATTTTATGTAAAATCTGATTATTAATTTCGCCACCCTGTTTTATCACCGAATCTGGGTCAGTAAAAATATGTCCTTTAGCTTCTGTTTGTGCCCGAATCGCTTGCTCCACACTTCGAGCTCTCGCCATTGTTTGTTCCATATGTTTGTTATAAAGCATCACCTCGGCGTATTTTTCCATAACTTTGCGTGGGTCAAGTTCATAATCTTGCATTGCACCAGTGCGTTGTTTTTCGTTGCCGTTCCATTTTTGAGTTGGCTTAAAAGTTTCCGAAAGTCCAGCAATATTGGCTGGAATTTCACCACGCGACTGTCCCTCCATTTCACCCCGAAAGCCTGTAGCTGTAGCAATACTATTTTTCGCACCGTCCAACCAATTGCCGTCTTTCGAAATATGCGGCAAATAGTTTTTACGATATTCAATTTCTTCTTTTCCGAGCAACCGGCGAACTGTGTTTACACCATCAATCATTTTGTCATAGTTTTCACGCGACCAATCTGCATATTTCTTTGCTTCAAGATAAGCTTTTTCGCCATATTTTGCTTTAAAATTCTCATCACTGCTTTTGTGTTCACCTACTAGCGTCTGTTCAATTAACCGCCCCGTATCTTGCCAAAATTCTTTCTCACTTTTACCAAATGGTTTAGCTTTTCCTACTTCTTTTGCGAGCTGTTGGTGTTCGTGGTTCAATTTTTGAAACTCCTCCACAAATCCACTATAATTCTGGCGTTTTTCACTCACAATATCTTTAAGATTATTCGCTGTGTCACTGTTTTCGCCATAAGTCTTATCAACCGCTCGTTCAAAAGTATCACTCACGCCCACTTTGGTTTTTTTGGTGGTCGCCAAGGCGTCAGCGTCAATTACATCATACTTACCATTTACATAATTCACCACCCCAAACGGTGTCACCGCAATATGGTTCCCTTCCACTTCACCAGTTTTTGGGTCTCGCACCAAACCACCGTCAATAGTTTTTTCGCCCGTTAAAGCTTTTACTACTTGAGCTCCCGTGGTTGGGTCAGTATAGCCCACAAAATCTTTCACATCCCCCGTTTTACGAGCCTCACTTAGAGCTTCTTGAATCAGTTCATCGCGGTTCGCCTTATCAATCTTTTCACTTTGTGAACGCCACAAATAAAGAGCTTTATTGTATGGTTGCCAGTCACCAATTTCACCGTTGCCAATATATCGCCGTTCAAATTGTTGATAACTCTTGCCATTTTTTACCACTTTATGTTCGCGGTATTCATAAGATCCATCTTTAATCGGTTTAGTGGTTAAATCTTTACTTGAGCCTATTTTAGTCATATTATAAAGATTACCTTTGGTTAGTAAATTATCACCTTCCAGTGGCACATTTTTAAAAGGTTGGCTCTCCATAATTTCACCCACAGATTGAATATTGTCGGTTTTGAGGTTTTTAATTATGCCTTTTTTGTTGACATTTTTATTATTTTGTGATAAACTATAAGTGGCTCCAGCTTCGGCTGGAGTACTATTTTTTACCAAATTAGTACTATCTTTTTCTATTTTATCCAAGACTTGTTCGCGTGTCGGTATAACGCTAAAAATCTCATTTTCACTACTTATTGAACTTTTTCCAACTGGCACAACACCTCGAGGGGTGTTTTTATTTATAAAAAGTACATTGTTTGCGTTATCTTGGTTGTTTGCTAGAATCTGATGATTGTTTCCAAAAATAGCATTATGTGCAGTTTCTGCAAGTTTTCGTGGAGTATTTTCAGGGTTTTCAGCAAAGCGTTTCTGTGCATGTTCCGCTGCAGTCTCGCCATTGATAGAAATATTACGATTAGGGTTTAGGTTATCTCGATTCAAAGCTTCTTGAATCTGATTTGCACGCATTAAATCTTGGTTTGAAATCCTGCCGATATTTTTATTGCCACTTATCTGTTCACCCATTAACCCATCTTCAAAAGCTTTTTCTAATCTTGCTCGACTACCTGCATTTGGCGTTAAAGCAGTCTGTGGGGCGAGTTTTCCGTCGTGGTAAAGATCTTTGATGTTTTCGCCAAGATTTTTAAAGTTAGGGTTGGAGTTTTTGATTTTAGCGTTTGCTTGACCAATTCCACTGGCAAGCCCACCGCCAACCGCTCCGGCAATACCGCTTTCTTTTACTTGGTTTAGGTCAATTTTGTCAAGGTATCCGCCATTGTTCGAAATCTGCTCTAATACATTCTGCACCGCCTCTTCGCCACCTTCTTGAGCGGCGTTTTTAAGAATTTCTTTTACAGTTTCTTTTCCGCCAGATTTTATTATCTTTTCTACTGTTTCTTTCCCTAATGATTTAATGAGTGTTCCAGTTCCACCATATTTCAAACCAGCAATATCAATAGTCGCGTCTCCAATTTGAGCCGCCCCAGCAATAATTTTATTCGCGTCATTATCTAATCCACCGGCGAGGGTTTTACCGATTCCGCCAGTCATCTTTTTGCCAAAACCTGTCACACCACGCACCATTCCGACAGGCAAGCCCGTTAATGCACGCAAATAATCAGCAGGGTCTGCAAAATTAAAGCTATCTGGCGTGCTATCTCCCTTATCCCACCATTTTCGAAGGAGCGTATCGCTAGCATCCGCCGCCGCTTCACCCAACTGGTTTATTGGTTCAGCCGCTCCTTGCACTTTTCCGGTAAAATCTTCAGCAAGTTCGCCCATTGTTGCTTGTCTAAATTTTCCGGTGCTTTCATCAAAGTGTTTGTGGTTCGAGCCATCAATAAAATTGTCCAACCCGTATTTTTCAATCCCAGCTTTCACCTGCTCTGCTGTCATTTCGCCAGCTTGATAAGCGTTCGAAAGATATTCACGCATTTTTTGCTTGTTAATCTGGTTTGAATCTTCCGCCCTCGTTATATCTTGATAAGCTCGCCCCAACCCTTCGGTATTGGCGCGCTGGTTTTTGTCGCTAGCGATTGAGTCTGCAATATCTTTGTTCGCCCTTGTGAGTTTTTGAGTTTCCTTAACTTGGTTTTCGTCATCCCAATTTGTGTTATTTGCCGCAAAACTAGCTTTTGCTGCCGCTCGGGCTTGGTTTTCGTTAAAAGCATTCAATCCCAAAGCTTTCGAAAACACATCACGCGATTTATCCCATTCTTCACGCTCCTTTTTTACTCGCGCTTCCACAAATTCCGCCTCGCGTTGTTCGCGTGGTTTAGCTGCTTCAATTTGGCGTTGTTTTTCCGCCTCTTGTCTTTGTCGCTCTTCTTCTTGCCGTTTGCGTTCCGCTTCTTGGCGACGGCGTTCTTCCTCCTCGCGTCGCCGCTGCTCTTCCTCCCTTTTTCTTTGCTCTTCTTCAGCCTGTTTTCTTCGTCGTTCCGCTTCTTCCCAGTCATTCGAATTCTGTCCGTTCTGATTCGAATTTCCGCCAAAAATCGTGCGAATCCCATTTTCAATTGTCTTAAAAAAATCCATCTCGATTTATTTCTCCATATTCAAAAATTACCGTTTTCTATCACCCGCGCGTAATGGTTATTTTAGTTCAAATTATATTCTGAATCTTTCTTTTTGCGGTTAAGTGTTGCGGTATCCATAAAATACTGTTGAGCTTGGTTTGGAGTTAAGCTTGGTGAAGAATTTGCCGGAGATTCAAGATTTACTTTATTCAAGCCTTCCGCCTTATACTCTGGTAAAGTATCCACTTTAATTTCTGAACTCGGTTTCATATCTCGAAAACTCTGCACAACCGCGTTCATATTCGCTTCACCGCCAATTTTCGAACGGTATTCATTCGCAAGGTCAGTAAATTTTGCCTCATTTGCCTGTGTTTGTTCTTTTTTCCAGCTGTTCAATTGATTATTCTGATTTTCAAATTCATCATCAGTCTTTTTGCGAGTTGCAGCAATTTCGCTCATTTGGTCATTAAAATCATCAGTAAGCTGTGAACTTTGCTTATTTGCCATTTCCGCCGTAGCGATTGCCCCCATTTGCGCAGCGCTTGAGTTTGATGCACCAATCATTCCTAATTGATTATTTAAGCCTTGCAACATATTTTGGCTGTCATTTCGAATTTGTCCATAAGCATTTGCTCGTTGTTTATTTAGTTTTGCTTGCTCACGGTCTAAATTCTGATTCGCCGTATCGCGTTGTCTCACTAAATTATTAAAGCTATCGCTATATTTCTGGTCGATTAAGCCTTGAGCCTCTCGCTGACGACCAGGCAAAGCATTCAAAAGTGATTGGTAAAAGCGTTTTTGTTGTGCTTCTTGTGCGGCTTGAGCATTATAACCGCCTCCGCCATAATAAGCACCGCCACCTTGTGGTTGGTTTTGATTACCACCATTATTGCCATTATCTACTGGTCGCCTATCGCCTTCATGTTTTACACTTCTAGCTTGACCATTGACAACCATCTCCTGAATTAAACCAAGACCTCCTTTTGCATCGCCATACCAAATCATCTTATTGCGAGTATTATCATAAACATAAGATTTCCCAGTCTCGTCAACACCATAAGAAAGCTGGCTACCCTTTTGCAAAGACTCAATATCACCTAAAAAATTACTCATATTTCAAAACTCCTTTCGTCACTTTCGAAAGGCCAAATAAAAAAGCCCACCGAGAGCGACAATATTAAAAAATAATATTATCACCTCTGGTAGGCTTTTGGACTCTACGCAAGGTTACTTTAACATCCTCATTATACCATTTTGCTTATTTTTATTCAAGTTTTCGCAATCGAACACGCCAAAAAGCTATGCAGGTTCGCATCACAAAGTATGGACAGAAAAAGAAATAACACCCCAGTGGTGTTATTTTGTATTAATTTTTAACAATAGTTAATGAATTTAACATTCTATTCATATATTTATCATCAGACAGAACAAGAGCCCTTACATGCCCCTGATAGCTATATACCGTTATTGCGGCTTCAGAGCTTTTACCTCCTGAAGATTCACCCAAGATTAAATAACCGTCATATCCACCAACTTTAATAGGCGTTTTTTTATTCACTTTCGATTTCGAAAACAATATATTTGTATAACGATCTAAATTATCTTCTGCAATTTCCTCATAAACATCAACAACAACAAACCCATCATTATCTGAGCATTTATAAAACTTCATTTCGAGCTTTGCTATAGATTTTCCTCCCGTTTCATTTTTATCTTCGGTTGGTTTCGAACATCTCATATCTACCGAGATATTACCATCTGGCGTAGTAAATTTAGTTACTGGCTTAATTGAACTTCCACTATAGCTATATTTCTCTCCAGAATTTCCTTTTTGTTGGTTGGCATAATTTGTCAATGCTCCCACAAAAGCAATATTAAGAATTGTTCCCGCTAGCACAGAGCTCCAAAATACGATATTTAGTTTTCGGCGAAGTTTTTTATTTTCTTTTGGAATCTTTTTCTTAACCCAATGAAATTGCAATAACGGAAATACTCCAATTCCAAACAATCCGTCAAAAATTGAAAACTTAATTAAGTCTTTATCTTTCGCTTCACCAGATTCTTGTTTTTTAAGAATCTTACTTGTGTATATAGTCAAAAACACAACTACATATAAAAAGGCCAAAATCCTATAGCCGTTAAATATAGAGTTTGCCATTTCGAGATTGTTCATTTCTGCTTTCTCCTTGTCATGAAAAATAATGTAGACAATTTCATTCTACTCCTTTTTTCAAATCTTTTCAAGCCCAATTTCTACCCTTGCGTCATTTTTATCAATTCCACAAAACTCCAAACTTACTTTTGGGCAAATTTTCACATTATCGTCTTCAATAACTCCCATATCAACCAATAAATCCATCACGCTTTCCGCCTTGTTGGTCAAATCCGTTTTTCGATTATCTGGAAACCAAAAATTCATCTTCACACTTACCGAGTCAACCATTGCTCGAGCTTTTTGTTCTTTTAATTGCAACCACGCTTCACGATGCCATTTTTCGTGTTGTAAGCTCGAAACCAAAATTGTTCGGCCATTTCTTCGAAAAACTCTTTTTGAATTTTTCTTGCTCGGAATCCGACCTTTAATCACCAAATTTTGCATTGTCGTTTCAATCATTTTTTAAATCCACTACAAATTCATTAGTAATAAACATTCGCGTAATTCTACCATTTTTCGCCTCAATCCGAATATTCACATCTTCTTTTTCGCGTTCGCTCTTTTCCAAATCTGCTACTTTTTGCGTTAAAGCCATCAAAACTTGTCGCGAATCACTTTGTGGAAAATTAATAATATTCTGCTTTTTAATTTTTGCATTTATCGCTTCACCGTTATTTTTTACAACTTCAACGCCAACTTTACCTCGCCCTGTTTCTTGTTCAGCTCTGGCAAATTCGGCCAAAAATCCAGGTAAATTTTCAAACATCACCACCTCCTTTAATAATATCCATTTTCGAAAAGTTCGTCCGCTTGGTCATAATGCGGCTCCTCTATAATTTCTTTTGGTTTTAAGCTATAAAGCCTATATCTCACCGCATCCAAAGCGTGGTCAAATCCTCCTTCGGGTGTATTGATTGTTTTTCCTTCACGATTAGTCTTCCATAAATAACTGCGATATTCCTTCAATAGATTTGTGCTATTTTTCGTAACACTAATTTTTTGCTCTTTTACCCAGTCAATCCCACGATTAATTGAGCCAGCTCCTTTTTCAACCGCCGTAATTGCCACGCCATATCCTGCAATTTCATCAATGCTTTTAGGTTCAGCAGAATCCGCCACCACCAAACCATAAGGCAAATTTTTCAATAAATCCGCGATCTGGCTATTCAGCATTCCCTTTCGATAACACTTTTCATCTAAAATATAACCGCCGTTGTAATAATACACCGCCACAATCGCCGTAGGGTCGTTTGTGTATCCAAAGTCCAAACCATAACCCTCAAGCCTTGCTTCAAATGGTATTTCATCAACCAGTCGCCAACCTGTATAGATTCGCCCTTCAATTTCGCCCAATTTTCCTTCACCATAAACTCGCCACCAATTTTTATTATTGCGGTGACTTTCGATTTCTTGAACAGTTCGCTCGTCCAATGCTTCATTATCTTTGTAGGTTAAGGTTAAAAAATCCACATCATCGCGCTTGCCCAAAATATCAGTATAAAACCAAAATTCGGTCGTCGGGTTCCAGTCCACCCATACCACTTCACGCGTTCGCACCATCAACTGGTCAACAATATCCCATCGCAAATTATTGCACTCATTCAAAAATAAAACATCGCGCCTCGGTCCATGTGCCTTTCCATAAGTATCAACGCTTGAAAACTTTATATAACAACCCGTTTCAAAATTATAAATATAATCCGTTGCATTCCAGTTCTTCTGATTCCAATAACCGTGGCCAACCATAATATTTTTAAAATCCTGAATCGCTCCCAATTTCAAATGCGGCACGCTCTCGCTCACTACCCACACGCTCTTCTTCTGGTGTGTTTGGCAATAATCAATCAGCCACACCAAAATTGAAATCGTCTTGCTCGCGCTCGTTCCGCCACAAACTGCTCGAATCCTTTTCGAAAGGCCAAAAACCTTCCGCATCGAAGTTGTATTTTTAAACTTCATCGTCTTCAAGCCCCGTTTTAGCTTTTCCGCCATAAATTGGTAAAATAATATCTTTTCCGTTCGTGGTTAAATCCACGCTTTTCGCATTTCCATATTTTTTTGGCAATAATTTCGCCGCCATCCACTTTCTGGCATCAATTCGAATTTTCGCTCGCTCCAATTTTGCGTGGTTCGAAACAAACCTTTGACCATATTCACTATCTTGCACTAAAAAATCATTATTCGCATCATCTGCAATTTCAATAATTTCTTCGGCCAAATTTTCAGCGCAAAGCTCTTTTGCTTCAGCATAGCGTTTTCGAAAATCCTCATTTTCCTGAATCCAAATATAAAAAGTCCGTCGCGTTGGCATTGGCGGATTTTCACAAATTCTCCGCACACTTTTTCCGTTCGAAATATCAATCAACAACTTTTCTGCGACTTTTTCATTAAATTGCACCGCCCGTTTAATTTTTACAGGCTTTTTATTTTTTGTCTTTTTCAAAAGAAAAACGCCCTCCAACCATAAAGGCGTGACGCACCAATATTTTTATTTTAGCATAATTTTTTTGTTTTGTCTATTGATTTTTATTTTTCATTGTGCTAATATGGTTTTGATTCGATACGGGAATCATTAAAAATTGCCTCACGCCGTTAGCTCGGCGATAGGGGCTTTTTGTTTTAAAATTTTATGAGGGGTTTTAAAATAAAAAGTCTCAAGCTTTTGTTAATAATAATTTTAATATTTACGAAAGCAGATTTTTATGAATCCAAAATCACTTCAAACATTAAAACTTCGTTTGGGCCAAGAAACTTTAAGCCTAATCAACAACAATAACTTTTTACCGCTTTTTCGCAAATGGCAAAAATTAGAACCAAAGCTTTTCGCACAATCTGTTAAAATGGTTAAAAATATGCACAAAAACAGACAAATTCGCGACAAGCAAAAATATTTCGCCGCCATTTGGAGCAACAAAAATGCTGAAAAAACTTTAAAAATCGTGAAGGAGTTTTTAAATCGGCAAGTTTCAAAATTGGCCGAAAAGCGCGAGCAAAAACGCAAAAACGCCGAAATTCAGCGTTTCGAACGCGATTTTAACCGTGCTGGTTACGCTCAATTTCAACAAATGAAAAAGCGTTTTGTTGAAATACAATAGATAAAGTTTTAAAAATTAGTTAAAAATTCGAGTTGCGAGCCATTCGCTAGTTTTGTTGCGTTTATCCTAAAATATTATATAATATTCTACAATAAATAAAACTATAAGAAAATAAAGGGCAAATTATGTAAAATATCACAAAATATAATGTAATTTTTAGCAAATTTTTAAAATTCCATAAATGTAATTTTTTATAGGTTTTCCACAAACTTTTCAACAAGGTTAAGCTTAAAGAATTTCTTTAAAGAATATCAATAAAATCTTTTAAATTTAATGAAAGGAAAATATGAAACCCCAAATCAACAAACAAATTGAATTATATCTTAATTGGTGCAAATTCGTTGCCGACATGACAGAACAAACCATTTCCAGTAAAAGCTATATTTTGTGGCGCTTTGTCGCTCAAACCAACATTAAAAACAGTTTCGAAATCACCAACGAACTTTTTAACCACTGGAAGAATGGCATGCTTTCAGGCTCACTCACAGGACTAAAACACCGTCCCAACACTTGCAATGTACGGATTCGCACGGTTCGGGCGTTCGTGAAATGGCTAAAAAGTTGTGGTGTGCCAGTTCCAATTCAAACACCGTTTATGCAATTAGTTCGTCAAAATGAAGATTGTAGTTATATTTTTTACACGCGTGAGCAGATTCAAAAAGTGCTGAGTATGGCAAATTCAACTCAAAAAGCAATGATTTCTCTAATGTTTGAAAGCGGTTTACGATTAACTGAGTTCCAAAATATTAAAATTGATGATATTAACTTTCAAGAAAGCTCAATAACGGTTATCGGTAAAGGCCGTAAATATGGTAAGGCATTTTTTACAGCAGAAGCTAAACACTTTTTACTCGATTATCTTTTCGAAAACCAGGTTTCCAGTGGTTTTTTGTGGCAATCTGTGAGGAATAATTATCTCCCCTATACTCGCGATGCATTAAGAGCCAAAATGCGTGAGCCGTTCGAAAAAGCAGGTTTCTATAATTTTACACCACACCAACTCCGCCATTCTTTCGCAACTGATTTAATCGAAAATGGAGCTACAATTTT